>Ga0268266_10001047_pt1 | contig 34703 bp, 28 predicted proteins | sample KBSS13metaG_FD_190356 | JGI IMG/M metagenome (GOLD analysis project Ga0268266, IMG submission 190356) | Switchgrass rhizosphere microbial communities from Kellogg Biological Station, Michigan, USA - KBS S1-3 metaG (SPAdes) (version 2) | ecosystem: Host-associated > Plants > Roots > Rhizosphere...
CGAAAGGGGGGGAAATGAAGTGCTTGGCTTATACGCTGGCGCCAATCGCGCTGGCCATCTCGGCGGCTCCTGCGGTAGCGGCTACCGGTCCCGCGCCGTCAGACTCCACATCGGCTAACAGCGACTCTGTTCTCAACGAGGTCGTCGTCACGGCAACCCGCCGTAGCGAACGCCTCCTCGACGTACCTCTCAGCGTCACCGCCTTCTCGCAAGAGGAGTTGACACAGAAGGGCATCGTCGGCATCGAGGGGATTGCGCGGGAGACCCCGGGCGCCATCTTCGACGTGGGTAGTAACAACAACTTCCGGCTGACCGCCCGCGGTATTTCAACCAACGGGTACGGCGCCGGCTTGCAGACCACCACCACCATCTATCTCGACGAGTTGCCGATCAGCACCATTGGCAACACGGTGACGCTCAACCCCAATCTGTACGACGTCGAACGCGTCGAATTCCTGCGCGGACCGCAGGGCACGCTGTTCGGGTCGGGCTCGCTGTCAGGCGCGCTACGCATCCTGACTCATAGTCCCGATCTCGCGCACTTCGATGCGTCCGCGCAAATCGATGTCGGTGAGACGCCGGATGGGGGTGGCATCCGTCAGCGCTACGACGGCATGGTCAACATCCCGCTGGTGACGGACACGCTGGCACTGCGTGTCGTCGGCTTTTACCGGAATGAGGACGGTTATCTCGATAACGTCGGACTGGGCATCAAGAACTCCAACAGATTCCTGGATTCGGGCGGACGGGCTATCCTGCTGTGGCAGCCGACCGACCGGTTCAGCCTCCGGCTGTTGGGTTCCTATGAGGACAGCGATCCGGAAGATGCCTCGCTGGTCAACCCGAAGTTGGGCGATCTCAAGCGCAACACCACGATCCCGGACGTTTACGCCTCGATTACGCAGATCTTCAACGCGACGTTGCGCTACAAGTTCGACGGCGCGGACCTGATCAGCTCCTCGACGTACTCGCACTTCGACAGTCGCTTTTACGTCGATCTCGCCGGCACCTTCGCGGATACCATTCCCTTCTACCTGTACGACTCGTGGCAGACGAAGTCGTTCGTCCAGGAGACCCGGCTCGTTTCCAACACCCCCGGCCGGTTCGATTGGGTGGTGGGGCAGTTTTACCTGCACCGCGACGTCCCGCTGCAGGGTGAGGACCGGTCGAGTCCCGCATTCCTGGCCGCCCGCGGCATCACCGGACTGCCGGCCGATGGCACTTTCAGCATCTTCCCCAGTGATACACGCACTTACGAGCTCGCCGGGTTCGGTGACCTGACCTATCATGTCACCAGCAAGCTCTCACTCACCGGGGGTGTTCGCTACGGCCGGTATGGCGGGACGGTGGACAACCAGCCAGGCGCCAACTCGAGCTATTTCGTCAATGCGCTGTACGGCATCCGCGGGCCGCTGCCGCTCACGCCGTTCCCGTTGACGACCTTCCACTATCCGTCGGCGGGAAAGGCTTCGTGGAAGGCCAGTATCACCTACGAGCCAACACACGACCTGACAGAATACGTCACCGTGTCCACCGGCTACCGCACGCCGGTGTACAACTCACGGGCGGGCAGCGTCAGCACGATCAATCCGAACGATCTCGTCATTCCCAACGGCGCGGGCTCGGACAACCTCACCAACTATGAGCTCGGCCTGAAAGGGCGCTGGCTGGAGGGGCGAGTGACCTCGAACCTGGCCGCGTACTGGATCGACTGGCGCAACATCCAGGTTCAGGCCAACCGCGTCTCCGACTCGGTCCAGTTCGCAACCAACGTCGGGCGCGCAGTCAGCAAGGGGCTGGAGGCCGAAGTGACCGTCGCGCCGGCCCGCGGGCTCGAGTTGGGGTTGAGCGCCTCGCTGAACGACGCCAAGGTGACGGAGCTGTCGGCCGAGGAGGCGATGATCTCGGGGGCGGTCAAGGGCGCGCGGCTTGCGTCGCCGCACGTACAGGGATCATTGTTCGGCAGCTACAACTACCATCTGAGCGGTGCCGTCACCGGATTCAGCAGCTTCCAGATCGAGCATGTCGGCTCATTTCCGGCGGGTTTTCCCAACACGCCGGGGACCCGGGGGACGCCGAGCCTGCTTTACGGCCATACTGACACCTACACAGACGTCAACCTGCAGACTGGAGTCGGATTCGGCAAGACGACCGCGAGCTTATACGTGGAAAACCTCACCAATAGCCGCGCGGTGGTGTTTATCCATCCCGAAGCCTTCGTCGACAGTCGCTACTCGATTCTGCCGCCGAGAACGTTTGGTGTGAGGATTAATTACCAACTTTGAGAGCCCAGCCATGATGGGGATAGCATTACCGGGGTTGCTTCCGCCGAGGCCGAGGCCGAAGCCGAAGCGACGGGCGTTGCCTGTATCCCTGTGCCTCGCGTTCGCGGCGGCGGCCGTGGGAGCTGCCCACGGCTCGACTGAAGCACTGCCGCAAGTCCGCATCCACACGGGCGCGCTGCAGGGGGCGGCCGACGCGAGCTCCGGTGTGATTGCCTACAAGGGCATTCCCTATGCGAAGCCGCCCGTCGGAGATCTGCGCTGGCGACCACCTGTTCCGGCACCTGCCTGGGACGGGGTGCGGGACGCTCGGGAGTTCGGGCACGCCTGCCTGCAGCCGCCGCCACAACCGGCCAGCGTCTACTACGGCGGCATGGCATCGACCAGTGAAGACTGCCTGACTCTGAATGTCTGGGCGCTGGCCGGCGCTCGACGGCTGCCAGTCATGGTCTGGATACACGGGGGCTCACTCGTGGGAGGGAGCAGCTCGGAGTCCATGTACGATGGCGTCAAGATCGCCCGGCACGGCGTCGTCCTCGTCTCGATCAACTATCGTGTCGGGCTTCTGGGCTACCTGGCGCACCCTGCGTTGAGTGCCGAGTCACCCCAACACTTGTCGGGCAACTACGGACTGCTCGACCAGATTGAGGCGCTGCGCTGGGTACATGACAACATCGCAGCGTTCGGAGGCGATCCCAAGCAGGTCACGATCGCTGGCGAGTCGGCCGGCGGCCTCAGTGTCATCGCGCTGCTCGCCAGTCCGGTCGCACGCAATCTGTTCGTGAGGGCGATAGTCGAGAGCGGGTACATGCCGTCGTATCGCGCTCTACACGAGGAGTCGTTTGGACTGCCCTCCGCCGAGGCGGGGGGAACGGCGTTGGCTACGGCCGCCGGTGTTTCGACCGCTGCAGAGCTGCGTGCAACTGACCTGGGGGCTTTGTTTCAGGCCGGCCTCAAGACCGGGTGGGCACCTGAACCGGTGATAGATGGAGTGGTGCTGAAGCGGCAGTTCGCTGAAACCTTCGCGCGTGGCGAGCAGGCGAAGGTGCCGGTGCTGGCCGGCTTCAACGAGGGCGAAATCCGTTCGCTCCTGTTCCTGATGCCGAAGGCGCCCGACAGCCGCTCCGCCTACGTGGTCGATGTGCAGCGCCGTTTCGGCGCCAAAGCCTCCGACTTTCTTGCCGTGTACCCCGGGGTCGATCCGAGGGCCGACGTCATGGCCTCGATCCGCGACGGCCTGTATGGTTTTGCCGCCCAGTACCTCGTGCGCCAACAGGCCGCGGCGGGACAACCGGCCTACCTTTACTTTTTCCGGCACAGCACACCGGCGGAGCGCGATCGCGACCTGGCGGCGTTTCATGCCAGCGAGCTGCCCTATGTCTTCGGCCAGGTCGGCCCGAACGCGGTGCTCGGCCCGAATTGGCCGCGCCCCCCGCTCACCAGCGAGGAATCGCAGTTGTCCGAAGCCATGATGGGCTACTGGACTTCGTTCGTCCGGGATGGCGTCCCCAGGGCGCCGGGCAATCCGCCATGGCCGCGCTTCACTGCACAGCAACACGCTTATCTCGATCTGGACGAACGTCCGGCCGCCGCACGGGATCTCCTCCCCGGCGCATTCGCCTTTGCCGACGCGCTGGTCGTGGGACGGCTGCAGCAGGGGCACGGCTGGCGGCTCGATATCGGGTTCTCGGCCTACCCACCGCCCAACGACCCGGCGGGGCAGCGTTGACGCGCCTGTTGCAGGTCGGCAGCCTACGCCGGATGAGCAGCACCGACAAAACAATACCCGAGAGCGGTCGACGGCCCCGTGCCAGGAACCACAAGGCACGCCTCCGCGAAGCGTCTATTACACGCATCCTGGATGCGGCCGAGCAGTTGTTCGCCGAGTTCGGCTACCACGGCGTCACGTTGAAGGACGTCGCCGCGCGTGTCGGCGTCAGTTCGACGCTGATCCACTACCACTTCAAAGGCAAGGAAAGCATCTACGAGGCGGTCTGGGCACGGCGAGCACCACTCTCCGCGCGCAATCGACTCGAAGCGATGCGGCGTTATGCCGAGGAAGTGGGCGACAACGTCACGGTCGAGGGCGCGTTGCGAGCGTGGATCGACACTGACCTCAACGCGCAGATCGATGACGAGGAGCAGTGGCAGGCCTTCGGCAAGATTGCCGCGCAGGCCAATAGCGCGGCCGGGTGGGGCGCCGAGAAGATGACCAAGTACTTCAATCCCGTCGTTCTGGCGCTGATCGACCTGCTGAAGAAGGCCATGCCGGAGTGCGACGAGCAGACCATTTTCTGGGGCTATCACTTCGTTTCGGGCGCCATGACTCACAACATGGCGCGCACCGGTCGACTGGACGACCTGTCGCACGGACTGTGCTCGTCGGCTGATTTCGTGTCCATCAAGCAGCACATGGCGAAATTCATGGCCGCCGGTTTTCACGCCATCTGCCAGGGCGCCGCCGCCAGGAAATAGGCCGATGACGACCGCTTCGCTTGCCGGTGCGATGCAGCCCTATGCCCTCACGCTGGATCGTTTCATCGACCATGCGGCCAAGTGGCACGGTGCTACCGAAGTCGTAACCGGCGGCAGTGGTGGACTCTGCATGCGCACCGGGTATGCGGCGTTGCGGGATCGCAGCAAGCGGCTCTCGGGTGCACTCCTGTCGCTCGGTCTCGTACCGGGGGATCATCTCGGTGTGTTGGCTTGGAACTGCCAGGCGCACATGGAGTGTTGGTACGGTGCCATGGGCATCGGGATCGTCTGCCATACGCTCAACCCGAGACTGTCACCCGCGAATCTCGCGGCCATGATCCAACAGGCCGCCAACCGCGTACTCGTGGTGAGTTCCGACTTGAACGGGTTGGTTGAGAAGCTGGCTCCCCTGTGCCCCACTGTCGAGCAAGTAGTGGTGCTCGGCGAGCCTGGTGCCGAAGTGCGTCTGCCAAGCTGCGGTGGCGTCCGCGCCTGGTGCTACGACGACCTCCTGGAGCAGCGCGGTGTGGCCGCTACATGGGGCGCGTTCGACGAGAACACGCCGGCGGGCCTGTGTTTCACGTCGGGCACTACCGGCGCGCCCAAGGGCGTGACCTACACTCACCGCTCGAACTACCTGCACACCATTCACCAGCTCCAGGCGGACATGAGTGGCCTGACGGCCCGCGATACGATGTTGATCGCCGTGCCGATGTTCCATGCCAATGGTTGGGGTCTTCCCTTTGCGGGGCCGGCCGTGGGGGCGAAGTTGGTTTTGCCGGGTCGTTACCAGGACGGCGCCAGTCTCGCGAGCCTGATCAACGCTGAGGGCGTCACCGTGGCGGCCGGCGTGGCGACGGTCTGGCTCGGCCTGGCTGACCATCTCGATCGAGCCGGAGGCGAGGTCCCCTCGTTGCAACGGATCATGCTGGGCGGGTCATCGATCCCGCAAGCCTTGATGGATCGCCTGGAGCAGCGTCTTGGAGCGGTGGTCCAGACGTGTTGGGGAATGACCGAGCTGTCCCCGCTGGGCACGGCTACACCAGCGACGGCGACCGTACGGAAAGCCTCCCAGGCGGGTCGTCCGCCTATCGGAGTCGACCTCCGGGTGACAGATCCCAACGGGGTACCTTTGCAGCGTGGACATGAAGGTCGGCTGTGGGCACGGGGGGCCAGCACGGTCGAACGATACTTTGGCCACGATGACTCCGCGGTGAACACGGAAGGTTGGTTCGATACAGGTGACCTCGCCGTCATCGACGCGTGCGGCAATCTCAGCATTACCGGCCGGGCGAAGGATCTCATCAAGTCGGGCGGCGAATGGATCAATCCCGCCGAGATCGAGGCCATCGTGGGCGCATTGCCCGAGGTGGCGCTGGTCGCCGTAGTAGGTCGCTCGCACCCCAAATGGGGAGAGCGTCCCGTACTCGTTGTCGAGCCGCGCAAAGGCGCGCAAATCACTGACGAAGCACTTCTCGATGCGCTGCGCCCACGAGTTGCCAACTGGTGGCTGCCCGATGCCATCGTGCGCGTGCCCGCCATGCCGCTGGCGTTGACCGGAAAGATCGACAAGGCACGGTTGCGCGCCTTAGCTGACGGTGATGACGATCTTGCCTCGTGAATCCATGGCGCTCGCGGATCATTGCCCTGAAGCGGCAACCGGTACCGGTCTCTCATTTCGCGCTTGCTGGAGCGCGTCATCGAGCTGTTTCACCAGCGCGTCGCGGTCATAAGCATACGGCTGGTTGCTGTTGATTTCCACGAGGTGCTCGATTTGTGACTGGATCGCCACCGAGGCTTGTTGGGCATCGGGAGCGACCATGTAGCGGCGCTTGGGGTTGGACTCGAACAACGCCTTGTCCACCACGGCGGCCACCTCTGCGGGGTCCTTGGCGTGGGAGATGAACTTGGCGACCTGCGCGCCCGTGCCGGCGCGGTGCACCTCGTTGGCTCCGATTTCTGTCTTGAAAGTACCGGGCTCGATGACACTGACCTGAACCCCCATGGGTGCCAGCTCCTCCGCAAGGGCGTCTGTCAGTGCTTCGAGGGCATGCTTGCTCATGGAATAGGCGCCCAATCTGGCCGGTGCATCGAAGCCATTGATCGAGCTGATGTTGATCATGCGGCCCCTGGAGGCAATGATGAGTGGCGCAAACGCCCGGGTCATGCGCCACGGGCCGTACACGTTGACGGACATCACGGCGTCGAACTCTGCCATCTTCGTGTCGAGTACCGTGGCCGTCGTCGCTATGCCGGCATTGTTGACCAGGCCGTAAAGACCTCGACCCCCTCGCTTCACAGCGGACACCGCGGCGTCGATGTCCTGTGGCTTCGTAACATCCAACCGCAGCGGTTGCACGTTCCTGATCGCACGCAAGGCGCGCAGATCGTTATCGCTGCGAGCTCCGGCATAGACAAAGTAGCCTTCTGCCGCCAGTCGCTCGGTAATCTTTCGACCGATCCCACTACTGGCCCCGGTGACGAGTACGGCCTTGGTTGCCGTCGGATTGGGCGCGGGTGCGGGGCTCGGACCGCGCGCGCAACCGGTCACAACGAGGACAGCCAGAGAGATCGATAAGAATCGAGCCAAAGATACGTTCATGACTAAGCAATTCCCGTGCGGCCCAGTCCGCGCAAGAGTTAGCTTTTCGCAAGCCGCGTTCCCGCGGCGGCGCCGGGTCGCTATGAGGCGACTACACCAACGCTGCCGGATTTACGCTGCAGTCAAGGTTTGAATGTCTTGAGGTGTGAGCTCGACGGCGAGCGCCCCGGCATTTTCCTTCGTATGCGCCGGAGAGCCGGACTCGGGAATGGCGATGACTTTTCCGCCGCGGATGACCCAGGCCAGTGCAACAGCGGAGGCCGAGCACTGGTGCGCGGCGGCGATCTGCTTCACCTTCGGGTCACTCATGACCAGGTTGTTGTCGCCGCCGAGCGGGGAATACGCCATCACCGGCATATTGTGCTGGTCGCACCAAGGCAGCAGGTCGCGCTCGATGCGACGGTTGTGGAGACTGTACGCAACCTGGTTGGTCGCGCAGCGATCGCCGTCCGGGACTCGGAACAGGTCTTCCATCTGGCCCCGATCGAAGTTCGATACGCCCCAGGCGCGAATCTTTCCCGCCGCGCGCAGTTGCTCGAATGCCGTGACGACGCCCGGGAATTGTTTGCTCGGCACGGGAGAATGCAACAGGTAGAGATCGAGATGGTCCGCGCCGAGACGCGCGAGGCTCGCCGCGCACGCACGGGCGATGCCGTCTCCAGAGACTTCGTCGGCTTCTACCTTGGAGACCAGGAAGATTTTGTCGCGCTGTCCGGCCATCGCATGACTGAGGAATTGCTCGGATTTACCGTTGCCGTAATTCCCCGACGTATCGATCAACGTCATGCCGAGCGACACACCTGTACGGATCGCCTCTTCTTCAACCGCCGTCGGATGCCGGCCTTGACCCAGGTGCCACGCGCCCTGACCGACGGCCGGGACGGTAGTCCCGTCGGGAAACCGTACAGTGTGCTTGGCGGTTTCCGCCGCCGCGCCGCGGATGGCGACGGGTAATAACAAGCCGAGTGCCGCACAACGCGCATTGAACTGACGTCGACTGAGCAATTGCTTGTTCACGGTGACGCTCTCCTGGCTCCATCCGGGGCGGAGAATTGTAATAGTGTGAGTGCGTTAATAACACCTCGCGGGGTGCGTCAAAGGACAAGCTCGCGTTCCTGTTGGCTAGCGCGGGGTCCAGCCGGTTCACCGTCGGGTCGCTACGAGCAATTCTTCCGCGCCTGTGGCTGGGCGCAGGCCGTCGGTTCTCGCGGCAAAGTAGCGCTCCGTCAGGGCCGCTGCCGACACGTGCTGGACTTCTTCGAAGCCGGCCTCGCGGGCCAGTGCGAGCATTTCGGCGGGCGTGAAGAAGCTGATGAACGGCGTTCCGCTAGCGCGCGCTCCTTTCTCCGCAAGCTCGAGGCCAGGACGGACCGCTGGGTCCGCCAACTCGAGCGGCAAGAGAAATGTCATCGCCAACGTGGACCCTGGAGGAAGCGCCGCGACCTGTCGCAACGTGACTGCGACCGCCTCCTTGCTCAGGTACATACTGACTCCGGTCGACGCGACGACCGCCGGTTTGTCCGTGCTCAAGCCGGCGCGCACCAACCGGTCCCACCAGGCATCGCCCGCCTCGAAGTCCACGGGTACGAAGCGCAGCCCATCCGGGACCCCGAGGCCGAGCTCGATCAGGCGCTGTCGCTTCCATTCCTGGGGGCCGGGCCGATCGATTTCGAACACCGTCAGCTTCGCGACCATCTCGGGCCGGCGCTGCACGAACGTGTCGAGGCCCGCTCCGAGAATGACGTATTGGTCGATACCGTGGCGCGCCACCTCTTCACTGACCAGGTCCTCGATGAAGCGTGCGCGGGCCACGATGGAGGCTCGGAACGGTTTCGTGAAATGCGGGTCCATGTCCGGGCGCTGCAGCCACCCCTCATCGGGGGCGACCAATCGCAACCCGACCTCGTCCACGAAGACATGCGGTGTTGGATCGATTCGGGCGTGCAGCGCGCGCCATAGCGCAACGCGTACCGCGGTACTTTCCGGTGCGGTCACTACTTCACTTTCGGAAGCGGCGCGTTCACGCCCACCTGCCGCCCATCCGGATCCTGAAGCAACATCTGGAGCGCGGGCCAATGTTGCTTCTCAAACGGATGCACTACGGTAGCGGACGGCGGCGGCGTGAATCGCGCCGCATCCTTCACACCAACCGCAGGCACAATTTGCAGGGTTTGAGTCGCGGGTCGCTCCGCGATGAAGAGGTAGGGACCGCCGGCCGGATGGCGCAACTGCCCCGAATGGTGGTCCGTCTCGAACTCGATCTCGTACCCCAAGCCTTTCCAGAAGGCGACGGTCTTGCCCCAGTTGTGGGTCTCGATGAGCCAACCTTCGATGCCATCAGTTGTCATGTTTCCTCCTCCTTTTCCGCTGCTCGTCGAGGTAAACGCGCAAGGCGGCAGCAACGATGGCTGACAGCGACTGCTCGGTTTCGACAGCGTGATGCTTGACCTCCCGAATGAGCTCGGTCGGCAAGTACACATTGAACTGCTTGATCTCTTCGGCCACCCTAGTATGCTAGGATGCTAGCATCCGCTTCGTCAAGTATGCGGCACGTGCGTGCTGCGATACCATGGCCTGCCTGAATTTCTACGGGGGATCGCGATGAGACGAGCGACGCTGGCGACGCCATTCCTCATGGGCCTCTGTGCGACTGCCCTGGGGGCCGAGCCGGTCTTTACCCTGGTCAGTCCGGACCTCCCCGCGGGTAAGCCCTTTCCCGAGCGCTTCACCGCCAATGCCTTCGGCTGCCACGGGCCGAACGAATCACCCGCTCTCAAATGGAGCAATGCGCCCGCGGGCACGAAGAGTTTCGCCGTCACGATGTTTGATCCCTATCGGCCGCCGGCGTCCGGGTGGTGGCACTGGGTGGTGTATGACATTCCCGCGACGACCACGGAACTGCCTCGCAAAGCCGGTGACCCCGGCAATCCCGGTATGCCGCAGGGTGCCCACCAGGTTAAGCCCGACGGGGACGCGCCGGAGGCTCACTATTACGGGCCTTGCCCCGACGAGGGCGACCCGCCGCATCACTACACGATCACGGTGTACGCGCTCAGTGTCGATCACCTGAAGGTCTCCGAGACCTCGACCCCGGGGAATGTCGATTACGAGATCTCCTCCAAGATCCTCGCCAAGGCAACGATCGTACGGTTGTTTTCGCGGCCCAGGAAATCCTCGTGAGGTTCCACCCATGAGACCGGTGACTCTGGGTCGACTGAGCGTCGCGCGGATTTACGAAGGCGATGCGCTCATACCGCTCCTGGTGGCTCTCCCGAGCATCACGACCGGGGACCTGGCGCAACTGAAGTCCTGGTATTGGGATCCGGACCTGGCGGACAGCCCGGGCGCGGCCGGGATGCGGATCAGCGTGCACAGCTTCGTGCTGCGGATCGATGGCCGCCATATCCTGATCGACACGTGTTGCGGCAATGACAAGCAACGCAGCCTGCCGCCGGTCAACATGCAACACTGGCCCTATCTCGAGAACCTGGCGCAGGCCGGCCTGCGGCCCGAGGACATCGACCTGGTCATGTGTACGCACCTGCACTTCGACCACGTCGGTTGGAACACGCGGCTGCAGGATGGCAGCTGGGTTCCGACCTTTCCCAAGGCGCGTTATCTCTTCGGGCGCCGGGATTTCGAATTCTTCAGCACCCAGCGTCACGAGGCTCTGCACCGGGAAGCTTTCGCTGACAGTGTGGCGCCGATTCTCGATGCGGGACTCGCCGACCTCGTCGATGCGGATTCGCGGGTCCACCGCGAGATCGGCGATGGTGTCTGGCTGACGGATGTCAATGGACACTCTCCCGGTAATCTATGCGTCCTCGCCGAGTGCGGCGGCAGTCGTGCGGTCTTCTCGGGCGACTGTTTCCACCACCCGGTCCAGATCGTCCGACCGGACGCCGCGTTCTTCGCCGACGAAAATCCATCACAGGCGAGTGTGACTCGACGTCGGCTCCTCGAGCAGTACGCTAACGCGGACGCGGTCTTCTTCCCCGCGCATTTTATGGGTGCCACGGCAGGCCGGGTCGAACGACTGGGCTCAGGCCCGCTGCGCTTCCGATTCCTGGAATCCTAACCCGGGCTGGATGCGCTGACGTGGCGGTCAGCGCGGATTCGCGTGGTGCGAATCATCCATGAGGTGTCGCATGTCCTGGTCCACGCAGGGCGTCGGCTCGACGAGCTCGCTCTGGGCGAGCTTGAGCGTGCGCATCCTGGGTTTCCAGGGCTCGACCAACACCTTGGGGTCGTCGACCACCGCCTGGTATTCGATGGTGTCGCCCACGCGGTGCAGTCTCTCGGTGACCCGCAGGTCGGCCGTGTGGAATGCGCCGTTATCCGTGAGCCAACTATCGTCGTTGAACTGGTTGGCTTCGACGACCAGCGTGTCGCCTTCCCAGTGCCCGACGGAGTCACCCAGGTAACTCGGATCCACATCGTCGCGGTGCGCGCGACCGTCCATGGGAATGATGCGCCAGAAGGCACCCGACACGTCGTCATAGAGAAAGACGATCTGTTTGCTCTGCTGGACGATCTTGTCCGGCGGCCCGATCCGGGGCAGCCCGGGATTCTTGCAGCGGAGCACCGGGTCGGCGTCGACCTGGCGCGTGTCGAGATCCTTCACTTTGGCCAGGAACTCGGGCTTGTAGTGCGGCATGTTTGCGGCCGCCGCCGTTTGCCGGGTGGCAGACGAGGAAGGAGGGGGCGCCACTGCCGCCGCGGCCGCTGGAGGGCAGCCCGCGATGCAGACCGACCCGTCGCCTGATTTTTGCGGTTGTACGAAGTCGATCCCCGAGCCGTTGTCCCATGTCCCGTTCAAATCGGGATGCCCGTCCGGAAGACGTGGTACCGCCCCCGCGGCTGGCGCTGCCGGCGGGGCACTTCCCTTGGTCGCCTGCGCGTTGGCGTCGTGAATACAGAAAAGGATCAATGTCGCGGCGGCGGCCGCCACAGTCATGGACGATAGTTTCATAACGGCGCCTCGTCCTACTTCGTTTCCGTCGCCACCATGTCCTGCGCGAACTGGAAGTGATGCCCGTCCGGATAAGTGATCTTCGCCAGGAATCCGAGATGCGCTGTGCCATCCCGCGCGGGGAACGCTTCGACGGAGACCCGCTCCCCATTGCCCATCAACATTTTGCTGCTCACGCCGGCCTTGCGCGCCATCGCCACCGGTACACATTCGAGGTGCCAGGTCGCACCCTTGCCCCCGGCTTCGGTGACGTCGAGGTCGACGTAAATGTGAGGGTTCGCCCACTGGACCCGTGAGACCACGCCCGTCAACGTCAATATCTTGCGGGTGTCGAATTCAGCGGTCAGGGAATGATGGGCATAAGCGCTGCCACTCAGCAGTGCAGCCAGTGCGAACACCATCAGCCCGTAATGGGCCGGCCCATTACATGGACGATCGAGTCTATCCACTGCGTCCCCTTCGCTGGTTGTGGCGTCGCCAGCTGATCCTATTCTGACTTCAACTCGGCAGGCATGCAGTGAGTACACTCCCCCTAATCCGCCCTGCGGTGACCGCGCGGAACGGGCTCGCCGTCGCGGCTCGTTTTGGGGTGGAATGACTGCAGGCCTCGCGTCACGCGGGCCAAAGGGGGGGCGGGTGATCGATCGGCGCAGCTTCATTGGTGTGGGCTCATGGGCGGCGGGTGCGCTTGCCACCCGGGTCCCGGGTGGCAAGCGCACCCGTGGCCCGGCGACTGCAGCGGTCGTCGCGACCACTGCGGGCAAGATCCGGGGTAGCCACGCGGCGGGGGTGTACACCTTCAGGGGCGTCCCTTACGGCGCCAGTACGGCTGGCGCGAGCCGCTTCCAGCCGCCCGCAAAGCCGAAGCCCTGGGCGGACATTCGCGAGGCGACCGCGCTCGGGCCGCGCTCGCCGCAGCTCCTGTCTTCGTTTCATGGTTTCGTCCCACCCGAAGTCGAGGTCATGGACCGCGACGAGAAGATGGGTGAGGACTGCCTGGTGTTGAATGTCTGGACGCCCGCGCTGGATCGCGGCCGCAAGCTCCCGGTCATGGTGTGGCTCCACGGCGGGGGCTATACCAGTGGCTCCGGTGGCTTCATCTGTTACGACGGCATCGAGCTGGCGCGCAAGCACGAGGTCGTCGCCGTCACGGTGAATCACCGACTGACGGCCATGGGCTATCTGTACCTGGCCGGGCTTGGCGATGCGCGCTACGCCTCCAGCAGCAACGTGGGCAACCTCGACATCGTCGCGGCCCTCGAATGGGTCCGGGACAACATTGCCGCTTTCGGCGGAGACGCCGGCAACGTCACGATCTTCGGACAATCCGGGGGCGGGGGCAAAGTCAGCTCGCTCATGGCCATGCCCGCGGCGCGCGGCCTGTTCAAGCGGGCGATCGTGCAGAGTGGGGCGGCCGTGAAGGGCATTTCGCGCGATGCCGCTACCCAGAACGCGAAGGACTTCCTCGCGCGTTTGAATCTCAAACCTACGCAGCTCGCGAAACTGCCGGACGTTCCGTTGGAGCAGCTTCTCAAGGCCACCGAGCCGGGTAGCGGCCCGCCGATCAACTTCGGGCCGGTGGTCGACGGCCATTCGTTACCGACGGACCCTTTCGATCCGGTGGCGCCGGCCCTGTCCGCGAACGTGCCCTTGCTCATCGGGACGGTCGAGACCGAAGTGACGTTTTTCCCGGGCCAACCGTTGGACCCGATCGATGACGCCACGTTGCATGCGCGCGTGAAGCAACAGTTGAAGAGCGGCAACGATGCTGATGTCGACCGCGTCATAGCGGCCTATCGCGCGGGACGACCCGGTGCGGCCAACACGGACCTGTTTCTCATCATGGCCTCCGACGGCTTTCGTGCCGGGGTCCTTCTGGAAGCGGAACGCAAGGCGGCGCAGGCCCGGGCGCCGGTCTACCAGTACTACTTCACCTGGCATTCACCGGTCCGGGACGGCAAGCTGCGCTCATTTCATACGTTGGAAATCCCCTTCGTGTTCGATAATGTCGATGCGGCGCAGTCCATGACGGGCTCGGGCCAAGATCGGTACGAGCTGGCGACGCGCATGAGCAACGCCTGGGTGGCGTTCGCCCGGGCCGGCGACCCCAATCATCCCGGTCTGCCGAAGTGGGCGCCCTACGACAACACGCGACGCGCGACGATGATATTCAACAACGAGTGCCAGGTCGTCGATGATCCCCATGGAGCCGAGCAGCGTCTGTTGTGGTCCCTGCAAGGGCGGGCATGACTCATGGACTACGTACGGCTGGGCTCAGCAGGCCTGAAAGTCTCGCGCGTTTGTCTCGGGTGCATGAGCTTTGGCAATGGCTTCGACTGGATGCTGCCCGAGGAGCCGAGCTTCGCCATTGTGCGCAAGGCGCTCGACCTGGGAATCAACTTCTTCGACACCGCGGATGTATATTCCGGCGGCCAGAGCGAGGAGATTCTCGGGCGCGCCCTCAAGTCGTTCGGCGTGAAGCGCGACGACGTCGTGGTGGCGACCAAGGTGTATCAGCCCATGGGCCCCGGTCCCAACCAACGTGGCTTGTCCCGCAAGCACATTGCGCAGTCGATCGATGACAGCCTGCGCCGGCTCGGCATGGACTACGTCGACCTGTACCAGATCCATCGTTTCGACCTGGAGACGCCGATCGAGGAGACCCTGGGCGCCCTGACGGATCTCATCCGGGTCGGCAAGGTGCGTTATCTCGGCGCCTCGACCATGGCGGCTTACCAGTTCTCCAGAATGCTCCACAAGGCTGACCAACTCGGGTTGGCGCGCTTCGTCAGCATGCAGAACAACTATAGCCTGCTGTACCGGGAAGAGGAGCGTGAAATGATTCCGCTGTGTCGGGAGGAAGGCATCGGCCTCATTCCCTACAGCCCCATCGGGGGTGGACTGCTCGCCGGCAGCCGCCGCACCAATACTGTTCGTTCTCACTCGATGATGGCGCGCGCTAGATTCAACCGGAAAGCGGATGAAGCCGTGATCGACGCCGTCGCCGCGGTCGCCAAAAAACGCGGTGCCGCGCCTGCCGAAGTGGCTATTGCATGGCTGCTCGCGCAGCCGGGTGTGAGCGCACCGATCGTCGGAGCAACCAAGGCGAGTCACCTGGAAGACTCGGTGAAGGCGGTGGGAACCCGGCTGACGGCCGAGGAGACGACCGCACTGGAGAGCGTGTATGAGACGCAGCCACCGTTACCCTTCTACTTCCGTCCCGCGCCGCATGCCCATTGACGGGGTCGGCCGTCATGACTGACCCGGTGGAAGCTTCGATTCGCTATGTCGTCGCCGGGGAAAAGGCGGTTTTCTATCCCGGCGATCGCGAGCGCTCCTACTGGCCGGGTGAAGAGCATCGCGTCCCGATCGCCGACATGCGGACCCGGGCTGCCGATCTGGCACTGGAGCGCAATGGCTTCGTGCTCCTGCGCGAGCCGACCGCCGTAACGGACTTCAATGACCCGGTGCAAGTGCGAAGTGTCTACTACCGGGAGATCGAAGCGCTGGTGAAGCGACTGCTCGGCAGCGAAAAAGTGCTCGTATTCGGCGAGGTGGTCCGCAGCGATTCCAAAACGACGCGTGATGGAAGATTGCCAGCCTACGGTGCGCACGTGGACTATGGCGACCGCACTGTCCGGCAGTTCACGGTAGACATGTTGGGCAGTGAAGCCGCGGAGCACTGGCTACGCGGTCGCTACGTTCTCATGAATCTGTGGCGACCGATAAGCACGGTTTATCGGACTCCACTCGCGCTCTGCGACGCATCCACGGTCCTCGAGTCGGACCTGAATGACAGCGAAGTCCGCGGCGGGCTGGACGATCCCAATCGACCGCCGCTGTATGGCTTCAACCTGAGCTACAGCCCGCGGCACCGCTGGTACTACGCGCCGCACATGGAGCCGGCCGAGATTCTCGCCTTCAAACTGTTCGATTCCGACAGCTCACGGGTGCAGTTGACCGGACATACGGCGTTTGACGATCCCAACGCCGCCGCGGATGCGCCGCCACGTGAGAGCATCGAGGTCCGCACCATCTCGTTCATGGCGGCTGAAGGGTGAGCGCTCCCGTTTATCCGAGCCGCCGGATAGCGTGGTACACGGTATTCGTCCTGATGGTCTGCTACACGCTGTCCTACTGCGATCGGCAGATCCTGGCGTTTCTCGTCGGTCCGATGAAGCAGGAGTTGCATATCTCGGACACCGAGGTGGGGCTCCTCCAGGGAATCGCCTTCGTGTTGGTCTACACCTTGGCCGGGCTGCCGATGGGGGCGCTCGCGGATCGCTTGAGCCGGCGCAATATCATTGCAGTAGGCCTCGTGGTCTGGAGCGTGATGACCTCGTTGAGTAGCGTGGCACGCAGTTTTGTCTCGTTGGCGGTCGCCCGGATGGGCGTCGGCATCGGGGAGGCCACCCTCAGTCCGTGCGCTTTCTCGATGATCACGGACTCGTTCCCCAAGGAGCGCCTGGGTACTGCCCTGAGCGTTTACACCATGGGAATTCAACTCGGCTCCGGGCTCGCCCTGATCATCGGTGGCCTGATCGCCCAGTCCGTCAGTCACATGCCCCCGGTCGATATCCCGCTGTTGGGCACCGTCGCTGCCTGGCGGGTGACGTTTCTGCTCGTTGGCGCGCCCGGCCTCCTCATCGTGCTGTTGTTGTTGACGGTCCGGGAGCCGCCGCGCCAGACGGCACTGCTGGATGCCTCCGGCGGTATCGCGAACCTTGATTTCCGCGCCCTGGTGCAGCAGTTGCGGCTGCGCTGGCGCACGACCGTCGGGCTGGCTTTGCTCATCGGCTGCCAGGCGACCTGCAACTATGTGCTGTTGGGGTGGGGGCCTACGTTCTTCGACCGGATGCACCATTGGCCCAAGAGCCAGGTTGGCCTGGTGTTAGGACTCACCACACTGGGTTGCGGCTGCCTGGGATTGTTTGTCGGCGGTCGCCTGTCGGATCGTTGGCAAGGGGAGGGCGTCACCGACTCGGCCTTGCGCGTGGGGCTGATCGCCCTGACCGGTATCGGTCTGACGCTCGTGCCGGCCACCCTCGTGCCGGATCCCGCGTGGACCGTGGCGCTGGTGATTCCCGCCGTATTTTTCATCGGCCTGCCGATTGGTTGCGGCTACGCCGCGGTGCAACTCATTTTCCCGAACCAGGCGCGCGGACTGGTGTCCGCCATCATCATTTTTGCGGTGGCCCTGATTGGCTTGGGGTTCGGCTCACTCCTGCCGGGGCTGTTGAACGATCACTTCTTTCATGATGAGCTCCGCATCGGTGCGTCCATGTCCATCACGGTTGCGTTGGCAGTTGTGACCGGTCTCGGTGCGGGACTGGCGACGCTCGCACCCTATCGCGGCGACTACCAGGCTGTTCACGCCTTGCCGGCGTCGCCGGGATCCTCAGCCTCGCTGATCATGTCGTACAAGTAGCCGATACACTCGCGTCTATTCGCCCCACCCGCTCTTCGTTCCGTAGGGAAGTGAGGCGCCCATCGCCTCGACCCCGACGATCCGGCCGCGGTCGATCTTGAACATTTCCGCGGCCTGCAGGTTGGAGGAGGAACCACCTAACGGCAGGCTGTCCACCCCGGGCACGTTGTAGATTTTGATCGTGCCCGAGCCGCCGCGATGCTGGAACATGGGGAATGAAAAGACGAGCCCGTACTCCTCGTCGACGATTTCGTGGCGGCGCGGCCAGAGCCGGGTGATGAAGTCCATTACGTGCGTGTCGAGCTGATCGCTGCAGCTGAGCGTGCCGAGATACGCCATCGCATCGTCGGCCTGCTTCGAGCCGAGCGGGACCGGCCACGGCACGGGTTTCGCATTGTGGGTCGTCTGGCCGCCATTCTCACGCCGGACGCAATCGTCGGCGAACGGGGCGAGCTTGCCATCGGCGTGCTCGATCGCTTCGAAATAACTGTCGGCGATGTTGACCATCTGCTGTCGTGGCAAGCGGCTGGCCGTGGACAGCGCCGTGACGTATTCCGGACGGGGATTGGCCAGATTTTTCAGCGCGTCGGCGCGCAGGTTGCGCGCCAGCACATGCTCGATCTCGGTGATCTGGCCGTTCACTACTTTCAGCCGCAAGGCGATGAGCAGTGGCTTGTCGCGCTCTTTCATGACACCGTAGAAACCGGCCTGGCCGGCGCCGACGTCGATGACGTAAATATGGAAGCCGGTCGGCAGCTCGGACGCGCCTATCCACAATCCTTCGCTGCCGACTTTGAGTCGTGCGGTGTTCTCGGTGAACTTGACGTCGCGGTTCAGTGGTAGGCCGGTCGGATCGTGGCGCACCAACGCGGCTAGATAACGGTCGACGATGCCGGTCATGCAGGCCCGATCGCAGGGCGGGGCGACGCCGCCACCACTTCGAGTTTGAGCGCCGGATGCGCTGATGCTGAGCACGAGTGCCGTGGCCACGGCGAGCCCGTAACGAAGTGACATTTCTCGATCCCCCTGTTCGTTTACCGAAAGAGTGCGGCAAACAGAGGGGCTTGCCAAGGCTGGGCATGCGCGGCAACCACGCACCGATCAATGCTCGCGTCGGCGCGCACCTGCTTGATGTAACCGAGCCCCCGCGCGGGGCACCAGGGCCGCGGGAGTCGTCTCCACTTCGCAGGTATGGAACCTCGCTCGAGCTGCTGTTGAGCGTCGGGAATGGACACGCCGTGTCAGATGGTGTCAGGCCGTGGACAGCTTGGCAGGCGTTTGCAGTCCCATTTCAAAACCAGTCTGAATGTTGCAGGCAAACCGTCGCCAGGTGCCGACGCCCGGGCAGACCTTGGGCTTCTTAACCCGGGGAATGGGCTCCCTTTAGGATCGCTCTCGCCGATGGAGCCGCAGCGTTTGTGCCCGCGGTGTCGGCGGCGAAGATTCAACATGGTGCGCGACAACGAAGTGGAGCTCGTGGGTCAGTCCCACACCAGTCCCGGAACGGCCAGACGGACTCTGCACCCGCTGGTGCTGTGTCTGCCGTCCGCCAAGGTGGCCAACGGACCGAAGCCCTCGTGGATCGACGGAGATCCCGCCTGGCGGGACGCGCCGATAGCCGTGTGGTGGGATCAACCTCCGAGTGGGGATACCCCGTGATATTGATTCAGCCACAGTACCTGCCGGCATTGGCGCAGTCGCGGCTCCTGCGCCAGCAATGGTCGAGCAAACGGGGCGCGGGGCTGGGTCGCCCCACGCCGTCAGCGCAGGCCTCAGTGCCCCCGCAAGGTGAAGGCGTAGAACTTGTTGTTCGCCGTGAAACCCGGTATCGGTAGGTTGGAATACCCCGATCCCCAGTAGACAGTGTTGTTGACGATGGAGGCGCCGGCGACAACCGACCCACCCGCGGCGAACTGCCACAGCAGGGCACCCGAGCGCGCATCGAGGGCAAGCATGTTTCCGGCACTGGGTGCACTGGCCATTGACGGAACATACACGACGCCATTGGCCACCGTGACGGGACCGAGCGCGAGCGAGCCGTTCGGATCCGCTTTCTGCCAGATGATTTTTCCAGTCGCGGGGTCGAGTGCGCTCCAGGATCCCGCGTTACCCGCACCATAGGGGATGTTGTACAGGTTCGCGATGGCCACGTAGATCCGTGAGCCGTCGGTCGCCGAGCCCCATTCCATGCCGCCGAGTGAGGAGCCGGGTCCCACGGAAGTCGCCCACAGCAACTTGCCGGTGTTCGGATCGAGAGCGGAGTAGGTTCCCGATTTCTGGCCGGCGCCGAGGATAGTCTGCTTCCCGTGCGCGGTCTGGATGTCGAGCAGGTTGGCCCCGGAGGCGAAGTCGAAATCCGGCCCCTCGGGGTTGGGGCAATTCCCCTGGCCTGCCGCGAAGCCCACGAGACACGATACATTCCAATCATCCTGGGTCCACATGCGGTGTACCCAGCGTACCGCTCCGGTCTTGAGATTCAGGGCGACCACCGAGTCGACTTCGTCGTCCGGGGACAGGCACCCCGCGACGACTGCGTCAGTGAGCGCTTGTCCCTGGACACACGCCTGAAACTCCGGAGCGGTCGGCGTCGTGTAGTTATTGCCGGTCGTGATGTAGAGAGTCTGTCGCTTGACGTCCGGGATCACCGAACTGCCCCAAACGCTTGCACCCGCATATCCGGATGGGGCGGTGTAGTGTCTCCAGATGAGGGCTCCGGTCGTTGCGTTGATCGCCAGCGCGCTGCCCCGAAACGAACAGCAGGGGTAGGCCGGATTGGCGGCGGAGTTTTCTTCGAGGGACGCCACCCCCGTATACACCACTCCGTTAACGACGACAGGCGAGGAGGTCTCGATGGCCAGCGGGTGTGGATCCACCTGCGTTTTCCACTCGAGCGATCCATCCCGGATGTCGATCGCGAGCAAATAGGCACCGGAAGCCGTTGATTGGGTTCCGAGGTAGAGCGTGGTGCCATCGACCGCGGGGCTCGTTCTGGAGACCACCTTGGTGGTGCCGACGGACGGCGTCAGTCCGTAGTCCGCCGCCAGGCTCTTGCTCCAGACCTGGCGTCCTGTGTTGGCATCGACGCGGTACACGCTGCCGCTGAAATCGGGGAAATATACCCCGTCGCCCACGATGGCGGCGCGCGCGGACACATCGCCCTGCGTCGTGAAGGTCCATTTCGGCAGGAGCAGTTTCACCGTAGTGGGGTTGATGGCCGGCGCCGTGCCATTGGCGGTATTGGCCAGGTTCTGGCCGAACATGGACCATTCGAAGCCGACCGCGCAGTCATCGCCGGCCCGGGCTGATGGGCTGGCCCCGGCGAGCGCGACGGCGAGTCCGGTCAGGAGCGAAATGGCGGCACCGCGGAATCGAGCTGGGAATCGACATCGTTGATTGTTGAGCATGGACCTACCCTCCCTTTCGGAAGGAAGAGGCGCGAGCAGCCCGGGTGACTCACCGAAATATTTAGAGCCGCGTGCGTCTCAACCGGGGCCCGCGAGCACCCGGGACAAGCGGAGGTCGATCTGGCTCTGCACCAGGCGGAGGATGCTGTCGAAGTCCCGATCGGCGATCCGCGCACTGTCCTTCAACGCGGATTTGACGCGCTCCAGCAGGGATTCCCGCGCCGAGGCCACCCGTCGGATCAGGGTTGCCCGGGAAATGCCGTACATGGTCGCGAGGTTGGCCGTGGTCACGCCTTCGACATAATGGAGACGTAGCAACGCGCGATCGTTCGGGTCGATCTGCGCGCAGGCCGCGGCGAACGCACGGCTGACCGGCTCGCGGTACATCTGCTTGAACAGCGAAATCTCGTGGTCCGCCCAAGGCGTGCGGGCTTCGAGCGCGGCTTCCACTTCGCCTGTATTCCGGCTGGCGCGTCGATTCAGGGCAAGGGCTTCCCGAACGGCGGTCGCCCGCAGCCAACCTTCCAGGGAGCCCGTACCACTGTAGGTATTGAGCGCAGGGGGACTGCCTGTATCTCCCACGATACAACGGGTGACCACAATCTGGCGGACCTCGGCAACCAGGTCCGGATCGCGTGCCAGGCGGCCTAAGTAGACCGGGATCCGGTCGCCAAACCGCCCCAGGAACTCGGCGACCGCTACGGGGACGCGCTCGACGCAAGCGCACGCCAGGTACAAGTCAGCCGCACGCTCTGCGCTGCCACCCCAGGTTTGGGCACGGGCTTGCGCGAATCTAACGAATGGCTCGCGCGGCAGGTCGACTCCAGGGTAGGCCTGGCGCCCGAGCTCGTACGCGCGCTCGATGGAACTGGGGTCAACGGACACAGCGGTAGGCTATCATGAGAGCCGGCCCCGTCGATCGAAGTCACAATAACAAATGACAAAAGCCGCCGCGGAGTGTCCTCCCGCCGATGTCATTTCGGCCTTCGCCTTCGGCGAGTTGAGTGCCGCGAATGCGTCGTTTGTTCAAGCGCACGTGTCAGTGTGTGACTCTTGTCTACAGACGGTCGGACAACTGGCCGCGACCTCGGCCTCCCGGCAGACCCGCACGACAACGCCGACGAACCCGGAGGGTCAGGTTGCTGCGTCGGTCGTGGCCGCTCCCGGGCAACAGCTGGGGCCTTATCGGCTCGTGCGGTCGCTTGGCGAGGGTGGGATGGGGGAAGTCTGGCAGGCGCAGCAGAGCGCGCCCGTGCGCCGTACCGTGGCCCTGAAGCTCCTCAAGGCGGGCATGGATACCCGCCAGGTCCTCGCGCGCTTCGAGGCTGAGCGGCAGGCGCTCGCGATGATGCAACATCCCGGGATCGCGCAAGTGTTCGACGCGGGTGTCACTCCCACCGGTCGTCCTTATTTCGTCATGGAATACGTGGACGGCGTTCGTATCTCGCGATGCTGCGACGATGCAAGGATGACGGTGCCGGAGCGCATCCAGTTGTTTGCGCAGGTCTGCGACGCCGTCCAGCACGCTCACCAGAAAGGAATCATTCACAGGGATATCAAGCCCTCCAACGTCCTGGTGAGCCGGCAAGACGGCGGTCCGTTACCCAAGGTGATCGATTTCGGACTCGCGAAGGTGACCGCCGAGCATCGCAGCGATTTCACGTTGACCGAGGTGGGTACGCTGTTGGGTACGCCGGCCTACGCCAGCCCCGAGCAGTTGACACCGGGTGTCATCGACGTGGACACCCGCAGTGATGTGTATTCCCTCGGAGCGCTGCTCTACGAGTTGCTGGTGGGTGTGCTGCCGTTCGAGTTGGACAGTGTCGGACCCGAATCACTGCTCGAGCTGCGCAGCCGGATTCGCATGCGAGAGCCGGTGAGGCCCAGTGCGCGGGTAGCAGCACTGGGCGCGCGCGCGGTAGAGATTGCTGGATTACGAGGGATCGAGCCCATAGCGTTGCGCCGGCAGCTCCGCGGCGACCTGGACTGGATCGTGATGAAGGCGCTCGAGAAGGATCGTACGCGCCGTTACAACTCACCCGCCGAGCTTGCCCAGGATCTCCAGAGGTTTCTGCGGCATCAGCCGGTGTTGGCGGGACCGCCGGACGCCGCCTACCGCATCCGCAAGTTCGTGCGCCGGAATTGGGTTGGGACGGCGTTTGCCTCCATTGTCCTGGCGCTGGTGGTCGGTTTTGCCATCGTGAGCGCGGTGCAGGTGAAACGGACCCGCGCCGAGCGCGACCGCGCTTCGGCCGAGGCCGCGAAAGCTTCCTCCATCAACCAATTTCTGCAAGACACGCTGGGTTCGGCCGATCCGTGGCAGACGGGCGCGGATATCAGCGTACGCGAGACGTTGCAGCGGGCTTCGCAACAAGTCGATTCCTCGTTCAAGAATGAGCCGCTGGTAGCGGCAGCGGTACGCAGAACCCTGGGCAAAACCTACGTCGGACTCGGCCGGCTCGATGACGGCGAGCGGCAGATTCGTGCCGCGTTGGACACACGCATCAAGCTCCTCGGGCACGACAACGCCGACGTCGCCGAGAGCCTTGCGGATCTCGCCAATCTATATCGCGAGCGGGCGGACTACGTTGCCGCCATCAAGACCAACGCCGAGGCGCTCGCACTCCGCCGTAAGCTGTTTGGAAACGATAATCGGCTCGTCGCGGAGACTCTCGTCGATCGGGCTGCCACGCTCAAGGAGCACGGCGACTATGCGGAAGCTGATCGCGCCGGCCGCGAGGCGCTCGCGATCCGGGAGAAGTTGTTCGGACCGGACAGCGACGAGGTGGCCGGCGTTCTCGAGGAGCTCGGGTTGATCGCTGCCGGGGGACTCGGGGACCTCGAGCGCGGCGAGAAGCTCGTCATGCGCGGTTATGACATCCAACGCCGGCTCTACGGTCCGGATGACCTGCGCACCGCGGCCGCGGCTTCCAACCTGGGTTCCGTCTACCTCTACCAGGGTAAGAACGACCTGGCCGAGAAGTATTATCGGATCGCGATGGATGGGGAGATCCGGCACCTCGGCAAGAGCCATCCGTTCGCCATCGCCGAAACGGAGAATCTCGCCAATGCGCTGGCGCGTCTCAAACGTTTCGACGAATCGCTCGCCCTGATGAAGGACGTTCTGGCCGAGCGCCGCGCGGTTCTCGGGGAGAACAGTCCCAAGGTAGCGCGAACGATGATCAATACAGCAACGCTGCTCTCCGCCTCAGGTCATCTCGACGAGGCCGAGTCGATCTTCTCCGAGGCGTTGCCGCGCGTTTCCCGCGCCTATGGCGCGGAACATCCGGACGCGCTGCATACCCTGTACGCGTACGGAATGCTGAAGATGCGGCAGCACCAGTATCCCGCCGCGGAACGATTGTTCCGCCAGGCGTTGAGCGGCCAGGTCAAGATCCTTCCCGCGGAGCATACGGCGATAGCCGATACGCGCCTCGCACTCGGCGAAGCGCTCACGGAGCTGAAGCAGTTTGCGGAGGCGGAAACCGTCTTGATCCAGGCACACACGGTGTTCGAGACTGCTTACGGCGCCGACGCCAAGGATACTCGTGACTCGGCTGCTGCCCTGGCCAAACTGCGTGCGGCGCGAGGTGATTGACCCCGGCTCGTCCTTGCGGCGCGCACGCGCATCCAGATGTGAGCCCTAGGGACAGAGCCCCGTAGTCGTCGTTTTAACTGAGGCTCGCCCCGCCGCCGTGACGGTCACAATGCGCTCTTGAGCTCCCCGGGGCGTCTGCCGGCAAACGGTAAAACTGTCAGGCGTGGCCCCGAGCCCGGTCGCATCGAAACTCAGCGCGACCGAGCCCCCGGCGGGAGTTACCCGGTAGCCGTTCGGCGTCGCGGGCTCGCTGTGGAGCACCGTCGTGCCACTGATCACAATCCAGCCCTGCTGCCAGTTGCCCGCGCCGCAGGTCAAGCCGTCCGCGGAAACACAAAGCTGGACAGTGGTGTTGCGTTTGATGGCTTCGCTGCGTGCCATGTGGGTCGCGGCAACCATACCGTTCGCGATCGCCCGCAACTGACTAGGTAGGGTGGAATCGCGGAACGACGGTGCGGCCATACAGACCAATATTGACAGGACGGTGAGGGTCACCATCAACTCGACGATGGTGAAGCCACGCTGCGCTCGGTTTCGACGCGGCATCTGCGCTGCACCTCAACGTTGAATATACCAGTAGACGCGCGACTTCGGCTGCGCCGGCACCGACCCCGTCGCGGCCTGCGGCTGCGTCGGTGCCAGGGGCGAGGTTGGCCCGCAACCGACACAGAACGCCACGGTCGACCCGCTATCCAGCGTCACCAGGCCTGCGACCGGTGATGGCGGCAGACCCACCGGGGGCAACAGGGTATTGGTGACGTTGGAAAGATTGAGACTGACGTTATAGACGCGGGTGTTGCCCAGATTCGGCTTACAACTCGCCGTGCCGGGAGCCGTCGGCTGGTGCGTGCTGAAGTTGACTACGCCGTAGATCGTGATCCCGGATGTCACGACCTGTTCGCGGGCCGCGAGCGTCATGTACCAACCCTTTTTGCCGCCAAGGTCCACTGCAGAGCCATTGGACGTGCTGGTGGTCGCATACAAGGAGCTCAAGCACAGTACCGGGACGCCGCCGCAGTTAGCGGCTTCCGCAGAGAGCCAGGCGGAGGAGGCGGGGGTGTCCTGGACGGCAAAGAAGGCATTGGTGACCGTATTCACGACGCTGCCGGAAGTCGTGTACACGAGCGGCTTCTCGCGATCCCCGGAACCCAACAGCAGTGTGTAGATGCCGTTCTGCAGTACCACGTCCGGCGCGAACATGAACTTGCGATTCGCGCTGCACGTCGTCGCAGTGGCGCAACCCAGGGAGGCAATCTTGACCATGCTCCATGAGCCAGGTGCGCTCGATCCGATACTGATGCGGTATATGTTACCCCCCAGGTCCACCGCGTACGCATAGATCGCGAGCCCCGTTGTGGTATCCGGGACGATGGTGATATCCGCGATCACCGCGCGATCGGTACTGAAGGTCTGCAACAGGCTGCCGGTATCGGCGTTCAAGACGTAAACCTTGTTGCCCTTGGTCGAGGACGTGCAGGAGTTCGGGTCGGAATCCTCGCAGGTGTCATACCCACCGCCCATGATGAGGAGCGTGGCGCTCGAGCCCGAGGTCTTCAGTGTCTTGGCACTCGACCAGGTCTGGCCGATACCGCTGAAACCGGTCGTGCAGTTGGTGTCGCTCACCGTGCCGGATGTCGGGAAGTTGCTCGGACAGCCGATCTTCCACTTGATCGCGATGCCTGACAGGCTGGTCGCGTCGAAGGCGTAGAGTGCGCGGCCGCCGCGCCGCATGGGTGCATAGACCCACACGTGACTGCTGTCCGTGCTGGCGGTCACTGGTCCGTCAATGCCATAGGCCTTGGGCAGAGCGCCGCTCGCTGTGACCGTCGGCACCACGATTTGCGGGCTGTTCTTGTAGAGGCGGTTGATATTGCCGTAGAACTCGGGGGGCATGAACGACCAGATCTCGGCCCCGGGCGCGGCCCCGCTGATACTGCTCTCCTGGTCGCGGTTGCCGTTGATGGCGCGCAGCTCGCCGTCGTTCGCACCATAGAAGACCACGATCTGCGGCGAGCTGTCGGTGCCATAGTTGATGGCCACCGGCCGCGAGTGCACGACGTCACCATGGACGGAGGGGCGAATGCCATAGCCCGTGCTGTATTCGAGGTCGCCGGAATTCGCCGAGTCGTTGTTCGCGCCGCGTGCCCAGTTGATCAAGGTCGACGCGGACGTGGTATTCGTCGGATCGAGCAATGACTGGCTGATATAACCCGTGCCAGTGGCGAAATTATCGGGGGTGAGCGTCCCACTAGAAGTCGTGCAGCTGGTGAACGTCGGCGAGCAGGTTTTGACGGTACGACTCGCGCTCGTGGCCGTGACAAAGCCACCGCCACCGCGCAAGAGGTAGCCCTGTCCGCCTTTCTCCACCATGTTGCCGTCCGGGCTGTTCGAATTGGTGTTGTTCGGCCCGATACACAGGCCCTCGGCGCCGAACTTGCTCCAGTAACTATCGGTCCCCGTCGGCGTCCAGAAGCTGCGGGCGCACTCGGTAATGAAGCCGGTGAGGCTGTTGATGGCATCGGTGCCCGCCGCATCTTCCAGCGACAGGGCGTTGCTGAGCTGGCCCAGCTTGTATTGCTTGAGATTACCCGTCCAGCGCGGCGCGGCGTTCTGATCCGGGCGGAACATGCCGATGAAGACTCGGTTGAGATAGCTGCCCTGGGTATTCACACTGACCGGCAGGCTGACCGAGGCGAACACGCTGTTGACCGCCTGCATCTCCGACAGGTCGGCGGCCAGGGCATCGGAGATCTGCTGCCCGCTGCCGGTACTCGAGCTGACGGCCGTGTACTTGCCATTGCTCACCTTTGCCATGCTTTGCAGGAGCGCCGTCCAACCCGGCCCCTGTCCGCTGGTGAGCGGATCGACATCGATGGTATAGGTGACCACTGCGAGGCTGTTGGTATGCAGGAAGCGCGCCCATTCGTCGCTCGGGTTGGTCATCGAGCCCGAGGGCGAGAGGGGAATGGTGGTCGTATCACCCTCGGCGGCGGTGAGCTGCTGAGCGGCCTGGGTGTCGACACTGTTGCTGTCCTGGTTCGGGCCGTTGCTGATATAGATGATGTAGTTGTGCCCGCAATTGCCGGACGACGGGGCGTTGTACCGGGTGGAGTACTCGCCCGACAGGGCGTTGCCGGCGAGAGCGTACACGGCGTTGTCGGCGGCGGTCTGCGAGCTCGTCAGGTTGCAGCCGATGCAATAGTTGCTGGAGAAGTCCGTTTTGATTTTGCTGTTGCCGGCGTAGGGGGCTGCTCCGGAGAAGTAGTCATACGCCTCAGACATCTCGAGCGCGGAATAGCCGCCGTTGCCCTTGTCCTTGAGCTTATCGAAGTTCTGGATCATGGCCGCGTAGAGCGCCTTGTTCGCCGCGGTCATCGGACGAATGGCCGCGCGGACGTAGCCGCCGGAAACGTTGTTGTTGGGGTTGCCGGTCTCCGTCGCGAACAGGATACCGACGTTGAACTTCGCCGAGCCGTCCGTATTCACGGGCAAATTGTTAAAAGTGTTGGTGAGTGCCGACATTTCGTTGCTGAACGCCTGGTTCCAGTTCGCCGTGTTGTCCACGATGAACAGAACGTTGGGCAGACCCCCGCCGGGAGTAGCCGTGAAGACATCGATATCTTCGGCGCGGGCGCTGCCGACCCCCAGGAGGGCCACCGCCAGGATGACCGGTACTGCATTCAGAAGTCGTGTGCAAGGCCCCGTCCCTGTGCCTTGCCCTTCGGGCCGGCTTGCGCCGGCCAAAATAGTTCCCGACAATTTTGTCATGTGAATCGCCTCTCGGGCCCCGTTCATTTGCAGGCCGCGGTGTATTGGGCCTGTGTGAGCAGCTTGCGGATCCCCTGGTGCAGGTGTACGGAGGCGCCGCTGGCGCTATCGGTTACTGTCGCATCGAGGTCCCACACGGTCTGGTAGTAGCTCGTGGACGTGGAGGCGAAACTGCTGCCGAGCGACAGGCTGCTGATCGGCAAAGAGGCAGGCGTGATCGTGGTGGCGGACACGCACTTGGGTGGCGCGAAGCTCACTGTATAGTCGATGACGCCGTCATTGTTGATGTCGATGTTGATGGATTCGGCCGTCGGTGCGTCGGTGAATGGCGAGCTGACCACCTGCTCTATGGCGGCGTTCGCCGCGGCGATTCCCTCGTTGCGAATCTGGGTGTTGATGACCGACTTGGAGTTGGTCGTGGCGAGCGTAAAGGCACTCGCGAGCATCATCGTGATCAGCGTCAACATGATCAGCGAGACGATCAGCGCGGCGCCCCGTTCGGCTCGGCCTGCGTGCGTGCAATGCATCACGGGGTCTCCCGCCGGCCGGAAACGTTAACGAGGCGGATGCCGGTGACGAACAGGTGGCGTTTGTAGTGATCGTTCGGGGTGTACTGGCTTACCGCCGGACAGGTGCCGTCGGGATTGGGCTCACCGATGCAATAGGTCTTGGTATCCTTGAACTCGCGAGTGACATCCCGGTCGCGCATCAACAGATAAATCTTCGCCGCGACCACGTTTATCAACGCCGCAGCGTTGCAAGGCGTGGTGGTGGTGCAGCGGACGTACTGATCGGGGGCTCCGTCGCCGCGGTTCGTGGGCAGAACCAGGTTGTTGGGATCGGCCCAGACGATGGCCTGGGTATAGTCGACCGCGGCCCCCGACTTGCTGACATTGTCGATACCGAGAACGATCTTGAAGGCCTCCACTCCCTCGATGAGAGGCACGGGGGCCTGCTGCGCCAGCGTGCCGCCCGACAGATCGAGCTGCGAACGTACCAACGTGGGTACCAGTTGGGTGGCGTCGTCGGGGTTGGGATAATCGGCCACGTAGTAGAGGTTCGAGATGAACTTGCGCTTGTCGGCCGCCGTGCCCGAGCTGAGTGGCAGGGTAGGGGGAGTGCCCGTGCCGACACAGTCGCGCAAGTGCAAGGGATACGAGCTCGTCCCGAGGGTGTACGGGAAGGTATACGTGGTCGTCGAATCCAGCCCCGTCGTCCAGGGTGTGCTGACGGTGGCGAGGTGGGTCGAGCCGTTGTACGCGCTGATCTGTCGGTATTGCCCGGCTCCCGTACCCCCGGTCGTATGGATCACCATGCCGACATAGGCGCCGTTTGCCGAAGAGGCGCCGGTTCCCAGGGTGACCGTGTTGCTCGTCGCATTGACGGTTGTCCACACACTGCCTGCGTTCTGCTCGGCTGAACACTTGGACGCCTGCATGTTGAGGGCGCCCGCCACGTCTGTGTTGCAGTTGGCGGCCCCCGTCACACAAACCTCCGCATGCCGGACGACGAGGACGTCGGTTCCCGCATGTTGAATGAGAGCTCCGACACAGCCGGCGCCGGCGGGGAGTGTGTCGGCCGTTTGCAAGGGTATGCCGATGAGGCTATTGACGTAGTTGGTGTCCCAGGCGGCGTAGGGCTGGCAAGGGTTCGGCACGGCCGTCGGGACATCCCCCGGCGCTACGCTTGCCGTAAGGTCGTCCCATTGGGGCACGTAGCCGCCCCAGTACCCGGCGTGCTGAATGTCGTTCTCGAGGAGCTGAATGACGAAGCGGCCGTTGTCGATCATCGCGTTGGCCTTCGCCATTTCCCGCGAGGTGTTCGAGGAGTTCACGAAGATGGCCACCAGGGCGCCCATAATCACCAACGAGATCGTCATGGCGATCATGAGCTCGACCAGCGAGAAACCTCGCTGGGCTCCGCTCCCACTGACTGTTGGAGTTGACGGGTCCATTCGTTAGTTCAAGCTGGCGATCTTCACCACCGTCGTCACGGTGCGTCGGCAGAGGTCGCCGATGCACGATGAGCCGGCCGTGTCATAGAGAGCGGCGCCGCAGGCCACCGCTGCGGGAGGTGCGGCGATGGGAGTCAAACCCTGCCAGGCAACGGTTACCAGGTACTGGTTGATGCCGATGTTCTCGATGCAGCCACGCGCGCCGACGGCGGCTCCGGTCTTAGCGTTACCCAACTTCTCCGCGGCTCCTTGCAAAGCCGTGCACCATTGCGCGGTATCGGTTTGCTGCACCGTGGCGGAGGTCGTCGGACAGGTCATCCCCGACCCCAGGGGGCTGGCGGATCCGGTGACATAAGTGGCCGCTTGCGCCCGGTTGACGGCTATGCGATTGGCCATGTCATCGAGCAGCTCCAAGGCCTGGGCGCGCTGGTAGCTCTCCATGTCCGACAGCTGCAGTCTCATTTCGAGGCTACCGAGACCGAGAAGTCCGAACGCCATCACACACATGGTCACGAGCACTTCAACCAGGGTCGTACCGCGCTGCTTTGAATGGTGCTGCGGCCTCCCTGGCCCGACCGCGGCAGCCGCGGTCATTGTTGCCACTTCCCTATGGGAGTGCGAGTGCCTGCTTGGTCGAGCGTGAGCGCACCGTCTGCGGCCTGCGCTCCGATCGGGGTGAATGTGATGGTGAAGGCAGGTGATGTCCCAGTCCCCAGCGCTACGGCCCAGGTGTAGTACTGGCTCACGTCGCTCGGTACGTTGTAGCCGGCCGTTTGCAACGCAGCGGTGTCGGCGTACGCCCGATTCGCGACCAGGTACAGCTGCTCGCGGTTGGCGAGGTCCATCATCGCGGCTTTGGCGGATGAGCGCCTGCCGCGTGTGACCTGCTGGAAGTACGAGGGCAAGGCAATGGCGGTGAGTATTCCAACCACCGTCATCGCTACGACCAACTCGATGAGCGTGAAGCCTCGTGCGCGAGCGCGGGCATGGTGTATGAGTTTCGTGTCCACGCGGCCATGCTAATGGAGCGCAGTCGCTCGAACCGGATAGCGTTCACATTGCGCGGCTCGCGACGGGGACTGCGAGCACAGTTTTTTACATGCCGCATGCGCGTACGCGCGACGCAATACAACATTGATTCCTGGAGCGCAGACCCGCCTAAGTAGTTCTACGGATACAGCGCAGCAGTGAGCGGCTGCGTGACAGCGCGTTAGGTCGTCGACGCTATAACGGGGCCGGGCCTTGGCGCTGCCGCCGAGGCGGTTGGTGCTTGATCGACGCAGTATCCGTGCGCACCGAGCGCGAATCCGCTAGGATTGCCAAGTACAACGAATCAAAAATCTGGCGCTAGGCCGTTAGATAGGGGAGTCGAAATGACGCATTGGCCATTCGGCGCAATCGCACTCGTGTGTTTGCTGGCCCATGCGTCTTGCGGGCTTGCTTTGAGCACGGGTTCTACGGGCACGACGCAGGCGACCGCTCGCTACACCATCGCCTATGCGAGCTTCGCTCCGGTCCATTCGGAAATCTTTCTCGCGGAGCCTGATGGAACCCATCCGAGCGTGTTCCACTCCAGCCCGGCGCAACAATGGAACGCCTCGTTCTCGCGCGACGGCGCCTGGATCATCTTCACCTCGACGCAGAACGGCTCTGCGGACATCTACCGCGCTCATCCGGATGGATCGCGGCTCGAGCGCCTCACAGACGATCCGGCTTTTGACGATCAGGCTGCGCTGGCTCCTGACGGCCGCAAGCTCGCGTTTGTCTCCACGCGGACCGGCCATGCGGAAATCTGGCTGCTCGATCTGCGTACCAAGCAACTTCGGAATCTCACCAACCACACCGGTGGGCACTTTCGCCCGACGTGGTCTCCGGACGGGGAGTGGATCGCGTTCTCTTCCGATCGCGATTCCCCGAAGCTGCGGCGGCCCGATGGCTTCGAGACCATTCAGCGCACTGAAGTCTACCTCATGCGTGCCGACGGCAGCGCTGTGCGCCAACTGACACATACAGGCACGTATGCCGGCAGCCCATCCTTCTCCCGGGATGGCAAACATGTCGTGTTCTACACGGCGAGCTTTCAAGACGTGATCGCCATCTCCGACCCACGTCGGCTGCGTGCGAACACGCAGATTTCCGTCGTCGACGTCGCGGGAGGCGAGGTGCACGACGTGACGAGCGGCGCTGGCGAGAAGTGGTCGCCTCGCTGGGTTACGCCGGATTCGATCGGCTACACGCGAGGCGGCCCTGAGGGCGGTCTCGATTTCACGAGCGGCCGCAAGGGTGCACGCGGTGAGATCAACAATCCTTTCTGGTCAGCGGATGGCAAGCGTATGCTGTTCCACCGCGACAGTGGCCAGGCTTGGCCGCCGGTCATGGAGGCGTGGAGTCCCGACGCGAGGTTTCGCTTGCTGCGCGCCGGCATTTTTCCCACCTTCGCGCCGACGGGTGATCGCATAGCTTTCACCACTGGCTTCTCCGCCTTCCTTCACAACGGCCTCATGACCGCCAGTCCTGACGGATCGGGTCGGTGGCTCATCCATGACGATCTCGAACACAACACTGTGGCGCCGAGCTGGTCGCCGCTCGGCACTCTCATCGCGTTCGGATCCGGTGGCGCGTTCGCCGGCTTTCTGGGCCAGAACCGCCAGCAGATCTCGAATATCGCAGTGGTCGCGCCAGACGGCAGCGGCTTTCGCCTGCTGACCAAGACCGAGGGCAACAGCGGCTTTCCAAGTTGGTCTCCCGATGGCAAGCGCATCGTATTTCGGCTCCAGGGCGAGCGCGGCAAGGGCTTGCGCATTCTCGACGTCGAGAGCGGACAGGTCACTGTGCTGACTGATGGTAACGGCAACAAGGACAATTTCCCCGCTTGGTCCCCGAAGGGCGCTGAAATCTCGTTCTCGAGCGATCGCGAAGACGGTGACTGGGAGATCTATGCCATTCATCCGGACGGTACCGGCCTGCGACGGATCACCCGCCTCCCGGGCAACGACGCGCATTCGTCCTGGTCACCGGACGGTGCCTGGCTCGCCTTCGCGACGGGGGCCGCCGGGTTCAAGGACGAGATGGCTTTGCATCCCCACAATCCGCAGTCGTACGGTGAGATCGCTGTGATCCGTCCTGACGGCTCGGACTTTCACATGCTCACCGATAATCCCTGGGAGGACGCGACGCCCCGCTGGGCGCCGTTGCCGTAGCCGCAGGCTCGCCCGCATACCGCGCCCACCATGCTGACATTCGCTTCGGCCTTTGCCTATCTGTGGTGGGCCCTCGCGATGGCGTGCTTTGTCAGTGGCAGTGCGCCACTGTGCAAGGCCGCCGTAGATGTGCCCAGTAACAATCTGGCGTATCCTCCTCGTGCCGACGAAACATGGACAGCAGGGAAGACTCCCGGCGGGTAGGTCTGATGCAGATGCGCTACGTGCTAGTGGTCATAGGTCTCGCGCTACTGAGCCTCCAAGGCTGCAAATCCCAGGCGCCTACGTCGGCGTCGACGGCGCCCGCGACAAACATTCTGACTCGGCCCTGGCATGCGCCGTCGGACGAAAGCATTCAGCGTGCTTTCGAGCAGATGCCGGCATACGACCGCCTCGAGACTTTCGAGTCTCAGGCCGAGTTCGCTGCCTATCAAAGGCAAGTCAGGCGAATCGCCGCTGCGAACGAGCTGAACTGGCTCACGTACAGGTCGCCGGTGTTGGCGCCCGTCCTGTTGGCCCAGGCGCAGACCAAGCCCTGCGACCCTGCCGTCGAGGAATGCCCTAATGCATTGGAGGAGGTCGTAACGACAGGCGCGCGTGTGTCGCGCCCGACATCGATCACCAACAACCAGGTGACGGATGTCGATGAGGGTGACGTCGTCAAGTCGTGGGGGCATTTCCTGATCATATTGCACGACGCCCGCCTCTTCAGCGTGGATCTGGGTGAATCGCCAGGTCATCTGAGGTTGGCGGATCGCGTGAATGCGTACCAGGAGTCGGACACAAATGCCTGGTACGATGAGCTGCTCATCAAGGATAACCACGTACTGGTGACCGGATATAGCTACGACGCGGAACAAGCGGAGTATTCCGTGTTTGATATCGACGCGGCCGGGCGCCTGAAGCTGCAATCGCGATTCTTCATCAAGTCGCGGGACTATTTTTCCGGTAGCAACTATGCGTCACATCTCGTAGCCGGGCGCCTGGTCATCTACAACCCCATAAGCCTGCGGGATCTTG
>Ga0268266_10001048_pt1 | contig 34678 bp, 24 predicted proteins | sample KBSS13metaG_FD_190356 | JGI IMG/M metagenome (GOLD analysis project Ga0268266, IMG submission 190356) | Switchgrass rhizosphere microbial communities from Kellogg Biological Station, Michigan, USA - KBS S1-3 metaG (SPAdes) (version 2) | ecosystem: Host-associated > Plants > Roots > Rhizosphere...
CTCGACGTCCTCATCCTTGGCGAGTTGCGCATTGGCTCGAGGCCAGCTCACCGTCCAGAGCCCGTTCGAATGCCCGAGGATTTCCCACATTTCTTCGGCAATATGCGGCGTCATCGGAGCCAGCATTAAGGTCAGCAGCTCAAGCACTTCTTTCTGCACTTCGGGCCGGACGCCTTCTTCAAGCGGTTCGCAGCCGTAAATCTCGTTCGTCAATTCCATGATCAGCGCGATAGCCGAATTAAAATGCCACCGCGTCTCGAAGTCCGAAGTGACGCGCTGCAGCGTCTGATGCGCCTTGCGTAGCAGTTTCTTTTCTTTTTCGGTTGCGGCCGAAGAAGGAGTCGCGGCTTTCACAGATTTGAGCGAATCCGCATGCCGTTCGATCAAGCGATAGACGCGATTGAGAAAACGCCACGCTCCGTCAATGCTTTCCTCGCTCCACTCCAGATCTTTCTCTGGAGGAGCCGCGAACAACGTGTACAGGCGCCCAGTGTCCGCCCCGTATTTATCAGCCATCTCGTGCGCGCCAACGACGTTGCCGCGCGACTTCGACATCGCCACGCCACCTTTGAGCACCATCCCCTGCGTGAAAAGACGCGTAATCGGCTCATCGTGCTTCACCAGCCCCAAATCGCGCATCACCTTGCACCAAAAGCGCGAATAGAGCAGGTGCAGAATCGCGTGCGTAATCCCACCGATGTACTGGTCAATCGGAAACCAATAGCCGACCTTCGCTGAATCGTACGGCGCTTTGTCATTATGCGGATCGCAGTAGCGGTAGAAATACCACGAAGAATCCACGAACGTGTCCATCGTGTCGGTGTCGCGCCGTGCGGGACCGCCGCACTTCGGACACCTCGTGTTTACAAATTCCGGCGTAGTGGCCAGCGGAGACGCGCCTTCGCCAGTCAGCTTTACGTTTTGCGGCAGCACGACCGGCAGTTGATCGTCCGGCACCGGCTGCATGCCGTCTTTGTCGCAATACACCACCGGAATCGGCGTACCCCAATAGCGTTGCCGCGAAATCAGCCAGTCGCGCAGCTTGAAAATGATTGTGCCCTTGCCGAAGCACTGCGCCTCGGCATCCGCGGTCATTTTTTCAATCGCATCGTCGGGAGCAAGGCCACTGTACGGCCCTGAATTGACGAGCTTGGCTCCGCCGTGTTCCTCAAACGGAGCAGTCAACGTCGCGCCGTCCAGCAGCTCGCCGTTATCGGGCTGAATTACCACGCGCACCGGCAGGTTGTACTTGCGGCAAAATTCAAAGTCGCGCTGGTCATGCGCGGGCACCGCCATGATCGCGCCCGTGCCGTAGCCCATCAGCACAAAATTCCCGACCCAGATCGGCAGTTTTTCCCCGCTGAATGGATTCACAGCATACCGGCCAGTGAAAAATCCCACTTTCTCCATTGTCGCCAGGTCGGCCGTCTTCACCGAAGTCTGCCGCATTCCTGCGAGCAGGCCCTCCGCATTTCCCCGTTCCGGCGAATCCTCGAGCAGCGGTCCAACCATCGGATGCGTGGGCGCCAAAATCATCGCGCTCGCACCATAAATCGTGTCAATGCGCGTAGTAAAAACTTCGATTTTCTCGCCGCTGGGGGAATCCGCCACAGCAAACTTCACATTGGCGCCGCGCGATTTGCCAATCCACTCGCGCTGCATCGTAATTACGCGCTCTGGCCAGCCATCTTCCAGCAGCCTGAAATCTTCCAGAAATTGTTCGGAGTACGCTGTCGTCCGGAGAAACCACTGTTCCAAGTCGCGCGTTTCCACCAGCGTATCTTCGTGTCGCCAGCAGTAGCCCTTGATCACCTGTTCGTTCGCCAGCACCGTGCAGCACTTCGGACACCAGTTCACCGGGGCTTTTTTGCGATACGCCAGCCCCTTTTCCAGCATGCGCAGGAAAAACCACTGGTTCCAACGATAGTATTCAGGCTCGCACGTCGATATTTCTCGCCGCCAGTCGTAGCTGAAGCCAAATCGCCTCAGCGTTCGCTGAAATTCGCCTATGTTGCTGTTAGTCCAAACGCGCGGATGGGTCTGGTTCTTGATCGCCGCGTTTTCCGCCGGCAGGCCGAATGCATCCCACCCCATCGGATGCAGCACGTTGAATCCCAGCATGCGCTTTACCCGGGCGACGACGTCGCCGATCGTGTAGTTGCGCATGTGCCCCATGTGCAGAGTGCCGCTGGGGTACGGCAGCATTTCCAGTACGTAATATTTGGGTTTACTCGGGTCGGCTTCGCACTCAAAAACGCGCGCTTCTTCCCAGCGCTTTTGCCATTTGGCTTCGATCTTTTGCGGTTCGTATCCTGCCTTTGGATTCTCCGCCACTCGTCTTATCCCTTTTTCGCGTTCCGGGTGCCCTTCGCCCCGCTTTTCCTCGCCGCCGCACTCGCAATTTTCCGCTGCGCTTTCTTCTGTTCCAGCAGTTTTTTCTTCAAAGCCGCCGTCAGCATCGAATAGCCTTTTTCCGCGGCCGGGCCTTCGACGCCCGATAGTTCCCAGAGTTTCGCCACATTGCGCCGGTCATCGCCGGGATCTTCAATCGGCGTCTCGAGCAAGAACACGCGGCCGGGCAAACCCGTCGCAGGGTCAGCCCCCAGCCTCGGATGCTTCAAAATTCGCGCGAAGGCATCCGACTTGATCTTCCCTTCGCCGATCTGCGCATGACGGTCCACACGCCCGCCCAGCGGGATCTTCGAATCGTTTACATGAAATACAAACACGTTTTCCAGGCCGATCGTTTCTTCGATCCTCGCGATCGTCTTTTCCAGCCCGTCCGCCGTCGCAATGTCGTAACCCGCCGCAAATAAATGCGCCGTGTCCAGGCAAGCGCCGACACGAAGTGCCGCCAGCCCGTGCACAATCGCGCCAACCTCTTCCAGCCGCGCGCCCGCGGCCGAACCCATCCCCGCCGTGTTCTCAATCAAAATCCGCAAATTACCGAGCTGCACTCTCTTGGCCGCCTGCTTGATGCTTTCAACAATCGTGCGCACCGCTTGCTCGGGCTTTGCTTCTCCGCGCGCGCCGGGATGCACCACCAGAAAGTCGGCCCCCAGTGAAATGGAGCGCACAATTTCGTCATGAAACGCTTGGATCGAACGCGTCCGCAGCATCGGCTGCGTCGCCGCCAGATTGATCAGATAGTTCGCGTGGACGACCAGCGGCCCAAGCCCAAGCTCTTCGCGCCGCGTGCGAAACGCCGCCGCATCCGAATCGGGAATGCGCGCCGGCCCGCCTTGCCACATCCGCGGACTCGCGGAAAAAATCTGTAGCGCGTTGCAGCCGAGTTTCCGGGCTGACTCAACCGCGTTCAGGTAGCTACCTGCGATGGATGTGTGGATCCCGATGCGCAGGCTGCCGTCCAGCCACGCCGGAGGTACCGGCTCTGGCTCAGGCTCCGGGCGATATTCGTCTTCTGGGTCAAACTGTGTGTCTAGAATGATGGCTTCTTCTGGCATGCTCTCTCGAAAATTGCTGGGTGTATTAAACCAACTATTCTACCACACCCAGTTGAGAGCCTGTCGCCAGTCTAAATCGCGACCGGCGCCCCTTTAGCCGCGAGGTTTTGTCGGATTTCCTGTGCTTTGGCGGTTCCTCAGCGCCCAAAAATCGAGTACGCCACTCGATGGGCCTCTTCGCTGGCAGGTTCCACCTCGGGCACCGGCTCAACCGGTGTTCCCATTTTCGCAGCGGACCGTCTCGCCGCCTCTCGTATTGAAGCGTCCGCCGGTTGATTCGCGATGCGCTCCAGAGCGCTCGCAATCCGGGCAAGATCCTCTGCCAACCGGTCCGTCACCGCCGACTGTCTGAGCGTCGCTTTCAAGTCGCGCCGAAAACTCATCAGAATTGCCGCCGCGCACAGCAACAAAGCTCCCGTAATCAGCAACTGAAAGCTCGTCACCACCTGCCCTGCAATGTGTATGCCCGGTTCCACGTACATTTCGCATCTCCCGGGCTGGGCTCGGGCTGGTTTGAGTCTTGAATTGTCTTGTGTGGCTGAGCGGTTTGGAGGGCAGGCTAAGACGGCTTCACTATGCAAAATAAACCGATCCCGACGCAATGCCGAAAATCCCTAACACAATCCCTGTATGAATTTTTTGCTGGCACCGCCTATGACCCCTGCTGTAGGATGTCTCCCACGGATTACTCACTCGGCGTTTCAGCTTTTTTTCAAGGCGCAAGGACGTGAACATGTTCATCCCTCGAATTATCGTCGCTGTTTCGCTCTAATTCGCGTCCGTCTCTCTTTCTAACTCTTTTCGTTTTCTCAACTCAAACAGCTCCATAGCCGCGCGGAGTCGCCGCCGTTTTGGCGTTGTGCCCTCGCAGAAATGTTTAGGTCTTCATGCAAACTCAACAGACAACTGCTGTCGCATCACCGCCAGCTCCGGCATCTCCTCCCCCGCCGTTCTGGAGCTCTGTCCGCGAAGCTCTGCGCGGCTCGCACCAGGACTTCACCACCGGCAATCTCAATCGCGCCATCCTTCTCCTCGCCATTCCCATGGTTTTGGAGATGGTGCTCGAGTCGCTCTTCGCCGTGGTCGACGTCTTTTGGGTCGGACACCTCGGCGCCGACGCCGTCGCCACCGTCGGCCTCACGGAATCCCTGCTCAGCCTCGTCTTCGCCATCGGGCTCGGCCTAAGCCTTTCCACCACGGCCATGGTCGCCCGCCGCATCGGCGAAAAAGACCCGGAGGGCGCGGCTGTCGCCGGAGTTCAAGCCATCATCATCGGCCTTGCGACTTCCGTGCTCATCGGCTTGCCCTGCGTTTTCTACGCGCCGGAATTGCTCAAGCTTATGGGCGCTTCGCCGCAAGTCGTCGCCACTGGCTCCGGCTACGCCCGCATCGCCCTGGGCGGCAGCGGCGCAATCATGATGCTGTTCCTCAACAACGCCATCTTCCGCGGGGCCGGCGACGCCGCCATCGCCATGCGCCTGCTCTGGGTGTCGAACATCATCAACCTCATCCTCGACCCGCTCCTCATCTTCGGCCTCGGGCCGTTTCCAAAGCTCGGCGTCACCGGCGCGGCGCTAGCAACGTTCACCGGCCGCAGCATCGGCGTCGCTTATCAGTTCTACCGCCTGCTGCATGGCAGCGAACGCATCCGCATCCTGCGTCGCCAGCTTCACTTCAATTTTTCCGTTCTGTTCCGGCTCCTGCGCGTGTCGGCCACCGGCATCATGCAATTCGCCATCGCGCACACCAGTTGGATCGGACTCGTCCGCATCGTCAGCATCTTCGGCTCTGACGCTCTCGCCGGCTACACCATCGCCATCCGCATCGTTATCTTCGTCATTCTCCCCTCCTGGGGACTCAGCAATGCCGCGGCAACACTCGTCGGCCAAAATCTCGGCGCGAAGCAACCGGAGCGCGCCGAACAATCCGTCTGGCGTACCGGCCTCTACAACATGCTTTTTCTCGGCTCGATCGGCCTCTTCTTCATTTTCTTCGCCGAACCCGTTTGCCGACTCTTTACCCACGATCCAGCTGTCTTGCCGCTAGCCGTGTCTGCTCTGCGTATTTTCAGTTACGGCAACATCGGCTACGCCTACGCCATGGTCATGCTGCAAGCCTTTAATGGCGCCGGTGATACCGTCACACCGACCATCGTCAACTTCTTCGCCTTCTGGATGCTGGAAATCCCGCTCGCCTACCTCCTCGCCATCCACACAACCATGCAAACCCACGGCGTGTACTGGTCCGTCGTGGTCGCCGAAGCATCTATGGCCGCCGTTAGCATCCTTCTCTTCAAGCGAGGCTACTGGAAACGTCAGAAAATCTGACTCTCCATTTCTCGGGTGCCGCACCCTGGGTTACCAGGGTGCGGCCTTTTCTTGCACCGCCGTTATTCCACTTCCTTGACTTCCCCCAACCTCCCCGCATATCGTCGCTTCCGTTCCAAAGCGAGGAAAATTGAATCACCCTGGACTTTTTCCCAATCGTTCCGCGTTAAGACTTGCGCCCATCGTCTCGCTGGCGTTTTTACTTTTCATTCCCTCCGCGGGCTCTCAAGTCCCCAAACCCGCTCCTACCAAAAAATCCGACGCGCAAGCTCGCCCCTCCGGCGACAAAACTCCTCCCGCCACCCCTGCTAACGCCCACCAACTTACATCCGCCGACCTCGAAGCCTTCTTCGACGGCGTCATCCCTCTCCAACTCGAACGCTCCGATGTTGCCGGTGCCTCCGTCCTCGTCATGAAAGGCGGCCAGCTCCTCCTGCAAAAGGGTTACGGATACTCCAATTTCGAAGACAAAAAGCCGGTCGACCCGGCCACTACGATCTTCCGTCTTGCCTCCATCTCTAAACTCTTCACATGGGTCGCCGTCATGCAACTCCAGGAACAAGGCAAGCTCGACCTCGACACCGACGTCAACCAGTATCTCGACTTCCAAATCCGCCCCGCCTTCGGTCGTCCAATCACCATCCGCAACCTCATGACGCACACCGCCGGCTTCGAAGAAACCGTCCGCGACATCATTCTGGTCGACGGCAAACAACCGGCGAGCCAGGTTCCTTCACTGCGCGATTTCCTTATCCGCAATCAGCCCCGCCGTCTTTTTCCTCCCGGCATCGTTCCCGGCTACTCCAACTACGGCGTCGGCGTCGGCAGCTACATCGTCCAGCGCGTCAGCGGCCAGCCATTCGAGCAATACGTCGCCGACCACATCTTGACGCCGCTAGGCATGACTCACTCCACTTTCTACCAGCCGCCGCCCAAGGACCTTGAACCGTTCCCTTCCGAGGGTTACCGCAACAACACCTCCCGCGACCCGATCGGTTTTGAAATCTTTAATCCAGTTGGCGCTGGCGGAGTCTCTTCCACCGCCGCTGACATGTGCCGCTTCGGACTTGCTCTTCTCAACGGCGGCGAACTCGACGGTCATCGCATCCTCAAACCCGAAACTCTCGCCGCCATGTATACACCGCAATTCCGCGCCAGCGATCAGCTACCCGCTCTCGGAATGGGCTTCTACGAAACTTGGCGCAACGATCTCCACTGGATCGGCCACGAAGGCGACCTCATCGCCTTCCACAGCCTCTTCTTTCTCGAACGCTCGCAAAAACTCATCCTCTTCGTCTCCTTCAACTCCGCTGGCGGCGCAGGCAAAGCCCGCCCCGAACTCCTCCAGATGTTCACCGATCGCTATTTCCCATCCAACTCGCCTCAGAAATTCATCACCATGTCGCAGCAGGATCTAAGATCCGTCGAAGGCACCTACCAATCCACTCGCCGCGCCGACAGCACCAAAATCCGCCTCAACAATCTTTTCTCCCAGCGCACCGCATCAGTAGAGAAGGAAGGCGTTCTGACCATTGGCGATGTAAAAGACCTGCGCGGCCACACCATTAAGTGGAAACCGATCGCCAAAGATCTTTTCCAGCAAGTCGATGGACAGCGCCGCCTCTTCGCCATCCGCGACGGCAGCGGCAAAGTGATTCGCTTGGCATACGATTTTCCAGGTGTTCAAGCAGAACGCATTAGGTCGTACGACTCCGCCGGTTTCGTCTATGCGTTATGCGCAGCCAGCGTAATGATTCTTGGCGCCGTGATTTTCGCGTCGCTCTATCGAGTGGGTCGCCGCCTGCTCTTCAAGAACCGCCTCAAGCCGGCTCCGCAGGCCGCCACCGAATGGCTTCCCCTCACCACTCGCATAGCCGCTTGGCTCTGGCTTGCTCTTCTCGGCGGTATCCTGGGTTTCTTCGCATCCACCGGCGATGATCTCGCCCCTCCCACGCAGGCCTGGGACAAATACCTTTACCTAGTCAATGTCGTCACCGTGATCGCCATTCTCTTCAGCCTTCTCGCTATCGCCTCCGGCCTCATAATCTGGCTCCGTCCCGACCTTCGCCGCGTCACCCAAGTCAAATTCTCCCTCGTTGCCTTGGCCTGCCTTGTTCTTTGCTGGCTAGCCATTCATTGGAACATCCTCGGCCCTGTCAGTCGCCTCTAGTAGCACACCGACTCCGCGCCGTGCCATAGCTTCACTGCTCCTCCCTCACGCGCGTAAGTTGCGGAAGCGCGTCGAAGTGGTCGTCGCGATCGTATAAAGTCAGTGAATGTTGCAGCGCCCAGGCGGCGGTCCACATGTCGTTTGTTGGGAGCGGCGTCCCCTGCTTCCGCAGTTGCCTCTACACCGCCGCGTAATGATGCGTTGTCTGCTCGTTTGCATACAACACCTCAACGCCCGGCTTCAAAAGAAAACGTCGCAGAACCGCTTCGTTTCGCGGTCCTTGTGTCGCGACGGCAAATCCGGCGCGCAGTTTGCCCAACACGATGCACGGAAGCCACACTTCATCGGCGGCCTCAACGGTCTCGACCACCTCATCGTTTCCACGGCAAAAGATCGGTATAACGATTGGTGTTGAGAGCCAACCTCACCGCCATAGTTCCTTGTCGATTGCGTCCTGATCCGCTATTGCGAGGTCAAAGGCTCGGTCTTTCCGCCAGATGCCAGCGACGTCGCGAAGATCACGTTGTCGAACCTGCTCTCCGCTGACGCCGGCTCCTCGGGCCAGCGCCTCAAATCGCCACCTCATGGAGGCTCTTGCCTTGTTCCGCCGCCCGCCTGCGCAGAGCCGCATCCAGTGCGTTCGGGACCTTCCGAATTGTTGTATTGCATGCATTCATTGTAGGCACTGCAGGCACAGAATAGAGGCGAGTCTGCGCTTTACTTTCGGCCCGCCAGGTGTCGGGTGATCTTCCGTGTGGTGTAATCGGCGCCGTAGGCAAAACGCATCATCGGCCCAAAGCTGTTCGCCGAAGCGAGTCCGAGAAAGTAAAGCCCGGCAATGGACGATTCAAAATTGGCGGAGAGGACCGGAGCGTTCTGCAGACAGGTTACCCGTGCAATGACATCCTCCCCCAGGAACGGAAGGCGTCGCAGGTCGACTTTATAGCCGGTCGCCGCGATCACGTGGTCCGCCACATGTTCAACCACCGTGCCGTCGGCGCCCGCAAGGCCAAGGTTGACCTGGTTGCCGGAGATGCCCACCCGGTCGATTCGAAAGCCCAGAGAAAGGGGCACGCGGCCGATCACACGATCGCGTGTCGGCCAACCGGCCGCAGGGCCCAAGTGCGTCTTGATAACGTTCACCCGCACATGGCGTGGCAAGTGCCGGAAAAGGTTCGGATACTTCACATACAAAAGCGACTTCAAACCCGGACCTATGCCCGTAGCGGGTTGCCGCAGACGCTTCCAAAGCGAACGGCGTCCCGGCGCTAGCCTTCCTTGGAACGCCAGCTTCGTTTGGCGCGCAATCAAATGAGCCTCTGCCCCCTGTTCGTGCAGTAGCGCTGCCAGATCAAGCGCCGATGCGCCCCCGCCAATCACCGCAACCCTTGCGCCGCGGAATCGTCTCAGGTTCCCGTGCGCGAAGCTGTGTGTCACAAATTCGGCGGGGAAATGTTCCAGCTCCGGCGGCAAGTAGGCAAAGTGGCTGATTCCTACCGCAACCGCCACACATCGTGCGGTCAATGGATCCTGATCCTCGAACATCAATCGAAAGCCATCGGAAACGCATTCCACCGACGTGACCTTTTTCTCCTCGAGTTCAGGCGCAAAGAGCTTTTGGAAAGCGAGTCCGTAAGCCGTAAAACATTCCAGCCCTACCGGGAGGTCCGTGGCGTGATATTCGATTCCCTCTTGCGCGCAGAAACGCTCAAGCGTGAACGCCCCTTCGGGATCGGAAAGATTCGACGCAAATCCGTCTGATTTGAGCAGCATGCCGGGGGGCATGTGCTTGCGCCACGAATCCATCGGGCTGCCAAAAATCCGAAACGGAATCGCAACACCCTTAAGATGCGCGGCAAGCGACAAACCGTAGGGCCCGGCGCCAATGATGGCAACTTCAGTCGAGGAAATCATGTATGGCTCTCAATTATCATCCTCCTTCCAGGGCGGCTCGGTCTCTCCTATAATTCCCTTAGATCGGCGAAGGCTCGGGGTTTGCGACTTTTACCAGCCCGGATTCGCCCACCAATCCAACGGCCTTCGCCGCGTCCGCAGGTGATGGCCTTGAAGCCTACAATCCTCCTGGCAAGCACCAACAATTGGCTCTCTCCCGTGCGCATCGCCGGGACCTTCTCGGATCTAGGCTGCAGCGTCTACGCCGTATGTCCTCCGCACAATGCCCTTGTGGTCAGCTCTGCTGTTCAGCGCGCGCACCGTTACCGCAGTTTCCAGCCGCTACATTCGATCAAAACCGCGATCGAAACGGCGAATCCCGACCTCGTAGTTCCTTGTGACGACCTGGCGACTGCCCACCTGCATGCAATTTACGAACGCGAAGGCCATAATGGCGAGCGTTCGGCAATCGCCGATCTGCTGCTTCGCTCGTTGGGCTCGCCGGCAGGCTACTCAATCATTGATTCAAGGCAGCAGTTCCTCGCTATTGCACGTGAAGAAGGTGTAATGGTTCCGGACTTCGCGCCGACTCCCAATCTGAGTTCGCTCGATGCGTGGACGCGCGAAAATGCCCTTCCCGCAGTGCTCAAAAGGGACTGTACGTCTGGCGGTGAAGGCGTGCAAATTGCTGAATCGCCCCAGCAGGCCCGTCGTGCCTTCCGTCGGTTGGTTTCCCGGCGGCCAACCGCTGCCGTCTTCAAGCGCCTTTTAGCAGACCGCGACACCACCCTGCTCGCGCGACTGCTCCGCTTCGAACAGCCTCAAATCAGCGTGCAGCAATTCGTCGCAGGTCAAGATGCCAACGTCGTGGCAGCGTGCTGGCAAGGAGAAGTCCTCGCGCAGATTGCGGCAACGGTTTTGAAAACGCGAGGGCCCCAGGGCCCCGCCGCAGTCATAAAACTGGTTGAGAATCCCGGCATGAGCTCCGCGGTGAAGAAAATCGTCCGGCGTCTGGGGCTCTCGGGATTTGCCGGTTTTGATTTTGTTATCGAGGATGGCGCGAACAAGCCATTCCTGATCGAAATCAATCCTCGCGCCACACAGGCCTGCCACCTGCAATTGGGAATAGGCCGCGACTTGGGCGCCGCCCTACTTGCGGCGTTTTTTGGATGCGCCCCGGCCAAGAGATCCGCCGTTACTAAGTGCGATACGATCGTTCTTTGGCCCCATGTTCCAGACGATCTTCTTCCGCCAGAGCTTGTTCGGAAGGCCTACTTCGATACTCCACAGAACGACCCCGAAGTAGTTCGGCTTCATGCTTCTTCGCGCAAGCGGTTCACGCTATTGAATGCCGTGAAATCCCTCTGGAACGCAGCTCGCGCCTAAAAATCGCCGCTGCGCCCCTCGCTGACGCTACCAGCGCTATCCAGTAATATCTGCACTCGATTTGAAGGCTCATCTGAACGCAGCCGCGTACCCTCTACGAATGCCCGGCTATCCACTGGTTTAGCAGCCAGCCGCCGCATTCCTTCGCTTGGAGCCGCTCGAACCTAGCATCAGTCCAATCACTAACCCAATCGCGCCCTCTTTGCCAATAGAACGCGCCAGCTCTTCCGCTGCAGCCATGCTCATACCCAATCTATGCGCTACTCTGGCGCTCGCTTCTCCATGGATTACAAATTCCTGCAGAGCCAGCATCGGAATCCCGAGCCGCTCCGCTACGTTTTCCGTCACCGTGCCACTCACCAAATCTTCAATATCGATAAGAGGAACGCCCGTCCGCACCGCAATGTCCATCAAGCTCATAAGTAGGGTCTTTCTGTGGCTCGATGGTATCATCGCCAGAGGCATTAACTTCTTCGTAATGCATGTGGTACTGTACCACATGCTTATGGTCGCCGCCCGTTCCCTTCCAAAAAAACAGGGGGAGGGGGTAATCTTCCTTTCCGATTTTTCTATTTTCCGCCACCATCCGCTAAACTGCCATGTTCCCCTTACGTCTCTGGAGACCCTGAATGCTCGTTGTCATGCAGTCCCACGCCACGGAAGAGCAAGTCCGCTCCGTCTGCCAGCGCATTGAAGCTCTCGGCCTCAAAGCCCATCCAATCCCCGGAGCGGCCCGCACTGCGATCGGTGTCACCGGTAACGACGGCGCCGTCGATCTCGGTGTCCTCGAATCCATGCCGGGCGTCGTCGAGTGCATTCCCGTCAGCAAGCCCTATAAACTCGTGAGCCGCGACGCCAAGGAAGAAGACTCGGTCATCTGCGTTCCCACTCCCTCCGGCGACGTTTTCGTTGGCGGCGCTCACCTCGCCCTGGTGGCCGGCCCCTGCGCCGTTGAAACCGAAGCCCAGTGCCTCGAAGTCGCGCGCCAGCTCAAACCCACCGGCGTACGCCTCTTTCGCGGCGGCGCCTACAAGCCCCGTACCTCCCCCTACAGTTTTCAGGGACTCGGCGAACCCGGCCTGAAAATTCTCGCCAAAGTCCGTGACGAATTTGGCTTCGGCATTATCACCGAAGCCATCGACAACGAATCGCTCGACCTCGTAGAAAAATACGCCGACGTCATTCAGATCGGCGCGCGCAACATGCAAAACTTCTCATTGCTCAAGCGCGCCGGCCGCGCAAAGAAGCCCGTCTTACTAAAGCGTGGCATGTCCGCTACTCTCGACGAATTTCTCATGGCCGCCGAATACATCCTCTCCGAAGGCAATTACCACGTCATGCTTTGTGAACGCGGCGTTCGCACGTTCTCCGATTTTTCTCGCAACACACTCGACCTCGCCGTCGTTCCCGCCGTCAAAAAACGCAGCCACCTCCCAATCCTCGTCGACCCCAGCCACGGCACCGGGAAACGACACAAAGTCCTTCCCCTGTCGCGCGCAGCTGTTGCCGTGGGCGCTGACGGCTTGCTTGTCGAAGTCCATCATCAGCCTGAAAAAGCGTTCTCCGACGGCATCCAGTCCATCATTCCCGCAGAGTTCGCCGAACTCGTCGGCGAGGTCCGCCAAATCGCCAACGTCCTCCACCGCCAAGTCAACTGATGAAACGCGCGTCCAAATTCCGAATCATTTTCGCCGCTTCCGCCCTCCTGATCGCAGCGGTCATCGTTCTCGCACGTGAGCATCGCCCGTCCTTCCTCCGCCCCGGCCTGCGTCTCTACGCCTACGTCAGCACCAGCGACAACGCTGTCTCGGTTGTCGATCTCGTCAAGCTAGCCACCGTCGCGCATGTTGCCATCGGCGGAAATATCTCTGCCATGCGGGAACATCCCACGCGCGCGGAAGTCTGGGGCGTCAGCGCTAGCGGCGGCTTTACCTGGGTGCTGGACTCGCGCACCTCACAAATCGTCGCACGCATTCCGGTTGGAGCACTTCCCTACTCGCTCGATTTTTCGCCGGATGGCTCGCGTGCCTATGTTCCCGCTTCTAGCAGCAACACACTTTCCGTCGTTGACTGCGCCTCACGCCAAGTCGTCGCGCACACACAAACCGGTGTGCAGCCAGTCGCGGCTCGCCTTTCCTCTGACGGCAAGCTGGTTTTGGTGCTGAACAAGAAGGATGCAACCGTTGGAGTTTACGACGCTTTAACCTTGCAAGTGCGCGCTGTCATTTCCGTTATTCCCGATCCCGAAGACGCCACGATTCTGCCCGACAATTCCGTCGCGTTCATTCTCAGTCGCACGCAAAAACGTCTTTCCGTCGTGGACCTGCGCAAAGGCTTGCTGCTGACTAATCTCGAGCTGGCTGGAATCCCGTCACAAATGATCCTCAAGCCCGACGGCGGCGAACTCTACGTCCTCTCTCCCGAATCCCACGGCGTACAAGCCATCAATGCGTGGACTCACGAAGTCGGCGACTACGTCGAACTCGGGGCTGCACCCACCCGTGGCGTCATCTTGCCTGATTCAGGCCAAATGTATATTTCCGATGCGGAAAACAACATGATCGCGGCGGTGGACATGAACTATCGCCGCTTGATCCGGCCAACCGTCCCAGCTGGCCAGGTTCCCGGAGCGCTGCGTTTCGATCCCGGCGACAAAGCGCGCCTGCTTCTCGTTGTCAGTCAAGCCTCGGGCGACCTCTCCATCATTCGCATCACTTCCGACCGGCCCAGCGGCTTGCTCACAATGATTCCAGTAGGCGATCAGCCGCGCGAACTCGCCGTCAAACTTTTCTGAGTTTTTCCGAAAATGTAGAAGTGCTTTCTAGAGAGAGGCGGCTTCGCGAGGACTACGCGAGAGGTTCCAGCGGCCACGCAAAATTTTCTTCACCGAGCGGCACATCCAGAATCCCCTCGGCGGGTAGCACATCCACCGGCAGTCCTCCATGCCACAATGCGACACCTAGCCGTAGCCGTGTCGCACCCCGCAAATCGAATAGCTCTTTTCGAATCGCTACCTCGAGGATCGTCTCAAACGCGCCTTCCGCCGCTTCTGACGGTTTGAGCAGACAGACCCGCTCCTGCTCCACCGCAAACTCCACCAGCTTCCCTTGCCTCAACTTCGCGGTGATCGTGACCTCGCACTGCGCGTGCACGCTTACGCGAAACTCGGATTCCTCCAGTTCTGCCAAAGCGGCATAAAAGGGGTCAATCCGTAAGCAGAAACGATCCTTCTCGAATCCATATCGCAACTCGCGCAGATAGTACGTGCGGCCGTGCATCGCTCCGCTCCGCCGCTCCGGAGCATACAACGCTGCGCCGAGCCATTCGAAATACGTCGAGTCACGGCCATTTACGTCAATCCGCAGATATTCGGACGGCACCAGATGTAGTGCGCGTTCCGGCTGCCGCTTGATCGGTTTCGCCAGTTCGTCCGGCGCCACGATCCCCAGCGCCCGGTAAATTGCCGTCAGGTGTTTGCGATATAGCGCGTCGAACTCCGCGTCGTTCGCCGTGCTGTGTTCGGGGCCGTACCACCAACACCAGTCGCTTCCCTCTGCCGCCAGCAGCGATTCCTTCGCTCGCTGCAAAGCTTCTTCGCTCGGAGCATCACTGCGACCCTGCGAGTGCGCTTCTTCCGCTTTGCCGAATGCGTCGCGCGCATCCCACAGCAGTTCCCACGCTTGCACGTCTTCCGCGTGACCGATCCACACATCGAAATTGGCGTTGATCCACGAGCCGGGAAAAATTCGGCTGGTTCGCGCGACATCGTCGCCGGAAGCCGCGATCGCTTCGCTCGCGGTCAGCGCACGGAAGTCGCTGTCATCCTGAATGCGGCGATAGAACTCACGCAGGAATTCGCGGCCATGTCTCGGATAGTATTCCCATGCATTCTCTCCATCCAAAAACAGACAGATCGTGAGCGGCTGGGGATTCTGTACGCGGTCGCCGATGGCGCGAAGCCTTCCATGCAAATCGGCTGCAGCAGCTTTCGAATCCATGCGGCTGTACACGAAACCGATGAGATCTGAAATATGGTGATCGCGAAAAAGCCCGGTGATGCCGTTAGAACCCATTTGCACGCGCCACGGCTGATACAGTTTGTCCGCGTTCGCCGGCAAACCACTGGACTCGCGGAAGAATCCGACATTCAAGGTGCGGCCGAGAACACCTTCGTCCGTGCCAAACCAGCGGAAACCTTCCTCGGCAGCGATGGCCAGCGTTTGGTCAGAGACTGATCCCTCCGAAGGCCACAGTCCTACCGGCTTCACACCAAAAATCCGCTCGTGATATTCACGCGCCCGGCGCAACTGTTCACGCGCATCCTCCGGATGGCGATACGCACGCCGTGGCAGCGGTGTCGCGGGGTTCGCGACGCGCGCAATATCCGAATCGCAGATCAGCGGGAGGATCGGGTGATAAAACGGCGTGGTGCTAATCTCGATCTGTCCGCGCGCCGCCGCTTCGCGATAAATCGGTAAGACAATCTGAAGATACTCAAGCTGCTTTTTCTTCAGCGCCGCCTTGTCGCGCTCGCTAAAATCCTTTCCCTTCGCGGAAAGTGCATTGATGACGGAGTCCTGCGCGATCCATTCCTCGTCCATCCACGCGAGCTGCGAAAGAAGCTGCAGGTCTCGCCAGTCGCGCGGAGTAAATGTGACCTGCGCCTGCGCTCCGCCGCCTGGGCGCGACCATTCATAGAGCTCCAGAAACCGGGGCCAGCGGGTCAACAAACGTTCGTGATTAACCTGAAACGCACGCTGCAGAATTTCAGTTTTGTCATCCAGAGTCAGCTGTTCGGCATCGCGAAACGCCAAGTGGAACCACGGCTCATTGAAGTTCCCGCCCGCATATTCTTCAAGCTGCATACACAACGAAGGAACCATGTTGAACGTAGCGTGGAACTTGGGAAAATCCTCCAGGATTTTCACCATGCCCCAGTAATCCTTCAGAGCATGTAACCGCGTCCAAGGGAGCACGTAGCACCCGGTTTCCGGGTCGCGGTACTGCGGCTGGTGCATGTGCCAGAGCAAGACCAGATTGATCTTGTTCATCGAGGTGAGCGCTCCCGCTGCGCAGCGGCTGGCGTGCTACACTCACGAATCGCTCCATGCGCATTCTCGATCGCTACATCGTCCGCGAAATTTTCCGTCATGCCTTCCTCGGACTGATCGTATTCACGTTCGTGCTCTTTGTGCCGCAACTGGTAAGGCTCATGGAGCTCCTGGTGCGCCATTCGGGCTCTGGCTCGCAAATCGCAAAACTCTTTCTGTATATCTTCCCCGGCGTACTGATCTTCACCATTCCTATGGCTGTGCTGGTCGGCGTGCTGCTCGGACTGGGCCGCATGTCCGCCGACAGCGAAATCATTGCATTAACCGCGCTTGGCATCAGTCGGCGGCGCATGCTTGTTCCAGTGGCCGTACTGGCCCTAACCGGAGCCGTCCTAACTGGCATGCTAACGCTATGGCTTGGACCCGCCGCGTTCCGTTCCCTCCGCAACATTGAAGCTGACCTGCTGGCTTCGCAGGCATCGTTTCAGGTGCAGCCGCGCGTTTTCGACGAGCGTTTCCCTAAGACGGTGCTTTACATCAACGACATTTCCGCGAGCGGGGCGCAGTGGCACGGCGTGTTCCTCGCGGAGGTCGGCGAAGAAAGTGGCTCACAGCTGACGCTGGCAGAGAATGCGATTGTAATTGCCGAGCCGAAGCTGGGCAAGCTGGAGCTGCACCTGCAAGGCGGTACAACACACGAAGTAAGCCGGCAGGATCCCGATCACTATTCGCTAACGGATTTTGGCCAGAGCGACATGCCGATCGAGGTCAGCGGACTTGTACCGACGCAGCAGCACGCACTGAGCAACCCAGAGCGGCGAACCATGGATCTGTTGACGGATGGTGGCGCCAATTGGCGTGAAGCTCGCGTGGAGTTTCACCGCAGGCTGGCGTTTCCATTCGCCTGCCTGGTGTTTGCTCTGGTCGCGGTGCCGCTGGGCGCCCAGCCACGGCGCGGCGGTCGCGCTGCAGGAACTTTGCTCTCCGTCTTGTTGATCGGGCTTTACTACTCGCTGTTTATTACCGGCGTGGGATTCGCGCGCGAGGGCAAACTCAGTCCGGTAATCGGCCTCTGGCTGGCAAACATCGTTTTAACGATCCTGGGCTTGGTGCTGCTGCCGCGGATGGAACAGATGCGCGGCGACATCAAGTGGCTCGGACGGCTAACCAGGCTGGAGCTGTGGAAGCGCCTCCTGCGCAGGAAAAAGGTGCAGGCGCGAATAAAAGCGGCCGAGGCGGCACGTTCTGCGAATGGAAGCAGCAACGGCCGCGCGCGCACTTCCGAAGGAAGCTTCCCGCGGCTCATGGATTTGTATCTGCTGCGGCGTTTTCTCACATATTTCGCGACAATGATGCTCACGTTTATCGCATTATTCGAGGTATTCACCTTTTTTGAGTTGCTCGACGATATCGCGCGGCACAACGTTGCCTTTTTGGTGGTGGTGAAATATTTCTGGTACCTCACTCCCTATTTGCTGTACCAGCTTGCGCCGCTCGGCGCGCTGGTCGCGGTTCTGACCACTCTTGGTGTAATGAGCAAAAACAACGAGATTGTCGCGTGCAAAGCCAGTGGCATCAGCCTGTACCGCCTGGCGATGCCTTTGCTGCTTGGTGGACTGACGCTGGCGGCGACCATGATCATTCTGGACGACGTGTATCTGCCTTACACGAACCAGCGGCAGGATGCCCTGCGCAACCAGATCAAAGGCAAGCCAGCGCAGACCTACACACGGCCGCAGCGCTGGATCTTTGGAGAAAAAGGAAAGATCTACAACTACGACCTGTTTGAGCCCGATCAGAATTTGTTTGCCGGATTGACCGTGGTGGAGATTGATCCAGGAACGTTTCACGTAAAGCGGCGCGTGTTTGCCAGCCGTGCAACGTGGAGCGATTCGCAAAAAACCTGGCTATTGGAATCGGGCTGGGTACGCGATTTCGAAGACGGCAGAGTCAGCAACTACCAGAAGTTCAAGGCGACCGCGCTTTCGGAATTGTCGGAGCCTCCGCAGTATTTCAATCGCGAAGTGCTGCAGGCATTTCAGCTAAGTTTTCGCCAGCTCGGCAACTACATCCAGGAATTGCGTAACGCGGGCTTCGATGTTTCGACGCTGACCGTGCAGTGGTACGTGAAGATCGCGTTTCCCCTGATTGCACCGGTGAGCATGCTGCTGGCGATTCCCTACGCATTTCGCGTCGGCGCGCGCGGAGCGGTCAGTGGCGTGGCCGTGGGACTAGCGCTCGGTATTGCGTATTGGAGCCTGGCGCGGCTCTTGCAGGCCATGGGCGGAGTCGGCCAAATGCCTCCGCCATTCGCTGCCTTCGCACCGGATTTGATTTTCTATTTCCTCGGAATGTATTTCTTTTTCAAAATGCCCACGTGAGCGGCTGTTTTATATAGTCATGGTTTCTGAATGCTGGGGCCGAAATGAAGCAAGTCAGGCGCCTTGAGATTTCATTTCTTTGCGGTATAGGCATAACTTTCGTTCTTTCGCTGCTATCGACTCTCGCTATTCGACTATTTCCATATAGAGACCTACCCATGATGCCCAAGCCCTTCTTCCTGTCTGCGCTGGCACCTGGATATCGATTCTCGGAGAATTGTTCTCGTCGGGGTGCGCAAAACTCGCCGTTTTCTACCTTGCGAACACAGCAGCCTATACACTCTTTGTGTTTGGCATAGTCGCGCTGGTCGGCGCGGCAAGGCGCGCAAAGCCGGATGGTGATCGGTAGATCCAGTCAGGTTTTGAGTTTCCAGAGCATTTTGCGGAGCATGCCGAGGAGGACTTCGGCGTCGGCAGCGCGAAGATCGAACCGAAGAAGCATGCGGCGGAGTTTTTCTTCGGCGCTCGAAGCGGAGCGCCGGTGGATATAGCCACTCAAATCTAGTGCTTCCCGCAGCGCTTGATTGATGCGATTGAGCGTTTCCATGTCCGCGGCAGCCGACGAAAGGGTGTTTTTCGATCGAGGCATGGCGTTGCTTGCGCCACGCGATAATTCGTAGACGACGATCGCTACGGATTGCGCAAGGTTCATCGAGCGATGCTCCGCACGAGTCGGAATACGCATCAGCCAGTGGCAATGGCTTAAATCGCCATTGGACAAGCCGGTTTTTTCAGATCCGAAGAGAATGGCTACGCGACCACCGGCAAGTTTCGTGCGAATTTTCTTGCCGCCGGTCTCGAGCGAAACCAAGTCATGCTGCAACTCGCGGTTCCCGATGGCGGTGGTACCGACGACCAAGCTGCAATCGCGAACTGCATCTTCCACAGACTCAAACTCCTGCGCGTTTGCTAGCAGCGGCGCTGCGCCGACGGCGGAAACCGCTTCGCGAAATGCTTTCTCATAGGGAGTCACGACGCGCAAGTCGAACGCGCCAAAGTTGCTCATCGCACGAGCCGCCGCGCCGATGTTGAGTGGATTGCGCGTGCGTACCAGCACGATGCGCAGATTGAATAGATTGGCTTGTTTGCGCAAAGCGACTTCATCTTACGCGAAGCGGGAACATCGGCGCGAGGCACCGCGTATCTTAAATGGCGCACGAAGCGCGCAATCCGGAAGACCATCTTGAAGACCTGGAGCCACTGATGAGATTTCTTACCGTAGTCCGACTTGCAGCTGTGTTCGCTCTGCCTTTGACCGCCACGGTAGCTGGCGCGCAAAGCAAAGTCCCGGCACTGGAAGACATCAAGAATCAGGCAGATCTGGACAAGGCGATTACGGAGCTCGACCGCCAGCTTTTTGATGCGTACAACCACTGTGACCTGAAGAAGTTCGACAGCCTGCTGGCCGATGACGTGGAGTTCTACCACGACCAGGGCGGCGTGACGTTGGGCCACGAGAAGTTGACGGAAAGCATCAAGAACAATATCTGCACGGGCGATACGCAGCGGGTGCTGGTTCCAGGAACACTGAAGATTTATTACATGAAGGGCTACGGCGCGATCGAAATGGGCGTGCACCGCTTTGTCCATCCCAAGACCGAAGCCACGAACGGAACGGGCGAGGCGAGCTTCGTGCATCTATGGCAATACAAGAACGGAGCGTGGAAAATCACGCGCGCATTGAGCTATGACCATCATTCGGCGGAGAAATCAATCCTTAGCTACTTAAAGTAAAACTTTAGTTAGCAACGTAAATGGAAAAGCGGAGCGCCCGCGGTGCGACACTCCGCTTTTCGTTGATGTTCAAGTAACGCTTGAGATTGCCGGTCTTGGAATCTTACTTCTTTTTCTTCGCGTTCTTTGCGGCCTGCTTCTCTTCAACCATCGCTTGAGCCGCCGCAAGCCGCGCCACCGGTACACGGAACGGCGAACAGCTCACGTAGTTGAGCCCGATGCGATGGCAGAACTTGACGCTGTCCGGCTCTCCACCGTGTTCGCCGCAGATCCCCAGCTTGATGTCGGGGCGAGTCTTCTGTCCTTTCGCGACGGCGATCTCCATAAGCTGGCCGACGCCCGTCTGGTCGATGGTGGCAAAGGGGTTCTTCTTGACGATTTCGAGTTCCTGGTACGGCCCGAGGAACGAACCCGAATCGTCGCGGCTCATACCGAGCGTGGTTTGCGTGAGATCGTTCGTACCGAAGCTGAAGAACTCCGCGGACTGCGCGATCTCGTCAGCGGTGAGAGCGCCACGCGGAACTTCGATCATGGTACCGACCAGGTAGTTCAGCTTGATGGCCTTTTCCTTCATGACTTCCTTGGCGACACGGTGGACCACTTCGACCTGGAGGTCGAGTTCCTTCTTGAAGCCAACCAGTGGAATCATGATTTCGGGATTAACTTTAACGCCCGATTTTTGCACTTCGGCCGCCGCCTCAAACACAGCCCGCGATTGCATCTCGGAGATTTCCTCGTACACGATGCCGAGCCTACACCCGCGAAAACCAAGCATGGGGTTGAATTCATGTAGTTCCTTAACTCGCTGTTTGATCTTCTCGACCGGCACGCCCATCTTCTTGGCAAGCTCGCTTTGTGCAGCGCCTTCGTGCGGCAGAAATTCATGCAGGGGCGGATCAAGAAAACGGATGGTCGCAGGCCGTCCCGTCAGCGCCTTGAAGATGCCGATGAAGTCCTCGCGCTGATACGGAAGGATTTTGGCCAGCGCGGTTTGGCGATGCTGCTTAGTGTCGGCAAGGATCATCTCGCGCATCGCGTCGATGCGGTTCCCTTCAAAGAACATATGTTCGGTGCGGCAGAGGCCGATACCATTGGCGCCAAAAGCGACGGCATGGCCCGTCTGTTCCGGCGTGTCGGCGTTCGTTCGGACACTCATGCGAGTCGCTTTTGCGCACCAGTCCATAAGCTTCTTGAAGTTTTGATAGGTCTGGCTCTTGCCCGCGTCGAGCGACTTTTCGATCAGCACCTGGACGATTTCCGATGCCGCCGTGGGAATTTGCCCGGCGTAGACTTCGCCGGCGGTTCCGTTGATGGAGAGGAAATCGCCTTCTTTGTAGGTAGTCCCGTCCACGGTCATCGTCTTTGCGGCGTAGTCGATCTGTAGTGCTGCCGCGCCGCAAACGCAGACCTTGCCCATTTGGCGAGCGACGAGCGCGGCGTGGGAGCTGACACCTCCCTTGGCCGTAAGGATACCTTCGGCGGCGATCATGCCGCGCAGATCTTCTGGCGAAGTCTCGTTGCGGACGAGCAGCACCTTCTCGCCCTTCTCCGCAGCTTGCACGGCGCGATCGGCGTTCATATACATGCGCCCGGTTGCTGCACCCGGGCCCGCGGGAAGACCTTTCGCGATGACCTGCGCGCTTGCCAGCGCCTTGCGGTCGAAAACCGGAGCGAGCACTTGATCGAGCTGGTCCGCCGGAACGCGCCGGATCGCGGTTTCCCAGTCGATGAGCTTTTCTTTCTCCATTTCCACCGCGAAACGAACTGCCGCGAGGCCGGTGCGCTTACCGCTGCGGGTCTGCAGCATGAACACCTTGCTGTCCTGGATGGTGAACTCGAAATCTTGCACGTCCTTAAAGTGTTTCTCGAGCTTCGCGCGAATGCCCTCCAGTTCGTGGTAGGCCTTCGGCATGTAGTTCTTCAGGTTCGCAACTGGCTCAGGCGTGCGTACGCCAGCGACGACGTCTTCGCCTTGCGCGTTGATGAGGAACTCGCCGTAGAAGACTTTTTCGCCGGTCGCCGGATCGCGCGTAAACGCCACGCCCGAACCGGACTGGTCGCCGGTGTTCCCGTAGACCATCGCCTGCACATTGACTGCGGTGCCCCACTCCGTAGGGATGTTGTACTTGCGGCGATAGACGATCGCGCGGTCATTCATCCAGGAGCCGAACACGGCGCCGATAGCGCCCCACAGCTGCTTCCAGGGATCCTGCGGAAACTCCGCGCCCGCGCGTTCCTTGATCAGCTTCTTGAAACGGGCGACCAATTCCTGCAAATCAGAAACGGTCAGCTTGGTATCGTCAATGTCGGAGTGATAGCGGTCATGTTTCAAACTGTGAATGACCACCTCGAAAGGTTCGTGGTCTTCGTTAGCCCGCTTCTGTACGCCCATCACGACGTCGCCGTACATCTGAATAAATCGGCGGTAGCAGTCCCAAGCGAGTCGTTCGTTGTTAGTAGCTTTCGCGAAAGTGAGGACCGTTTCGTCGTTCAGGCCGAGGTTAAGGATGGTGTCCATCATGCCCGGCATCGAATCACGCGCACCGGAGCGGACGGAAACCAGCAGCGGCATCTTCTTGGTGTCGCCGAACTTCGCCCCCATGATTTTTTCAACGACGGCGGCCGCGGTCTTGACCTGAGCTTCGAGAGCTTTGGGATAGCTCTTCTTGTTGCCGTAGTAGTAGGTACAGACTTCCGTGGTGATGGTGAAGCCGGGAGGAACCGGAAGGCCGATCCGGCTCATCTCCGCGAGGCCGGAGCCCTTGCCGCCCAAGAGGGCGCGCCAGCTTCCGTCACCTTCCGCTTTTCCATTACCGAACGAATAAACCCATTTCGCCACTTGTTCCCTCACAAAAAATTAGAGTCAGAAACTACATGCAAACTGCTTGAACCAGAAAACGCGCGTGCATGCGCGGCGCTCTCTGCTAAAATTTTTCATCGCAAAATTTGTCGGCTCGCCGACAAAACACAACATTTCCGCATTTAAAGTAAAACTTTAAGCGCGAACTTCGCCGCCCATCTCCGAAAAATCCGCGATCGTCGTGAACTCACGTAGTAGTTCACCTAGCAACGCCAGCCGATTCTTGCGAACATTCGCGTCCTCCGCCATCACCATCACTTGCTCAAAGAACTTGTCCACCTCCGGACGCAGCGCCGCGATGACTTCAAGTGATTCTTTATAATGGCCCGCGCGCTTGTGGTTGTTCACACGAGGAATTGCCGCAAGCATGGACGTATGGAGCGCACGTTCCGCTTCTCCTTCAAAGAGGTCTGGTTGCGCCGGCTGTGCCTCGCCAGCGGGAATCGCGGCCTTCTCCAGAATCTTGCGTATGCGCTTGAAGGAAACCGTCAGCGGCTCGAAGTTCTTCGACTTGCGAATCGCGCGCAGTGCATCAAGCCGCTTCCGTGCATCCACAATATCGTCGGCCCCCGCGCGGAAGACCGCATTCACTTCGTCATAGCTGAAGCCATCCTTCTCCCGGAAGACAAACTTCGCGCGTTCCTGCAAGAACTCGAGAACCTGCTTCTCGTGCTCTGCCGTCACCTGACGCTTCGGCGGATTCGTATGCAAGGCCTTCGCAGCGGCTGCGACAGCGTCGGCGAGTGAAAGCGGCAGCTTCTTTTCGAGGATGATCTTCACGATGCCTAGGCCGGCGCGGCGCAGCGCGAACGGGTCGCTGGAGCCCGTCGGAACCACGCCAACGGCGAAGCAGCCAACAATCGAGTCGAGCTTGTCGGCAAGGGCCACGGCGCAACCAATAAGGTTCCGAGGGATCGGATCGTCCAGGCCGACCGGCCGGTAGTGATCGTAGACGGCGTCGGAGACTTCGTCGGGCTCGCCCTGCGCCTTCGCATAGAGACCGCCGACAACTCCTTGCAGCTCGGGAAATTCGCGAACCATTTCGGTGGCGAGGTCGCACTTGGCGAGCTCGGCGGCGCGGTCGGCATCGGAAACGTGCGCCTGGGACATGCCGAGGTTGTACCACTGCTCGCAGAGCCAGCGGGCGAGTTGCCGCACCCGCTCGACTTTGTCACGGTAGCTCCCAAGCCGCGACTCATACGTGACGCGCTCGAGCTTCGGAAGATAGTCGGCGAGCCGACATTTTTGGTCGGACTCCCAAAAAAACTGTGCGTCGGCGAATCGCGCCTTAAGCACACGCTCGTGCCCGGCTCGGACCAAGCCCTTCGGATCCTTTGCCAAGTTGATCACGGCCAGGAAATGCGGCGCCAGCTCCCCGCCACGCTTCTCAACCGCAAAATATTTTTGATGGCCCCGCATCACCGTGACAAGAATTTCGTCGGGAAGATTGAGGAACGTGGGGTCGAAATTCCCTTCAATGACGGTCGGGAACTCGTTGAGATAGGTGACCTGTTTCAGCAGCTCCGCGTCCTGGTGAATTCGGTAGCTTCCCTTTTTCGCAGTGACGGCAAGTTCACGATCAATCTTCTCCTGCCGCGCCGCGGGCCGCACGATAACGCCATTGGCGCGAAGACCTTTCTCATAGTCGGCGAACGACTTGACTCGAATCGCGGACGAGCCCAAGAACCGATGCCCGCGCGTCACGTCCGAAGCAGCGATTCCACCATAAGTAAACTTCAGCGGCTTGCCATCGAGCAACCCGACGATCCAACGGATCGGTCGAATGAACCGTGCCCCAGACAAGCCCGTCCATGTCATCGTCTTTGGCCAGTAGAGGTCGTGGAGGATGCGAGGTAGAGCGTCGGCCAAAATGAACTCCGTGGCACGCCCGCGTTTGATCTGCTTCGCAGCCAGGTACTCGCCCTTCGGCGTTTGAACGAAATAGACTTCGTGCAGCGCGATTCCCTGCTTCTCCGCGAAGCTCACCGCTGCGCGTGTCGGCGCGCCGACCGCGTCGTACGCCACTGATTTCGGCGGTCCGGTGACTTCATTCGTTACATCCGCCTGCCGTTGCGGCAATCCACGCGCCCACAGGACCAATCGCCGCGGCGTGTTGAACGCCTCAACCGTTACGCCATCCTCAATGCTTTCCACCGCGAACTGCTTCTCAAGACCAGACTTCAGGTCCTCGGTCGCGCGCGCGAGCATCCCAGCCGGGATCTCTTCGCAGCCCACCTCAAACAGCAGCTCCAGCTTTTTGTCAGCGACCGGCTTTCGAGCGACCTTGCCCCCAGTCGACTTCTTTGTTCCAGCTTTCGCCTTCACCGGACTCATGCCCGCACCTCAGGTTCAGCCGGTTTCAGTTGCTCCAGGTACGCGGCAGCCGTTCGGCATGCCACGGCACGAACCCGAGCCATCAGCGCCGCGCGCTCCGTCGTGGAAATTACACCGCGCGCATCGAGTAGGTTAAAAAGGTGCGAACACTTCAGGCAGTGATCGTACGTCGCCAGCAACGGATATCGCCTTCGCGCCTTCCCCTCCGCAGCCTTCCAACCTTCAAGTAATTCTTTAGCTTGCTTTTCATGTAGCTCAAACTCAGAACGAATCGCCTTGGCGTCGCTACGATCAAAGCTATACTCCGAGAACTGCTGCTCCTCCGCCAACCGAATATCGCCATACGTCTTGTCATCCGACCAGCGCAGGTCATAGACGCTTTCGGTTCCTTGTAGGAATGCGCAAATGCGCTCGAGCCCGTAGGTCAGCTCCACTGAAATGGGGTCCAAATCAATTCCACCGCTCTGCTGGAAGTACGTGAACTGGGTGATCTCCAGCCCGTCGAGCAGCACCTGCCACCCAATCCCCCAGGCGCCGAGCGTCGGCGACTCCCAGTTGTCCTCTTCGAAACGGATGTCGTGCTCGCCCAGATCGATTCCTATCGCCGCGAGGCTTTTCAGGTAGACATCCTGAATGTCTGCAGGCGACGGCTTGAGGATGACTTGAAACTGCGAGTGCTTGTAGAGACGGTTCGGATTCTCGCCATAGCGACCGTCGGCGGGCCGACGACTCGGTTGCACATAAGCCACTCGATACGGCTGCGGCCCGAGTACCCGCAGGAACGTTTCGGGATGCATGGTGCCCGCACCGACTTCCACGTCGTACGGCTGCTGCAATACGCAACCGTGCTTCACCCAAAAATGCGAGAGCGCCAGAGCCAGATCCTGAAAATTCAAGCCCTTCGGCTTATGTTCAAGTTTTACTTTGACTTTCAAGTCGTCTCCAAAAACTCTCTCGTCTGTAGCCGCCGCTCGACGTGATACTCAATCCAGTCGAGCAGCGCCTCGCGCAATTCCTTCGTCGGTTTCGCAAGCTCTGCTGCGAGTTCAATCTCGTCCAACCGCTTGCTCGCGAACACGCTCGCCATCGCTCTGCCAGACTTCCCCACGGGACGCATTCCCGGCCTCTTGCAGTTCTCGCAGTGCAGCCCACCGGCTTGCCCAAAATGAAATCCCGGATGTTCGTCCAGCGCCTTCCCGCAATTCGAACAACGGTCGAGCGGCGGCAGATACCCACCCAACTTCACCGCCCAGAAGGCGAAATACGCTAGCGGTAACTCCCACGAGCTTCGCCGCTCCACTTCTCTCGCCGTGAGGAGCAGCAACCGGAACATCGGCTCGCCCACTTCCTGCTCCGGCAGAGTCCGCTCGGCAATCTCGCTGATCAGCGCCAGTCCCGTGCTGAGCCCATAATCGCTCTGCGCCCGGTGGAAAGACTCCAGAAGTTCGCACTCCTGAATGCGCACCAAGTCCCGAGTTTCCCTCTCGACATACCGCATCTGCACGTGGGAGAGAACTTCCAGCGTCGAGCCGTAGCGGTTCTTGATTCGCCGGGCGCCGGCAGCCACGCCACGCAGACGTCCCGACGAACGCCCGAAAAAGCTCACCAGGCGGTCCGCCTCGCCCAGCGGAAATGTCTTCAGAATGATGGCTTCCGTTTCCCGGGCGGGCATAATGTCGGCGCGCCGACAGCGCTTCGCTCACTGCGCCGAATCACAAAATCGCAAACGCAAAAGCGAACATTTTTTCTATCACACGCTTCCCTGCCGCGCAACTTTCCAAGCGACTTTCGGAGAATAATTTCAAGCGAACGAGGCAAGCGAGGGCACCGTGCCGACACTGAGCGCAATACTCCCGACGCTGCCTACTGAACAACGCCACTCGCAAGACGCCCCATTTCAATCAGTTAGGGCAATAAAAATACTCTGTTAACCACTACTTGTCGCGGACGCAAATTATAGGACACGGACTCGCAAACTCTCCTCCTGTTTTTGCTTTTTTGGCGAATTCATGTACCCTTCGCCTTCATGCCTATTCCCTTCGTGGACTTCACCGGTATCGGCGAAAATGCCACCGACATCGTCCTGCGTTTGAAGGACTTCCCCGCTCGCGACGGCAAGACCGACACTGTCCACCGCGAAGTACGCCTAGGCGGCCAAGTGGCCACAGCGGTCGTCGCAGCCTCGGCTTGGGGATTGAGCTGCCGCTACGTCGGTGCGGCAGGCTCCGACCACAACGGTGAGCTTCACCAAAAGGATCTTCGCAAGCGCGGAATTGAATCCCATTTGCTTCGCGTTCGCGGTGCCGAGAGCCGTCTCTCGTATATCCTCGTCGAAGAGCGCAGCGGCAGCCGGGCTGTCCTATGCCACCGCCATCCCCAGGTGAAGCTTGTCCGGCGCTATCTACGCAAGGAATGGTTCGAGCGCACGCGGCTCGTCCATGTGGACGGTGAGAACCCCGACGCCTCACGACTCGCGGCCGGCTGGGCTCAGGAAGCCGGAGTTCCCGTCATGTGCGACCTCGACCAGTTCCGCGAAGAACTGCGCTTTCTATTGCCTCAGGTGGACTATCCCGTTTTATCGCTGGGAATCCTGGAACCCCTTGGCGGCTCCAACGATCCGCTCGCCGCTCTCCCCGCCATCCGAGCCAAGTACGGATCACACACGGCATGCGCCACGATGGGCGAGCAAGGCGCTCTTGCATGGGACGGCGAGCGCTTCTCTTATGCTCCCGCGTACAAAGTCCCCGTGGTAGACACCACAGGCGCGGGCGATCTGTTCCACGCGGGATTCGCGTTTGGCCTTCTACAAAAATGGGACCTTCAACATATTCTAGAGTTCGGCTGCGCGGCCGCAGGGCTGAACTGCAAAGCTCATGGTGCACGCGGCGGAATCAACCCGGTGCGTGCGATTGAGCGCCTACGCGTCAGCCGCAAATGCTATCCGCCCCAATACTCCCCCGCTGCACTGGAGCGCGCCGCAGAGCGCGTTCACAAGGCACGCGCCTGAGGACTCATGTTCCTCCCCCTCCGCGACGAGAACCCTTCCGGCAAGTTCGCCGTCGTCAACATCGGCCTGTTACTAGCTAACATTGCTGTTTTTCTTTACGAGCTCATGCTGAACCCGCACGCCGCTCGCGCCTTGGAGATGGTTTACGGAGTTGTCCCGGCGCGCATCCCGGCCTGGCTTGCAGGTCACGGCACGCTCGAGGCGGCGCTGTTGCCCTTCCTGACCAGCATGTTTCTGCACGGGGGCTGGGCGCACCTCCTCGGCAACATGCTCTTCCTCTGGATCTTCGGCGACAATGTCGAGGCCGAGTTCGGCCACTTCGGTTACCTGCTCTTCTACTTCGTATGTGGAATCGGCTCAGGACTGGTCCACGCCGCCTTCAACCTTCATTCCCACCTGCCCGCCATCGGAGCCAGCGGCGCCATCTCCGGAGTGCTCGGCGCCTACATCGTCCTCGAGCCACGCAACCGTATCCTCACCCTCATTTTCATATTTGTAGTGAGAGTCCCGGCAGTGATCGTGCTTGGCATGTGGTTCGTCATGCAGTTCCTGATGGGCCTCAGCACGATCGGCACAGCCGCGAACGTCACCGGCGGTGTGGCAGTTTGGGCGCACATCGGCGGCTTCCTGATTGGCTTGGTGATCGCGCTGGCCGTCAAGCAAAAATAAAGTATTACTTTAACTTCGAGATTGTCGCGTTCTGAGCTCACTCTCGGAACCGGACTTGGTCGCCGATGGTGATTTAATGTTTTGCTTTAAATAGGACAGGGACTACGCTATGTGCCGAGCGACCCAATCTCCGACTTCAACTGTTTGTTTAGATCCGCCCAACTCTGGCGTGACTACATTTTCCTTCAGCGCGTCACGCACCGCTTGCTTCAGCCGGTCGCCTTCAGCCTTCCAGCCCAAGAATTCCAACATCATACCCGCGGACAGAATCGAGCCCAATGGATTCGCGATCCCCTTGCCGGCGATATTCGGAGCTGAACCGTGTACCGGCTCAAACAACGAAGTCCGCCCGGGATGAATGTTCCCGGAAGGTGCCAGTCCCAGCCCGCCCGCGAGCTGTGCCCCCAAATCGCTGATAATGTCCCCAAATAGATTGCAGGTCACGATCACGTCAAACTGCCTCGGGTCGCGCACCACTTCCATAGCAAGCGTATCAATATATAGGTGGCGGGACTCGATTTCGGAGTACTCCTGCCGGACCTCCCTAAACACCCGCTGCCACAGGTCGTGAGCGAACGTCATGGCATTCGACTTGTCGCTCATGCACACGCGCTTTAGCTGGTTCTTGCGAGCGTATTCAAATGCGTAGCGAATGATGCGCTCCACACCCTTGCGCGAGTTCACGTCCTCCTGCACTGCAACCTCGTCCGCCGTTCCCTTCTTGAAGAACCCCCCGACGCCAACATACAAGCCTTCCGTGTTTTCGCGGAACACCATGAACTTCACGTCGTCAGTCGAGCGATCGCGCAGCGGCGTAAGCCGGTCATGAAAAAGTTCTACCGGCCGGGCATTCACATAGAGGTCGAGCTTGAAGCGCAGCCCCAACAGAATATCGGCAGCGTGCTGATTGGCAGGCACGCGCGGATCGCCCAACGCGCCAAACAAAATCGCGTCGAACTCGTTCGACAACATTTCGACGGCGCCCGCCGGCAACGTGACGCTTTCGCGCAGAAATTTGTCCGCGCCCCAATCAAATTCCACAAACTCAATTTGTCGGCGCGCCGACGATGCCGTTCCGGAGCCGGATTTCACAACGGAACGAATCGCCTTGATCGCTTCCGGCGTCACCTCTTTCCCGATTCCATCACCCGGAATCACTGCAATCCGCGCGCAGAGTCCACCGTCACGCATGGGCTTTCCAGTTGGCACAATGCCTCCTCAAGAATCGGACGGGCGGAGAATCTTCGCTCAGTCCGGCCAAGTTTTCCAGTTGTGATAAAAAATGAACTTCGACAGCGGTTGCGCTCAGTCCAATCGCTCGCGCCGCACCGTGAGCTTTTCAATCAAATCAAGACACGGCTCAAATCCTATGCCCGGCCCGTCCGGCACGCGAATCGTACCCTGCGGCGACACCGCCACTTCCGGCTCGATGATGTCTTCGACCCAATAACGTTTGCTCGCCGTGACGTCGCCCGGAAGCGTGAAGTTCGGCAGTGTTGAAAGCGCGATGTTGTGCGCGCGCCCGATTCCAGACTCCAACATACCCCCACACCACACCGGCACTGCCTTGCTCTGGCAAAGGTCGTGGATCTTTCTGGCGACCGTGTAACCGCCCACCCGCCCCAACTTGATATTGATGATGCGGCACGCCCCCAGATCGATCGCCGCCCGGGCCTGCTCCTCGGTGTGAATGCACTCATCCAAACAGATCGGTGTCTGTAATTCCCTCTGCAACGCAACGTGCGCGTGGAGGTCGTCCCAGCCGAGCGGCTGCTCGATCATCATCAGATAGAACTGATCGAGTCTCTTCAACAACGCAACGTCGGCAATCGTGTAGGCCGAGTTTGCGTCAACCATTAACTTGACCGCGGGAATCCCTTTGCGAAGAGCCTCTACTGGCTCTACGTCGTATCCCGGCTTAATCTTTATTTTGATGCGCTGATAACCCGCTTCAAGTTCCACTTCAACAGCTCGCAACAATTCTTCAAGTGACACTTTAATGCCAATCGAGACTCCACTCGCGATCTCTTCGCGAACTCCGCCCAGCATCTTCGCCAGCGGCATGCTTTTCTGCTTTGCTTCCGCGTCCCAAATCGCAGCTTCGAGGCCGGCCTTGGCCATGTTGTGTCCGCGCACCCAAGCCAGCAGATCCCAGACTTCACCCGCCGAGCGAAACTGCTTCCCCTTCAGCGTCGGCCACAAATGATCCCCAATGATGTGCCACGCCGTCTCGGTGGTCTCCGGGCTGTAGGAAGGAGTTTCGCCCGCGACACATTCACCCCATCCCGTCACACCATCCACGACGGCTTCGACCAACAGAACCCGCCGCACCGTCGTCGTCTCCATACTGGTCTGGAACGGCGCAACCAGCTTCATGTGCAATTCGCGGAGTGTGACGTGTTCAACGCGCATCGCATTCAGGTGAACTAGAAGTCGCTCCAGGGCGAGAGTTGGTAGGCGCTTCCCTGCGCAGTTCTGGCCACACGGACCGCGGCGTACCCTTTGGCGAAGTCCTCGGTGAACTTTTCGCGAATCCGGCCCTGGAGCTTCTGCACTGCCGGCAGGTCGCAAGACTTCCAATGTTCGAGTGTCGAAGGAAGCTCAATCGAATCGGAAAATTCCGGACCAGCCAATTCCCCATTGAGGGCAGCCAGCACGCGCGGGGAATCAAGATACCACTCGGCGACCAGTCGGTCCGTCGCGAGCCCACGATGCAATGGGCTGCTGGTGATGCCGTATAGATTCGGCAGATACCGGCGGGCAATCGCGCCCAGGCGGTTCAGGTTGAAGTGTGCGTTGCGCATCTCCAGCGGATCGAACGTCCACTCGATCAGGCGAATGTCGCGGCTCAAGGCCTCATCGCGCTGCAACAGCTTCAGCATCCGGCCCACGCCGCGGTCGCGATACTCCGCCACCACTCCCGTCATGTGCGAGTGTAGATACGCGGCGCCATTCCGCGACCCGGGCATAGACAGCAAAAAGCCGATCAGCCGTTCGCCATCGAACGCACCCAGAATCTGTCCGCCGGTATGCGCCGCAACCACAAAAATCGTGTCCGGCACGATTTCCAGGTCAGCCTCACCCCAAATCGCTCTCTGGAGCGCCACGCAAGCGCGAAATTCACTCAGCCCTTCACAGGTGCGCACCACGATCTCGCGGCTCATCGTTTGCCCACCGTCTTACGAGCGTTTGCGGCCTTGTCCTCACGATGCTCCGCGTTCTTCGCGCGAACCCACAGCGCTTCCATCTCGTCGCGCGGCACGTCCGCCAGCTTACGGGCCGACGCATGAGCGAATCGTTCCATCTCTCGAAAGCGCGTAGAAAACTTGGCATTCGTCTGCTGCAACGCAATTTCTGGATCCACCTTAAGAAAGCGTGCCAGATTCACCGCAGCAAACAGCACGTCCCCGACTTCTTCCTCGATCTGTCGTGCCGATTGCGACTCCCGCGCCTTGCGCAGTTCCCCCAGCTCTTCCTGCAACTTCTCGATCACACCTTCCACGTTTTCCCAATCGAAGCCAATCCGTGACGCCCTCCGTGTCAACTGAAAACCCTGCATCACCGCCGGCAACGTGTGCGGAATTCCGTCGAGCAGCGAATCGGATCCCTTTTCACCAGAGTCCTCCACGCTTCCCTTCTGAGCGCCCTTGGCCCGCCGCTCTTCAGCCTTGATCTGCTCCCAATTCTTCAGTACTTCCGCCGCATTGCGAGCGTTCTTTTCGCCGAAAACATGCGGGTGCCGCCGCACCATTTTCTGGTGAATTTCTCGCACCACATCCGCCGCTGTAAAGCGCCTTTCCTCGGTCGCAATCTGCGCGTGAAAAACCACCTGCAGCAGTAAATCGCCCAGTTCTTCCGCAAACTTCGCGTCGTCGCCGCTTTCCAGCGCTTCCAGAACTTCGTATGCTTCTTCAATCAGGTACGTTCGCAACGAAAGGTGCGTCTGCTCGATGTCCCATGGACAACCTTTCGGTGCGCGTAACCGGGCCTGTAATTCAACGAGCTTTTTGAACCACACGCCTGCGCTCGCAGCGTCGCCCTCTGCTCGCGCGACCCGCCTTTTCGTTGGCTTTTGCTTCAGTTTTTTCGCTTTTGGCATTAGACCTTGCGGCTTGTTCCGGTGGTATCGAAGCTCAACACTCTAAACAGCGCTCCTCATTTTATCAAGGCAGGCGCACAGAGCGTGTCAAAGCTCGTTAGAAATGTCCCCTTCCTTGCCTCGTTAGAAGTGTCTCCTTTTTTGAATTTGATTTTGTTTTGCTGGGTCATTGGCTTTGCTCGGAGCGCAGTCCTGCGCAGCCCGCAGGGCGGAGCGGTTAGGGCGAAGCGCAGGGCAAAGCCAATGACGTTCGCGCCGCCGCCCGCTCCAACCGCAGCGCTTTCCGCGCCGCCCCTTCACGCGCTGCTTGCTGCCAAGGATGATTCGCCGCGGCCTTCCGTCGCACACTGCCCGCTATAGCTTTCTTTTGCCACTCGCTCCGCTTCACCTCCCGCACGGCCGGCTGGGCCGGCGCCGCGATCTCCTGAAACCGCAGACTTCTTCCGCGGTATTCCATGGTGATCTCGCCGTGCCGTCTTTCACACACCAGCACCCTGCTTCGCGCTGACGCGTAGTTCCGGCTCGCGCGCTCCAGCTGAAACCAGCGATTGGCATACCGCACCACCCAGTCCTCACTGACCACCCGCTCGCTTTCCAGCCGGAAAACCCGATCCAGCTCAGCTGCCCGTGGCCCGCGACGGTGATAATCTTCCCGTTTCGTCGCCGCCCGTCGAAACTGCAGGTTGTGTTCCGGTAAATACTCCCGCTGCAGATACACATTGGCCGCCTGGTGCGTGCAGATCCCTTTCCGCCGCAGCTTCTTCACCAGCCGGTCTTGATGCGTGCCGTGCATGCGTTCGATGCGACCTTTCGCTTGCGGCGAACTGGCCGCGATCAACTCGATCCCCAACTTCGCACACATGCGCCCAAACTGCGTGATCGGCTCTTCTCCACGCAACTGCTCTTTCGGCGTCGCTGCTCGCTTGTAGAGATTCTTCCAGTCCACATACAGCGCCAACGGCACGCCATACTGTTCGATCCACGCGCGCAACGCGTCCGCCGCCGCCCAAATCGTCTCCTGCTCCCCCAGCTGCGCCCACGTCGTGTTCGTGGCGTCGTCGGCCAGATCGATCAAACAGCCTTCCGGCCCGCGTTCCTCTAGCCAAGGGTGAAAGCTCCCGTCCATCTGCACCAGCTCCCCAAAATGCTCTTTGCGTTCCCGCCGTCGCCGATGCTTCCGCCGCCAGCGCTCCCGGCTCCACAACCCTTCCGCCAACATCCAGCGCCGTAGCGTTTCGGCATCCACCTTCACGCCGTCTTCCGATTGCAAATGTTCCGCCGCCAGCGTCGGCGGAACATTTGC
>Ga0268266_10001054_pt1 | contig 34564 bp, 35 predicted proteins | sample KBSS13metaG_FD_190356 | JGI IMG/M metagenome (GOLD analysis project Ga0268266, IMG submission 190356) | Switchgrass rhizosphere microbial communities from Kellogg Biological Station, Michigan, USA - KBS S1-3 metaG (SPAdes) (version 2) | ecosystem: Host-associated > Plants > Roots > Rhizosphere...
CCGACCGCGCCGAGCTCGTTGACGATCACGCCCAGCCGGCCGGAGGCGTCGCGGGCGGCGCGCCGGGCGAGCAGGCGGTTGACGAGCGTGGTCTTCCCGGCGCCGAGGAATCCGGTCACGACGACGAGCGGGACACGCACGGGCGTAGCGTAGCAGTTGTTGGCGTAGACGAAGTCGTCGACGAGAGAGTCGCGAGGCTGGAGTTGCGCCTGATCCAGGCGGTTCCGGTCGCGCTCGATCCTCAGACGAATAGGGAACAGTGAACGGAGAACCGGAATTCAGAACTATCTCTCGACCACCACGACCTTGCGCTTGCCGGCCGGCGTCAGCGGAATCTCGGCCACGTACTCGATCGCGAACGGCGACCCGGGCAAGTACTTGTCCGCGAACTTGCGGATCTCGGTCTCGCTCCATTCGGGCAGGCGGGCGCCGGCCGTCGGGATCACGCGCATCACGACGTCGCCGCCCTTCTTCTGGACGACCTGGAACTGCTTCGCGACCGGCTCCATCACGCCGAACAGGATGTTGAAGACCAGGCCGCTGACCGCGTCGCCGCGGCCGTCGCGCAGCGTCTCGGTGGTGCGGCCCTCGACCGGCCCGATCTTCGTGAGCTGGCGGCCGCACGCACAGCTCGCAACGCCGTGCGCGACCGCGAGATCGCCGTTGAGGTAGCGGATCATCGGGCACGCGAGGTTGTGCAGGTCGGTCACGACCACCTCGCCGGTCTCGCCGGGCCGCGCGGGTCGCGTCGTTCCGCCCGGCTCGCGCACGACGAGCTCGAGCACCTGCGTCTCCATCGCCACGTGCATGCCCGAGTGCGCTTCGCACTCGCCCGCCATCAGCATGACCTCGCGCGCGCCGTACGTCTCGAACGCCGGTCCGAACGCCTGCTCGATGGCGGCGCGATCGGCCGGCCACAGCCTCTCGGCGCCGACGATCACCGGGATGTCGGGCCAGTCGCGCAGCCGCTGATCGAGGATGTAGCGCGCGAGCGCGCCGGCGCCGGCTGAATACGCGACGATCACGCCGGGCTGGAACCGGCGCAGCTCGTCGACGGCGTGGGCGAGCGCGGCCTCACCGCGCGGTGTGCTGTCGATGTAGAGGTCGCGCTTGATCGCATGATCGAGCGCGATCTTGGTGCGCTTGAACCAGCTTTTCGCCGCCGGGCCAGCACCCCAGTAGTGGAAGGCGCGCGTGCCGATCTCGTAGCCGGCCCAGTTGTAGCTGCGCCAGCGGGTAGCGTCGCGCCAGTGCCGCGACTCGGCGTTGTACTTGACGACGACCGGCTCGCCCGTCGTCCCGCTGGTCGACTTCGTGATCACGGCGCGGGGCGGCGCACCGGCCATGCGCGAATCCATCGTCGCGCGCACGGTGTCCTTGTCGAGTAGCGGGAGCCGCGCGAGGTCGTCGACCGATTGCAGATCCTCGGGCCGGAGATCCGCATCGTCCATCACCTGGCGGTAGTGCGCGGTGTGCTGGTAGGCGTGGCGCAACAGCCGGCGTAACAATCCGAGCTGAAGATCGCGCAACGCATCGATCGACCAGCGCTCCGTGGTGTGCAGATACTCGAGCAGCGGCAACGTTGGCCGCCCGCGCATCGCCTCGAACGCCGGAAACAACGCTTTCGAGAGCACCTGACCGTAAAGATCGATCACGCGGCTTCGTTCTAGCATTCCCCATTCCGTGCTGTCCCGCCTGCGCAAGAAGAACCTCCACCAGTGGCTGCCCGATTACGCGCGCCACATCGTGAGGCGTGCGCGCGCATCGCGCGGCGACGTCACGCACATCTTGTTCGCGGTCTGCGACCACTACGAGCCGCTGTGGGGAAAGGCGAGCGAGGAGGTCGGTCGCGCGCGCGTCGACGCGTGGGCCGACGGTTACGCCGCGCTGGCGGCGATGTATCGCGATGCCGACGGCCGGCCGCCGCGTCACAGCTTCTTCTTCCCCGGCGAGGAGTACCGGCCGTACTTCCTCGATCGGCTCGCCGAGCTCGCCCGCCACGGCATGGGCGAGGTCGAGGTGCACCTCCATCACGACGGCGATACCGCCGAGACGCTCGCGCCCAAGCTCACCGACACGCTCGACGCGTTCGCGCGCCACGGCCACATCTCGCGCGGCAAGCAGGGCTACCGATGGTCGTTCATCCACGGCAACTGGAGCCTCGCGAACGGCCGGCCCGACGGCCGCTGGTGCGGAGTCGACGACGAGCTGCTCGTGTTGCACCGCCTCGGCTGCTACGCCGATCTGACGTTCCCGTCGGCTCCCGATCCGTGTCAGCCCGACAAGGTGAACCAGATCTACTGGCCGACCGGTGACCTGTCGCAGCGCCGCAGCTATGCGTACGGCGAGCGCGCGCGCGTCGGCACGCACTACGACGATCGGCTGCTGATGATCACCGGGCCGCTGGCGCTGGCGCGCAAAGGCCTCGGCATGCGGCTCGAGAACGGCGCGCTCACCGGCGACGATCCGCCGACGGCGGCGCGCGTCGCGACGTGGATCGCGCAGGGCATTCATGTGGAGGGACGCCCCGAATGGGTGTTCGTGAAGGTCCACACGCACGGCGCCATCGAGAAGACGGCAGCTTCGCTGCTCGGCAATGGCGGCCGCGAGATGCACGACGCGCTGCACGCTCACACCAAGGACAACGTGAAGGTGCATTACGTCACCGCGCGAGAGCTGTTCAACGTCGCGCGCGCCGCGATGGACGGGAAGCTGGGTGATCCCAGCGAATACTTCGACTACATCGTCGCGCCACCACCGATCGCTGTATGATCGAGCCGGTGCGGAGCCGGATCCGGTTCGGATCATTGGGAGCGGCCATGTTCGCTGCGTGCGGGTTCAGCCCGCCCGCGCAGCAGGCAGCCGGCGGCGATGCCGCGATCGTGATCGACGCGCCGTTCATCGCGCCCGACGCCAGCGCGTGCTTGACCACGTCGGTGATGTGCGCCGATCCCAACACGCTGCGCGTGTGCGCGACGGTCGGCGGCTCGGCCGTCGACACCAACTGCTCGTGGGGCTGCAGCCCGAACGGCGCGCAGCCGCACTGCCAGCTGCTCCAGCCGACGGGCAGCGGCGCGATCCCGATGGACACGGTCGGCTCGGACGTCGCGCCGACGACGCTGGGCAATACGATGATCCACCTCGACACCGGCGCGATCGACGGCGTGCGTGGCAACGGCACCAACAAGATCGTCGCCGGCATCGACTTCGAGCTGCGCAACGGCATCGCGGTGTTCCGCTTCGGCGGTCTCCACATCACCGGGAACGTCGGATTCGCGGGTCCGAATCCGATGCCGCCCGTCGTGCTGGTCTCGACGGGATCGATCCTGATCGACGGGCTCATCGACGCCACCGGGCCGTGCACCGGCGGCGCGCCCGGACCGGGCGGCTTTCAAGGTGGCGGCGGCGCCGGCATGGGCCCCGGCGGTGGCTCAGATTCGAACGACCCGACGCTCGGCGGCGCCGGTGCAGGCTACGGCGCGGCGGGCGGCTCGGGCGGTGCGGGCGCCGCAGCGACGGCGATCGCGGGCGGCAGCGCGTATGGCAGCGATGCGATCGCGGTCCTCGTCGGAGGATCGAGCGGCGGCGGCGGCAACGGCGGCAATCCGTTTGGCGGCGCGGGCGGCGGTTCGATCCAGCTCGTCGCGAACAGCACGATCACGATCAACAACAACGGCGGCGCCTCGGCAAACACCGACGGGATCAACGCCGGCGGCTGCGGCGGCGTCAGCGGGCGCAGCAACGCGGCGAGCGACACCGGCGGCGGCGGTGGCGCGGGTGGCGCGATCTTGCTCGAGGCGCACGACATCACGATCAACGGCTCGCTCGCGGTCAACGGCGGCGGCGGCGGCGGCACGCACGTCGCGAACGGCTCCAGCGGCACCGACGGTCAAAAGGGCCAGCTCGGCCGCACCCCGGCCGCCGGTGGCGCGGGCGGTGACGCGGTCGGCGGCGTCGGCGGTGCCGGCAGTGCGGGCGCGGGCGTGCAAGGCGGCTCCGGTGCCGGCGTCGGCGCGGGCGGCGGTGGCGCGATCGGACGCATCCGGTTCAACACGCGAACCGGCACGGCGACCGTCAACGCGTCGGCGCTCTTGAGCCCGTCGCTGCAGGACTCGCCGACGACGTGCACGCAAGGCTCGGCGGCGACGACGAACTAGCAGCATTGTAACGACGCACGCGCGCGCTGCTCTGGCACGCTGCGTGTGATGGCGACCGAGTTCTGTTTCGAGCACGTGTTTCGCGCGCCGTCGGCGGCTCAGATCTTCGCGGCGTTCTTCGACGACGGACACCAGCTCGAGCAAGATCGCCAGCTCGCGATCGCGCAGCGCGAGGTCCTCGAGACTTCCGATCGCGGCGACGTGCTCTACCGCAAGCACAAGGTCACGCCGGAGCGCCAGCTGCCCGCGCTGGTCAAGCCGTTCGTGTCAGGTCCGTTGCACTACATCGAGACCCAGACGTGGACGCGCAGCGCCGACGAGATCGTCTGGGAGATCCAACCGTCGCTGCTGTCGGGCCGGGTGCGCGTGCACGGTTCGTACACACTCGCGTCTGTCGGTCCCGCGGCGATCCGGCGGCGTTACGCCGGCACTGTGTCGGTAGATGTGGCGCTCTTGGCGACGCGGATCGAACGCGGGATCGTCCAAGAGCTCGTCAGGTCGATGCCGATCGCCGCGCGGTGCACTCAGGATTGGCTCGATCGGACTTAAATCGCGGAAAACGTTCGGGCATAATAAGTTGGTGACGATTCCGGCGGGGACCTTGGTTCCTCGCGACGCCCGAGATTTTGGCTCGTATCAGCTGCTCGCGAAGCTCGCGACCGGCGGCATGGCCGAGATCTATCTCGCGCGTCCGTCGCGATCGAAAGGCGAGCCCTCGGCGGAAGACGTCATGGTGCTCAAGCGGATCCTTCCGCACCTTGCTGAAGACGATCACTTCGTCACGATGTTCCGCGACGAGGCGGATCTCGCAGCCAAGCTCGTCCACAAGAACGTTTGTCAGGTCCTCTCGTTCGGGCAGTTCGGCGGCACGTGGTTCATCGCGATGGAGTATCTCCACGGCGTGCCGCTGTCGCGCATGATGACGCGGCTGTCGAAGGGCGGGAAGCTGCTCGACTATCGCGTCGTCGCGGGAATCATCTGTCAGGCGTGTGAAGGGCTGCACGCCGCGCACGACGCGCGCGACGACAAAGGCGCGCTGCTCGGCGTCGTCCATCGCGACGTGTCGCCGCCGAACATCATGGTCACCGCCGACGGCACGGTGAAGCTGCTCGACTTCGGCATCGCGAAGGCGCGCGGCGCCAACTCGCGCACGCGCACCGGCACGGTCAAGGGCAAGAACGCGTACATGAGCCCGGAGCAGATCCTCGGCAAGCCGCTGGATCGGCGTAGCGACGTGTTCGCGCTCGGCGTCGTGATGTACGAGATGCTGGCGATTCGCCGGCTGTTCCATCGCGAGTCCGACTTCCTGACGTTCAAGGCGATCACCGAGGAGCCGATCCCCGACATCCGCGATCGCCGTGCCGATCTGCCGCCGGGCATGCGCGCGGCGCTCTTGCAGGCGATGGCGCGCGATCCGATCGGACGCTTCGACAGCGCGCAGTCGTTCGGCAACGCGATTCGCAACTCGGTCTCGACGCTCGGCGGGCCGGCGACGCCGCAGGAGCTCGCGCAGCTCCTCACCAGCGACTTCGGCGACGAGATGACGGCGCGCGACGAGATCTTGAAGGCGGCCGACGATCCGAACGTCGCGCCGGTCTCCGTCGGCGTCGGGCCGCGGCTCAAGCCGCCACCGCCGCCGCCGATCGCCGCGCTGCCCGCGCGCTCCGGCGAGATGCAGCAGGCGCCGCGCACGCGCACGCCGACGGGGCCGCAGGATCCGCTCGTCGTGCCGACGATGATCGTCGGTCCGGGCACCGGCAAGATCTCGGTGCCCGATCTCGGCCTGGTGCTCGACCTGAGCGCGAACGTCGGGGCCGATGCCTGGATGGCCGACGGCGGCACGAACTTGCTCGCCCAGCATCGCTGGAAGAGCCTGCGCAACACGCTGATCGCGGTCGCGGTGCTCGCGCTCGTCGTCGTCGGGATCTTCTTCGTCGTCAACTCGGGCGGCGGCGAGCCGCCGGTCCAGCACGTGGTCGCGCCCGCGATCGACGCGGCGGTCAAGAAGCCGATCGTCGACGAGATTCCGATCGACGCGCCCGACGATCGCGACACGATCGTCGCGCTGTCGAAGTACGGCTTCTTCAGCATCACCGCGACGGCGACGTCGACCGTGTTCGTCGACGATCAGCGCATCGGCCAAACGCCGCTGACGCGCCTGCCGCTCAAGCCCGGTCCGCACACCGTGAAGGTCGTCGGGCCCAAGAACAAGTCGAAGATCGTGAAGGTGAACATCATCGGCGGACGCGACGACGACGAAGGCACGATCGAATGGTGAGGCGCTGGCTCGTCGTCGCGATGCTGCTGGTTCCGACGCTCTTGCTCGCCGACACGCCGGTCTCTCGACTCAAGGTCGGCTATCGCAAATGGGCAGCGCACGACTGCAAGGCGCTCATCCAGGGCAACGACGCCTACTGCGATACCCAGGACTGCAAGGCGCTGATCCAGAACAACGACGCGTACTGCAGCTCGCACGACTGCAAAGCGATGATCCAGCACAACGACGCCTACTGCGATTCGAAGGACTGCAAGGCGATGGTCCAGAACAACGACGCGTACTGCGCGTCGCAGGACTGCAAGGCGTATATCCAGAACAACGACGCCTACTGCACGAGCCACACGTGCAAGGCAGTCATCCAGAAGAACGACGCGTACTGCGACTAGCTCAGCGGCGCGGGCCGGATGCTCGTGATGTTGAGCCCGGAGTCGGCACTCGTCTCGATCATCACGCGGTCGCCGGCGGAGAATCGCGGCACGAGCTCGGCGGGGCCTTGAAACGCGAGATCGGCGAGGTTCTGGACGTCGAGCTCTTCGCCTTCTTCGCCCTGCGCACGCTCGATGTCGAGCGAGATCTTGGCGACCTGCCGAGACGTGACGTGCTCGAACCGAGCCGTCAGCGTGTGGAGCTCGATGGTGCGGATCGTTCCGACCACGCGCAGACCGGCATCGGTCCCCATGCTGCCATGGTGTCAGGACTGCGGGCGGCGGCCAACCTGGATGCCGTTAAAAGCGCGAGCGACGAAGATCACGGGCTCGTCACCGATCGCTGTCAGGTCGTGCGAGGTGCCGGTCAGCGCAACGTACTCGTCACCGGGGCCAAACTCTCGGCCCTCGTCATCGCGCAACCTTCCCGACAGTACGAGCGCGTGTTCTTCGCCGAGGTGCGTGTGCCACGGGAACGTACCTCCGGCCTCGACCATCACGATGCCGCAGTCCGCCGTCGCACACGCCGGCCCACCATCGAAGTGGATGAGCGACACGCCGGGAGCCTCGGGGGACGGCCACGGGCGCTCGAGTCGGGCGAGCAGCTCGCGCACCGGATCGATCGCGAGATCGACGATCGCGGCGAACCGCGCGGCGAATTTCTCGAACCGCCCCAGCCCGACCGACGCCATCAGCCGGCGCTCGATGTCGGCCGGCGGGGCGACGGGCTCGGCGATCGAGTGTGCGGCATCGCGCAGCGCGGTCAGCTCCATCGCGAGCATCGGATCGCTCGCGATCGCGCGCTCGACTGCTGCGGCCTCGTCGCCGTCGAGCAGCTCGAGGGCGTGAAGCGGCAACAACTCTGAAAGCTCGGCGGCAGTCACGACGTGCTCCCCATTCTGACACGCAACGCGCGAAGCCCTGCGGCTAGTCTCGACTTTACCGTTCCGATGGGCACCGCGATGCGGGAGGCGATCTCACTGCATGACAGACCGTCGAAATACGCGAGCTCGACGACGCGGCGCTGATCGGCACCGAGCGTATCGAGCGCACCGCGCACCCGCTGGTGATCGGGCGAGGTCTGTTCGCGCTCGTCGGCCACGAAGTCGAGACCGGCATCGCCGGCGTTGCGCGACACGCGCGCAGACTTCTGGTGGTCGAGGCAGCGAGAGCGCATACGAATGGCCAACCACGTACGAACGCGACCCCGTTTTGGATCGAAATCCCGAGCAGATCGCCAGGCTTCCAGGAATACGTCGTGTAGGAGATCCTCGGCCTCGCGGCGCTCGCGCACGATGCGCAAGGCGAGACCCAAAAGGATCGCGGCGTGACGCTGATAGAGCTTCGCGAGCGCACTCCGATCGCCCTCGGCCATCGCGCAGACCAACGCCGCGTCGTCGGCGTCAGCGTCGTCGCGGGGGTCCATGGCGGTCGGACCCTATCACGGCTTTGGCGGCAACGGGTTGCGTGGTAAATCGCCGGCCGTGCTGCGAGATGTCGTGCGCGCGGAAGCGACCGAGCGCACCTGGAGCCAGGGTGTACAGCTCGCGCGCGATCAGCGGGTCACCGACGTGCGCCGATCCGGCGACGAGGTCGAGTACGACGTCCGCATCCCCGGCAAGCCGACGCCGTGTCACGTGATCCTGAACGAGCGCCACAACGAGTGGGAGTGCGACTGCCCGAGCAAGGAGGCGGTGTGCTCGCATGTCGTTGCAGCGGTGCTCGCGAGCGAGCAGGGTGGCGAGTTGCCCGCCGCGAAGCGCCTCGCGACGCTGCGCTATCTGCTCGAGCCCGACCCGGGCGGCATCAAGATCGAGCGCCAGCTGGTGTTCGCCGATCGCACCGAGCCGCTCGACGGATCGATCGTTCCGAAGCTCCCGCAGATCGCGACGCAGGAGTGGGACCTGCTCGCGGATCAGATCATCGGCATGCGTGCGCGGCCGCTCAGCGGTGAAAAGATCGATCGCTTGCTTACAGTCCTTGCCGATGCTCCTGACGTGCGCTGGCGCGGCGATCCGGTGAAGACCAGCGGCGAGCCCGTGCTGCCGCGTGCGGTCGTGTACGACGCGCCCAACGATACCGGCGGCGCGCGCGTCCGCATCGAGCCCGATCCGGCGGTGCGCGAGGTCGTGGCGGTCGGCGTGGTCCGCACCGATGGCAACGCGCTGCACCCGATCGGCGCGATCGATCTCTCCGGGCCCAAGCTCGACAAGCTGCCGCAGCAGTTCGACGTGCCGCGCGCCGCGCTGCCCGAGTTGCTCGGCAAGACGCTGCCGACGCTCGCCCAGCGGATCCCGGTCGAGATCCGCGCGAACGGCCTACCGCGGATCGGCGAGAAGTCCGAGCCGCGGATCGCGATGGAGGTCAGCCAGGACGGCGACACGCTGCGCGTGTTTCCGACGCTGGTCTACGGCGATCCGCCGGTCGCGCGCGTCGACGGCAAGCAGCTCGTGCACCTGCAGGGCGCGCTGCCGATCCGCGACGAGGATGCCGAGCGCCGGCTCGTGCATCGGCTGCGCGACACGTTGAACCTGGTGCCGGGCCGCCGCGTCGAGCTCGCCGGCCGCGAGGCGTACACGATGCAGCAGGGCCTCGCGCAGTGGCTGCGAACCGACGCGAAGGCCGCGAGTGCGTCGAAGCTCGCGCCGCTGTCGGTCGAGCTCAAGATCGATGGCAGCAAGCTCGACGTCTCGCTCGTCGGCGATGGCGACACGCGGGCCTCGGTCGGTGCGGCGCTGCGCGCGTGGCAGGCCGGGCTCGACGTCGTGCCGCTCGCCGGCGGCGGCTGGGGTCGCGTGCCGAAGGAATGGTTCGACGCGCACGGCGAGCGGCTCTCCGATCTGCTCGCGGCGCGCGCGGGCGATCACAAGGTGCCGATCTACGCGCTGCCCGATCTGGCGCGGCTCGCCGAGGAGCTCGATCAGCCGCCGCCGCCCGAGCTCGAACGCCTGCGGCCATTGTTGGCCGGCTTCACCGGGATCCCGCAGGCGACCATCCCGAGCGGCTTCGTCGGCGAATTGCGGCCGTACCAGCAGGCCGGCGTCGACTGGCTCGCGTTCTGCCGGCAGGCCGGCCTCGGCTGCGTGCTCGCCGACGACATGGGCCTCGGCAAGACCATCCAGGCGCTCGCCGCGATCACGGGCAAGACGCTCGTCGTCTGCCCCAAGAGCGTGCTGTTCAACTGGATGTCCGAGGTCGCGAAGTTTCGTCCCGATCTGCGCGTCGCGACGTACGCCGGAGCGCGCCGCGCGCTCGATCCCGAGGCGGATCTGATCATCACGAGCTATCCGATCCTGCGCAACGACGTCGAGACGCTCGCGGCCGCCGCGTGGGACACGGTCGTGCTCGACGAGTCGCAGACGATCAAGAACCCGGATTCGCAGGTCGCGCGCGCCGCGTACAAGCTCAAGGCCGGCTGGAAGCTCACGCTGTCGGGCACGCCCGTCGAGAATCGGCTCGACGAGCTGTGGAGCCAGCTCCACTTCACGAACCCGGGCTTGCTCGGCGGCCGGGCCGACTTCGTCGATCGCTGGGCCGAGCCGATCGGCATGGGCGACAACTCAGCGGCCGCGCGACTGCGCGAGCGGATCCGGCCGTTCGTGCTGCGCCGGCTCAAGCGCGAGGTCGCCAAGGATCTGCCGCCGCGCACCGAAGCGATCATGTACGTCGAGCTCGACGACGCCGAGCGCGTGACCTACGACGCGATCCGCGCGGCCACGCAGAGCGAGATCGTGAAGCTGCTCGAGTCCGGCGGCGGCGTGATCGCCGCACTCGAGGCGCTGCTGCGGCTGCGCCAGGCCGCGTGCCATCCCGCGCTGTTGCCCGGCGGCATGCATCGCGGCGGCGCGCCGCAGACCAGCTCCAAGCTCGAGCGCCTGATGGAAGCGATCGACGACGCGGTCGCCGACGGTCACAGGGCGCTCGTGTTCTCGCAATGGACGTCGCTGCTCGATCTGATCGAGCCGCACATGAAGACGGCGGACGTCTCGTTCGTGCGGCTCGACGGCTCGACGGTCGATCGCGCGAGCGTCGTCAACCGATTCCAGGCCGACGACGGGCCGCCCGTGATGCTGCTCTCGCTCAAGGCCGGCGGCACCGGCCTCAACCTCACGGCGGCCGATCACGTGTTCCTCGTCGATCCGTGGTGGAACCCGGCCGTCGAGGATCAGGCGGCCGATCGCGCGCATCGCATCGGCCAGGACAAGCCGGTGATGGTCTATCGCATGGTCGCGCGCGACACCGTCGAGGAGCGCATCCTCGAGCTGCAGGCCAAGAAGCGCGCGCTCGCGGATGCGGCGCTGTCGGAGGCCGGCGCCGCCGCGTCGATCACGCGCGAGGACCTGCTCGCGCTGCTGTCGTAGCTATTTGACGATCTTGCCGCCGAGGTCGAGCTTGACCTCGAGCTCGGGGTAGCCGTCGCGCATCTTGATGAGCGGCTTGGGATCGATCCCGAGCTCTTTCCAGAACGCCGCGTTCGGCTTGCTGCCGCCGAAGTCGCGCGCGTCGATCACGTTGGTCTTCGGATCCCAGTCGAGCATCGGCACGCCCTCGGTGCCGGACTCGATGTTCCACGAGCCGTTGTTCCACAGCCGCGGGCGCGGGTTGGTGCCCGAGACTTTCACGACCGCGCGCACGACCTTGCTGCTCGTGAACTTCGCGAGCTCGGCGTACGCCTTCGCGGCCTGCGGCGGGATCGATGCCACGCCGTTGGTGCACGCGAAGTCGATCTGCATGTTGATCCCGTTGATCACGAACGCCGCCTCGGCGACGTCCGACGTGCAGTCCGCGCTCTGGCCGAGATCGCAGCCGAGCTGAGCCTCGTCGATCTTGATCGGATCGCCGAACAGCTGCTTGGCCTGCGGGTTGATCTCGAAGCTGTGCGCGCATTTCTCGGCATCGCCGATCGATTGCCCGTTGCCGTATTCGCCCAAGCCGACCATCTCGCCGCCATACGACATCGTCGCCATCGGCTCGTTCGCCTTCCACTTGACGTCGACCGCAGCGAGGAGCGGCGCGAGTCCGCGCCACGCATCGCCGGTGAACTGGACATAGAGCTTGCCGCCCTTGTTCACCATCCACGGCACGTATGCGTGGCAGTTCGAGCGCGACGTGAGCGTCAGCGGCTCGTCGCCTTCGATCGTGATGACGAACGCCGGGTAATCGTCGGTGTGCGAGATGCACTGCAGCGGATCGGTCGTCTCGCGTGTGGTCGTGAGCGATGCATAGAGCGCGTCGACGAGCTTGCTGTCGACCTGCATCTTCTTGTCGGACACGTAGTGCGTGCCGTCCCATTCGAGCTTGTAGTGGCGCTCGTCGTGCGAGAACGACTGCCACGTGTAGTCGATCGAGATCTTCTTCGCGCCGTGCGGTGCCTTGGCTCCGGGAGCCGCCTGCGACACCGCACCGACCAGAACGACCAGCCAGAGCCCGTGCTTCATGATTCGATCATAGACGCACGACCACGCCGGTTTGTTCTGATCACGAAAGCGGTGCAAGTCGCAGGATTTGCCCGAACACGTCGCCATTTGCCGGATCGATCGACGGGTCGACGAAGATCCGCGTCACCGCGCTGTTGCGAAGGCCGTCGAGCATCTCGTTCGAGATCAGCGCGCCGGCGTCGAGCCCGACCGCGAACAGCTGCTCGCCGGTCCCCATCGCTTCTGCGAACGATTCGGCGGCTGGGCCGGTCGAGAACAGGAAGCCGTACGGCCGCCGGCACCACATGTCCGTGCCGTTCGACGTCAGGTACCAGATCCGCGGCGGCAACAGCTCGACGAGCTTTTCCATGGTCACGTCGACTTCGGGCATGTGCGCACCCTAGGATAGGGCGTGCCCCCACGTCCAGATGGAGTTCCACCAGGTGCCGTGGGCACCCGCTCGAAGGTCGGCTACATGATCTGGGTCGTCGGCGCCGAGCGCACGGTGCTGCGCGACGCCTATCACAGCTTCCTGAGGATCCGCTGGTCGGCGTCGCTCGCGCTGATCGGGCTCGCGTTCATGGCCGTCAACGTCGTGTTCGCGTCGGTCTACGAGGTGGTCGGCGGTGTCGATGGCCTGCACCAGGGCTCGTTCTTCGATGCGCTGGTGTTCAGCGTGCAGACGCTCGGCACGATCGGCTACGGCGTGATGCATCCCGAGTCGCACGGCGCCAACATCGCGATGATCGTCGAGGCGATCACCGGCATCATCTTCACCGCCGTCGTGACCGGCCTCGTGTTCGCGAAGTTCTCGCGCACGACCGGCCGCATCGCGTTCTCGGATCACTGCGTCGTGTGCACGCACGAGGGCGTGCCCACGCTGATGTTTCGCGTCGGCAACCAGCGCTCGAACACGATCGTCGAGGCGACGCTTCACGTGGTCGCGTCGTACACGCACACCACGAAGGAAGGCTCGCCGTTCTACAAGCTCATCGACTTGCCGCTCACGCGCAACCGGATGGGCGGCATGCGCCGCGGCTGGCTCGTGATGCATCCGATCGACGAGGCCAGCCCGTTCCACGGCATCACCGCGGAAGATGCGAAGCGCATGGAGATCGAGCTCGAGATCTCGCTGCTCGGCTTCGACGACGTCACGCTGCAGACCGTCCACGCGATGCACCACTACGGCGACATGCACATCAAGTTCGGTCAGCGCTTTGCCGACTCGCTGACGATGCTGGCGAACGGGGACATGTTGCTCGACATGACGAAGTTCCACGCGACCGTCCCCGAATAGAGCCGGCGTGCTAGCGTCGCCGCCATGATCCGCTCGTTGCTCGCGACCGTGGGGTTCGTCGTCGCATGCTCCGGCTCGCCGGGCGGGCCGACGATCAACAACAAGGTCGACGAAGGCAACCCGGCGACGCTCCAGCACGATCCGGTCGAGTCCTCGGACATCCTCAACCGCGAGCCGATCTCGGACACCGCGCAGATCAAGCACATCCTGATCGGCTGGAACATGACCGGCAACGACGGCCGGCAAGACAAGCGCGCGGCCGCTCGCACGAAGAAGGACGCGCAGGATCTCGTGCGCAACCTGATGGGTCAGATCAAGAACGGCGCCGACTTCGACGCGCTGATGAAGCAGTACTCCGAGGATCCGGGCAGCGCGAGCACCGCGCGCGCGTACACGGTGTCACCGGATGCTCAGCTCGTGATCGAGTTCAAGGAGCTCGGGCTGCGGCTCAAGATCAACGAGGTCGGCGTGGTGCAGTCCGAGTACGGCTTCCACATCATGAAGCGCGTCGAGTAATCACCCGCCGCTACCGCTACCGCTACCGCAGCCTCCCGGCGGATCGTTACCGGTCGAGTCGAAGCAGTGCGGCCGTTTCACCTCGCAAGCGAGCCATTGCGCGAGCTGGGTGCGCTCTTCACTCGTCGGCTCCGGGCAGGCCTCGTCGAGCGAACCGCCCAGCATGCTCGGGCATTGCCCGTTCGTGCCCGCGCCCGGCATGAAGTTGTTTTTCGCGTCGGGGCCCCAACCGGATTGCTCGTCGATGTGATCGGGCACGTCGAGCACGCCTTCGAGCGAATCGAAGTCGTGGAACAGCGGCGCTCCGTTGCGCTGATTCAGCGTGAGCTGGCTGTCGTGACAGTTGATGCAGTACTTCTGCATGAACGCTTGGCCGAAGTTTTCCCAGGTCAGCGTCGTGGTTCCGGAAATCGGATCGGGATCCGGGCACGTCGTGCCCGTCGGAGTTGGACTCGGGCCGCATGCAGCAGCCACGCAAAACAAAACGGCTAGACGCATTGGTCCTCCTTAGAAGTGTAGTGCGGTCTCGACGAGACCGCGGACGCGAAACGGATCGCCGGCGATGCCGGCAGCAAGCTCGGCCGCCGTTTCGACGCGATCCGAGCCCCACGCAAGACGAATGGCCCCGACGACGCGGTCGACACCGGGCTCGCCGACGGGAATTCCGCCCTGACCGAGCACCGAACCGTGCATGCCGAGGCCGATCGGGACGTCGATCGCAGCGCTCCACTCGAGCTCCGATGCGTTCATCGGATCGACGATCGACGTCATCATGTGCTCGGACAAGTCGCCGCCGAGCATGCCACCCCAGCCGCTCGTCGCCGACAGCGTGATCCGGCGCACCGTCCAGCTCGCCCATGCACTCGGCATCAACATCGGGTGCCCCATGCCGAACGCCTGATACATGTTGCCGGTCGGTGCCGTGCCGGCGAGCATCAGGCCTGCACGCCACGTGTCGCGCTCGACCAGCGCGACAGAGGCGTGCAGCATCAGATCGCCGGGCCCGTACACGCCGCTGCCGTTCTCGAAGATGCGATACAGCCCGAGACTGGCACCGGCCATCCATCGCCCGGAGCTCCACATGAGCTCGGGCATCACGCCCTGATAGTTACCGCCGAAATTGGTCTGCTGATACGACGCGGCGACGAACGAGACTCCGGCGTCGACGTGAGACGACGCAGGTGCGCTCGACGTCATGGTCATACCCGCCATGTCGTCCGCGTGCGCGGCGCTCGCGCACGTGATGATCGCGATGGCGATCAGCTGCCGCACTTGGAACCGACCCCCGAGCCTCGCCCGGAGTCGACCACGTAGAACGTGCAGGCAGACGAGATGTCGCTGCCGAGCATCGTATCGCTCGGATCCATCAGGTTCGACGTGACGTACGAATCGCACGACGTCGCGTCCGCGCCACACACCGTGTTCATCATCGCGCCGCCGATCGGGTGATCGATGCAGCAGATCTCGATCGCGCAGGCCGAGTCGAAATTCTCCATGGTGTGGTGCTCGGTGTAGCAGTCCATGAAGGTGTTGAACGAGTCGTTGTCGCCGCCGTTGTTGTTGCCGCACGCGACGCCGAGGAGCATGAGAAACGAAATACGAGCCAAACGCATGATTGGATGTCCTGTCGAAAAAACGCGAATGATCGCGCGGCACACGAAGGCGCCACGCAGTGAATCGATCTAGAGCAGATCGATCGCGTCTAGGACGGTGCGTCCGGACGTGGCAGGACAGGCGGGGAGTGCGGCTCGGCGAGCGTCCAGGTCGCGCGCCCGACGGCGCGCACCGGTGCTTCCGCGATCGCGAGCTCGGGCGCGGCGAACGCCGGCGCGTCGGGCGACACGACCTCGTGGGATGTCTTGTGACAGGCGCGCATGCACGGCTGCGTGCCCTTGCTCGTGTCGTGATCGGGGCAGTGGCAATGCGACGGATCGGGGCAGCAGCAGCTCGTCTCGATCGAGAACGTCCGCAGCTGCGAGAACGGCACCACGAGCGCGACGACGATCGCCACCAACAAGGTGGACGCAGTCGCGGCGAGGCGGCGGATCCTCACGCGTTCATTTGGTCAGACGCGGCGAACCCTGTCAACGCTACGGTGCTTCGACGACCAGGCCGCGACGTGCGCAAGATCGTCGCAGCGAGCGCAAGCGCGCGTGATCGATCGAGACAATCACGCCGGTGACCACGCCTCCCGCGACCAACCCGACAAACATCACGTGCTCGAGGCCGGCGGCCACGAACGCGACCGCGGCCCACGACAAGAAGTCGCGGCGCACGGCGTACGGCAGATACGTCGCCATCCACGCGAGCACCGGCGGCAGCTCGCGCGTCGTGGCAATCGCTTTGGCCGCGACGGGCACGAGGCGCACCGACGACGGCTCCTTGCCGGGCGCGACCTCGAAGCGGCCGACGTAGTCCTGGCTGTTCGCGGAGCCGACCGCGACGATGATGTTGTAGTAGATGCAGTACACGCTCCACAGATACGTGACGACGCCGAGCGCGATGCCGGCCTTCCACGGATCGAACGGCAGCGCGCCGAGGTAGCTCGGCCCGAGCACGCGCTCGCAGTACCAGCCGAGCGCCACCATGTAGCCGACCGACGACAGCTCGTCGACGATCGTGTCGATCCACGCGCCGAACCGCGACGACAAGAGCTTCACGCGCGCGACCTCGCCGTCGCAGCAATCGAGATACGACGCGGCGAGCACGACCAAGGTCCCGGCGAGCGGCGAGCGCGTCGCGGTGATCCAGCAGCCGATCGCGACGAGCGTCGCGACCAGATACGAGATCTGATTCGGCGTGATCGGCGTCCACACCAGCAGGCGCGTCAGCGGAAACGACACCGGGCGATACAGGTGGCGCGTGATCGCGTTGTCCTGCGGCTTGATCAGGATCTTGTAGAGCAGCCGATGCGCGGCGCGGCGCTCGGCGGGCGTCGCGATCGATGCGCACGCGATGTCGCCGTGCCGAACCGGCGTCGCGCCGGCGACGACCTCGGTGTCGGGCGTTCCGGCCGCGAGCGCGTCGAGTGACGACTTCGTCGCAGCGCCGGTCGCCGCGAACGCGCCGGCATAGACCGTCAGATCTCCGACGGGCCCCACCGCCGCCACGAGACCCTCGGCCGGCAAGGCCGCCACGAGCGGCTGTACGAGCGGCGTGTGAACGAGCTGATCGGCGCGGATCACGAGCAGCGGGCCCGTCCGATTCGCCCGCCATGCAACGAGGTTGGCGCGATCGTCCGAGCTTCGAATGATCGTCACGCGCGTCGCGCCGACCTTGCGCGCGACACGCACGGCACGCTCGACCGCGGGCAGCCCCGCGATCCGCACGCGCGCGAGCGGATCCTCGGCGAGGATGACGGCGTCGAGCTCCACCACCGCGAATACCTGTACATGCCCAGCCTCGGCAGTGCCAGTGGCATCCACGGCGCGCCCGGGTGACAGGAATTCCACGGCTCGGCGGCGCTCCCGTGGCCTAGCTGTTGAACTTTAAACAGAAATGGACATAAGTGTCCGAAATCACGTTTCGCATAGCGATTGCACAGCTAGACGCCCTCATGAAGGCTGTGATCCTGGCCGCGGGTTGCGCGACGCGGCTTCGTCCGCATTCCGACGACACGCCGAAGACGCTCCTGCCCGTCGCTGGCGTTCCGATCTTGCGGCGCACGATCACCAGCCTGCTGCGCTGTGGCTTCGATCAGTTCGTGATCGGCACGGGCTACCTCGAGCACATGGTTCGCGACTCGGTCGACACGTGGTTCCCCGGGCTCGACGTCACGTACGTCTCGAACCCGGACTTCCGCACGACGAACAACGCGTACTCGCTGCTGCTCGCGCGCGACCACGTCGAGCACGACGGCTTCATCCTCCTCGACGGCGACGTCGTGTTCGACGTCGAGGTCATCGAAGAGCTCGTCGAGCGCGGCCCCGATTGTCTGGCGGTTCGCTCGGTCGGCGAGATCGGCCTCGAAGAGGTCAAGGTCACCGCCGACAACGAAGATCGCGTGCTCGCGATCGGCAAGCACGTTCCCGTGCGCTCGGCGATGGGCGAGTCGGTCGGCATCGAGCTGTTCTCGGCGGCCTCGTCGAAGCGGCTGTTCGCCGCGCTGCATCAGCGCGTGACGGAGCAGGGGCTGGTCAACGAGTACTACGAGGCGTCGTTCCAGCAGATCATCGACGACGGCAGCACGCTCTACGGCATCGACATCGGATCGATGTATGCGGCCGAGATCGATACGGTCGAGGACTGGGCGGCGGCCAACGCACGGCTCGCGCAGCGCCCCAGCTTCGACACCCGCGTGGATGCGATCCGGCTCGCAGTCTGACAGGACCTCACCAACCGAGGCCCGAAAAACAGGCTGTTAGGGGTCAACACACCCATTGTGGGACAGCCGCAGTTTCGGCACGATTCGGTGATGCGTTGGTTGTTTTTCGCCTGCCTCGTCGGTTGCGCGCAAGCCGGTGCGCCGGGCGGTGCGCCGATCGACGCCAACGAGGGCGGGCACACGAATACCGATTCGGGATTCGGCATGCATCCCGACGCGCCGATGCGGCCGATCGATGCGGCCGTCGCGCCGATCGATGCGCCGCCGGGCATGACGACCAAGACGCTCGATCAGAACACGACCGACACGCTCGCCGGTGATACGTCCGTCGCGTGCGGCTACACGGGCCTGCACATCGGAACCAAGGCGAGCAAGTACTACCGCGTGTTCCCGCTGTCGAGCTTCGGCATCACGACCGCCTTCCATCTCTCGTCGGCTGCGTTTCAAGTCGAAGACTGCGAGTCGAACGATGCGGACTGCACGTCGGTGACGATCGACGTCGGAACGTACTCGCCGTCACCCGGCGCCAAGCTCACCGGCACGTTCACGCAGATCGCGAGCACGTCGGCGACGATCCCGCTCGTCGTCGAAGATCAAAATGGCAACACGCCCGGCGGCACCGTCACGGCGACGTTCAATCCGCCGGCGCTGATCCCCGCCAACTCGAACCTGTACTTCGAGATCGATGCACCCGACGGCGAGGACACGTACCAGCTCTACGTCGGCGGCAACGCCGCGGGCGAGAACGGCCTCTCGTACACGTCCTCGAGCTGCGCCGGCAGCACGCCGGTCGACATCGCGACGACCACCGGCGCGACGCCGCCGCCGAACATCGATCTGCTGATGACCGTCACCGGGACGTACTGATCCCGACGCGCGCGTAGCTCGCGTCGCGATCGGCGCGGATCTCGGCGAGCTTGGCGGCGATCACCTCGCCGTCATGCGCGATGCGCGCGTGGTTCGTCGCGGCGATGCGATCGCCGATGTCGATCTTCGGCGCCGACGCGAGGCCTTGCAGCGCCTGGAGCTGGTCGAGCGTCGCGTAGCGCGGCTGCGGCGTACGAACGCTCGCGAGGATCGCGTGCGGCACGAGCTGGAGCATCGGATCGGGAGAGCGCCGCAGATACGGCACGAGCCGCGCGGGCGTCGCGGCATCGAGCGACGCATCGGGATGAAACTCCGCGCATCCCGCGATCGTCACGCGCTTGGCGACCTCGCTGCGGATCTCGCGCAGCTCCATCGGCGTCGCGCCGAGCTCGGGCGCGACCACCATCGCGACGCGCGTCGTCGGCCGCGCGAGCAGCTCGTCGGAGGCCGACACCCACGCGTCGATCGAGGGAGTCGCCCAGAGGATGGCGACCGACAGCTCGCCGCCGGTCCGCGCGGCGCGCGCCCACGGGCACAGGTCGAAGGTCTCCACGATCTCCTGGATGTACCGATCGAGGAGCCGTCGGACCTCGCGCTCGCGATCGTTCACGCAACCATTGTAGCGACCCCGTGTCATCTTGGGAGACGTGAACCGCTGGGTCTTCGCGCTCGTGCTCGCTTCGCACGCCGCCTACGCGGGCGACGACGTCGCGCCGCTGCGGGCGAAGCTGCCGGCGAGCAAGTGCGAGCTCGGCGCGGCGTACGCGCACGCGAACGATCTGCCGCGCGCCGCGCTGTTCCTCGACGGCTGCAACTCCGACGACGAGCGCCGCGTCGAAGGCCGGCTCGAGGCGAGCCAGCTGTCGAAGCTCACGATCACGAGCGATCCGCCGGGGCTGGCGATCACGACCGACGCGCTGCCCGGCGAGGCGATCACGACGCCGGCGGTCGTGTGGGCGAAGGCCGGCACGTACACGATCACCGGCGGCGGCCGCATCACGATGGTGCAGCTCGCGGCGCACTCGGGCCGGCCCATCGTGCTCGAGAACCGCACGCCGAAGTCGCCCAGCCCGCATCCGCAGACGATGGACTTCGCCGACGAGCCGACCGATGCGGCGAACACCACGCCGCCGCCCGATCAGCAGCACCCGAGCTTGTTGCCGTGCAAGTACACCGGCTGCAACACGCACGACGGCGAGACGATCGACGATCCGTTCGCCGTGCGCGCCGAGCACGTGCCGGTCGAGCCGCCCGCGTACTCGCTCGGGGTGCGCGCCGGCACGAGCGCCGCGTTTCACAGCGGCGGCAGCCGGATCGCGCCGGCGCTGGCGCTCGACGGCAGGGTCCGCGCCGGGCGATTTCCCGGCCTGGGTGCCGCGGCGATCGATCTGCGGCTCGACTGGGCGATGCGCGGCGGCGACGACGGCAAATTCGACGCGTTCGGCGCGAGCGCGCAGTACGGCGCGGTGGTGTTCGCACCGAGCGCGGCGTGGCTGACCGCGCTCGTCGGTCTGCGCGGCGAGCTCCACACCGATGCGATGGTCGGCGCGATGCCGATCGAGCGCGCGAGCTTCGGCTACACGGCCGCGCTCGAGCTCGCGCTGCGCACGCTGCCGGTGACCGTCGGGCTGCGCTACGACGAGGATCTGACCGAGCTCGTGCCGGGCGTCCGCGAGCGCGCGGTGATCCTCGAGCTCGGCGGCGAGCTCAGAGCAAGCCGCTGATCGCGACGTCGTCGGTGCGCACGCGTGCCCAGTCGAAGTGCGCGGGATCGGCGTCGGACAGGCCGGCGATCTCGGCGAGCCGAACGCGCAGCTCGTCGCCGGAGTAGCGCTCGCGCAGCTCGGTCCACGGCAGCGAGCCGTGCAGCTTGGCGAGCTTGTCGCCCTTGGCCGCCTCGAGCAGCAAGAAGTGATGGCGATAGCGCGGCGTCGGCAGGCCGAGCACGCGCTGGAGCATGACCTGCGTCGCGGTGGAGGGCGCGATGTCGCGGCCGCGCACGACGTCGGTGATGCCTTCGTCGGCGTCGTCGACGACGACCGCGAGCTGGTACGCGATCGCGCCGTCGCGGCGCCGCACGATCGGATCGCCCATCTCGCGCGCGGGCGTCTGCGACAGATCGAGACCGCCGTCGTCGACGAGCTCGACGCGATCGTCGGGCAAGCGCGCGCGCAACGAGACGTCGTGGGCCGCGCGCCAGCCGCCGGCGGGCAGCTCGCGGCTGCGGCACGTGTTGTCGTACGCGCGGCCGCCGTCGGGTGCGGGCCGCGTGCGATCGGCGCGGCTGCACGTGCACGGGTAGAGCCGGCCGGCCGCGGCCAGCCGATCGAGCGCCGCGTCGTGAAGGACTCCCCGGTCGCTCTGGACGATCGTGCGATCCCAGTCGAGGCCGAGCCAGGCGAGCGCGTCGATCAGGCGCTCGCCGCCGACGTGCCGCGTGCGATCGAGGTCCTCGAGGCGCAAGATCGCGGTTCCGCGGCGCGCGCGCGCGTCGAGCCACACCAGCAGCGCCGCGAGCAGCGTGCCGGGATGTGCCTCGCCCGTCGTCGACGGTGCGAATCGCGAGATCACGGCTGCGATGTTAGCATCGTCGCATCAAGACCCTGGTCGATGCGTGGGTCGCCACGCTGGGTGCGGAGACCCTCGACACCGTGCAGGCGGCGCCGAACGAGACGATCGTGCCGCCGGCCGCCCACGAGACCGCGCGGGGCGCGCTCGAGATCTTGCGCGGCCTGGCCGGCGCCGATCCGACGACGTCGCTCCAGCTCAAGCCCGGGCCGGTGATCGGGCAGGGCGGCATGGGCGTGGTGCGCACCGCCGAGCAGGTCGCCCTCGGCCGCACCGTCGCGGTCAAGACGCTGCGGCCCGAGCGGCGCGCCGATCCGGCCGCGGCCCTCGATCTGCTGCGCGAAGCGTGGATGACCGGGACGATCGAGCACCCGAACGTCGTGCCGATCCATTACCTCGGCGTCGAGCCCGATGGCTCGCCGGTGATCGTGCTCAAGCGGATCGCCGGCGCCGAGTGGAGCTCGCTCGCGCACGACGCGGCCGCCGTCGAGGCCAAGTTCGGCGCGACCGACCTGCTCGCGTGGAACCTCGGCATCCTGATGCAGGTCCTGAACGCGCTGCGGTTCGCGCACTTCAAGGGCGTGATCCATCGCGACCTCAAGCCGAGCAACGTGATGATCGGCGACTTCGGCGAGGTGTACTTGCTCGACTGGGGCATCGCCGTGAGCCTCCGCGACGACGGCAGCGGCCGCTTGCCGCTCGCGTCGCGCGCGACGCAGCTCGCGGGCACGCCGAGCTACATGGCGCCCGAGATGCTCGGCCGCGATCACGGCCCGTCGCTGTCGGAACGCACCGACGTCTACCTCGCGGGCTCGGTGCTGTACGAGCTCGTCACCGGCGAGCCTCCGCATCGCGGAGCGTCGGCGCTGGAAGTCCTGACCGCGGTGATCACGTCGAAGCCGGTGATCCCCGCGAGCGTGCCGGGCGAGCTCGCGCGGATCATCGCCGTCGCGATGGCCGAGGATCCGGCGCAGCGCTTCGAGTCCGTGGAGACCATGCGGCTCGCGATCCAGCGCTATCTCGAGCATCGCGGCTCGGCGGAGCTCGGCGCGCGCGCCCACGAGCGCACCGATCAGCTGATCGCGGCGATCTCGACCGAACCGCGCGACGAGATCTATCGCCTGTTCGGCGCGTGCCGGTTCGGCTTCCACGAGGCGCTCGCGGTGTGGCGCGACAACGCCGGTGCGCGCGCCGGGCTCGCGCGCGCGACCGTCGCGATGGCCGAGTACGAGCTCGCCCACAACAATCCCGATACCGCGCTCACGTTGCTCGCCGACATCGATGCGCCGGCCGAGCTGGTCGCGAAGGCGCGCGAGGCGTCGGCCGCGAAGGCCAGGCGCGCCGACGAGCTCGAGGAGCTCGGCCACCGGTTCGATGCGCAAGTCGGCATGCGGACGCGCACGTTCCTGACGGTGGTGCTCGGCCTCGGCTACACGATCACGCCGCTGCTCATCTACTTCCTGCACCTGAAGCTGACGATGCTGCGGTTCTGGGAGTTCGGGCTCGCCGGCGTCGTGCTCATGCCGGCGCTCGTCGTGTGGGCGCGCGACACGCTCACCGCGACCGAGTTCAACCGGCGCATCGCGGTCGCGGCCGTGTTCGCGTTCGTCGCACAGGAGATCGCATTCTCGGGCCTGTGGATCGCCGGAGGTGGCGTCGCCGTGATGGCGATCGCCGCGATGTTCTCGTGGTTCGTGTTCACGGCCTTCGTCGCGATCGCGAGCGCACGGTGGTTCGCGGTGCCATCGACCGTATATCTGGTCGGGTTCTTCATCACGGCGCGCTGGCCGAGCACGTTCTTGCTCGCGGTCGCCGCGGGCAACCTCATGTTCGCGCTCGCCGGCTTCCTGAGCTGGGGGCCGAGCACGCTGCTCCCGACGAGCGCGGAGCTCGCGCGGCTCGATGCCGCTAGACTCCGGCGCGATGCACGGACGGGACGACGGGCTGCGCTCGACGCGCCAGCTCCGCCCAGTACGGATTATAGTGATTGACACCCTTGTAGAACGTCCACGACATGTCGTGATCGCGCGGGCGCGTGTCGATGTGGACGAACTGCTCGCTCGGGTACCAGCCGACGCCGACGTCGGAATAGGTCCGCCACACGTAGTCGCGGATCGGACCGAGCGCCACGCCGCGGATCCGGAAGTCGATCGCGCGGCCGTCGCGGTGCGGCGAGGTCGCCGATTCGTTGCCGCCGGTCCGGTACGCGGACACGTACTCGATCGTCTTGCCGGGGTAGTGCTGCGCGACGTCCGCGAGCATCGCGAGCGTCTGCTTGGCGATCATCTTCTGGCGATGCGTGGTGCGGCAGCGGAACAGCTGCTTGACCTCTTTCGCGGTGGCCGCGTCGGTCGAGCCGTCGCGCCAGATGGCGATCGTGCCTTGCTGGTGCTCGTTCTCGTCGAACAGCGCGACGGGGATCGGGGACGCCGCGTCGACCGCCACCACGGTCGCCACAGCTACTGCGGGCAATGGCGCCGGCGCTGACGCGGCTGTCCAGCCGGCCATCGCCGTCGTCATCAACTTGAGCTTGATGAGGATGGGAACCATCGGGAGCGATCAGTTTTTCGCACGGGATCGTTTGAGTTCAAACCAAAAACGTCCTCGCATTTCGTCATGAATTGCACGCAGATGACATCACGTACGCACAAAAGGTAACGTTGCCCTCACATGCGTTTCACGGAAGAACATTCACAGCTGCGCAAAACGGTGCGCGACTTCGTGGAGAAGAGCATCAATCCCTACGTGGATGCGTGGGAGCGCGAAGGTGCGTTTCCCGCCCACGAGGTGTTCAAGCAAGCCGGCAACCTCGGCTTGCTCGGGATCAACAAGCCCGAGGCGTACGGAGGCATGGGCCTCGACTACTCGTTTCAGATGGCCGCGACCGAAGAGCTCGGAACGTGCAACGGCGGCGCGATCCCGATGGCGCTCGGCGTGCAAACCGACATGGCCACGCCCGCGCTCGCGCGATGGGGCAGCGACGAGCTCAAGCGCGAGTTTCTGGCGCCCGCGATCGCCGGCGATGTCGTGTGCTCGATCGCGGTGAGCGAAGCGTCGGGCGGCTCCGACGTCGCCGCGATCAAGACGACCGCGCGCAAGGACGGCAGCGACTACGTGATCGACGGCTCGAAGATGTGGATCACGAACGCCGCGCAAGCCGACTGGCTGTGCCTGCTCGTCAACACGAGCGAGGGCAAGGTCCACGCGAACAAGTCGCTCGTGATCGTGCCAACCAAGACGAAGGGCGTCACGATCGGCGCGAAGATCGACAAGCTCGGCATGCGCGCGAGCGACACCTGCCCGATCTTCCTCGACGGCGTGCGCGTACCGCAGCGCAATCGCATCGGCGAAGAGGGCATGGGCTTCATGATGCAGATGGTGCAGTTCCAGGAGGAGCGGCTGTGCGGCAGCGTCGGCACGCTGCGCGGCATGGAGCGCCTGATCGACGCCACGGTCGCGTACTGCACGGAACGCCAGTCGTTCGGCCAGCCGCTGATCGAGAACCAGGTGATCCACTTCCGGCTCGCCGAGCTGCGCACCGAGGTCGAGCTGCTGCGCTCGCTGATCTATCGCGCGGTCGAGGACTACATCGCCGGCAGCGACGTCACGATGCTCGCGTCGATGGCCAAGCTCAAGGCGGGCCGGCTCGCGCGCGAAGTTGCCGACAGCTGCCTCCAGTACTGGGGTGGCATGGGCTTCACGTGGGACAACGTCGCGTCGCGTGCGTATCGCGACACGAGACTGTTGTCGATCGGCGGTGGTGCCGACGAGATCATGCTCGGTATCATCTGCAAGCTGATGGGGATCCTGCCCGGCAAGAAGCGGCCGAAGCCTTAGCTCGCGTGCGCGCTGGCGCCTGGATCGGAGCGGTGCTTGTCGCGTGCGCGTCGATCGCGCAGGCGGACGAGCCAGGCGTTGTCGTCGACGAGCCGCCGCCGACGCCGTTCCCCGCGCAACCGGCGCTGTCGTTCGGGCTCGCGCCGCCCGAGCCGGTGCCGCCACCACCCGAGCCGCCGCCGGTCGAGCCGGTGCGCGTCGTCGGATTTCGCGTGAAGGGTCACTCCAAGCTGCGCGCGCGCACGGCGAGCTATCTGTCGCACGTCGACGTCGGCGACGACGTGATGCCGGGCGACGAGCAGGAGCTCGAAGCGGCGCTGATGTCGAGCGAGCTGTTCGAGTCCGCGCACGTCGAGCTCGAGCCCGTCGCTGGCGGCGTGATCGTCGTGTGCACGCTCGACGACAAGATGTCGTGGATCGCGGCGCCGACCGCGTACGTGCTGCCCAGTCACTGGTCCGTCGGCGCCGGTTACGCCGAATCCGATCTCGGTGGCACCAACCGCAAGCTCTTGCTCTACGGCCAGCTCGGCAATCGCACGTCGCTGTTCCTCGCGACGTACTTGGATCCGTCGATCCACGGCACCAAGTGGCAGGCGCGCTTCGACCTCTACACGCTGCACGAGATCATCGACGAGTACGCGAACCCGTCGAGCGATCCCACGTCGCAGGCCGTGGCGCGCGAGTCGACCGAGACGTTCCTCGATGCCGGCGCGCTGATCGGCTACGCGTTCCGCTGGTGGGCGGTCGCCGATGCGCGCCTGCGCGGCGCGTACGTCTACTATCGCGATTCGCACGATGCCGTGAACAACCCGCTGCCGGCACCGTCGATCGATGGCTGGGACTTCGCGGGACAGGAGCGGATCACGCTCGATCACCGCTCGCATTTTCGCGGCGTGACGTGGGGGCCGTACGTCCAGCTGATGCTCGAAGAGGCGGTGCCGCTGCTCTCGACGTTCCAGTACCAGCTCGCGACGGTGCGCGCGTACTACAGCTGGAAGCTGTTCGGCATGCACGAATTCGAGCTGCGCATGAACGGCAACGTCGGGCGCCACATGTCGTTCAACGAGGAACAAACCGCCGGCGGCGTGAGCGACCTCCGTGGCTACGACGTCGAGCAATTCCGCGGCGACACGCGCGCGATGTTCCGCGCCGAGTACTCGGTGCCGATCGTCAACTGGCGGATGTTCTACCTGCGCGGCATCGGCTTCTTCGATTCGGCATACGTCGCGTTCAACAACCAGGATCCGAGCGGGCAGCGCAATTACCTGCCGAGCCAGGCGCCCGGCGACTCGTGGCTTCGCACCGACGCAGGTGCCGGCATCCGGCTCTACGTCAGCTCGATCGTGCTGCCGCTGCTCGGCTTCGACGTCGCGCGAGGCATCGAGGCAAAGGCGTTCGAGTACTACTTCGAGCTCGGCCTGACCGATTTCTAGATAGCCTGGTGCGGATGAAGAACACCGGGCAGTGTCCGAAGTGTCAGAGCACCGTGATCCTGCGGATCGAGGGAGCGACCGGCGCCTACGGTGCGGGAAACAACATCTCGACCGGCATGACCGTCTTTAGCTCGGTGCCCGTGACACGCTTCCTGTGCACGGAGTGTGGCTTCTCCGAGGAATGGATCGACTCGCACGAGCACATCGCGAAGCTCGTGAAGAAGTACGGCCGCGAGGCCTGACGACGAGTGCGCTCGTGCACGTGACGGCGAGCGGCCGCAGCCGTTCGTGAGTCGCCACAGCAGCGCGAGCAATCGGTCGGGGTACGGCAAGCGGTTAGGGCAAACGGCTGCGGTTACGGCAAGCGGCTGCGGTTACAGCAGACGGCCGCGGCTCGATGCGAAGAGTCGCCTACGCCTACGGCTTCGCCACTTCGAATTTGAGATCGATCACCTTCTTCTTGGCGTCGATGTTCGTGGTCGGCGAGACGAACTGGCCGGAGTCGTGCAGCGCCTCGTTGACCTTCGTCAGCCCGTCGGCGATGGCGGTGCGGTTGAAGATCTGGCCCTGCTTGAGGTTGAACATCGCCAGATACTTCTTGGCGTCGGCGGCTGACACGCCGGTCATCTCGAGCTTGCCGACCCGGAACTGATCGCCTTCGCTGATCGTGTAGACCGCCGGGCCGGGCTGGCCGGGCGGCTCCGGCTCCTCGACGGCAACGTTGACGTAGCCGTGATCGTAGTAATAGCTGGTCAGGAGCAGCGAGCCGCGCGTGATCGTATCGGTGTTCCACGGCGAGCTCGGCGCGAAGCCCTCGCCGAGGGCCTTGAGCAAGTCGGCCTTCTTGACGTGCGTGTTGCCCTTGAACTCGACGGCCGTGATGATCGACGCCTTGCCCGGCGTGACCTCGACGGCGACGTCGACCGCACCCGAGCCGGCCGCCGTCTGCTTCCACTCGACCGCGGCGTTGGTGTAGCCCTTCGACACGTACTGATCGCGCAGCTGGACGCCGAGCGCGTCGAGCAGCGACGGATCGACCGGCAGGCCGATCGCCGTGCTGAGCTGGCCGGGCAGCGGCAGATCCGAGCCGCCGACCTCGCGAGCGGCGAGCGCGTGAAGCGTCGGCTCGGGCACGACGTCGACGGTCACCTGGATGCCGTCGGCGAGCTGCGTGGCGTGCGCGCTGACCTCGGACACGCCCTGCATTCCGAGCGCGTTCGTGAGCGAGACGCGCAGCGCGGCGCGATCGAGCGGTTTGCCGACGATGCCGGACACCGCTTCCTTGACGTGCGCGACCAGCGTCGCGTCGGGCGAGCTCACGTCGACCGCCTTGATCGGGCCGACGAGCTTGCTCCACTCGACGACGGTCGGCGTCTCCGGCTTCTTGTCGAGCGGGACCAGCGGCGGGGTGGGGCCCGAGCCGCCGCACGCTGCGACGATGAACGCGAACGCGAGCGCGCGACTCACGGCTTCACCTCGATGTGGGCGCCGGCGCGGCGCTTCGCGAGCCAGTCCGTCGTCGCGACGCCCATCTTCTGCGACCACAGCGCCTGGCGGACCTGCTCGCGCTGCTCGGAGGTCGGCGTGTCCTTGGACTGCTTCGCCCACGCCGCGTCGATCTCGGCTTCGCTGATCGAGACCTTGGGCGCGATGATCTGCTGGAACAAGCGCTGCGCGCGGATCTGGCGCCCGAGCTCGTCGCGGTACTGCGCGCGCGTGAAGTGCTGCTCGGAGAGCGCCTTGTCGAGCCCGGCATCGTCGATGCGGTTCTGCTGCTCGACTTCTTTGATCGCGGCGTCGATCTCGGCGTCGTTGGTCTCGATCTGGTGCTGATCGGCGGTGTGCTGGATGAGCACGTTGTCGATCAGCGAGTCGAGCGCGGCCTTCTTCTGATTGGGATTGAAGTCCTGCGCCGGCACACGCGCGAGCAGCTCGTCGAGCTGGCTCTGCCAGACCGGCGTTCGCTCGACGACGGCGATTTCGTGATCGAGCGTCGCGGTCGACCCGATCGGAGGTTGAGGATCGGCCGCCGCGACGGCACCGAGGACAACAAGCACGCAGATGGTTTTCATGATTCCGGAACGACGCCCGTGACGGGCACCCAGATCGTCTCGCCCGAGCCGCCGACTTCGAGCTCGTAGTAGCCCTGGAGCAGCTGGCGGACGGTCGCTGATTGCATGAGCCCGTCGGGCCCAGGCACGAGCACGCGCGCACCGGGCGCGACTTTTTGCGGGATCTCGCCCGACGCGAGCTCCGTGCCGCCGATGTGCGCCATGCCGATGCCGAGGATCGCGCCGCGTGGCTCGCTGCGCGCTTCCGGCGCGGCCTTCGGTTGCTTCGAGGGCGACGCGGCAGGAGCGGCGGCAGCCGTCGCGGTCGTCGCGCCATCGGCGCGCAACGTGCCGGGCACCGGCGTGTGATGCGGCTGCGTGGTCTCTTCGTTGTGCGGGACCTCGACGCTGCCCGCGCGGCGCGAGTCGACCTTCGGTGGCGGCGGCGCCGGCGGCGGCACGGGCATCATCCGCGGCGTCGGAGCGGGCGGCGGCGGCGTGACGGTCGTCGACGACGTCGACGCCATCGCGGGTGGCACTGGAGGCGGCGGTGTCGTCGGCATCGCGACCACGCCGAGCGGCGGCGTCTTCGACTTCGGCGGGGTCGTTGTATTCCGCGGAATCGGCGGCGGGTTGCTGTCGTTGCTGCCGCGCGCCTTCGGAATGATCTCGCCGGAGACCTGCACGATCTCGCCCGACGCGGACGGCTGGCTCGCCGGGCGCGGTGGCGGTGGCGGAGGCGGTGGAACCGCCGCGATCGGCTGGATCGTCGGCGACGACGGCCCACGCAGGCCGCGGATCGTATCGGCCTCGGGCGGCTTGGTGCGCTCGGTCTCGGCGCTCGGCGCGCTCGGCTGGCGCGGCCGCGATCCCGACCAGTCGACGTTGGTGAACATGTGCTCGAGCGGGCGCGTGCCGTCGTCGGCGGCGATCGAGACGTGACCCATCCGCACGAGCTCGACGCCGAACACCGCGCCGGCGGCCGGGTTGTACGCGACGAGCTCCTCGATGATCTGGCCGAGCATCTGCGGATCGGTGACGGCCTGCGCGGTTCCCGCCATCACGACGCGGCGAGTGAGCAGGCGCGCGAGCATGCGCTCGACGCTGCGCGACACGCTGCGCAGGATGCCGTCGTTGACGGCGTCGAACGGCAGCCCGACGAACTGCGCGATCAGCAAGCTCGCGTCGCTGCATCGGACCTGCAGCGAGCCGGCCGCGCGGATGCGCACGGCCTCGCCGGTCGTCGGCAGCTGGAACATCGTCGTGAAGTCGAACGAGACTTCGACCGGCGCGGTGAGCACGAAGTACGCCGCCGTCGGCTGCATCGGGTTCGGCGAGCGATAGCGATGACGGCCGGGACCGAACATGCCGCCGACGACCCACGACGGGCAGATGACCACCTGCTCGTCCTCCGCGCAGGCCACCTCGTACTCTTCGGGGCCGATCGGGAACGGCCACGCGTAGACGAGATGGTCCGACGCGACGGTATCGCGCGCGATGACCGACATCACTCGCGATAATACAGGATCTCGACGAGGGAAGGTCGCAACCGGGGCTGTCGTAGAAGGTGCAAGGGTCAGGGACTTTCTTCCGCGAGCTCGGCTTGCGCGGGATGGATCCGTACGCGTCGAACTCGGCGCGGCGACGCTTCGATCACCTCGAGCACGGTCCCGTTATCGGTGGTCAGCTTTTCGCCGGCCTGCGGGATTGCCTGCGCGAGCGACATGCACAAGCCGGCAATCGTCGTGCGATCGGCGCCGACCGGCAGGTCGAGGTGGAGGTCGCGGTTGACCTTGCGGACGGCGGCCCAGCCCTGGACGAGGATCGTTCCGCCGGGCTCGCGCACGAAGTACTGCTCGGCGACGTCGTCCTCGCTGAGGATGTCGCCGACCAGCTCTTCGATCAGATCCTCGGTGGTGACCAGGCCCGACAGCCCGCCGTTGTCGTCGACGACGATCGCCATCTGCATGTGGCGGCGCTGGAGCTCGCGCAAGAGGTCGAGCGCGCGCGTCGACTCCGGAACCTTGTGCGCGGGCCGGAGGATGTCCTCGAGCACGAGCAAGCCGCCTTGCCACGACAGCGCCAGCACGTCGCGCGCGACCACGTAGCCGGTGATGTTGTCGATGTTGTGGTCGAACACCGGCATGCGGCTGTGACCCTCCTCGAGGATCAGCCGCTGGATCTCGTCGGGCGGCGCCGAGCGGCGCAACGCGACCACGCGGTTGCGCGGCACCATGACCTCGGCGACGGTGACCTCGCCGAACCCGAGCGCGCGCGATGCGATCTCGCTCGCGCGCGGGTCGACCGAGCCGGTCTTGGCCGCTTCTTCGACGAGCTGCTGGAGCTCGTCCCTCGACAGGCGCGCCTCGGTGAACGTGGTCTTGTCGCCGAAGAACCGCAGCACGAGGTTGGACACGCCGGTCAAGAACCAGACGAGCGGCCGCGCGAATCCCGACAGTGCGCGCAGCGGCCTCGCGACGAAGAACGAGTAGCGATCCGCATAGCGCAGCGCGAGCGACTTCGGGACCAGCTCGCCGACCACGAGCTCGGTGATCGCGACGATCAAGACGACGGTCGCCAGCGATGCGGCCGTCGACCAGCCCCCGAGCCCGAGGCTGCGATAGGACGGCTCGAGCCCGTGCTCGATGCGCGCGCCGCCGAACGCCGCGGCGGCGGTGCCGGCGATCGTCATGCCGATCTGCACGGTCGCGAGGAACCGCTCGGGCTTCGCGCGCAACGCGTTCACCGCGATCGCGCGGCGGTCCTTGCGGCGCATCGCTTCCTTGATCTTCGTCTTGCGGACCGTGAGGACCGCGATCTCCGATCCGGCGAACAGCCCGTGGACCATCAGCAGCCCCACCACGATCAGCAACTCGGAGCCCATGCGTGCCCGCGCGCAGCATACGCTATATGCTGCGCCGCATGGCTCGCCCGCCCGCGCCGACGAGCAAGAAGTCGTACATCACGCCCGACGGAGCGAAGGCGCTTCGTGCGGAGCTCGACGAGCTGTGGACGCGCGAGCGCCCGCGCGTGACGCAAGAGGTCGCCGATGCCGCGGCACAAGGCGATCGCTCCGAGAATGCCGAGTACATCTACGGCAAGCGCCGGCTGCGCGAGATCGATCGGCGCGTGCGATTTTTGAGCAAGCGGCTCGATCAGGTGATCGTGGTGGCCGAGCCGCCGAGCGATGCGTCGCGCGTGTTCTTCGGCGCGTGGGTCACGCTCGAAGACGAAGAGGGCGCCGAGGTCGAGTATCGGATCGTCGGGCCCGACGAGTCCGATATCGAGCGGCGCTGGATCAGCATGGAGGCTCCGGTCGCGCGCGCGCTGATGGGCAAGCGCGACGGCGACGACGTGACCGTGCGCAGACCCAAGGGCGACATCACGTACACGATCGTTCGCATTCGCTACGTATGACGACCGAGCGCGAGCCGGCCCCGCGTGCCGTCACGGACGTGCCGTCGCAGGCGATCGTCGTGCAGCTGCCAGCACCGCTGCAGCCGTACGCGCGATCGCTCCAGCGCTGGCGTGCGGGCTGCGAGCTCGAGGTCCTGCGCGAAGGCGTCGAGACGTATCCGGCCATGCTCGCGGCGATCGCCGCGGCGCGCGAGTCGATCCTGTTCGAGATCTACATCCTCGTCGCCGATCGCACCGGCGAGCGCTTCAAGCAGGCGCTGCTCGAGCGCGCGCGCGCCGGCGTGACGATCCGCATGATCGTCGATGCCGTCGGCTCGTTCACCCTCTCGGCCGGCTGGCTCGCCGAGCTGCGCACGGCCGGCGTCGAGATCGTCGACTTCAACCCGATCGCGCCGTGGCGCCGTCGCTGGAACCTATCGCATCGCGATCACCGCAAGCTGCTCGTGGTCGACGACGCCGTCGCGTTCACCGGCGGGCTCAACATCGCCGACGACTACGCGCCGGCGAGCGACGGCGGCCGCGGCTGGCACGACATGCACTGCCGCGTGCGCGGCGCCGCGGTGCTCGATCTCGCGCGGCTATTTCGCCGCACGTGGCTGCGCTCGGGCGGCTCGTACTACGGCGCGCCGGCCCGCGCGAGCGAAGCGCCGAGCGCCGGCGGCACGAGCTTCGTGCGGCTGATCGAGAACACGAAGCGCCGCACGAAGGGCGCGGTGCGCCGCGCGTACCTTCACGTGATCAAGCAGGCGCGCTCGCACGTGCTGATCCAGAACGCGTACTTCCTGCCCGATCGCGGACTGCGACGCGCGCTCGCGCGAGCCGTGCGCCGCGGCGTCAAGGTCAGCGTGATGGTGCCCGGACACTCCGACATCAAGATGATCGAGTTCGCGAGCAACTACGTGCTGCGCCGGCTCGCGAGGCGCGGCGTCGAGATCCTGCACTGGCAGGGTCCGATGATGCACGCCAAGACCGCCGTCGTGGACGGCGTGTGGTCGACGATCGGCAGCTACAACTTCGATGCGCAGAGCCGCTGGCACAACCTCGAGCTCACGCTCGAGATCCTCGATCCCGTCGTCGCCGGCGCGTTGATCGCCGAGTACGATCGCGATCGCGCGAGCTGCGTGCCGTACGACGAAGCGGCGTGGCGTCGCCTGCCGTGGTGGCGCAAAGGGCTCGCGTGGCTCGGCTACCGACTGCGCCGTTTTTTGTAGCAGCTGCTCCGAAACGAAGCAGCGGTGCGACGTGGTGACGGGCACTTGGCCTGGCATCGAAGCTGCTCTTTGCCAGGTCATGGCGAACGACCTTCTCTGTCGCTTCCTCGGTGTGCGTGGCTCGATCGCGACCCCCGGCATGGCCGCCGGTGGCAACACGTCGTGCGTCGAAGTGGTCGCCGGTGACACGCGCATCATCCTCGACGCGGGGACCGGCATCCGCACGCTCGGCAACGAGCGCATGGCGCCGGGCGCGCCGCGCCACTCGACGATCCTGCTCTCGCATCTGCACTGGGATCACGTGGGCGGCCTCCAGTTCTTCACGCCGGTGTACGTGCCCGGTCATCGCGTCGAGATCGCGAGCGGCCCGAACGGCGTGATGTCGCACGAGGCCGCGATCCGTGCGCTGTTTCGGTCGCCGTTCTTCCCGGTCGACTTCGACGATCTCGGCGGGACAGTCATCCCGCGAGAGCTGCGGCCCAACGACGCGTTCACGATCGGCGACATCCACGTCACGATGGCGCGGCTCAACCATCCCGATCCGGTCTACGGATTCCGGCTCGAGCACGACGGCCAGTCGATCGTGTACGCGACCGACACCGAGCACTTCGCGTGCGTCGATCCGACGCTCAAGAAGCTCGCGGCCGGCGCCGACATCTTGATCTACGACGCGCAGTACACGCCCGAGGAGTACCCGTCGAAGGTCGGCTGGGGTCACTCGACGTGGGCCGCGGGCGCCGAGCTCGCGCGTGCCGCCGGCGTGCCG
>Ga0268266_10001056_pt1 | contig 34542 bp, 30 predicted proteins | sample KBSS13metaG_FD_190356 | JGI IMG/M metagenome (GOLD analysis project Ga0268266, IMG submission 190356) | Switchgrass rhizosphere microbial communities from Kellogg Biological Station, Michigan, USA - KBS S1-3 metaG (SPAdes) (version 2) | ecosystem: Host-associated > Plants > Roots > Rhizosphere...
GGGGCGACCGGTAGTCCAAGAACACTTCCACGCGTTCCATGCGTTCATCCACCCGGCCTGGCCAGATGGATCCTGCCACCTCATCACTGGAAGTGAGGTGGCGGGCAAGCCAGGGTCAGAAGACCGCAATACGGAACGGCTGGGCACTAGCCCGCCTGGCTGCCCGCCAAAAATCGGCGGGGGAACCGGACTACCGCAGGATTACCCTGCGGTAGCCGACCGCATTAGAGCAACAGGCTTCTGACACCCGGTCACCGGTGTTCGCCGGCAACGAGGGAGATGATGGCTGACAGCGCGGTGTGGTTCCATAGTAAGCGTCGTAAAGTTGGGGACGGATTTCTATGGAAGGGATCGGAGTGTTTCAAATGGTCTACCACAGGGCAGGGGAGAGCAGGGAATGAAACTCGTGAGCCTAGTAAAAGGATGCATCTTGGCGGCGTCGGTGGTCGTCGAGGGCATGGCGGCGGCATCTGCCCATCCGATGCATGCGACCTTCAGGTCTCGAGCTGGAGACGAAATCATCGTCGATACCGTACCGGGGGCGTTCCGGGCACCACGTGCGACTGGGACATCGCTCACTGATTGCAGTGATGATTTCCAGACGTGTTTTACGGATGGTCACGGATTTGCATTCTCGTACTACAAGAAGTGCGATGCGAACCTGCAGGACGACTCCAGGCTCAAATTCAAGCCAAAAATTCTCGGCGCACTTCACAACTACGTTTGGCTGGTTTTCGATGAATCGCCAAACTATGTGTTCGAGTACGTCGACCAGAGGGGCCTGGTAGGCATCTTTATTGGTCCGACTGCCAAGTACGATTTTCGGGATGCGCTCCGGGATCGAAACTTCCGAATTGGCGATTTGGAAGTCTATGAATACCGAGGGATAGGTCCCAAGTACATCGGGGGATGTACTTCGTAAACAAAAATGAGCTGCTTGCTCGATTCTTAGGTCAATCTGATGGTCAAGAAAGCGCCAGCGTTTCCGCTGACGCTCTTTTACTAGGTGTTGTCGCGGATATCAGTAGTCGTTCCGTTTGCTTTAACAGACTGAATGCCATTGTCCCTGGCTGCGGCCGATGAGTACATTTCACTGGTGCCAATGTCTTGGCCGTTGGCCGCCTTCAATACAAAATATGGCTGACTGGACTTGGATGTCTTCTTTTCATAGCGTGAATCAGTGGTGCAATTGGCTTGCACGGAGTTAATCCCACCGGTTGCACCGCCCTTGGTCTCATACCTTTCGCTAGTGAGGATGATTTCCCCATTCCCAGCCTTCAGATTGAACATAAACTGCGCACCGCTCTTCTTGAGATCGTAGTAGCCGGCCATGTGTATTCCTTTTATGGAATGAGAACGCCCCGCTTGATTCCCTGCCTGCGCTGACTCGACCGCGTGGCCGGTTTAAGCTACTCCAGTCTAAAGTATGTACTCACCCTCCCAATTAGAAATTGCCGAAAATAACTACTTATCTTCGTTGAGTGGATACTCTCGACGTAGCTATGTCACTGGAATAGGCTGCGAAGCGCAGAAAGGGGCGTAACAGGGGAAATTGAAATGGACTCATCTTTGCTTGGCAGCGTGGGCGGCTATGCGGGGGCCGTGTCAGCGGTTGCGATCGTGCTCACCTTTGTATGGATTATGGTCCGGGCTAGGACAGCATTTCCGATCTTGTATCGACTCTGGAAGTGGACCCATCGTAAGGCCCCGGTCAAGGATCCGGCATTAGCAAAAGCCATTCGTGCGAGGCTAGATCTCGTACTTTTTCGTTATCTTTTTATGCCCGTTGCTCACATTGGGCAGATGCGCAAGGTTCTGACCTGGGCAGAGCAGCACGACATTGACGTGGGTACTCTTGCGGAATGTGGGGTGTACTTCAACTCCAAGACGCTCACCCTCAAGGACAAGCTGCCAAGAAAGGGCTGGACGTACGGAGGGTCCATTGTATTTGGGCTTGTGCTTGCTATGTGTGCGAGCTTCTTCGTATGGATAGTTGTCCAGACAGGGGCTATTCTCATATTCAAGGACGATCACCGGTGGTTCGTCCTATATAACGACCAGGCAGAGGTGGTTTTTCCGCTTGACCAGCCAGCGGCTCTTGCGAGCCAGTGCCCCACAATCGATCCAGCAAGCGATTTTTTAGGGGCGCATGCCAAAAGCCTGTGTGAGAAATTTCAAGATATCCATCACGTCTGGTTCGTACACCATACGGTGTTCCAGCAGCGGGTTGCCGCTATTTTCGCCTTGCTCATATGTTTGCTAGTAGCCAGAGATGTCTGGCGCTCGTTTATCGCAGCTCGAGCAGCCTGGGCAGTTCACGAATGGTTGGCCGAACGGACTAACGAGCCTATAGCGGGACTGAATAATGGCGATCGGCAGGTAGCGGGCTAAGCGCTCGCTCGAACCGCACCCTCCAAAACTGCTGACTTGCGCACTCACTGAACTTCACTTAGCTCGATCGAAAAGGACTCATGAGTTTCTTCGAATTAGATTCCGCGGATATTTTGATGCTTGGTGCCGGCGATCTACGCGAACTGGTCGCTCGTCTGAGCGAGGCTGAGGTGATTAAGTTAGGCCATAGAGCCGCGTCAGTCACTTGGGGTGGTGCCCAGGAAACACCGGACGGCGGCCTCGATGTACGCGTAGAGGATTCCGACCTAAGACCCGGCGGCGGATTCGTGCCGCGCGGAAGCTGCGGGTTCCAAGTCAAGAAGCATGCTATGGGCGCCGCCGCATGCCGGGACGAGATGTTGATCGATGGCGCTCTCAGGCCGGTTATCACCGAACTGGCGGATCGAAACGGTGCCTACATTATCGTCAGCGGCAAGGATGACTGTTCGGACACAATGCTAGCGAGTCGGCTGGTGAGAATGGCCGAGGCCATCGCAACGCTGCCCAACAAATCCGCTCTGCACCTCGATTTTTATGGCCGGGATCGGTTAGCAACCTGGCTTCGGCAGTATCCAAGCGTAGGGCTGTGGGTTCGCTCACGCCTAGGTCGGCCGCTGTCCGGATGGAAGCCATTTGGGCGCTGGGCGGCAACACCAGTGGGTCAGGGCGACGAGTTCCTTGTTGACGACTATCCTTGCGTGGTCGATGCAAACTCGAGCGAAAATGGACCTATGCCCGTCTCCGAAGGCATTCAACTGGTCCGCGACCGCCTACGCAGTCACGGCAAATCGTTGCGAATCACAGGCTTGTCTGGGGTTGGCAAGACGCGATTCGCGCAAGCCCTGTTCGAGGTCAATTTTGGCGAAGAGGCGTTGCCCGCCGCCAACGCAATCTACGCCGATCTGGGCGAGGACTTGACTCCGACAGCATCCGAGCTTGTCGCGTATCTAATCGCCAACGACCACGCCATCCACCTTGTACTCGACAACTGTCCACCTGACATTCATCGGCAGTTGCAGAAGCAAGTATCGGAGAGTGGGGCCAAGCTAAGCCTGCTCACCATCGAGTACGACATCTCTGACGACCGCCCTGAAGAAACCGAGGTGATTCACCTCGAACCTTCCAGCAGGGATATAGTATCAAGTCTAATCCAGAAGCGGTTCCCGGATCTGGGGCAAGTGAATGCAGACAAGATTGCCGAGTTCTCAGGCGGCAATGCGCGCATCGCACTAGCACTGGCTAGCCGCGTTGATGCGGACGAGACGCTCATAAACTTCACGGACGAAGATCTGTTCCAGCGACTGTTCAGTCAACGGAAAGGTGTGTCCGACAGCCTCATGGAGAGTGCCGAGGTTCTCTCGCTCGTCTACTCTTTTAATGTATCGGCCACCGATTGCAGTGACGAACTGAGCGTTCTTAGCGCTATAGCTGGCACTGACCGCCGAACTTTGCACCGAGGGCAAGCCGAACTGTTGCGTCGTCAGCTAGCGCAGAAGCGCGGCGATTGGCGCGCAGTGTTGCCGCACGCGCTGGCTAATCGCTTGGCTAAACGTGCGCTGGAGAACATCGCGCCAAGTGACATCAATGCCGAACTCCTTAAAGAACGCAATCGGCGTCTATTCCTATCGTGCGCACATAGACTGCAATACTTACATGACTTCGATCCGGCGATTCGCTTGGCGAGCAGTTGGTTGTGTCCGGGCGGGCCGTTGCACGACATCGCTTCTTGTCCAGCAGATGTACTGTCGGCGCTACAGTACATTGCGCCGGTCTTTCCAGAGGCTGTTCTGCGACTGATCGAGGGCGCTTCGAACAATCCGATTTTCGCCTCTCGAGAGAATTCCAACTTTAGCTTCTTTGTGCACCTCTTATGCCAGCTGGCGTATGACGATGAAAATTTTGATCGCGCTGTAGCCGTTCTGTTGAAGTTCGCCGAAAGCGAGGAAGCCGGCGAAAATAACAATAGCATTGTCGGGCAGATGGGGCACCTGTTCTCACTCTACTTGTCCGGCACGAGAGCGCCGCCAGAACGACGGCGAATCTTTGTAGCAAAGCTCATCGATTCGCACGAGGTGAGAAAACGACAGATTGCCGGTGAACTTCTTCGAAACGCATTCGAAGCGACGCATTGGGCGTCTTTCACTGCGTTCGATTTTGGTGCGCGACGACGAGATTCTGGTTGGCGACCGTCTACGCGAGAGGAGGCGCTAAATTGGTACGTAGACTTCCTTCAACTGCTGCGGCCAGCCCTCGCATCCGAAGAGGCAGTTATTCGCGAGTGGTCGCGTTCACTGCTATCAGAGCAGTTCCGAGGATTATGGACATTCGCTGGTTGCTTTGATGCACTCGAAGAAATAGTTCGTTGCCATGCCACCGACGGCAGTTGGCCAAAGATATGGATTGCCATCAAACAGACTCTTCATTTCGACTACCACGAAGCAGCGCCCGAGCTACAGGCCCGGTTGAGATCACTTGAAGAACTTACCTCACCTACCGATCCCTACTCGGAGATCGAGGCGTACGTATTTGCCAATACCTGGGATCACGTCGAGACCCAAAGCGACAACACTATCAATCTTGACGCTATCGAGGCAAAGATCGTTACATTGGGCGAGATTGCCGCATCAGAACCTAGCTATCTTGATCGCCTAGGGCCGAAGCTCTGGGAAGGCCAGTTCGATGCACTGTTCTCATTCGGGCGCGGTTTGGCGCGGGGGAGCGCCAATCAAATCGCGACCTACGAAGTATTAGTGGAACTATTACACCGGCATACGCCGGCCAAGATCCATCCAATGTTGCTTTATGGATACATAAACGCTGTCCACGAAACCGCGCCAGGTCTCGAAAGAACGATGCAAGAGCGCGTGCTAGAACTTCCCTTGTTAAAGCCGTTCTTCATCTATCTTCTCGGCGCAAGCAGAATTTCGCCCTGGGGTGTGAAGAAACTACTTCAGCTCGCGCAAAGCGGCGAACTTGAAGCCTGGCGTTTCCAGCAGATCGGCTCTGGCCGCATGCACGAGCCTATCTCGGACATTGATCTGGCTGAACTTATTTCCGCCCTGAATGAGCGCGATGGCGGCGTGTACACGACGCTTCAGATTCTTCGGATGCGATTTCATGTGAGCAAGGAGAATGACTATGTGCCAGCCGCGGAATTGCTGTCGGCCGGGCGCAGTGCTATTCGTAACCTATTGTTGAAGGACAGGGAAGAGTTCGACCGAAATGGTATTCAAGGCACGGAACGCGTCGTCCATTTATGTCTATCGCCTTCTGCACCGAAAGATGAAGTAGGGGAGATCGTGAATTTACTGTGCGATGGCGTTGATGAGTTTCGCTTCTATAGTTTCGATCTTGGAGCGATAATCACGACACTGATCACAAATTTTCCCGAACTTGTACTCGACAACGTGTTCACCGGTGACGACAGGGAAGGCCGCTTGATCCATCATTTTTTTAGAGATCGCCTTAGTCGCAGCTCGCCGTCGTTGAACAGTGCGCCGACAGATCGATTGGTCGCTTGGTGCAAAGGTGACCAAAACCTGATCGCGCGAGTCGCCACAGCAGTGTGCGCTTACTCAACTTCAGAGGCTGGGAATACTCCATTGGACCACCCCAAGCGGGTCGTTCTCAGCGAACACATCAAGGCGTTGTTGGAAGCTGCACAAGAAAAGTACGGGATAATCGAAGCGATGTTCTTGGCGATCCAGCCCCGGAGTTGGTCCGGCTCACGGGCCGAGATCATGGCGGTTCGATCGCGGGCGTTCGCCGAACTCCTGGAACATCCGCTTCCAATGGTTCGTGAAGCTGCAGCAGTAAAGTTGAAGCAAGTAGAGCACGTAGTAGGAAAGTATCGAGAACAAGAGGCCGAGGAGCACAACCGGCGCGAGCAACGCTTCGAGTAATCGTATCGTCAAGGAGTTCAGGCGCTTCTGTGAACCAAGATTTTATAAATCTGGTGAGTGCTATGTTCAACAGGGGATGGATTGCGACGGCAGCATCACAGCGAATCTATAGTTACTTCGCTTCCATAACTGCCATCACTGTTGCGTTGGTACCGACGGAAGGCTTCGTCACCTGACAGGCAGTGCATTTATGCAAGCGCGACTCGCGAGTATAAGAACGCCGTTCTATAGCCAGCCTGTTGACTTGTTCCTCCGGTGACACGCGCATGTCTAACGAGAGCTGATACTGAAAATATAAGCGCGCATCGCGATAGGCCCGCCGAGGCAATAGGGTACGAAGACTGGACAAATGGTAGCGGTAGGCGCACCGCCCCAAGCGCAGCCCACATCCGCAAGCGCACGGCCTCTTGTTTGCCTTGCGCTTGCGCGTAGATAGAAGACGAAGGGCATCATCGATATGTTCCGCCCTGTTCAGCTGAAGAAGGCGCTGATAATCTTCCACCAATCCTTGCGCACCGTGCGCCAACTCGTCGAACGGAAAACCAGCGTTACCCTGCGCTCGCCAGGAAGCCGCGTAGAGGAAGGGCACCAAACACTGTTCCACGTAAAGGAGAAGGCTTGGTGATGAGCCAAGTTTTAGTTGGAGCTGGAGCGGGGAACCGAGGCAGAGGCTTCCCGATGGGTTGATGTGATTGCTACTCGTCGCTGCTATGCGTTCGCCTCGCTCGAACGCTACTGGGAGCGCTCTCGATCCGGCAAGCGGTACTTCGAGGCGAATCCGATAGCGATCGATGATAGTTGGCAAGCCGGGGGGTGTAACGGAGAAATCGAGCCACCCGCAAATTACGGCCACCCCAGCATCCCGGCTCGGGATGCGTCGAAGCCCCGGCCATGCCGTCAGCAGTTCATCGATGTGGCTATCGGTAAAAGCCAAGTTTACTCCTGCTCATGCCAAGGGCGGGCTGGTGGCGAGCTCAGACTCACATGACGGGGAGTGATGCTGGCTGCTGCGGTCGTCGCCACAAACCGACGAAAGGCGCCCTCCGGCACCCTGACATCAAATACATCCGACACCATCTCAGTCAGTCGCTGCTCATGCGTAGCCGCCAACACTTCCGCGAAGTCACGCCGAGCTTGAGTGATCCACAGATGGAAATTCTGCTTAAGGTGTAAATTGACACAATCTGGCCGGACCCAGCGGTCTGCGAAGTTTTCGAGTGGGTTAACCGGATTCAAAATGCGATCCGTATCGGATGCGCGCACAGCTTCCAACGCCTGAAGGATCCGATGTATAGCATCCGGTAGAGCCTCGCCAGACATGTACGCTTGGCCAGCCACCGTTGTCAGAATAACCGATGCCGGCTTCAGCTCAGGGTCATGTGCAAACATCGCATCGCGATGCCGTTTCAGTAACTGGACAGCTTGCTGCAACGGCGTCTTGCTCCGGTAAATAGGTACTGGATCAATCTGTGCCTCAGCCAATAGCCCCTTGGCGAGTGGCTGCATTCTCGAGAGAAACCACAGCTGATAGCCACCTGGGTTGCTGGACGGCCATTCGGGGCTAAGCACGCGAAATTGGCGATGTTGCTTATCGGTAATCCAAAGTGCGCGGCGTGCAATATCGCGTGCTAGCACTTCCGGCACGCCTCCACTTGCCATTCGCTCCCGCAGTACCTGGCGCTGCAGCTCGTCGGTCCGAATACCCGGCACTATGTCCATATGGAACGGGAGTTCATCACGGTATTGGAGACGCCAACAGCGGTTTTTCGGCTCTAACGGGTGAGTAATCTGTCGCGCCAGCCGATATGCGGCCAATTCAGCTCCCACGAGATTCTTCAACTGTTCCTGGCTATGCGTCTGCCGCGTGACGCCTTGACGGAGCTTGCAGCTGAAGTCCAAGTCATACTCTTCAGAGTCATTAACAGGGCGGATCGCGGTCCCCAAGGCAAAAGAGCCCTGAACGAAAATGTGCGTGTCGTAATCGGCAAGGCCGGATTCCGGGCGACCAATCCATTCGCCAAGATCCTCGTAACGCCGCTCGGCCAGCTCGTAAGCTCGCTCAGGCAAATCGATCTCTCGCAATAGGACGTCGAGGCGTGACGCAGGGAGGGGAGGGGTCATTCGTCGCTCCTTATAGATCGCGGATAGGCAGGGACAACGCGACATGGAAGCGGCCGCCGGGCCCCTGTGCGTCGTGAATGGAAAAGGGCAAGGTCACTTTGGGTGGAATTGCACTGCCGAAGGCAACTGCCAGCGATACCGGCATGGCGGGGAAGACGTGCACTGTGGTATCGCCCGGTAACTGCTGCTCCAGTCGCGCCAAGACGCCAGAAAGACAGACACGAAAGGTGTCGATGGCAATCACGCTCTGCACGATCTCCGTGCCGGGTAAATCCACGGTGATCTCCACTACGGATACTGGCCCATCGGGCAACGCTGTCATCACGCGATTGGTGCTGATCGACGCAGATAGCGACAGAACCAATGCGACTTGCTTATGCCATTGTTCGGGCCATATCACGCGAAACGATGGCGCGAGAGCCTTGTCGTTGGCGAATGCCCAACTCTGAGCATAGCGGTCCCACTGAAATGGATGGAGTTCCACGGCATGCCCGAGTGCATGCCCCAAGACAATTAGCGCAGGCATGTCGGCGAGCCCGAAGATCGCTATTGCGGAACGACCGCTCCCTTGCAATTGCAACGTCTGAGCCTGTCGCCTGACCTCGATCAGAACGTGCCGCCAATAATCCGGCCCTTGCACCGGATAGCCGGAGGCATCCACTAGTAGGTCGACCGGGCGTTCGAGCGGAATCAGTCCGCGCTGAATCAACGCTCGCGGAATCGTCTCGGTACCACTCCCCATCAATTGCTTGCCAATTACACCCGTGAAACGCAGCGGGAGTGCCGGCTTGCCGTGGCTGTATTCTCCCGCGAGGCGTATGGCTGCCTCGTGTTGTTTTTTCCAGCTCGCAAGCAGCGATTCTGGGTAGTCCACCTCCCATCCGGCCTTATCCACGAGGGCGTGATGGGTAGGACAGAACAGAATCAGGTTATCCGGATCGTCCGACAATTGAGCCGATCGCGAGGCGTTCCCTCGGGGGCCATCGGCACTCGCCGCTACATTGTGTGCTAGCTCCCCAAAGGTCTTGGACTTGAAATGTATAGGATCTTCATAGAGCGCAACGCGACATCCTGGGTAGGCGCAAATGCCGCCTCCGCGCGCCCATGCTATTCGCTGAGTTGCCGTGGACGGATCTTTACCGCGCCCCGATCCTCGGGGCGCTCGCTTGCGCTTTTTCACGGGCTCTCCGGCCATACAACTCCCCATTGCATGTCTACGATCGAAGTCTGGAGCACTGATGTCGCAAATCCTGCGACATCCCAAAATCTGTGTACTGAAGCACAACACTGAAGAAGCAGCTTGGGATAAGGGTGCCTGTTTCAAGGGTTACTAAGCGTCCCTATATGATTTTACATAATATACAGAGCTGGCGCTTTCCACGAAGTGATCAATAGCCGTCTGGGCGTTTAGATGGCTATTTGACATAGCCTCCACGTTCGGTGCTATACCGACGCCGAGCGCAATAAGCGCTGCTGTCGCTGCCAGCCTTTCAGCAGCTCGAAGCCACACCTGTTTACGGGCGGGAACGATTTCCCGCTCCGCCTGTACGCGCAGTACCCATACCTCCGGGTCTTCTTTCAGCAGGGTGGCCATGGCCTTTACCAGCTCGGGTTCCGCGTGTCGGACCCCTTGGCGGTAGCCGCTCATGGTGGACGGCTTTGACCCTAAGAGTTTCGCTAAGGCCGCGTCGCTGCTCAGATTTTTGCTCTGGCGGACTCGGTCCATGAGGTCGGTTGTAATGGACATACGCACCCCGAGTTGACGGAAAATACGCGGGGAGCGTAGCATCCGGCCATCTACGCGGGGTGCGTAGGCCCTTGGGGGATCTATGAATACTTGGCCGTTAGCCGTTGCGGGCTTTGTGCTGCTGACCGCGACCATCGTTTTTGCCGTCGTGAAGACGTCCATCGAACTGCGCGACATGCGCGATAACCGGGACTGGTTCTACCGGGGCAGCAATCCGAAGGTGCGCGCGGCATTGGACCGTGCCCGGTTGCTTCGGCAGGGCGGGTACATCCAGAACGATTTTCTTCGGCGCGTGTTGGTCGCCGTGACGGCGGCACTTGTGCTTGGCGCGATCCGCCACTGGATGCGCAAGTGAAGCGCCCGGGGCCGTTGGGCGGATTCAATGAGCGGATGGTTCGGCAGGAAGCTGACCTTTGCATCGTCGCGATGACGCAAGCACAGGGTCGTTTCGCTGCGGGTGCCGCAGGTTGTGCGAACGAAATAGCCGTCTATATCGATATGGCCGAGCGTGCAAGCGCTCGTGCGTTTGAGAAGTGCACCGTTGCGTATTCGCGGGGTGCGCAATGTCTATGACCGACTCGGAGCCGTTCGCAACACGGTGTACTCCCAAGCCCCCCTCCGGAGCTTCCGAGTCGGTCACCCATTCCACGCGTGAAGTCGATGCATCCACGGTATACGCCGAGGGCATTGCGCGCGGGTTGATGATGGCAGCGGGCATGGTGGGTCGTGCCGATTCGTCGTTGATTCCGCGCGAGCTTCGCGCCGCGATTATTGAATGGCAGGCCACCGCCATCCATCGGGAGTGGTTGGCGGAAGAGGGCAGGGCGGCGCAGTTCTTAGCCATTCCGGTGACTGATGAAGAACGGTTCGCGCTGTCGATACGCGCGTGCCCTTACTGCAAAAAGGTGTCGTCATGTATATGACTGGCGAGGAAGTCGAGGCCATGGTGGGTAGCTTGCTCGATGGCGCGGTGCGGGCTAGCGAGGCAGGGCAGGACTATCTGGCGGGCGTGCTGCATGAAGCGGCGTCCGCGATCACAGACGCGTGGGAGTTCACGTGTGCCGAGGTGATCGATGGCGACGGTTGATCCCATCGAGGGTTTTAAGCCCAAGCGTCGGCGAGTCAGCCAGGGCGATGCGACGCAGCTGCCGTGGGTGTCGCCTCGGAAGATGGAGGCGGACCTTGCCATGTACGAGGCCACCACCGACGCCCGCGCCCAGCGCGTAGCCGCGTCGATGGCTTCTGTGGCCCCTGAGGCTGCGTCAGCCCGTGCCTACGCACGTCAGAAACGCGACGAATTCATTGCATCGTCTCCCCATGCGCCGAGGCCCGCGTGCGAGCGCAGCGAGCGCGCGGGACTGGGGCTTGTCTTTAATGCAACAAAGAAGACAAGGGTCGACGTTGCAGGGTTCCGGCGGCCGCCTCGCGAGAAGTTTGAAATCCATCGGGAGGCCCAGCGCTGCAAGCGGATGAAGACGTCGGTCGGCCACGTGGCGCGGTTGCTCCATTTCGAGGCCCACGGCGAGCGTGAGGCGCAGCGTTGGAACAAGAAGTTCATCACGCTGACGTACCGGAACGCGGATGACTGGAGCCCTAACCACATCCGGTCGTTTGTTCAGGTGCTTTACAAGTGGTGCCTGCGGAATCGTGTTCGCGCTCGCTATGTGTGGGTGGCTGAACTCCAGGCACGCGGCGCGCTGCATTACCACATGGTGTTGTGGCTCCCGAAGGGCAAGTTCATGCCCACGCCCGATAAGCAGGGCTGGTGGCCGCATGGGTCCACCAACGTGGTGACGGCGCATAACCCGGTTGCCTACATCGCGAAGTACGCGAGCAAGACGACCGGCGCGCAGGCCCTTGGTTACCCGAAGGGTGCGCGTATGCATGGCTTTGGTGGGCTCACTGGCGAATCGAAGCGGCATGTTCGGTACTGGATGGCACCGATGTGGGTGCGTGACGCGCTTAGTGGTCGTGCAGATATCCGCAAGGTCAGCGGCGGGTACATGGATAAGTTTTCTGGCGAGTTCCTCCCTTCGCCATGGCGAGTGATGGTCGGCCCCGGGGGGCAGGTGTGGGCTTATCGAATCGATGAATCGGAGACAGTGCAATGAAAATTACCGTGTTGAAGCGTGCAGCGGAGCAGGTCCAGACCGTGTGGGAAGGTGTCACGCGCGAGCGTGTCAAACAGTGGTGCGTGATCGAAATCGACGGGCTTCCGACGTCGTTTCAGGTGACGGTTGATCCGGGCAAGGAATACCAGCCGGGCGAGTACGAATTGGCCCCGGAGAGCTTCACCGTGACCAACGGTCGCTTGACGGTATCGCGTCCGGTGTTGAAGGCGGTCGAGGTCGCCAAGGCTGTGCCGCAGCCACGCGCGGCGACCGGCGCGTAATTCGGGCGAGGGGAGGGCAACACCATGACGATCTTTTTCGGGCTGGTGATTGGTTACACCTTCGTGTGCGGGATGGTGTCGGTGTGGTGGCAGTTCACCGAGGCGTGCTTCTTCGTGAAGCGCATGTTCAGGCATAAACGCCGTCATTTGGACGGCTAAAAGGATTCGCTGCTGTGGCGCAATGCGTAACGCTCAACTCCGATGGAACACTAACTCCGACTGGACAGGCCGTCAGCGAGTGCACGGGTTACGTCATGGTGTCGGGCAGCGAATACGGGGTGTACCAGGCGCTTCAGACCGCGCTTGCGATGCCTTCGGCGGACGAGGCTTCAACGTTCTTTATCGGGACGTTGGGTCTTGTGATGTTTTTCTTTCTTGTGTCTCGACAGGTCGGCGCGGTTGCTGGCTTTTTTTCACGTTAACAGAGGGTGTACACATGCGTATCAATTTCAAGCGTCTTGCGGTGGCCGTGCTGGGTGGTGCCACCATCGTCGGTTCCTCGGCGTTCGCTGCCGATGACTACAGCGGCATGCTGGCCGGGCTCGAAACGGCGGCGGCTGTTACCGCGATCCTCGGTGCCGGTGCGATCTACGCCGGTCCCGGCTTCGCCAAGTGGGCGACCAAGAAGGTGGCCGGCTTCTTCGGCTAAGCGGTACCACGGGGTGGCCTTCGGGTCACCCCTTTTGGTGTTGGGGAACGGGTATGAACGCACTCGATTTCATGGCGATTATTTCCTCGTTGAATGTGGCCGATGTGATCGCGGTGGTGATTGCTTGCGGCGCTTTGTATCTGCCGATTGATTTCGCGATCTGGTCGGTGAGGAAGGTTGCCGGGTTCTTCGGCTGATGCTTACGTTGGGCCCTTCGGGGCCCTTTTTTTCAAGGGGTGCGGCGATGTTGATGGATTTGTTCTTCGCGATGCTGGGCGCGCTGTGTGGGTATGCGGTCGTCAAAGGGATGACCAGCAAATGAAGGTCTTTCTCGTAGCGTTGCTGACGTTCTTTGCAGGCTTTGCCGCTCCGGTGTTGGCTCAGGAAGGGCAGTGCATTTATCAATCGCATGCGCAGGCACAGGCTGCGTGTGCTGCTGCCTCGGTTGATGTTGTCCAACGGGGCTATGAGGTAATGGTGGCCTGTCATGACACCGTGATTGATGGCGTGCCTTATGTGCGCATGGAGTACGGTGAGGATGGATGGACGGATTACTATAGGAACGATAATCCGTACTGTGCCGATGCGCCGCCGCCGAAGCAATGTAAGGCCAGCAATGAAATCATCACCGGTTATTGGGCGACGCCCGCCAGCAATGGCAAGTCGTGCAAGGATGGCTGCGAGTACGAGAACACGTTTGGTATCAATACCGCGCCTGGAATCTCCGCGACGGGCAATACGTGTACTGAATCCGAGCAGGCTCCGACGCCTTCGGGTGCTCCGCAAGGTACGCCGAATGCGGACGGTAGCAAGACCTATTGCGATGAGATTTCTGGCAAGTGTGTGACCAGTCATCCCGATCCAAAGCCACCGGCGCCACCTGCGCCTGCTAGTAGTTCGGGTGATCCGGACAACCATTCAACGGATGGTAAGTCCACGACGAGCAACCCCGCGTCGACATCTAGCAGTACCAGTACCAGCACGACGAACACGACGACCACTGGCACGGGTACGGGCACTGGCACCGGGACGGGCACAGGGCAGGGTGGTGATGGTTCAAGTACTGGTACGTCGACGACCACCACCACGACGCATACCGATAATCCTGCTACGACGTCGTCGACGGCGAATAAGTGCACGACGGGTGTGTGTGATGTTGGGCATGCCGATGGTGATATGGGTGGTTTGTATACGGGGTCGACCGAAACGCCGACGTCGGTCTACAACGATTTCAAGGCGCAGGTAGCGTCGTCGCCGATGATTTCCGCGTCGAAGGCGTTTTTCACTGTGAGTGTCTCGGGGACGTGTCCGACCGATCATGTTCCGGGGAATAAGTACTGGGGTGCCGCAGGTTTTGATCTGACCATTTTTTGCGATCCCGCGATGATGGCGATCTATGCCTTCGGTGGTTACGTTGTCCTTGCCTTGGCCGCCTTCCGTGCATTCCAAATCGCTATTTACTAGTTCGTTCCTGACGCTGCTGCTCTTTGGCTTGGTGATGCTGATGTTGCCCGTGGAGCGTGTGCATGCGACGGTGAATGCGGCGGGCACGCAGTGTTCGATGATCAATGGCGTGTACACCTGTGACGATGGTTCTTCACCGGCGAATGCGTGCGTGTATGTCGACGGTGTAGCGGTGTGTTCTGATGGGGGCAATGCCGATACGGGTACGACCTGTGTAACGGATAACGTCACCGGTAAGCAGGTGTGTCTCTCTGGTGGGGTTGTCGGCGGTACGCAGACTGCTGGCAGTGTGTTGGGCAAGGGTCTTGGTACCGTGCAGGCGTTGCCAGGGCAGCACCCGTCGACCGGTTGGTTGTCGATGCTGACGTCATGGGTAGCTAATACGTTGCACACGTTGTTCAGCGCGATTGCGCAGCTTTTGAAGGACCTCGTTACATATGCGTTGGCAGCGGTATTGGGGTTGGTGGCGGCGGCGATATCGTCGATCACACCACCGGATTTCCTCACTAGCTATTCGCTGAGTTCCTTACTCGGTCGCACCGGTCCCACGGTGCAGTTTTTCATCGTGCAGTTCCGGATTCCGGAGGGGTTGGCCTTGATTGGCACGGCCTACGGGTTCCGTTTGCTGCGTAAGTTCCTTACAGCCTTCCAGTGGTGATCCATGCTTACGTTTCTTGAGGGTGTGCCCGGTTCGGGCAAGAGCTATGACGCCGTGGCGTCGCACGTGCTTCCGGCGATCAAGGCCGGTCGCAAGGTGCAGGCTCGAATCAATGGTTTGGATCACGAGAAAATCGCCGCGCATCTGGAGATGTCGCTAGAAGACGTCCGCGACTTGCTGATCCACGTTGAACACGATGATGTGCTAAAGCTTTACCAGAATGCTCAGAACGATGCGTTGATCGTGGTCGATGAAGCGCATAAGTACTGGTGTACCAATGGTTCGAAGCCTTTGCACGAGACTCAGGAAACCTTCTTCGCTGAGCATCGGCATAAGGGTCTCGATATCGTGCTGATGAGTCAGCACTACAAGCGCATGCACTCCGCGATTAAGGGTCGTGTCGAACGCAAGGTGAGCTATCAAAAGTTGACCGCTGTAGGGATGAAGAATTCCTATCGCGCGACGTTTTACCATTCGGTTGCGCCGGACAAGTTTGAGAAGGTCACGGGGACGACGTATCGCTACAAGAAAGAGATTTTCCCGTTGTATCGGAGCATCGTGATGGATGCGTCGAACATGGAGGTCTACGAGGCGGGCGGTACGACGGTGTGGAAGAAGCTCGGGCCGATCATCGTGATTGCCGTGGTGCTGTTCTTCTTCGCCTGTAAGGTGATGTGGGGCTATTTCCATCCGGCACCGGCTGCGTCGCATATCTCGCATGTGGGTGCTTCCGGTGAGGCGTCGGCGCCCGCGGCGAAGGCTGGTGAGAAAGCTGCTGCAGTGCCTTCCCCGGCCAGTCCGTTGCGTGATCATCCAGGTGTCGACACGACCGGTATGCGGGTCGAGCAGGCGTACCTTTTCGAGATCTCGGCGAAGGCTCGTGCCCGGTTGGCCGCCGTTGGGACCGTGGAGGGCAGGGAGCCGTTTGGCGTGATCGAGTGGCGGGACGATCAGACGCATGCCTTGGAGCGGCTTACGCTCGATCAGATCAGGGCCATGGGGGTGAAGGTCGAGGTATTGCCCTACGGCGTGAAGCTGGTGGTCGGCGACAAGGCCATCATCGCGACCTCGTGGCCACTGGACTCGCCAAGCACGGCGCCGGGCAGCAATGAGCAGCCGCCCGCGCCTTCTAGGTCTGGTTCTCCGGCTGTAGAAAGTGCCCCTGTGGCCTCGCCAGCGCTCGCGCAATCGGCGCCGGCCTATCATCCCGGTGTGGGTGCTGCGTCGTATACGCCCCCGGAGCTAACGACCGTGAGCGCCCTGTCGACGGCTTCCCGGGGCCGTTGAGGGGTGGAGGGGGCACCCCTCCGGTGACGCTGTTCAGATCCTGCGATCGACGGACAAAAAGGCGACAATCGGTCAGCCTGGCGGACCCATTGTTCGTAGAAGCGACCTTATCGCGCCAAACCCGCTTTTTCGATCAGCTCCAGGAGTTGGCCTGTGGTGAGGTCGACCTTGCGTCCTCGGAGCCGTCCCTTTAGGTGTTTTCCGCGCACACGAAAACCGGCCCAAGGGCCGGTGGTGATCGTGTAATTGCCATACGCCGTAGCTTCGTACCAAACGGCTGCGAGGCTTTGTAGCGTTAGGACGCCTGATGGTGTGTGGAACTCTTGTCGCTGCGGGTCATATCGCCAAGGAAAGCGCATCGTGTCCGCCCGTCATCCATGGGGAGCGTAGTAAGCGACCGGCCTCGCGAAGGAACCGTAGAAGCTTTCGCTTATTGACATAATATACATTATGCGAAGTTACGGTCCTTCCTAAGGGCGTTGCGTTTGGCCTGCCCTGAGTTGTCATTCGACCGTTTTACAAGCTAGTTTCTGGTCATTCTGATTATTGCCTACGCTACATCCGCGAGATACTCCGCGACCTGATCGCGCACGCCTGTGGACAAAGGATTGAACATGAGTTTTGACGTAGGCGCAATCTACGATAAGCATCTCAATCTACTAATTGGTTCAGGAGCCTCCTTTGGGTTACTGCCCACGCTCGCACTGGAGGTCACGCGGGCCGACAGCAGTCGGCATACCATCGAGACCCTAGCCACGCAGTACGAAGGAGCCGGCGACAAGCGGCGCCTCGCAGCCTTATTCATGCACTACTACCAAACCTGCATCCTGCCGGCGCAGACGATGCAGTTTGACGCCCTCCGCATGGATGTCGACTGCGCACCGATCCTTGCCCATTACGAGCAGTTGGTCAGAACACTTCTGGCGATGGTCCAGCGCCGACGCGGCGTCGACAAACGATGCAACCTCTTCACAACTAACTATGACGGCTGCCTATCGCATGCCGCCAACAGCGTCATGTCATCCGGTGGTCAAGACTTCATCGTCAACGATGGTAGCCGGGGTTTCTTCCAACGTGTGGTCGAAGCACGCAACTACAACACCTACTTCATCCGCACAGGCATCTTCGAGCGCCGTCAGCAGGCGGTGCCTCAGCTGAACCTGATTAACTTACACGGCTCAGTTTACTGGTCACGGAGCGATGACCGGGTTCTCGTTTCCTACGAGAACCACCCCGCGGCCGAAGGTTTTCTCGATGCGGCCACGCGCGAGGCAGTAGCGCCCTTCTCGCAAGCGCTGGCCGCAGGCGGCCGAGACGAGGACCTGCCAGAAGTTGATCTTACGGATTTACAAATCTCGGCCTTTTGGCATGCCTACGAGAAGCTGCCCATCGTCAATCCAACAAAATGGAAGTTCCATGAGACCGTGTTCGAAGAGCACTACTACCAGATGCTCCGCCTACTGAGCTTCGAGCTAGAGCGCGAGAATGCCGTGCTTATTACATTCGGCTTTTCTTTCGCGGACGAGCACATCCTCAACCTGGTCAAGCGATCGCTGTCCAATCCTCAGCTGATGGTTTTCGTCACTTGCTTCAACGAGCTAGAACGAGAGCGCCTGGCGAACGTGTTTGCCGACTACAACAATGTCAGCTGCGTGGCTGTCGCCGATGGAAAACTCGACTTCGAGGCCTTCAACGCCATGCTCGCGACTGGCGCCTCGACCATACCTGCCGGGCCGGTGGTCGGAGCCGACGCATGATCCGTGTGGGTGAAGTTATCGCGGTAGCCGGTACAAAAGTCACCTTACGAATCGACGAGGCCTCTAGCAAGGACGTTCTGTTCTACCGGGGGCAGCGCTTAAAGGGCATTTCGATCCGCGAGTATCTCTCCATCGCACGCGGCTTTCGCGACATCATTTGCGTGGTCGAAGGCGAGTTTTTGGACGAGCGTCGGATGGAAACCGACGGGGTGAGAATCGAATATGTGCGTCGAGTGGAAGCACGGCCGATCGGATACTTCGAGAACGAGCGGTTTCATCACGGGATCAAGTTCCTGCCAATGATTCTAGACGAGGCTCACCTATTGTCGGACGACCGTATTGCGCAGATCTTTGACCGTTCCGGGCACGCCCCCGGGGTAAGGATCGGCATCCTGCAAAAGGAAGGTCTTCCAGTCGCCCTGCCCTTCACTCGGATCTTCAATAGTCACATCGGCATTTTCGGCAATACCGGCAGTGGAAAATCCAATACCCTGGCAAAACTCTACACCGCCTTGTTCGAACGCGATCCGCCAGGCTTGTCCGAGCGGAGCCGATTTGTTCTCATTGATTTCAACGGCGAATATACTCAGGGCCAGCTGGTAGATGCGGCACGTAAGCGCGTCCTGGATCTGTCAACAGGCCGCGCGGTGGGCGATCAAATCACCCTTTCGGTCGAGGAGTTCTGGGACGTGGAGACGCTCGCGCTGCTGTTCCAAGCGACGCAGCATACTCAGCGGCCTTTTCTAGGACGCGTCGTAGATGGACGGAATCGCTTTGCGAACCATCCGGAATCATTAACACGATACTTCCGATCGGTCCTTACGAAGGCCTTCACCATGACCAGGCCGCGGCCCGAACTGCTCGACCGTGCACGCTTTCTCTCGCGACAGTTAGGCTTCGATGAGCTGACGGACGCCCTGGACGAGGTCCATTGGCACGGCAACGCCAATCATTTCTATATTCCCGGCGCCAATCCCGGCGCTAATACCTGGTTCGCCGACGAAGGGTCCTACGCCCGCACGCTCGGGCTCATAGTAGAACGGCAAGAACTCACTGATCTAAATAGCTTTGACGAACTGTCAGTGCGCTGCCAACTGGGGCTCATGCGCGATGTCGGCTCCGGGCAAGTACAGCTTGATCACATTCTCCCGATGATGAAGCGCATGGAAAGTGCCATCGGGATGCTCCGAAAGATCGTCAATGTCGGTATGGACGACGTAGGTCACGAGCGCATGGTCACCGTCATCTCACTAAAGCGCTGCAACATGGACGCAAAGAAGATCATTCCCATTTTGGTTGCGCGGCATTACTACCAGCAGCATCGAAGCACAGTGGCCTCACCGCCCGATAAAACCCTTCATCTCATTATCGACGAGGCTCACAATATTCTCTCTGAGATGTCGGCGCGCGAAGCCGAAGCTTGGAAGGACTATCGGCTGGAGTTGTTCGAGGAGATAATCAAGGAAGGACGGAAGTTCGGTGTGTTTCTGACGGTCGCCAGCCAACGGCCGGCCGATATCTCGCCAACCATCGTCTCTCAGGTCCACAATTTTCTCATTCATCGCCTCGTCAATGATCGTGATCTTTTCCTGATCGACAATACAATCTCGACATTGGATCCGATTTCGCGAGCGCTTATTCCAAATTTGACGCAAGGATGTTGCATCGTAACTGGCACTGCTTTCGATTTGCCCATGGTGGTTCAGGTGGACATCCTAGAACAGCAAATGCGGCCGGACAGCGGGGACATCGATCTCGAAGCATTATGGCTGGTTCGCCCTATTGAGTAACCAACAATCCCATCTGAAACTAGTGTCTGTGCGTGTAACTCGCTGGCGAGTGCAGTTTGGGTTTTGTATAGCGCGGGCCGGACCATCCCGAGCCAGAATCGATTGTGCATAGCCACCCAATGCCTTTGGCAGCAGTCCCACGCTGAAGCCCCGATTGCCACTTTTTTGAGCACGCAAGAATTTGCGAAAAGTCGGACAGAAGTGTGAGGCAGCGCACACCAATTGATGAATGGTGCATTTGTAGGCATTCCCCTACAGCGCAACAGAACACCCTTTGCTATATCTGCATCTGCGCGGCATCCCGACGCCCGTCCTGGACGGCATTGGCATGGATAGTCCAGCGCTGCTTGCGCAGGGGGAAGAAATGAAGTGGCTCTTACAAGGCGCTCTCGCGCTTATGCTTGTTATCGCCGTCGACTCGGCTGCTGCATCTGCCTCTATGGCACCTGCAGCTGCATCCTCGACAACAAATGTCCACCTCATAACAGTTCGGCAAACCTCAAGTAGCTCACACATCGGCACAGTGTCGACGGCGGGAACAAATGCACCCGTCGGCCCTCCGTATTGGGGTGCACCGTATATGCAATACGGGTACAACAACTACGGACCGTTCGGCGACATCGGGACAGCCGTGGCAGCTTGGTGGGCTGACTACCAGAACGTGTATCCGGGCGCTTTTCCTGGTTGCTCGTACACGCAAACCATGACCGATCCGTATACCCCTGATAACGCTGACGGAATTTTCGGTGAGGTTGTGACCATGCCTCTTGTCGGCTCAACCTGTGGCGGCTGGGGGCGAGTCGTTGCGACTTCTTACAACACAGACCCAGCTCGAAACCTCGGTGGTTCGGACTGCTATTGCGGTGAAGGCGACGCATCTGCTGACACAAGTAGCGGCTCAGAGAATTCAGGAAATGAAGATACGATGGGTGCACCTCTTGCGGGTGACCCAATTAACGTTGCGACCGGCAACAAGGTTCTGCAAGCAACTGATTTCAATGCACGCGACTGGTTGACCTTCCGAAGGTTCTACAACAGCGACGCTGCGGTTGTTTCAACCAGCATGGGAACACACTGGCGCCACTCCTTTGACAGGTCCCTGACGGTCATGAGCGGCAGTGCTGGGCCGTCAGCTGTCAGCATTTCCCGCCCTGATGGCCGTTCAGAAAGGTTTACGCGGTCAGGGGCCGACTGGAATCCCGACGTTGACAACCCCGACACGCTAGTCGAGACCGACGATGTCAACGGTAATCCTGCTAGCTACACGCTCAACGTCGCCTACCTTCACCACATCGAAATCTATGACGTCTCCGGACTCTTGCAATCCGTCGCTGACGAGAACGGCCAGGGCATTGTCCTAACCTATAGCACGACCTTGACGGACCCGAACGTCGCACCAAGACCCAGCCTTCTACTCAACGTCACGGCCTCCGATGGCCGAGCGCTGAATTTCACATACGCTAGCGACGGGCATCTCCACCAGATGACGCAGCCGGATGGCGGCACGTTCGTCTACGGTTACGACAGCACGGGCAACCTGACCACGGTCCAGTATCCGGATACAAAAGTCCGTCAGTACGTCTACAACGAACAGAATCTGACCGGCGGCAACAACCTGCCTTCGGCTATGACGGGCATCATCGATGAAGCAGGCGGACGATTTGAGAGCACCTCCTTCGATGGCCTCGGCCGAGCCACATTCACGTCCTTGGCGGGCGGAGCTGGGCAAACCACCATCAGCTACAACGCCTCTTCCTCCGGCATCTCCTTTGCCCTGGGCGGTGGAGCAACGCAGACCTTCCTAATCCCTAATGGTCATATTCGAACGGCCGCCTATGACGCGGCCTGCAAGCCAGCCTGTGGCACGCAATGGCAGAGTCGCACTTATGATGCCAATGGGTACCCGTCGAGCTATACGGATTTCAACGGCAACCTGACCCAGGTCACCTACTCTGCCTCTGGCCTTCTGACCGGACTGGTCGAGGCGTCCGGAAGTGCCGTCCAGCGGACCACGGACACCACCTGGGATACCACGCTCAGGCGACCGACGCTTCGCACGCTCAAGGATGCGGCCGGGACGCTGGTCACCAAGGACGCCTGGGTCTACAACACCCGCGGACAACCCCTTGCCACGTGTAGCATCGACCCGGTGAAGGCGGGCAGCTATGTGTGTGCTGCAACCGGCACGCCACCCGATGGTGTCAGGCGAACGACGTACACCTACTGCGACGCGATATCGCCCACCTGTCCCCTGATTGGGCTGACGTTGACTATTGATGGCCCGCGCACAGATGTCAACGACGTCACCACGTTTTCGTATTACACATCCAGCAGTGCCACCAGTTGTGGCACGCCGGGTGCTGCGTGCCACCAGGCAGGCGACCTCTACCAGGTCAACAACGCTCTGGGGCAGACGACGACCTATTCGTCTTACGACGCCAACGGGCGTGTCACCCGTATCACTGACCCGAACGGCACCAACACTGACTTCACCTATACCCCACGTGGCTGGCCTCTCACCCGGACTTATGGGGGAGCGACGACAACCTACGGCCACGACGCCATGGGCAACATCAACCAAATCACCGATGCCGACAATGTCATCACCACCTTCACTTATGATGGGGCCCACCGGCTGACCGATGTCACGGATGGAGCGGGCAACCATATCCATTACACGCTCGATGCCGCTGGCAACCGAACGTCGGAACAGGTCTTCGAGGCAGGCAGCACCCTGAAGCGGTCACTCTCCCGGACGTACAACAGCAATGGGCAGCTGACCGCTGTGATTGATGGCCTCGGCCACACGGTCTTTAGTGCATCGGATACGGACAGCTACGATGCAAACGGCAACCTTGTCCACAGTCGTGACGCCATGGGATTCGACACGCGCCAGACCTTCGACGGTCTAAACAGACTGGCGGACATGACAAGAAATGCTGGAGGGGTGGACCCGGCCACACAAAACACCAGCACCGGGTACACATATGACCCCCTTGACGCGCCAGCGACGGTGACGGACCCAGGTGGCTTGACCACCACCTTCGTTCGGGATGGACTCTCGAACACGGCGTCCGTTACGAGCCCAGACACCGGTGGCGCTGTGTCGTCCTACGACGCGGTTGGAAACCTCGTGTCCACAACGGACGCCAAGGGCGTAACCGTCACGCGTACTTTTGATGCCCTCAACCGGGCGGTCAGCCTGACCTATCCTGACTCGACCCTCAACGTTGCGTTGCATTACGACGAAGCCAATGCCGTCACAGGCTGTGCCAGCTCAAAACCGCTTGGCCGGCTGACACGGGTCGTGGAGTCACAGGTCACTACCAGTTATTGCTATGACGCCCGTGGGAATCTCATTGCCAAACTGCAAACCCTGGGCACAACCACCGACACGACTGGTTTTACATATACGAGTTCTGACCGTCTAAAGACCCTGACATACCCGAGTGGTTCGGTTCTGACGTACACCAGGGATGTGGTGGGAAGGGTCACCTCTGCCACGCTGACACCTCCTGGCGGCACTGCCGCCACGGTCGTCTCGAACATTGCATACCTCCCCTTCGGCCCGGTCACCTCCTACCAACTTGGCAACACCCAGACCGTTTCGCGCACTTACGATGCCAATTACGCTTTCACGGATGTCACAAGCCCGGCCCTAGCCATCCACGTCGCCCGCGACAACGCTGGAGACATCATTGCGTTGGGCGCAGCCCATGGCGCCAGCCCCGCAACGGAAACCTACGCCTACGACCCCCTGTACCGGCTAACGGGGGTGATAGCCGGCAGCACGACGGAACAAACCTTTGCCTACAACCCGAGCGGAGACCGTGTGAGCAAAAGTGGCTCGGGCCTGTCGACGGGAACCTATGCGTACTTCCCAGGCACGCACCGCCTGAGTTCAGTGGGAAATGCCGCCCGAACAGCAGACGCAAACGGCAACGTCACAGCCAGTGCATCAGGGGGCCAGACTTGGGGATTTGGGTACAACGCCAGGAATCGGCTGACCGTTGCGCAGGAAAATCAGCAGACGGTTGCCAGCTATACCTACAACATGTTTGGGGAGCGTGTCAGCAAATCGGCAACGTCCCCTTCGGCGGTCAATGAGCGGTTTTCCTACGACCAAAGCCAGAGGACCATTGCTGAATACGGAACCTCGTCAAGGGACTACATCTGGGTTGATAATCTGCCGGTTGCGGTGCTCGATATTGTTGGGGCCAGCACAACCCTGTCCTTCATCCATGCAGACGGGCTCAACACACCGCGTGCGGTAACCAGTTCGGCGGGGGCTACGCTCTGGCAGTGGCCGTTTAGCGCCAATCCTTTTGGTGAGCAGCCCCCGACCGGAAGCTTTACGCTCAACCTCCGCTTTGCCGGCCAATACAGTGACAGCGAAACCGGGCTGTCCTACAACGTCCACCGGACCTATGAACCAGGCACCGGGCGGTACCTTGAGAGCGACCCCATCGGGCTCAATGGCGGCGTCAATACCTACAGCTACGTTACGGCAAACCCGCTGTCGTTCTTGGACTTCTACGGACTTTGCAAGTGTGAGGGAATGGGTTCCGCACCGGACCCCCGTGACTACGAGCGGCGGGGGCAGAATGTGAACCCGGACAACGTCAGCCCCATGACCCCCTATGGAATCGGTCCCGGCGTTGCGGGCCTGAACAACCTGGGCCAGCTCTCGGACTTCCGCAGGGGCGGACCCCTGGATGCCCAGGTGCGTTATGGTGGCTCGACCGCCTATGCCAATTATGTGTTTGGTGTCTACCTGTCGGCAGCAGGCTGGACGTTGCCACAGACACTTGACGCTGCGAACGATTATGCTCGGGCGCGAAGCCAGTATCCGCAAGGCACGCCAATGGCAGGTCCCGACTATCCCTACACACCCGCTGCAAACGTGGCCAACATCACACGCGGCTTCAACGACCAGCGCAAAGGCACCTTATGTACCAAGTAACGAAAGCTCCCTCCCCCAAAAGAACCCTAGCCGGCCAGATTGCCTCTGGCGCCAAGAGGTGGGTACGCCTAGCAGGGTGCATCATGGTCGTTGCAGCCTCGATGGCAGCGTCCTCGTGCAAAGACTCTGCTCTCATCTGGTCGGGACAATCAAAATCCCCCGACGGGACATGGGACGTGACGGCCCAGACTGAGCAGTTTGGTGGAATGGGCACGGCGGCGGTGACCACGACCGTATACATGGGTCAGCACGGCAACAGTCGCCCGCCTCTGGAGATTCTGGAACTCTGGAATGGTTCGGCCTATCCCGAAGGCGTGACACACGTGCAAATGAACTGGCTGACGCCTGCCCACTTAGAAGTGGTCTACCAAAAGGCCACGGTCAATTTCCAGGCCGTGCGGCTCGCAGGTGTCACCATTACTGTTCGTGAGGACTCTGGACAGGTTTCTCCCAATTCAAGATAAAGAAGATCCGATCGAAGCCTTGCTCGAAAGACGATCCATCAGAGAGTGAGCCAACAGCGAACCAAGCTCAACCTGTAGCGGAAGACCCGGATGCTGAAATTCCTGCTTGCCTTCCTTGCAAGCCTGGTTGTGTTTCTCGTGGCTGCGGCCTGGTTCATCCAGGACATCTGGCTCACGAACTTCCCGGGCCCTGCGCCGGCCAATCTGAACCAGAAATTGACTGTGCTCTCTGGCGTTGCCTTGGTGGCGCTCATCAGCATCGTATTTTTTGCTGTGAAGGCATTCAGCGCGCGGCGCCGGCAGTCGCCCTCGGTGAGTCGAGACTAGCGTCGTCGACGAATGGTTTTACAGCCGTTGCCGTCCAGAGCGCATAAACCCACAGAGACGGTCGCCGTTGTTTTACTCTAGCCATCACACCACCCTTCAAGTAACGCATTAATTTCCCACTTAAACACACGGACTGAGTATCGGTGCGTTATGGGTTTGGGATTTCGGTCGGCGAGGTGGTGTTGCTGCAGCCGAAAGCCTTCCTCGTCGAGTTGACAGGGGCGAAGTATTGCAACCGAAAAGCACGAGAACGTATCTATGCTTTGGGATCAGCGGCCTCTGACTGTGTGACGCATATCCAACGACCTTCGACAAACCCGTGGTCGCCTCAACTCTTTGGAATAAGGTATGAAATCTTCGCATGGGCTCATGCTCTTGCTGTTCCTGTTTACGACATGCCTCTGCGCGAAAGGTAATGCCGAGTCGGTTCAATACGAGATTGCCGGTCACAAAAGACAAGCCATGGAGCGCTACGGGACAAGCGCGGGCGCCAATGTACTCCTCATCGTGCTCCCGCAAGATGAGGTAACCATCATCCTTTTGGGCAATACCAACGGAGTTGACCTGGGCGAGTTCCGCCTCGCAATCGCTAGAGCGTGCATCCGTTGAGGCAAGTGGGTGGTCGAGGCCCTGCCCCCTCCAGCCGTCGAAGCCCTGCTCCAGTTGACCAGGCTTCTTTCGGAAACCGATAGGAAAATGCTTATCGGCAACACCTGTGCCGTGCGCGAGCGCAACGGCTCTCCGGACCCCTAAAACATCTTCGTCCGTATGATGAAGATCAGAACAATTAAAAAGGTGAGCCCAACAGCCACCTTTATGGACGGTCTGATACGAGATCTTCCGCCGCCTGCGTCATCTTCTATGAAGAGAGGCACCCTTTTGAATGTGAAGACCTTGTAATCAGGTTTGATTTTCATTCGCCGAATATATCCCCCATATGCCAGTTAATTACTAAATATCATATAGTTATAGAATATTCTTATAGTAGATTCAAACTCTTTAGCAAGCAGCATTTCCTGAGGCTGCCGCAAGCCTGACTGCGGACTTGGACCGCTACTTCCCGTCAGGCTTGTTCCTATACCGCCGCCGAACGGAAAAGCCACCCAACACCAACGTCAGCACCAGACTCGCCTGCGGCAGGACATCGCCAACGGCTGTATAGAAAGTAGGACCCTGCCCTGGTGAAAGATCGGCAAGGATCCAGTCCCTATGGTCTGGACTGACGACCTTCTTTGCCACCAGCCGGCCTTGCGCATCGCTAGCGGTCAATAGCCCATTGCTGGCCGCGCGCACGATGGCGAAACCGTTCTCGACACCGCGCATGATGGCCATCCTGCCATGTAGCCAGCCATCGGCACCGAAGTCCCAGGCCGGAACCGCCATCATCGTTATTCCGTGCCGTGCGTCCTTACGGATGGTGTTCGGAAAATCCATGTCCTTGCAGATCGCCATGGCGGTCCCGCCCCAGAGGATTCCTGGCTCAGTGCCGGGTGTATATCGCGCCTCTATCGGCAGCAGCAGGTGGCGCTTCGCGTAAACTTGCCAACGTGTGTCCTTGGAAAACGCTACGGCGATATCTCCCGGGGGCGCAACCTCGAGGAACCCCGCGACGATTTGTGCGCCCGTTTCTCGTGACGCTGCTTGCAGGGGCGCGAAGACTTCCGCGTACCAGGCGCGCCGAGTGACCAGGCTCTCCTCCGGCGTCACAATCAGCGTTGCCCCCCGACTCGCCAAATCCCGCGCAGCCGAGGCGAACACGGAAGCTCCTTTCAGGTTCGCGTTCAAGTCATCGGCCCGGTATTCCGATGTCAGGAGACTCATGTCGGCGACCGCAGCGACGCGCACGACAGGCAGCTGCGGGGCAAGTAACCTCACGGCACCGAATGCCAGGTCTAGCGCGCATAGGACAAGCCCCCCGCCGGCTGCCACGAATGCTGGCCTGCCAACGCGCGCCACCAGGGCCAGCGCGCTGGCGAAGAGGCTCAAGACGAAGGTCACGCTGTACATGCCGAGCAAAGAGGCGCTTTGAAGCACGATCGGCGCTGACACCTGGCTATAGGCGATCGCTCCTAAAGTCCCATGCGTTGAAAGAAGGCTTGCGATGTACTCCATCGCAGTCCAGCACAACGGAAACGCCAGGAGTGCGAGTGCGGGCCCGCATCTGCGTTGGATGACTCGCGCGAAGATGACAGCAAGCGGAAACAGGAGCGGGCGTAGCCCGAATAGAAGCAGGATCGCCCACGGCGGCGCGTCGCCGTAGCACTGCAAAATATAAATTTGCCCTACCAGGAACGCGACGAAGCTCACCGCCCCCAGCCGCCAGGCTGGCGTATTGCCAAAGGCCAACCACAGCAGCGGAACCGGGGCGAACCAGGTTAGCAGCCAGGCGTCACTCAGTCCCTGTGAGAAATAGAACAGTGTCGCGCTAAGTGCGGTGCAGATCAGCTCGACCATACTGATCCCCTCGAAGTTTTGACCCTCGGACTACCCTAACAGGTCAATACGGGACGGCATCACCTTCCTTTTGGCACCCCTACCCGCTTCCGCTACGGTGGAGGTCGCTTCATACTCAAAAGCGCGGCAAACCGTTCTTTCGCCCGGATGATCAAAACGCCCAGTTCAAACTCAGCCGTGCCGCCTGGTCCTTCGCGTCCGAAGCAAACTGCCCGCTATACGTCGCGTCGATCGTCACCGCCGAAGACGGCCGGAACCGTAGCCCCGCGCTGATCGTTCCCGCGTCCTCGGCGATGGGCACACCCTGGATGTCGAACGCGGTGCCGCCATCGGCGAAGCGCATCCTCGACGCGGAATCCACATCGCCCCAGGCGTGGCGCCAGCCGACGCTGCCGAACAATGCCGTACCGGCATCGCCCAGCTTGATCTCGCCGCGCAGCCCCAGGGTGCCGAAGGTCTGGCTTGAACGGTCCGAGTCGATATCCAGCGCGCCGAACGAGCCATATTCGTGGATCGTGGGCGTACGCAACTGCTGGTACGCCACGTTGACGAACGGTGCCCAGGAACCGCGTGAGCCGTCGAACACATAAGCGCCTTCGACATAACCTTGTGCCGCGTGACCGTCATCGTCGCTTCCCACGCGGGCGGCGACATCGCCAACGGCAACGCCGCGATGCGTGCGGATCTTCTGCTGCCCGTACAATGCGCCCGCCTGCCACTGGAAGGCCTCTTCGCGGCCGCCGGCATATAGCCCCGCCGTATGCGTGCGGACGTCGGCCGACGCGTCGCGCGCCGGTGTCGAGGCCGAAATCTGGCCGCTGCCCAGCGCAAAGCCCACTCGCGTCGACTGGGCCACGACGGTATCCGCGCCTATCAGCAAGCCACCGCCGTTGGCGCTCATGCGCGCGGCGTTGCCGTCGCCATCGTGGTTGCCCCAGTGGCCCCAGCCGGAGGCCCAGGCGGATGCGCCTTCGCTTTCGCCTGCGGCATCCGTGTCCAGCAGATGGTTGTTGATCGCCTCGCGCTGGTAGCGCTGGTCGTCGGCGATGGCCGTGCGCACGCTGGCGTGGATCTCGCCGGAGAGGCTGTCGAAGGCCGCCCGGGCGTCCGCGGCGTCCAGATGCAGGATCGTATCGTAGGCGGCCGTGCCCGTTCCCAAAGCCTCGACCGCACCCGCGGTCGCGCGCTCGTTGCGCGTGACCGCGACGTCCGGAAACGCGACGTCGTTGCGGGCGAGCGTGAGGTTCACGGCATTCGCCGTATACGCCAGCGATGGCGTGAGGAAGGCGAGATCCGTCGAGACACTTCCGAAGCTGCCCGTGACGCCGTTGGTTGCCGAGAGGATCGTATACGTGGTCGAGGTGTTCCAGTTCCCACCGGTGCCCAGGCTCACGACCGACCCGCCCTGCAGGCTGGCATGCCCGGCGACGTCGAGGCGATCGCCATTCCCCGCATCGTTCACGTCGACGGTGTAGCGCGTGCCTGCCGCCATGGTCAGGTCGCCCGTGAATGCGAGCGTTCCCGCGGTTCCCTGTCCGCCCGGCGATACCTCGGCCCCCGATTGGAGCACGACGTTGCCACCCGTGCCCGTGCCCGAAAGCACGGTGCCGCTGGCCATGGAAAGATCGCCACCGAGCTTGCCGTCCAGTCGCAGCGTGCCCGCCGCCACCTCGGTGGTGCCCGTGAAGGCACTGCTGTCTCCGGTCAGATGCAAGGCGCTGCCGCCGAGTTTGCGGAACGACCCTTCGCCGGACAGGACACCGGTATAGGTCACGTCGTCGGAGCGATCGAGGATCAGCGCGCCATGATCGACGATGTTTCCGGTGACCGAGCCTGTCGTGCCACCGTCGCCGATATGCAGCGTGCCCGCAGCGATCGTCGTCGTGCCGCTATAGGTATTGTTGCCGGTCAGGCTCAGCTCGCCCGCGCCGTTCTTGGTGAGACCTCCCACCGACGTTCCATCGGCCACGACACCGCTCAGCGTCGCTGCGTCGGAAGCATTCACGTTCACGGTCGAGGCACCTGCCACGCTCACCGCATTGGACAGCGCGAGGCCATCCGCCGCGAGGTCCAGCGTCGTGCCATCGGCCAGCGCCAGGGCGCCGGAGCCGATCGCCCCGCTGTCACCCAGGCGCAACGTGCCTTGCGTGACCAGCGTGCCGCCGGTGTATGCATTGGCATGGTCGAGCGCCAGTGTACCCGCACCGCGTTTCTCCAGCGCACCGTTGCCGGCAATGGCGCCATTCCAGGCGAACGCGTTGGCCGCGTCGGCGATTTCCACCGCACCGCCGCTGTCGAGCGTCAATGCGCGTGTCGTGGCGTCATAAGCGGTACCCGTGACACGCAGGGCGCCGCCGTTCAGCGTGACGCCGTTGGCCGCCGCGCCAAGATTGCCGTCGTCGCCGACGGACAGCGTGCCGCCATTGACCGTGGTCTCGCCCGTGTAAGTGTTGGCACCATTCAGTACCAGCGTGCCGGCGTCGTTCTTCGCCAGGCCTTGCGTGCCGGTGAGCACGTTGTCGATGGTCGCGACATAGCCAGCGGCCGATGCGCTGCCGTCGCCGACGCGAATCACCGGCGTGCCGCTCGACCACGTCAACGCCACCGAATCACCCGTCATGTGATAGCCGTCGGTGAGGAACTGCAGCCCTTCCGCGGCGACCTGCCCGCCCGTGCCGTCGACTGTCACCGTGCCCGGCGCGCCGCCGAATACCGCGAGACCGGGCTGCGGCGACATCGCCCCAGTGATGCTGCCGACCGCGTCGGTCCAGTTCGGCGAGACAGTGGACCAGGTACCGTTGCCGCCGCCCATCTGCGCGCCGCTGGCCAGGCCGTTGGCATTCCAGAAATTCAGCGTGGTGTTCGAGACGTCCAGGATATTGATCTGCTTGTTCCCGAGGAGCGTGACCAGCTGCAGGGTGTGCCCTGCGGGTGTCGCCCCGAACGCCAGGCCGCCGTTGGTTTCGGCCAAGGCCCCGGTATAAGAGAAGATCGTGTAGACACCCGGCCCCATCCCGCCGGCGTCGCTGACGTTCACCGTCACGCCGTTCAAGGCGAGGTTTCCGTTCACGGCGACCTTGTCGCCCGCGCCGGCCGCACCCAGCTCGACATCCATCGAGCTGCCTTGCGCCATCGAGAGGTCGCCGTTCACGCTGAGCGTGCCGATGGAGTGGCCCGGCGACAACACCGAACCGTTAGCCAGGCTCACGTTGCCGTCGATGCTGCCATGCCCGCCAAGGGCCGCGCCGGCAGCCACGTCGACATTCCCGGCAAGCACCGCCGCGCTGCCCGCCGCGCCGCCGACGATCAGCGCGCCTGCCTGCACCTGCGTGCTGCCGGCGAACGTCGAACCGTTGCCGTCGAACAGAAGCGTGCCACTACCCTTCTGCACCAACTGCCCCGAACCGGCGAGGGTATCGGCGAAGTTGACCGTGTCCGAGCGGTCGAAGGCCAGGATGCCATTGTCCGTCACGTTGCCGCTCAAGGTGCCGGTGGTACCGCCATTGCCCACGGTCAACGAGGTTGACGCGCCGAGAACCGTGCCCGCCCCCGTGCCGCCATCGACCGAGCCGGTCACCGTCAGGCCCTGCGGCGCGTTGAACTGGATGGACTGGGCGGACACGTTGCCCGTCACGGTCGAGGCGATCGCATTGGCGAACACGAAGGCATTCGCCGAAATGTCGCCCAGCGTCTGGATCGCATTCGAGGCGGAGCTGAGGCTCAGCGTCCCGGACGTATTGGCGACAAGCTCGCCCGCGGTGACGCCGTTGCCGACCTGGAACACGTTGCCGTTGGTCCCCGCATCGAGCGTCAGCGCGCCCGGCGTGATGACGCTGCTGGATAAGGTGACACCGGTATTGCCGGTAAGGGTGATCGATCCACCCCGCAGTTGTGCGCTCGGCGCGAGCACCCCGCCGTTCGAGGCAAGCGAGATGTTCCCCGTGGTCGTCAGGCTCGTGGGCAGGGTGAGGACACCGTCGCTGGTGAGGCTGATGTTGCCTGCCGCCCCGCTAATGATGCCTCCGATCGTCAGGTCGCTCGCGGCGTGGATGGCGATGTTGTTGCCCCTCGCCGTGACATTCCCGCCGAAGCTGTTCGCGTTCGACAACAGCACGTCGTGGGTGCCGGCGTCGAAGGCGCTCGTTCCCGTGATGTCGAATACGCCTCCCTGCGTGATTGCGCCGCCAGTCGTCAGCAGGTCGATGGCGCCGGCACGCACACCCTTGATGGCAAGCGTGGCGGAACTGCTTGTCAGGCTCGTCAACCTCGTCGTGGGACCGATGTCGCCATTCAACGTCAACGCGGCTGGTGTGGAGACGACAAGCGAATGCGCACCGTCGATCGTGCTCGAGACACCGATGGTCGACTGACTCTCCAGGGAACTATCGCCCAGCAACGTCAGCCGGGCGACGAACGCCTGCAGCCCCGTGGAGATGATCGATCCGTTAAGTCCCGTGACACCCACATGGTTCAAGGTCACCGAGCCATCGATGTCGATATGGTCGAACGTGAACGACGCATTGTTGCCCTGGCTCTTGACGTCGCCGGTGCCGGTGATCGATTTGACCTCGAGCGCCCCCGGCGAGACGGCATCCGGCTCGAACGTGATCTGCGCACCGAGGGTACTGCCATCGAGCTTCACGGTATCGATGGAATTGCTGGCCGCGGAGATGACCTCCGCCGCGCCGCCGTCGGCCACCTCGAGCGCGCCCTGGATGATCGATCCGGTCTGCAAGTGCAACTGGTTTCCTGCTCCATTGAACAATACGGCCGAAGCGCGTGCGCCGCCACCACCGGCAACCAGGCCGCCCGCGATCGTGCCTGCGTTCGTCAGCGAAGCTCCCCCACGCGTGATGATGCCGATGCCTGCCGCGCCATTGCCGGCGCTCGCACCGCCCTCGATGATGCCGCCAGAACCGTTACCCACGACGAGGCCGGTGTTCAACGCGTTGATAGCGGCACCGGCCGCACCCGAGTTGCCGGTGAAACCTCCGCCGCTACCGGCGCCGCCCGCCCCGCCTGCGCCACCGCGGATGGTGCCCGAATTGATGACGTTCGCATTGGCCCCGAAAAGCAGCATGCCGTCGCCGCCACCGCCGCCACCGCCACCGAAGGTCAGGCCGACGGTCTGAAAGCCGCCCGTGCCGCCGGCACCGCCGGCGATGGACGCACCCGAGGCAACCGTTACCTGAGCGCCGTCCACGGTATCGGCCACGCCGGTGCCGCCTCCGCCACCGCCGCCACCGCCCGCTGCACTGCCGCCGCCGGGGCTGCCACCGTTGCCACCATCGCCGCCGGTGGCCACATTGCCTGAGATGAAATTGAGGGACGTCGTGGCCGTCCACACACCCGCACCGCCGCCGCCACCGGCGCCGGGTGCCCGTGCCGCATCCGCGCCATCGATGCCGCGACCGCCTGCCCAGACACCCGCAGCATTGGTGCCGAGTGCACCGCCACCGCCGCCCGCGCCACTGTTGGTCGCGTCCCCGCCGGTCGCACCAGCACCGCCATTGCCGATGCTCGACAAGCCGCCTGGTATCTGCGCGAATCCGGAGATATTGACCGCGCCGCCGCCCTGCCCGTTACCCGCGCCGCCCGCGCCCTCTCGTCCGTCGCTCGTTGGCGCGCCGCCTTGCGCGCTGCATGCACGGGTGTCCGTCGGCTGGCACACCTGGGCCAGGACCGGCGCGCCGAAGGCCCAGAGTCCCGTAGCAAGCATGGCACTCCACAGGAGCCGCGGGCGGGGCGCTGCGGATTTGCCCTCCGTGGCAAGACCATGGTTCGACGACGAAAGCTCGGACGCGACCTGGACGACGCGCAGGGCACGGTTCCACACGAGTTGGTATGCACGGTTCACTGGATTCCCCATTGGCATCAGCGCCCCCTGCCAGGATGGCGCAGCGGGCGAATATTACGTCTTTTGGGGCACTCGCGACAGTCGACTTCTGAGGCATGGAGGAGCTTGCGTGACCTGCGCGCAAGACTGGTCACACTAAATATAAATCGCCTCTGGCAAGATGGGGAACCGCTGACAACGACTCGTTGATGAGTAGCCTCCGAATGCACTATCGCCTTGCCGGCTTGCTTGTCACTTGCCTCCTAGCTTTTGCCGCAAAAGCAGATAGCGCCAGCCCACCCTACCCCGACACGTGGCGTGTCGAACAAGTAATCATGCT
>Ga0268266_10001057_pt1 | contig 34513 bp, 37 predicted proteins | sample KBSS13metaG_FD_190356 | JGI IMG/M metagenome (GOLD analysis project Ga0268266, IMG submission 190356) | Switchgrass rhizosphere microbial communities from Kellogg Biological Station, Michigan, USA - KBS S1-3 metaG (SPAdes) (version 2) | ecosystem: Host-associated > Plants > Roots > Rhizosphere...
TAGCAAGCGGTGCATCTCTGCCTCCTCTTGCAGGTGAATTGGCGTGAGCACGTGTTCTTCTGCGCTAACGTTGGCGGGCGACATATCATCTCGATGACTCGGGCGACCACTGAGGGACGCACTGGACCTGCCGGTTGCTCCATCGTTTTCGCCGACCGACAGCGCCGGACATTTGCCACATGCAGTAGTCATCACCCCGACCACCCCACCGGCACATGCTGACCATTGGGATCGCCATGGGACGCACGAAGTCGTTGTGTGGCGCGGCGTGGGCAATGTTAGCCAGTGAGGCATAATTCGCCGTGAAGTGGATCCATTGGGGGAGCGCCTGTCCGCGAAGGGATTGACCAATGTCGATGGACGAGATCGGGCGAACGTTCGACTGGCTGAATTGGCCATGGGTCGCAACGGTGCTCGGACTGCTAGCGACCATCGTTGCAGTTGTCGCTTTCGTCCGGACCAAGAAGCCGATGGACCGAATCGCCCACAATGTAAATCTGATGGGAGACGCCTATTCGCGGAGGCGCCGTATCGATTGGCGCGACGTCCAGGACGCCGCAAAATCGGTGACGAAGTCGACACTCAATCGCATGGGCAGAATCGATGTGATCATCGCCCCCGGTGCGCGTGGCGCTATCTTCGGACAGCAGATTTCAGAGCTGCTCCACAATGACCCTCCGATCGTGGTGGGCGTAAGTCACCGATTGAAGGTTCCCTATCACGATGTGTTCGAACAGCCGTTGAAGGCAGACAATCGCGACTGGGAGGTCGAGATCCCGCGAATAGTCGAGGCTTTCCGGGAGGGAACGGCGTTGATCGTTGACGACTACGCCCGAGGCGGAAGCTTCATGCGTGAACTTAGGATCAAATTGTGTTCCCAAGAGGTCGGTTTCAGCGAGAAATCGGTCACTTGCGCCGTCGTCGTATCGACCGATCAGGCTGTTAACGAGGGGCGAGTTGACTTCTCAGGTAGCAGGTACAACGACACCGATTTGCATTTCCCATGGGGAAAGGCGCTATAGCAAATCATGACGTCTCGAGTTCCAACGGGCGTGATCCAGCCACTCACGCTTCAAGCTCCCAACGGGAGGCGGTTTGCTCATTGGCGTGGACGCAGCAGTGCTCGTACGGGGCAGGCAGCCGATTGCCCAGCTTTGGCCGCCATGCTTGAATTTCGCTAGCAGATCTGACGACCGGGCTGCGGATCGGGCGAAATGCATCCGCGCTGCAGCAAACTAACGATCGCGGACTTCGTCAAGGGGATAGAGATTTTCGAAGAAGCTCGAGTGAGAAGTGCACCGGCGGCCGACGTCGAGTGCACGAGTCGCGAGATCCTCCTCCGAGACTCCCCTGCCGAGCAGTCCGAGCCGTGGACCGCGACAGGCAGCGCATACGTCTACCGAGACCTCACCCGGGCACTCGCCCTGCGTCAAGACCACCTGACACGTAACGACGGCGACCCGCCCGACGAGCAAGTACAACGGCTAGTACTCGAACATCCCGGTTCAGTAGCGGTATTTGCGGTCGCTGAAGGCGATCGCGTGGTGTGCGTGCGTCAGTATCGCCACACGCTTCGACGGCGATTCATTGAACTGCCCGCCGGCATATGCGACGTCGCCGGAGAGAATCCGCTGGAAGTGGCACAACGCGAACTTCGGGAGGAAGTTGGGCTAACTGCCCGACATTGGGAACCAATGTCCACCACATGTCCATCTCTCGGACTGAGCACTGAAACGGTGCGGATTTACCTCGCGCGTGATCTCGCGCCGGCAGCAAATAATGCTTTCGTGCGCGTGCACGAAGAGGCTGATATGGACATCTTCGCCGCCCCCTTCGATGCACTGCTCGAGGCTGTCCTCGGCGGCCATATCGTTAATGCTCAGCTGGTCATTGCCGTGCTGATGTTCCAAATAGGGCGACTCCGCAAGCCTGACCAGCCACAGTACAGTCAGACGATCAGATGAGTGGATCGAGCATGGCCAAGTTTGCGCAGATTTCGGATCAGCTGGCGCGGGTGGCCATCGAAGTTCCATCTTGGGGCTTCGCTAACTCAGGGACGCGCTTCAAGGTTTTCGGCGCAGCAGGTGTCCCGCGAACCGTGATGGAGAAGATCGCCGACGCGGCCCAAGTGCACCGATACACGGGACTCGCACCCGCGATCGCGATACACATTCCGTGGGACACGGTTGCCGACTTCACGAAGATTCGCAATTACGCCGAAGACAACAACTTGTCGATTGGAACCGTCAACTCGAACACCTTTCAGGACGACGATTACCGATTCGGTGGCCTATGTCACCTCGATGAGAACGTCAGGCGCAAGGCAATTCGCCACCACTTCGATTGCATCGACATCATGGATGTCACGGGTTCACGCGACCTCAAGATCTGGCTGGCCGACGGATCGAACTATCCCGGTCAAGCCGACATCACGCGCCGCCAGGAACTGCTCGCCGAATCTCTTGCAGCCATCTACGCAAGGCTTGGACCTACGCAGCGAATGGTATTGGAATACAAGCTTTTTGAACCCGCCTTTTACCACACCGACATCCCTGACTGGGGTACTGCCTACATCCACGCCGTAGCGCTCGGCGAACGCGCCGTGGTGTGCGTCGATCTTGGCCATCATGCACAAGGCGTCAACGTTGAATTCATCGTCGCTCAATTACTCCGACTCGGCCGTCTCGGATCGTTCGATCTCAACAGTCGGTTTTATGCCGACGACGATCTCATCGCCGGCGCCGCCGACCCTTTTCAGCTCTTCAGGATACTCACCGAATTCGTGCAAGGCGGCGGCTTGGACGCAGGATCATCCACGGCATTGATGCTGGATCAAAGCCACAACATCGAGCCTAAGATTCCCGGGCAGATCCGATCGGTGCTGAACGTGCAGGAACTCATCGCCCGGGCGCTCCTCATCGACCGCTACGCCCTCGATCTAGCACGACTGGAAGGTAACGTGTTGCGGGCCAACGAGATATACATGGACGCCTTCTACACCGACGTGCGTGCCGACCTTGCCACATGGCGGGAACGTCGCGGTCTACCCCGGAACCCATTGAACGCATATGCGCAGAGCGGATATCAGCAGCGAATCGAGCAAGAACGAACCGGCGGCGTTCAGTCGGGCTGGAACTGAGATGACCCACGAACGTCGATTTACGCCCGACCCTCGACCGGAGGTCGGCGGGAGCGGATGCGAGGTCACACATATCGTTGCGCGCAGCAGAGAGTCCATTCAGCGTGGGAATGCGGTTTACACCTCGGCGAAGAGCATCGCGACCGACCCGGTGAACGGCGCTCAGGTCGAAGTGATGTGGACCACCGCTCAGCGCGTGCATCGCAGTGACACCGTCACTGAATACGCCGCGCTTCGCCTCGACCGTCTGCATCAACTATCGCGCAATATTGCGGTGGCTGCTTCAACGCCGGAAGAGCTTTCAACCGCGCTGGGCTACTGCCTATTCGCACCAGCCCCCAATCCATTGATGCCCGCGGCAGCGGTGCAGGCGATCATCGAAGCAACACATGTGGATATCTATCTGGCGTGTCCCGCGATGACGGTCGCGGTCGCAGACGACGGCCAAGCTTTGACCGAACGAATGTTTGGCGATCTGATCGGCTGGATTCCATTTCACACGTGGGGATTTGACCTTGGACGCGACGTCCAGCGCGCGCGCGAGCTGCAATCGAGGGCACGCGGGTGCATCGTCGAGGCCTGCTGCGTCATCGTTTGGGGGGATACGGATCGCGAAGCCGCGGAGGCTGCACGCTGGGTCAATAAGGCCGTCACCGACTACTTCGCGGTGCCACGCTCGCCAACGGAACCGCGAAACGCCGCGTCCGGAACAAGCTCGATTAGCCAACGTGATGACTACGCAGCGGCCTTGGCCCCCCGGATACGCAACGTCCTCAGTGCAGGGGCCACGAATTCCGGCCGACTCGTCGGCCACTTCGATGACTCTGCCCGCGCGATGAATTTTGTAGACCACGACGACCTCTATTTGCGGACCGTCGAGGGCCAGGACGACTATTTAGATTCGAGTCTGCTGCCACTGGTGATCGCGCCAGGACTGGCACGGTCCGCCACACTCCAGCAGGTTGCGATCCAGGTCGGCGCTTTGGCTCGGCCCCGAGTGCGATCACCGGCGGTCATCGGTGTCCCTGGCGTCGGTCTGTTCACCTATGGCACAACGAAGCGCCAGGCACAACTCCTATCCGAAGCACTAGTCGAAATGCTGCCCGCCCGCGCCCGAACCTCACCTTCGTGCCTTACCAGGATTCGACAGGTGCTCGCCCCGTGCGCCGATGTGGAACAGCGACGCGACAAGCCGCTGGCGGGCCGTGTCGCGCTAGTGACGGGCGCGGCCGGCGGTATCGGTCGCGCCATCGCTCGCCGACTTGCGACCGAGGGCGCCTGCGTAATGCTCACCGACATCCGCGATGAGGCTGCACACACCGCGGCGACGGAGATTGGTCCCGAGTGGGTCGCCCGCGGCATCGCGGTGGACATCTGCGACGAACGTTCGGTCAACGAAGCCGTCGAACGGACGGTCTTGGCCTACGGGGGGCTCGACCTCGTAGTCAACTGTGCCGGGCTGGCGAACGCGCGTCCCTTGTTGGCAACGACGGCAGCCGACTTCGAGCTGCATCACGCGGTGTTGGCAAAGGGATCATTCCTGATGTCGAAAGCCGCGGCGCGGGTGATGATCGACCAGGCACTTGGCGGCGACATCGTCTACGTCTGCTCTAAGAACTCCGTCGTCGCGGGTGCCGAAAATATTGCCTATGCCGCGGCCAAAGCCAGCCAAGCGCATCAAGTCCGCCTGTTAGCCACTGAGCTCGGCGCCCATGGTATCAAGGTCAACGGCGTGAATCCCGATGCCGTAGTGCGGGATTCGGGCATCTTCTCCGAGGGGTGGGGCGCCAGCCGGGCTGCTGCGTATGGCATAGCCGAGAAGGACCTCGGCGCCTTCTATGCTGGGCGCACCTTGCTGCGGAGCGAGGTATTGCCTGAACACGTTGCCAATGCAGTATTCGTGCTATGCGGACCAGATACGACTCGCACAACCGGCATGCATATTCCTGTTGATGGAGGATTGCCGGACGCGTTCCTTCGCTGATCTGGCTGCTGCACATGAATTCCACCCGCAAGCAAACAGTCCGCGTTGCGGCGGTCGACCTGGGAGCCAGCAGTGGTCGTATAGTCGCCGTGTCCATCGGCGCCGACCAGCTCACGTATGACGAAGTCCATCGCTTCCCCAACAACGCAGTACCGATCCGTGATGGACTGTACTGGGACATTCTGGGGATATATCGAGAAGTGATGATCGGCCTTCGGTCGGCAAGCAGTCGATTACCGCTTGACGCTATCGGAATCGACTCTTGGGCAGTTGATTTCGGTCTCCTCGACAGGTTAGGCAACCTTATCGGAAATCCACGAAGCTACCGTGACCCGTATTCCCTCGCCGGCCAACGCCGATTATTGGAAGCCACCAATCCCGATGAGCTCTACGCGCGTACGGGTATCCAACAACAGCCATTCAATACGGCATGTCAGTTACTCGCTTGCGCCGAAACGGGCCTGCTAGACACCGCTGACAAAATACTGCTATTGCCCGACCTGCTGGCGTACTGGATGACGGGCCAAATGGCCGCTGAACGGACCAACGCCTCCACCACCCAACTCTACGATGTCAGCACTGGCAGCTGGGCGCTTACGCTACTGGATCATCTTAGCCTTCCAAGCCATATTCTCCCTGCGTTGGTCGACCCCGGTTTCTTCGTTGGCAATGTGTCCCTGGGCATTTCGGAGCGCGACGTCGCACCCGCCAACCAAGTACCCGTCATCGCGGTGTGTTCACACGACACGGCGTCTGCCGTAGTCGCCGTGCCGGCTAACGGAGCGGACTTCGCCTTCATCTCCTCAGGCACGTGGTCGCTCGTCGGTGTGGAAGTGAATACGCCGATACTGACCCCTGAGGCCAGGGCCGCGGGTTTCACTAACGAGGCAGGCATCGACGGCACAACTCGCTTCTTGACTAACGTGATGGGGCTGTGGGTGCTCTCGGAGTGTCAACGTCATTGGAAAGACCGGCGGTACGCCGCATTGGGAACAGAATTGCTTATCGATGAAGCCATATGCCATCCTCCACTCAGCTGCGTGATCGACATCAATGACCCGCGGCTGCTCGCGGCAACAACTTTCGACACGGATCCAATGCCGACGCGAATTACCGAGCTGGCCGCCGAAAGTGGTGAACCTATTCCGGACACCCCAGGCGAGATCGCGCGGTGTGTGATCGACAGTCTCGCGTTGGCCTACCGCCGCGCTGTCAGTGACGTTGCGCGGCTGACAGGACGATCGATCGAGGTGATCCACATCGTTGGGGGCGGTTCTCGACATCCGGAGCTTTGTCAGCTCACCGCCGATTCATGCGAAATCCCGGTGCTCGCCGGGCCCAGTGAAGCGACGGCGATCGGCAACGCACTCGTTCAAGCGCGAGCACTCGGGGGAGGCATCCACGATCGCGACTCGATGCGATCGCTGATTCGACGGACCCACCGACTGATGCGGTATCAGCCGCGGTCGGGCGGATCTTGGGCCGATGCCGAGCGCCGCGTGTATGGCCGCTGAAGCCTTGCGACAGGCCGTTTCACTGCTTGCGGTATGTTTCTACGACCGCACGCGAACTCCATTGGCGGGCGCCCCCCGTGTCGAAATCCCATGTCGCATCGAGTGTAACGTGGGCTGCTAAAGCGAGGGTGTGCATCTCATTCTCGGATAGAAGATGCATGGTGAACCCCGACAGCGGTACGGCTCCTGCTCGGTTGACGCCTCGCCCGCGAAGGTCACCGAAATTGTCGACGCGACCAGTGATGAAGTCCGCGACCTGGTGCCGCCGACGATAGTGTCGGCGGACATGGCGGGTTAGGCATAGTCGCCCTCCGGGGCGTAAAACCCGGGCGGACTCGGTCAACGCAATTCGTCGTGCCTCCAGAGGAAGTATCGATTCGACCATGTGATAACCCAGCAGCACCGAGTCGAAGACGTCGTCGCGAAAGGGCAAGCGCGACGCATCGGCCAAGACCAACCTGGCGCGGCAGTGCTTAGCCCGATAGAGCGACAGCTGGGCCGATGCGTAGTCCACGCCGACCAATTCGTGTGCGCCACAAAGGTGGTCGTGCAGCCGGCCCGACCCACAGCCAACATCCAGCAGCCTGCCTTTCCGCGCGGCCAGCGTCCGGACAAGACGCCGTTCCCCTGCAGTTACCTCTTCTCGAAGAAAGCCGGCCGCCACGGAGGCGGAGTCGTAGAACGAATGGTTGGTCACGGTGAACGCTCGCGAGCCAGCCGCTGATAAATCTCGAACACGAGATTGTGCGTACTTGCAGTCTGATCCATCTCGATCCCGTAGCGCGACGCCGCACCGTTGAGCAACGACGTCACGACGTCATCGACGGCCCCACGGTAACCGGGACCATAGACGTTCCCGCCGACGGCGAGTTCGGCAATTACCGATTCGACTTCGTCGCTCGAGCGGACACACCCCCACGACACCACTTCGCTGCCCACCACTAAGACCAGCTCATCGCCCAAGCTCACGCGGATGACTTGTTGTTCGTCAATTGCCGACGCGGTGGTCGCCGTAAGCAGTACCGGTACATTCGGGCCGAGTGTCAACGCGGCAGACATCGCGGTCTCGACTTCCACATCCCTTGAAGTCCAACTCAAGCAACTGTCGAGTCGAAACTCGGAGTCAGTGACGAACTGCGCCAAATCCAGCGCATGTATCGCCTGATTGATCAGCACCCCGCCGCCAGCCTGGTCGCGCCGCCCCTTCCAAGTCTCGTAATACGGACGTGCTCTCGCCAGGATCTGCTGAATCCCGACGAACGAAATACGGGCCCGTTCGTCGCGCAGATATTGTCGGCATTCCAACGCTGCCTCACTGCATCGCTGCACCATTGAGCAATAGACGCGGCCGCCGTGGCGTTCGGCAGCAGCGGTGATCGCATTCCTCTCCGATGGGCTCAGCGCAACCGGCTTGTCACAGAGCACCGACGCGCCACTCTGCAGCGCCCGAATGACCTGACGGTGGTGTAGGTGGTGTGGAGTGGCAACAACCACCAGGTCGGGACGAGGACTTATCCAATCATCCTGTGCGGCAAGCGCGAGGCACCCGGCCGCCGAAGCGACTACTTGCGCAGAGGCGCTAGTCCGGGAAACCACCGCACACAAGTTGACTGCGGGATGCTCACTCAGTGCGGCGGCGAAGAGTCGACCACTCTTGCCCGCTCCAAGCAGCACCGTCCGCAGGCGGGTCATATCGCGAGCGCTCGGAACGCCAATCCGATGGACCGACCAGTGGCGTGGGTTTGTTCAACGAACTCGGCTCGATCGAATCCGGCCGCGCACATTATCGAACGAACGTGTTCCTCGGTGAAGGCCCACAAGTGTTCTGGGTGGTAGCCCATGTCCTCAACACCCCACGGACCGTCAGCGTGTGGCACCGATCCGACCAGGAGTCCACCGGCGCGTAGAACCCGGCGTGCTTCAACGAGTATCCGCAGAGGATCGAGCGCATGCTCCAATAGTTCGGCACAGATGACCGCGTCGAATTCTCCGCGTATGTACGGGGTCTGCTCGGCCCAAGATCGGACAGCCTTCACGCCGCGAATGCGCGCTGCCTCGACGAGAGCGTCACTTAGGTCGACACCGTGGACCTCACAACCCTTTGCAATGAGTACTGCGCCGAAAGCGCCGCTGTTACATCCGAGATCGAGTGTGCGTGCGCCACCGGGAATCCAGGACGTCAAGAGTTCCAGCCGATCGAAGTCCGGACTGTCGGTGTCGAAATGACCTTGTTCATGCATGTCGGTGTAATCAGCGTAGAGCCGTTCGATCTCGGCCGGGGTGGACGGTGTGCGAACGTGACCTTCGGGGAGTGGTGTCCCGGGTGGGAGTACGCGGTCCAACCCAAGCTCGGCGAGGACAGAACAATCGTCCTGCACGTCTGAGACGCCCGCAATGGCCGCAATCCGGGCGATCTCCGTTGCCAACAGCCGCCAATGTCCGCGGTCATCGACCGCTTCGCCGACGATCTGCCGTTCGCCGCAGTGCAACAAGAAGCGAATGAAACGATGTCGTGTCAGCTCGTTCTTCTTCTTGTAATACACGCCGATTGGAAGGGAGTCGATCTCCGAATCCGTCAAATAGCGGTGGTCCTCGACGTCGTTGGGCGCACCGTCGAGAAAGCTGGAGTGCGACCACTCTGTCATGTGCTCAGATCCCCGCCGGCTTGCTCAAGTCGCTTCAAAATCTCGCTGGTCTCAGCGTCGGTAATGTTCAGCGGCGGCTTGATCTTGATCACGGACGGGTCGTATCCACCCATGCCCACCAACAGGCCGTGTTCGACGCAGTGCTGCCGAAGCCGTGATGCGACAGCATCGCCGCCGATCACGCGCAGACCTACGTGCAGCCCTACCTGTCGTACGTCGTCGAAGACGACGCCGCCTCGGCACCATGACTCTACGGTCGCGCGCAGTTGAGCGCCTCGCTGCCGAACATTACTGAGCACGTCGTCACGCTCGACGATCTCAAGCAGCTTAAGCCCGACGCTATGAGATAGACCCGAGGTCGCGAAGGTATGAAGGTCGTACGTGCCCACCTCCGGAAATCCGTGCATGTCCGAGCGCAACAGCACCGCCCCGCAATTGAAGCCTCCGCAAAGGCCCTTGCCGAGGACCACAAAGTGTGGCTCCAGCTCCAAGTGACTGTAGTAGCGACCGGCCCGCATGTAGGTCTGAATCTCATCGAATATCACGGCGAATCCCGAATCGTTCGCGCGCTCAATCAACGCTTGCAGCCAACTCCTCGGCACTTCGCGTTGCCCTCCCGACCCTTGAATGGGTTCGACCACCACGGCTACAAGTTCGTGTGCGACGGGATCGAGTTGCCGGTTTAGTTCAGCGATGGCTTGCTCCAACGCCGTCCTGTCAGCGGGATCAGCCGACGGGAAGGCCAATGTGAAGGTGTCCGGACCGAAGGGCTTGAAGGGCAGCAGAGTTCTCTGTCGCAGCGACACTTCTTCCTGGGCCGGCCACGACAACTGTGCGGTTCCCAGAGTGGTTCCGTGAAAGCCGCCCTCGACGCGGCCCACCACGTGACGCGTCGGCCGATTCAACACTGCAAGCTTGATTGCTGACTCAATCGCCAAACCCGAGGTCGCCGTGAACGCGACTTGTCCGTATCGCGACCGCGTCGCGTTATTGGGAACAAGGTTCAAGAGCTTGGTGGCGAATTGCTCCCGGACGTCGGTCGCAAAACCTTGGTGGACATGCCAGTAACGCCGCATCACGCCTGCGGCGTGCTCAGCGATTTCGTCGTGAGAGTGTCCAAGATAAAGAGCCCAACTCTGCGATGTGCAGTCGAGAAAGCGGCGCCCCGATCTGTCCCACAGCCACACTCCTTTTCCGTAGGCGAAATCCACGGTGGGTGTTCCGCCACCAACGGTGAGATCGGAGCTAGTCAATCGCTGCCTCCCCAGGATGTACAGTCTGTTTGAAAACGCGACCACCCGATCTAAACCTTTGCGGTCGCAACGCAATTGGCGCTTCAAAGGTGGGAGCGTATATCTCAGCCCTCCGCACATCGTCATCCCGGGACTGGGAGGGCAAATGTCGGTACCTGACGACGCCGGATCCTTCCCGCAGACTGCCGATCGCATACAGGCGGCGCCCGACCGATTCCGCCGTCCGCTGCAATAGTTCCACTAGCGACGGTGCAGTTGTGATGACCAATCGGTTGTCGCCAGCTAATCCCATGATGGACAGCTCGATTGCGTCTAGGCCGAGTTTGAATGCCACAAATTCTGCCGAGTCCGATAGCGGTACAGCCGCTTCATCAATGTCGGCGTCGAGTCCTAACGGAGCGATCAAGTCTCGTAGGCATCTGTCGAGTGCATCGCTCATGTCGGTGCAACCGTTGACCAACCCACTACTCGCAAGCGCTCGTCCGAGGCGAATCTCTGGCCAGTAGTCAACGAAGTCGTCGCGAACCATGCTCCACTCGTTCAAACTGAGCGCCGCCTTCGACGAACTGTTCAAGAGCGCAAGGGCTGAGTTCCAGCCGCCCGTCGGCCCGCTGATGAGGACGACGTCTTCGGCCCGAGCGGACCGCCTGCTCATCGGCTGGTAGGAATCGAGGAATCCCACGACAGTATTGGAAACGCCGAATTCGCCGTGAGAAATGTTCGATGCTTGAAGCAACTGGCCGCCCATCACCTCCAGGGCGTCGTTGACGCCTTGACCCACCGCCGTGAAGTCGAGTTCGTCGAAGTCCGCCGGCGCACGGAGATCGATCTGCACGCCGTGAAAGTCAGCTCCTACGGCGGCAAGGTCACTGGCGGCCTCCACTACGCCGCGACGGACAAGTGAGCGCACATCCTCACCGGGAAACGCTTGATTTGCGCTGATGTGATCGCTTGACAGGGCAATCTGACGGTGATTGTTGGCGCGGATTACATAGGCATCGACAGGCCCGCTGATGTGCAGCGGACACCCCGCGAGCACGGCGGCTATGGCCGCCGGCTCATTCCACACCGCGCAGTCCTCCGCGCATCGAGTGCCTCCCCAACCTCAAGTCATCTCCGAATTCGCCAGGGCCTGCGGTCATGGAGACATACTTGTTAGCCAAAGGCAGGGTACGTCACCGGTCGGCTCTGACCAGCTTGGACCAACGCGTGCAGTCCTCAGCCTGGTGGGCGTGCTTAATCGCCACAGGCTTCCACACCCTGACCGTCGGCGACCCGTTGGTTCTGGGGCTGAACTAAGCATCTGCAGGTATCAGTTTAAGCCAGGCCAGCACCGTCGAAACCTTGTGCGCGTAGTGAAGGTGATTTCGAAGCAACCCTCGCGTGAAGGACTTCCTCGCATGACGGAGGAGGAGTGGCGGGAGGTACAGACGCCACGGCGGTGTGGTGGTTTTCCTGACTACGGCATTGAGGTGACGGTCAACGTGTTGGGCCGCGATGTCGGCGAGGCGTTCACCAGTCGCCATGCCGACGGGATGGACAGATCGGGGTGCAGATCGAGCAGACCGGCCCGCTCTAGTTTTCTGAAGACTCTGGTGGATCCGGAGAGCGATCTGATGCCGCAGATGCACGGAACCGAGTAGTTCGGGAAGCGTCTCATACAGCTAAGTAGCGGTGGTTGGATCCGTGTTCGGAGATGGCGAGCGGCATGAATGGTGACTTGGATCGCGGGCTGGACATGGGGATTGAGTACTGACTGCGGAATCGTCAGGAAGGAGATGCTTTTTGTGGGCCGATGAAGTTCATCGCTGGCAATCCGCTCTGGGAAGACATGATGAAGGCGTCGCCGATCATCAAGATGGTCTGTTTTAGCGAGCGATCACGAGTGAATGGACCACCACGCGTACAACTGATCCAGCGTCCACCCCGGAACATGGTTTTGAACGACGCTGAGTAGCAATTCAGCGTCGTTCGTCCACGCGACAAGCGGCTGACCGTTTCGACTGCCGCAGAACACTGTTCCGACCGAAACTGTCGGATCAGCGTTGTGCCGCCAGGGGCCAGGGGACTGAATGCGACCCGGGCAGATCACTGTGACCGCACTCGCTACGGTCGCATTGAACGCTTCGCGCAGAGCCTGTGGATCGCGCGCCAGGGTGAAAGTTGCGGAGGACGGACCGTCAGGCTCGATGTTCTCGCCGCAAGCTACAACTGCGACGGCGCCGCCCGACGCAACCGCAGGGTGGCAGCTGCCAGGCGGGTAGCCAGCGGGCAACAGCTGCATGAGTCGAGCTTGAGCTTCGCTGTTGACTGGCGCCGCCGAGGACGTGGACGGTCCTGCGGCCGGACTGCTTGGTACGGGCGAGGTCCGCAGCGCCCAGATGACAATGCCGGCGACGACGGCAATGACTGCTATGGCTACTGCGCCGATGAGTAGCGGTCGCGCCGGAATCCGTTGGGCCGGTTTGGGATTGATCACGGGTAGACCGAGCTGGTCGAGCAGACCCTGCTCTTGGCTGTCAACGGGCGGTGCCACCGGCTGTGGCCGGATCGTCGGGATCGGTTTGTCTTCGGCCCTGTGTCGAGGTATCCGGCGGGCGCTCGATGTGCTTTCGTCGGCCGGCCGAGGTGCTGCCGACGCGGGCGCGGTACCCCGGATCACCTCAGCTGCTGCGTTGGCGAATTCTCGCGCAGATGCGAACCGATTCGCCGGGTCTTTGGCGAGGGCTTTGGCGATCACCTGATCCAGTTGCGTTGGTGCCCAGGGTAAATGATCAGATACCCGCGGCGGGGCGGCATCGAGGTGGGCTCGGGCCGTGGCTGATTCACCCTTGGCCTGATAGAACGGCTGCTTGCCGGTGAGCAGTCGAAACAGTGTGCAGCCAAGCGAATACAGGTCGGCCCGACCATCGACGGGGTCGCCGGCGATGACCTCGGGAGCGGCGTAGGCCAGTGTCGCGGTGAGCAGCCCGTTGACGGGTGTATCTCGGTCACCGATGGTTCGTGCCACGCCGAAATCACTGAGCAAGACGTGCTCGTTGTTGCCGAAGTCGTTGGCGAGGAGGAAGTTTGCGGGTTTCACGTCGTGGTGAACGATGTTGCGATCGTGCGCGTAGTCCAGCGCCTTCGCGACCTCCCGGATGATGTGAATGGCCCGGTTCGGTGTCATCGTCCCGTCGCGCAGCGCTCGTTCGGCGTCGGTGCCCTCGACATATTGCATGGCGATCCACAGTTGGCCCGTGTCCGTCTCGCCGCGGCCGTAGACAGCGACGATGTTGGGGTGGAACAGCATCGAGGCGATGTCGGCCTCGCGCAGGAACCGTTCCCTGAAGCCGGGATCACGCGAGAGCTCAGCGCTGAGCAGCTTCAGCGCGTCCCGCCGCGGATGGGCCGGATGCTTGGCCAGGTACACGAAGCCCATGCCGCCCGTGCCGAGCACCCGTTCGATGCGGTATCCCGCCACCACGGAGCCGACGCCAAGAGGCATGACCTCAGCATTACCATCGGTGACGTCAATTGCCAACGATGCGCGTTCGGCGCGGGGGGCGTGGCTGGATCGGCGGATCGCGCGACGGCATAGAGGCCGTCTGGCACCTAGGGCTGCGGTCGTGGCGCCGGTTGCGCCGACACCTCAACCCGCCGCACCAGAATCTCGCTAGCGGCGAGCAGTCCCAGACGCACAGAGTTGCCCCGGTGCCAGCGCGAAATCAACTGGCTTCGCTGCTCCTTGGCGACTTTCCCGCGCAGCAGCGGCACATTGATCGACGCGATCAGATAGGCGCTGACACCGAGAGCAGCGCTGAGCGTCGCGCTTGCCGCCGCGATTCTGCGCCGGTCACCGCCGTTCCGCCACGACCTTGCGAGCACAGCTGCAGTTCCGCCGACCGCTGCCGGTCCGATGGGCGCGAAGTAGCGGACAGGGCTGCCCACCGCCAAGATTCCGTCCTGCCGATCGGCGCTCGCGATCAACTGCGGAACTCCCACGGCGGCTTCATGGGCATTGCCGAAGAACCACCCGGCGCGCGCGAACCGCGCCATTGCGACGGTCGTCGGGAATTCCGTATCGTGCTCCGTCATCACCGAGAGGATACGACCACTACTGCCCTGCGGGTATGTCTCAGTAGTTGCACAGTGAGTCGGAATGGTCGCCACCAACGACCGGGTTGCCGGAGAAGGAGAACACCACCTGATCGGGCGGGAAGTGGTGTGCGGGGTCGTAGATGGCGACTTCGTCGTAGCCCCCAGGGCTGGGTTCGATCTTGGCTTCGACGCCGTGCACCCGTGCGAGGTCGGTCACGACGTCGGGGTTGGTGACATGACCGGCGTCCCATCGGATGGAGCGCGCAAACGCCGGCTGCACGACGTCGATGCAATGTCGTTGCGCGTCGGCTCTGGGATCGTGTGTCACTGCTTTCACCAAGATGACGGTGCCGATCACCGCCGACACCAACCCAACGACCAGGCAGCTCGCCGTGCTCACCCCGCTGTACAGACCGGACGGGCTGAGGCGCTCGCGGAACTTCCAGCCCTGCTGGGCGTAGAACACGAGTCCCGGCCGGAACGCGAGGAAGATGAAAAGAGCCGCCACGATGTACATGACGATGGCGAGGCCGAACACGATCGCTACAGTAGCTGTTCGGCGCGGCGGCGCCACTGTGGATCGTTGTGAGAAGCAAGGATTCGGGCGAGCCGCCACCCTGTTTGGTCTGGGGTACAGCGGCGCTATGGCCTCGGCATTGATCGCCAGAGGCGTCGCAGCGAGTTGCGATGTGCGCTATCGGACTTGGTTGTGCGGTGTTGCGCTCGTTCGTCGTTGGAGAACCGGCGACCAAGCGTCCATTCCTCACGGCGGGTTGGTTCGCTGTTGACGAGCCAGCGAATCTGAGTCTCCGTCAGTCCTGCGAGGTTGCCGTCGACGTCATGGCTGGCTAGCACAACACTGCCGCGGAGCAGCGGGACGGTACGCGCATCGAATCGGGTTGTGGCCAACAATAACTCGGTAGCTGTGCGATTGACTGACCGGTGGATGGCGCGCAGCGCCGGGGTCAGCCAGAAGTCGATGGTGCAGTCGGTGCTGGTGAGCGATTCCAGGCAGTCTTCCTGGACGACGTCGGCTATGTCGACCACGCTATCGAGCTCGACCTGGTACAGGTCGCCGTTCTCGCAGGCGTGAAGCATCTGGAACAAGGTGGTTTCCGATCGTGGTGCGCTACAGGTGATTCTATGGAGCGCACCGCAATGGGAGCGACGCGTTTTGTCGACGAGGTTTACTCGAGCGTCGCGAAGCCAAGCGAAGCGACACCGAAAGAGCATTTCGAACGTCTCGCGTGCTGGCCAGCGGTGCGAGGAACGGTCTCGCGTGGGCAAGCAAGCCATCGTTGGAGCAGTGGGGGCGCTCGGACGAAGGCCACACGAAGCGCACCCGGGAGATGATCGCGGTGTCGCGGCGGGCTCGTAAACTCCGCTGGATGGCGTCATATTGGGCGCGGAGAATTCCGGCGGTGGTCAGCGAATCCAAGATCAGCATTTGCTTGTTCGCACTCGCCACCGCGTGCATCGGCGCGAAATACTTGGTGGTCAACCCCAACCCAGTCAACGTCGGGACGGTGTTGCGCCTGGGGTGCGCGTGTGGCGCGGTGCTGGTAGTCGTGTGGGTGACCGCTCGACTGGACCGCTGCAGTGACCGTGCTCGGCTGGCCGGATACGCTGCGAGCCTGCTTGCCGCATACGGCTTTGCACCGTTCGTGGCCGTCGGAATGTGGATTTCGCAAGCGGATTGCGCGGCCAGCAGCGGTGCGGTGACGGGCTCAAACTTCGATCTCTTGAGCCGAGTGATCGATGCGAGCATCGCCGCAGCGCTGTTGGCGGCCATTACCCTATGGCCGCGACCGGCGGAACAGACCGAAGGACATCTCGGCCCCAGGCGGTGGTCCGTGCTGGTCCTCACCTATTGCGCTTATTCTGTCGCGAGGTTCCTCACTTCGGTTTTCCAGTATTCGGTGGCGCTGAGCCCGCGATGTGTGAATACGACCGCGGCGGCGCTGTCGATCGCGAACCTCGCACCGATTGCATTCATTTCGGGGTTTCAGGAGGAGCTGGCATTTACCGGCGTCGCGCTGGCCCTGCTATTGGGGGCGCGGTTACGCGTATTGCTGGCAGCAGCGCTGCTGAATGTCATCGTGCGGGGAGCCGAACACCTCTATTACGCGGATCATTCCACGGTGCTGCTGTGGCTGACATGGGTGGCGATTTGGTCGGGTGGTTCCCTAATGTTCGGATTCTGGCTGGGCCAGCGTGCGCTCGCGCACGGTATGAGCACGGCGGCATTCGCCGGCGTTTTTGCCGTGGCTGCCGCTATCGCGCACTCCACTCTCAACTTTGGTCCGACTGTGCTCGCCGTCATGCTGCTGCTCGTCCTCGCCGGTCTGATTGCGAACCGGAACTGGTTCCGGTCCCGATTCGGGTGGGTGCTTGACGGACCCGACATCAGCCCGACCCCTCAGTGATGGCTCCGCCGGAGAACTATGAGCACAGTTCGCTCACGCGAGACCGGATCCCGTCGAGGCTGAGCGCCGGGGTCTCAACGCGCTGTCTTGTTCTGCTGGTCTCGGCTTGCCCCTCGCCTGGCGACGGTGTTATCCAGCCTGGGCATCCTCCAATGTGGCCAATCACGCCGCCTGTAGTCCACTTTTTGCCGCAGAGACCTGTCCTCTCGATGACTTACGCTGGGTAAATGCACCCTCAGCAGGGCGGTGGAATTAGCCCACCTCAGCACCCGTGGGCATCACTGCCTCAACAGCCGGCCGGCGGTCCACCACAACGGCCTCGGTTTTCTTGGCTGGCGCTGGTGGCCACGGTAATCGCGGTGGCCGCACTGGTGGTGGGAGTCATCGGCCTGTTCCGGCCGACTGCCGGTTCTGCACCTGCATCGGCGCCCGCGGCATCGTCAACATCGGCGGGGGCGCCCACATCGTCAGCGGACACTTCGGCGGCTGATCGCGCCTTGTGCAATGCCATCGCGCCATTGATGACAGATTACGATCGCGCGTCGAACGACTGGACCGGGAGCGGTCCACCTGGAACTCCAACGCGGGACGCGGCACTGCCGAAATACAGGTCGGACACTGAAGATTGGGCGGGGCGCATTCAGGTTGTGTTGGACGCACACCAAGATGCAGGCGCGTTTTTCAGGCGCACCCTGCAACGGTTCATCGATGATCGTGTCTTATTGGTGCATAACATCCGACAGGGCCCCTCGCAGCCGTACGACGACGAAGCCTGGGCAGACAGTATGACTGCATATGGCGGACCCTTATATGTGTGCGGAAAGCTGGGCATTAATTGGTAGCGGCAACCGCCCCAGCGGGCATGCCTACGCGCAAGTACTCGGCGATGATCGTCGGGGGCCTCTGGCCGCTGACCGAGCCCGAAACCTTCCACGCCGCTTCGGAAGTTCAACACAGCGAAGGTGTCAAGCGACTTCAGGCAGCCGACTCAATCCGAAGCGATGCGAGGCAAGTCGCAAACGAGCAGTCGGGGCACTTTGTGGATGGGTTTTGCAACTGGTGCTACGACTTCGCGGCCACCTGCACCGAGCAGGCCGACAGGTATTTCGCGATGGCTCGGACGTCCGAGGAAGCGGGACGGCTGCTCTATGGCCTGCGTGCCGACCTGGATGAAATCGATCAGAAGGCGCATGAGGAAATCGCCCGCCTCGAGCAGGAACCGCATGGGCTTGGCCAATCCCTATTGATGTGGTCGCAGATCGAGCAGGTGTTAGCGACGGCGCGAGCCAAGGCTATGAGCAAATCTGCGACTGCGACAGGGGTGATGGAGAGCCTGGCACCTCGAGTTGCAGGCCTTGGCGCACAGTCGAACTCAGGTAAGGACGCCACGGGCACGGGTTCACAGCAGCCCGGTACAAGTGATCCAGTCGACCCTCAGCTTCGCCAGCTCGTGAACGAGGGTCGAGGCATGGGAGGCGGACGGGACCCAGGTGGGATGCCCCTCGCCCCACCGCCAAAAGACACCCCACCCACCGATCCGAAACCCCCGAATTCGAAAGAAAGTGCCGGGATATCAGGGGAGCCCGATCGGGTGCAGGGTAGCCCGCCTGGCAGCAAGGGCCACGATGGCGGAAAAGTCCCGAGCCCGGACGGCGGAGCGGCTGGTCAAGATCCGTCTGCGCTCGGGAATCAAACGCGTGCGCCAGGGGAGGTTCAAAGCGGCGGTATGGCCGCGCCGCCGCCTCCAAGAGTTCCGCCGCTGCTTCCGCGCAATGCGCCGAGCGTGCCAGCCTCGCCTATCAGCAGTCCGTCCGGTAGCGGCATGCAGTTGCCTTCCGCGCCAGGCGGTATGAGTGGCGGACTGCCCACGCAGGGTTTGACGTCGCCGATGTCGGGAGGCCTGCCGACCAACGCCGCCGGCGGCATGGCGCCACCTCCAACACCAGCAGCGGAACTATCTCGCGGTTTCAACGCAGGGTTTGGGGCCTCCGGCGGTCCGGCGGCTCCGCTGATGCCACCGGTTCAAAGCCCCCCGCCTACAGCGGGTGGCGGTGCACCCAGTGGTGGACTCGCTTCCGGACCCGCGCCGGTGTCAGCGGCTTCCGGTGCTCCTGCGTTGGCCGGGCCGCCGGCCCCGGTGTCGGCACCGACATCGCCTCCGACTGGCCCCGGCGGAGCCAGTGTTCCCGCCGGTCCGGTCGGGCCACTACCGCCGTTCGGATCGGACATCCCAAGCGCGCCAGCAACTTCGGGCGCCGTCAGCCCAGCGGCCGGCGGCCCGAGTGGAAGCCCTGCGGCCAGCGGTGTTTCGTCGTCGTCGGCTCCGGTCGCCCCCCTTCCGCCGGGTGTGGTGGGGTCAGGTGTCGGGGCTTCTGCCGGTGCCGCGAGCGAGGGTATCCGCTCGTCACTTCCCGATCCGCTGCTCGAGTCGGCCGAGCAGATCGTGTATCAGCTGCTGCACGCCTCACGGCTGTACCTGTTCCTGGACTGGTGCGTCGGGATGTTCCGCACCCGCTCCGGGGTCGAAACGATCATCGTCAGCAGCGAAGGCACCGGCTACATCCCGCAGGGTGTCTTCGTGCCGCGCGCGGCCCGAATGTTGTTCTCTGATCCCACATTGGGTCGGCAGTTCGCCTCGCGCTGGTTCAGTTGGGCCAACCCGGCAGAGACCATGGCGGCGTTCGCGGAGTTGGTGACGACCAACAACCCCAACGTTGAATTATGGGCCCTGGCGGTTTCAACTGACCACGGTGGATCGTCGGTACCGGCCCGTGAAGCCGGGGTACCGCATTTCGCCGAGTGTTCGGTCACCTCGGCTGCGGCCATCCGAGACGACGCCCCCGCCATGGCCCTCGACAGCCAGCATCTGCACCGGCTGGAAACCCTCGACCACGCCGAGTACACGCGGCTGATCGGTCTGGGAGACGACCGCCGGCCCGATCAATCCGAGGCGTGGCGCACGACGCTGACCGCGGCCGATACGACGATGCGCCGGGCGGGCGAACTCCTGGACTTCGTTGTGCCACCAGTGGTTCGGGAAGTCATCGACCTGCTCGGCACGGGCGTGCGGGTGCCGCCCGACCGCTGGGTGAAGCTTCAGTCGGCCATGCTGGAAGCGGTGGGTACAGGGGCGGCGCTGCGTCCCGGCCGGATGCTCGGTGATATGCCCGCCTCCGCGCATGCGCGCTCCTATCACGATTTGGCGCGCCTGATGGAGATGCTGCTGCTGTGGAACCTCGATGAGACCGATAACGAGATCAAGTATCCCGAACTTGCTTATCTGGCAAGACAAATCGAGTCGTCTGCGGCTGCGGAGCGAACCCTGCCGCGGCAGCCGTGAAGCCGGAGCGGTGACAAGATGCGCAAGATTCAGGCCGGCTTAGTCACCGCCGGGGTTGTCTTCGTGGTCACCGAGTGGCTGATCGTGAGCCACTCTGTCGCTTGGCTGTTGACAGCGGTGCTGCCGCAATGACGGAGCGTTTAGCACCCAACCTCGCCATCAGCAAGTGGGCCGAAGCGACATCGGCGCCCGAATGGAATGTGCGATGCCGACGCCGACTGGGCTAAAGGCGCAGCGGTTGTTCACGACGTATCCGGTCTGGAGGACGGCGCCGAATCGCCTTCGGCATGACGGCTCCGCGCCGGATAGGCCCGTTCGCAGAACGAGATCGGAGCGGGAGGCTATCTGGCCGTCATAGCGAGCATCTGTGAGGGACACAGGAATAGCACGGCCTTATCGATGATGTGGTCGGCCTCTTCGTCGGTGTAGTGTGACGCTTTCACGGCTTGGTTCACCGCCGCGTGCGTCATCCCACGCTGCGACGCGTCACATACGGCCCAGCCGACGCTCTGGATGTAGTTCTGATCGGCGAAGGCGATACCCTGGACCCGCAGAGCCGAGACGAAGCCGGAAGGGTCAGGCGGCGGGTATGGCTCAGCCGCGACTGGCTGAGACGACAGCAAGATCGCCGTTGCACTGATGGCCAACACCGCGAGCTTCACGGTGCAACAGTATCTCTCATCCGGTGTCCGCGTGCGGGCACCGCTTTCATCGGGACGCTGAGAACGGGCTCTGGGTGCCGTGCGGATCGGCCATGGGAACGCGTCATAGGCTCCGACTTGTCGAGTTGGGCCGACGACACGTCTCTGACCCAGGCGGTAGTTAGCGCATGCATGGTGACAAGGTGACGTCATCGTCGGGGGCGCGTGTAGATGCCGTTGCGGACGCTGCGACCAATCTCGACTGCCGACGCAGTTGTCCGGCAGTGTAGATCAAGCCCACGCGGTCGATCCAGATACGCGGAACAAGTTGCACCACAATAGGTTGCGCTAGTCCACCTGCCTCGGCGGCGTCCTTGATCGTGAACAAGCCTTGGGGAGCTGCTGGCCGTTCGCGTCGATCCGTATTGGAGAAGCTGGACGATCGGCCATGAACCGAGCCCGAGGCTGTCTGAGCGAGTGCTACACGCCAGTTATCAGCGGTCGACACCGCGACCAGATCGCGTAGACGGCTATTGGATCTCGTCATTGGTGCGCAGAAGCAACGTTGCCGCGCGGCGTCCATCCGCCTGTGACGAACGAGCTTTCGCGGCGGGCGCGTCATGACCTAATCGCGTGACCAAGGACGGTCGTCTCACTGTCCGATATGGAGTATTCCCCTTAGGCCGGACGGGGCCAAGAACGCTAATGCCAGCGCACTAACGACGATGCCAGCGATTGCCAGGCGGCGGACGCCCGGACTACTGCCCCTTATCTGGTTCAGCGCGATGAAACCAAAGAACACCCCGAGCACCATTCCAATTAGGTATAGCGCCCCGAGGATGGTCCCGATCACTTGGCTCGTTATGAAGAGGGATCCGACGGCGCAAGGCCACGCCACCAGCGAACATATCAATGACGCGATAGCAGTCATCTTGCTCCCCGTTGCCGAGGATATCCCCTGCTGGGCGTCGCCCCTCAGCGGCTGCTGCGGATGGTCATCGGCGGGTTGGTAGTTCATGCGGACCTCCTGTAGGAAAGTTGTTTGTCCAGATCATGTGCGACTACTCGAATCCGGTGAGATAGACGCTTATTTGGTCGCGCACGGTGCCGTTGGAGTCGTTGATTGCGGCACCGGTTCCGCTGTAGCAGTAGGCGGTGGCACCCCGAACCGGTTGGGTAGGTGCAGATTTGGGTGGCCCCGTCTGGGTTCACGGCAACGCTGCTGTGCACCTCGCGCGGCGAAATTCATCAGCGCGTTGCCAGAGGTGTTACCTGCCGAACCTGCAGTCTCGATCGTCGCCGTACCGGCGAGGTCCACGCGGCGGTCGTTGTTCTGGAGACGGTGCCTGGTCATTGTCATCGGTGACATCGGCGCGTCTAACAGAACTGAGTTCATCACAACTCCTGACACTCGGCGCTTCCATCGCGGACCGATTTGCCGGCCACCGGCTTCAATCTCTGCGGTACCACGGCATGTCGGCCCTGATGACATCGTCAAACTTGGCGGCCCACAACTCATGAGTAACCGGTTACTCGAATTCAGCTTGCGCCGGCCATAGGCAACAACCACGCGCAGGCAGGAAACTAGACCGGGGTTAACGACGAGGCTGAGCGTGAGCTCGCGAAGTTGGTCGAGCAGGCGACAACCGATCTCGAGCGAGTGCAAATCGCCGAGCAGCGGGCACACAATCTGTGCTGGACCCTTCGTCGGCCGGCCGACGCCGAGGCAGTGCTGGACGACACCTACAGGCAACTGACCGCGCCCAGCGCTCGGCATCTGCTAGCCGCGCCGCGGGCCGCAATCTGCGCCGACCTCGGCCGGCCACGGCAGGCCGTTCAGGCCGCCACCGAAGCACTCGCCGAGGCGTCGTTGCCCGATCACCTTGTGGTACTTGCCAGCTGGGGCCTGGTCGGCGGTCTGGGGATGCTGGGTCGTGCGGATGAGATCGGCGCCGCGAGTAGCCGCGGCTACGCCGCCGTTGCGCGGGCTCCGAATGCCGCGGTGATGCTCATGGGTCTGGTCTACCGTCACATGATCGGACTGAAGCTCGCGGGCTATCTGGACGAAGCGGAACGCATCGCCGTGGAGGCACGCCGAGAGGTTCAGGACAGCTGGTTCCCGCACAGCAGCCTCATCCTGCTCGGACAGGCCGCGCTGGCACAGGGCCGCGTCGCCCGTGCACTTGGGTGGCTACGCGAGGCCCACATCAGCTTGACTCCACTTGGCGACCTCGGCGGTTGGCTGTTTCGCTGCCGGGTGAGTTTGACGCAAGCGCTTGCGATGGCCGGTCAGGTGAGCGAGGCCAAGCAAGCCTTGGCCGAGGTAGACGAAAATGACCACCCGGCATTCGCCTTCCTTGGTCCAGAAGTGATGCTGGCGCGGGCTTGGGTTGCCGCGGCCGAGGGAGCAGTAAGTCTGGCACGCCGCCTCGCGCGCCAAGCCGTCGATCTCGCCGCCGACGCCGGACAACTCGCCTATGAGGTCTTGGCGCTGCAGACAGCGGTCGCCTTCGGCGATCGCGGCGCCGGTGGGCAGTTGACCACACTGGCGTCCCGGGTCGATGGGCCGCGAGCGGGTCTTGCTGCCCGGTTCGCACCCGCGTTGGAAGCTGAGGACGCGGCTGAATTGGCTGCGGTGTCTGAGGATTTCGAGCGCGTCGGTGATTTTGCGGGTGCGGTCGATGCGGCCGCGCACGCGGCCATCGCATATCGGCACCAGGATCGGCGGGGATCGGCACTGGGCTGCTCGACCCGAGCCGAAGCATTGGCCAAACAGTGCGGCCTGAACACTCCTGCACTTCGTCAGGCCAGTGAGCGCCTTCCGCTGAGCGATCGTGAACGCGAGGTCGTCATGCTGCTCGGGGAGGGCTTGTCCAGCCCTGCCATCGCGGAGCGTTTGACGCTGTCTCGGCGCACCGTGGAAGGCCACATCTACCGAGCAATGGCCAAAACCGGCACCTCCAGCCGCGAGGAACTAGCCGGACTGCTCCGCGCTGGACGACCGTCGCCCTAGACACCTGCCGTTTTGCTGCGGGTTTGCTGTCGAGCCTCTTAGGCTATCTCCGTGCGGTTGAAGTGGCCGCTGATCGGCCGCTCGCAAGAGATGGCGGTGATCGAAGCCGCCATGTCTGAACCAGGGGTGCCTGGAATAGTCGTGTGGGGCGATGCCGGCGTGGGCAAGAGTCGGCTTGCTCGTGAAGCGGTGTCGGTGGCGGCCTCACGAGCATGGGAAACCCGTTGGGCGATTGGGACTGCGTCGGCGCAGTCCCTTCCGCTGGGGGCGTTCGCTGCGTGGCTCGGCTCGACCGGCAGCAACAATGCGCAACTGGTTGAGCTGGTCCGCGGCGTGATTGATTCGCTGACTTTCGCGCCGCGACACACGCCGGTGATCGTCGCCGTCGACGACGCGCATTTACTCGACGACTTGTCGGCATTCGTTGTGCACCAGATCGTCCAGCGACAGGCTGCGAAGGTTGTGTTGACAATTCGCAGCGGTGAAACGATTCCGGCCGCGGTACAGGAGCTGTGGAGCGGTGCTCGGTTCGCGCGCCTGGATTTGCAACCCATATCGGCGGACGAAACCGCGACGCTGTTGTCACATGCGTTGGGTGGCCGCGTGGATCCCGACGCCATAGAACGACTGTGGACATTGACTCATGGCAATGCGCTGTATCTGCGCAATATCATCGAGCAGCAGTTGTCAGATGGTCGCCTCGCACAACAACACGGCTGCTGGCGGTGGACCGGCGATCCGATCCTGCCGGCCAGCCTTGCCGACACTATTGAATCCCGGATGGGGGCACTACCTGGTGCGGTCGGTGACGTTGTGGACGCGCTCGCGGTTGCTGAGCCTCTTGAGCTGACATCGCTGATAAGAATCACGGATCCAGCCGCCGTCGAGGAGGCCGACGTTCGCGGCCTGATTACTCTCGCCGAAGGCGACGGCGAGGTCGAAGTTCGACTCACACATCCGCTCTATGGCGAGGTGCGCCGCAAGCGGGCGGCGGCGACCAGGCTGCGCAGGCTACGTGGCCGAATCGCCACCGAATTAGCCGCCTGCGCGGATCGCGAGGACGTGCGAGTTGTGGTGCGCCGGGCCACTTTAAGTGTGGACTCTGATCTCGAGCTGGACCCTGACCTGCTACTCAGGGCCAGCATCGGCGCTGTGTGGCTCGCCGATCTGGCGCTCGCGGATCGACTGGCCAATGCCGCGATTCGCGGAGGCGCGGGGGCTGCGGCTCACCTTCTGCGCGCCCACGTCTTGTCGTGGCTCAGCCGCGGCACAGAGGCCGAGAATATGCTGGCCGCCGTCCCGCCGAACGCGTTCACCAGCGTCGAGTATGCGCGATTTGCCTTTCTGCGGGCCACCATCAGGCTGTGGACGCTCGCTGACCCCATGGGCGCAAAGCAGCTTATCGACGACGCGTCGCAGACGGTGCCGGCGGAGGCACACGCCTGCATTGACGCATTTCTGACGGTGTACTGGGCTGTGATGGGCCAGCCGGAGGCGGCGCTGAAGTCTTCCGAACGTATCGCCTTGGATCGGCTACCGGAAATCGCCGGAGTCTCGGCCGCCTGGGCCATCACGCTGTCGTGTGGTGATATCGGCTGTACCGGCGAAGCGTTAGCCGCAGCAGATGCCGGATACCGGATTGCTGCGCGCGTTGCCGACGGCGCGTACTCGCGCTTCGCTATCGTCGACGCCCGCGTGGGTGTCTTGCTGCAGTCCGGCTCTATCAGCGACGCCTCGGACGCGGCGGAGCGGCTGGCAAACGAAGCGGCCGATCTGCCTGGGGCGGCCAAGCATTTTGCAGCCGCCGTCGCCGGTCGCGCCGCCCTCGGCGCCGGCCACTTGGACACCGCGCTCACGCTGTTGGAACCGTTCGTGACTGCGTTGTCCGCTTCGGGTGAGACGAACGGCTGGGGCTACCGTTACCAGATCCCGCGCACCGTTGCGCTCGCGCTGCGTGGATCAACCGAGGCGGCCAACGCCGCACTTGACACCCTCGCAAAGCAGCGACACCCGAGTTGGCGACACCTCGATTACGAGTACTCGATCGCCAAGGCCTGGGTCAGCGCTACACAGGGCGCGATCAGTGAAGCGATAGAGATTGTGATGTCGGCCGCCCAAATCGCCTGCGAAAAGGGGCAATTCGCACCTGAGGTGATGTGCTTGCAAACGGCGACGCAGCTGGGTGAGCGCTCGACCGCGATCCGACTACTTGAACTGGAAGAAGTTGTCGAAGGGCCCCGGGCTGGCGTAGCGGCTCGATTTGCCGTTGCTCTGCATGCCGCTGACGCGGCTCAACTTGCCGCAGTGTCAGAGAAATTCGAGTCGATGAATGATCTGGTGGCGGCAGCCGATAGCGCGGCGCATGCAGCCATCGCGTATCGGCGCCAGGACTTGCGCGGATCGGCGTTGGCCTGTTCGACGCGCGCTGAGGCGTTGGCTGAGCGATGCGGCGGCGCTAACACCCCAGCGCTGCGCCAAGCACACGAACGCCTGCCGCTGAGCGATCGTGAACGCGAGGTCGTCATGCTGCTGCGGCAGGGGTTATCCAGTCCGGCCATCGCTGAGCGATTAATGCTGTCTCGGCGCACCGTTGAAGGCCACATCTACCGAGCAATGGCCAAAACCGGCACCACCAGCCGCGAGGAACTCGCTGCTCTCATCCCAACCCGCAACGCGCCTCACTAGTCCTCCCGCTGCAGCCCGAGCCCAGCGCAGTTAGTCAGCTGTTAGGAGCGTTCATGCTCGGTAAACAGCCAGCGGGCCACTTCGACGAGCTTGATGTTGGTGTCTTTCGAAGCATGAGTGAGAACACCGAACCGGTAGGGCCGGGATGTTCTGCCGGCCTCAACGGCGTACAGATTCAGTGCAGCGAGGTTCTACGAGGCTTGCGATCAGAGAGCCCTGTCATCCCGGTCTCGTTCGGCGAACAGACGCGTTCAGCCGTCGCGATCTCGGCGCGAGAATTGTTGTTGTGCGGTGGCGAGTTTCTGCTCGGCCAGCCGGAAGACCCCGGCAAGGGCGGCTTGATCGACGCCGACATACTCACAGACGACTTCGGGTGCGACTCCAGCCTCGCGCAGTCTCAGCGCCAGTGAGTAAGGCAGAGGAAGCTTCCGAAGTGCCAGCTCGTGGGTATTCAGCTCGTCGGGCATGACATCAGTGTGCCGGGCCATGGTCTACCTGCACTGAGTAATCCAATACTCGAAATCTGTCGACGCGTAAGACGGCGTCCATCAGTAACCCGAGGTGACTGGCGCCGCGGGGAAGGCAGGTTGTGCATGCTCCTCGCGAGTACTGACGGCCATCTTGGCCGACACTGCACGGGACCAAGGCAATTCGCTGTATACGAGTGCACCAATGACGAGGTCGCCGGACCGGCGCCGCTGCGGCGTCCCTTTGATGGTTCCTCACGGGCCGCCCGCGTGATCGCTGAATTATGTTGCGCTTGCGCGGTGACCGGATCGGTTTCGTCATTGTCGAAAGCCGGTCGCCGTCCGAGTCGGGACGCTCGCCGGGCAGCGGGCAAAGTGTGTGGCGGGTAGGAATGCCGAGTCAGCGAAGACCGGCGCCGGCCTCAGCAGGACTGCGCTCGTGAGCACGCGAACAGCCCCGGGCGCGCAGCGGTGGCGCGCGACGACGTATCCGGCATTCCGGTAACGCGTTCTTTCATCGTGTACGCCTTGCGGTTGGCAGGGACTCTGCGACGCCGCTTTGATCTTTGTCATGCGAGCGAGTCAATCAGCTGCGCATTGTGTAAATCGTGGCAATTCGTCGGACGACTCCGTTCGACAAGGACTGCAGGGGACCGGTGGCCTCCACTTCAATATCGCTGCGTTGCAACGGGATGCGCTGCGTAACTCGGGAGTCGAAGTTTTCAGCAGATTCAATCGGCTCATACTGCGTCGTCTCGTGGGTCCCGGTCAGCGCGGCCTGGTCGCCGATGCATGCGTTACAACGACCGTGATGATTCCGTACCGGTCGGGCGCTGCATGTCCTGCGCGAAATACTGGCATCGCTTCTTGGTTGACGGTGCAAGCGCTAGCGCCATCGTCGCGGCAAGAGGGACAGCTGCAGTTATCGAGACGATCAAATACCCGTTCTGATCACCGGGACCGACAAGTCCCAAGGTGATGACGATCGCGATGCTCATGCCACAGCCGACAACGATCAGCAGCCGACCCACCAAAGTGTTGGCAAGCAGCAGTACAGCACCCGGCAGCAAGAACGCCGCCGTTATTCCCATCCAGGCCAACATCGTCCAATCCCACCACGACCATCCCGCGGCTCCCGAGAGAACAGGGGCCACGACCAAGAAAGCGAGTAAGGCCGCGCATACTCCGCCGATCAGCAACGCCAGGCCCCCGCTGTCTTGGCCGTTACGCCGCTCGGGGTCGACGAGGCAACCTGCTGTGTGATCACGATGACCTACCTTTCGAGATCGTTGCGCCTCGCGTTGAGGACGCCTTCTGAGGAGATCGTTGATCCGCGCGTCCGAGAACATCTGAGTAAGGGATTACTCGAATTCGGGGCCGACGAGTGGGCCATACCAACTATCCCGCGGCTGGCGCTAGGCGATCAACGTCTTTCAGGCGCTACGGATGTTCAGTCACGTTGGTGAGGCTTGAACTCCGTTGGATCCCGCCCTACCAACGGCGGCAGACTCCTTGTCACGACCAACCCACCCCAATGCTGGCGGTGTCATGCCGACCCTGTTCCCGGGGTGTCGGGTACGGCCTTAGCGGCGCGGGCCGTATTCGAGTAATCGCCTACTCGCATTGTGCTTGCCATCGGATTTGACAATGAGACGGGATCGCCCCTGCCGTGCCAGTGGAGGGGTCGATGTTGTCGGCCGACATGTGGTGACGGCACCGGAAATGGTGCCGAGGGTAAGGAGTTGTCATGAGTTCGGTTCTCGCAGAAGCGCCGATGTCGTCGATCGTCATCGACCATGACCGGCTCGACCGGACCGCCCGCAGCAGGTCTCGTAGACGGCGGATACCCGGGGCAGTGGTGGCTGTTGTTGGCGCAGTGGCGGCCGGGTGGCGGCGTGGGTACCGCTGGGCCTGCCGGCGGTGTTCAGCGGGTCGTGTGCGGCGCGCGGGGCGGTGCTGCCGTGTTCGGTGTCGACGGCCCAGACCTATGCCGGGGTGAATGTCAATGCAGCCGGTAGCGAGGCCGCCGTCCAGGCCGTGCTGACCAAGGTGCTGGGTCCGCCAGTGACGGTGCGCCCGCTGACCGGGATGCTGACCACCAGCACCGGGGATGTGACCGTCACGCCCGCGGAATTGGGTGGAGCACACCGGTTCTGGTGGTCCTATACCGGTCCGGCGCAGAATCTGGCCTATTTGACAGTGCAAACTCCGGGCGGGTTCGCAGTCATCGGGGTGGCCGGGCTACGCGCGGGCACCATCGACACCTCGACACTGCTTGGCGGCCAACCGATCAACGGATTGGAGCTGTGGACCACGCTGTACTCCAAACCCGACCCGATACCGGCGAGCGCCCTGCACGGACTGGGCCTTGTCGGCAATGTGCGGTTAGGCATAATTAACAACAACTCGGTGGATTGCGTGCACGCCGACACCGGGGTAGTGGCACAGTGTGTCTTCCGTGCAGACAGTGGCGCGTGGGCCGAAACCCCCCGCGGCACCTACGCCCGCGCCGGCCAAGCCATCACCCTCGACGGCCGACCCGGCGGCGATTACGTCACCGGAGCAAGGGTCAACCCCGACGGCACCGTCCCCGCCCTCGCGCTCAGCGGCCACGACAACGCCGGATATACCAGCAGTGAAGAGTTGAGCAAGGTACCGGTGGTAGAAGCCGCCGGGTCACCGGCCAACGCCACGGGGATGCCGCTGCAGAACTTCGCCACCCGCGAGGTGTGCAGCAGCGACGCGGTGCACCCCGACGGTGCGGCACAGACTCGCACCTACCAAACCAGCTCGGGTGCCACGGTGTACTGCTACACCGGACGCGGTGCCGCGCTAAACGACCCCAACGTCACGGAGCGGGACCAGAACGGCGTCTACCTATCCGGATTCCAGTATTCACACATGATCTGGACAAATGGGGTTGAGGTGCCCGCCGCCAAGCGGCCCGCGACGTGCTGTTACCCCACAAAGGTGACTGTGACGTCACCGATCGTATGGCGGTCAGTCGCGACCGGGATAGCGATCGCCAATTAGGCCCGACCGATGCGAGCAGTATGGCAGATCGTTGCGGCGGTGCTGGTGTTCGCGGCGTGCTCCCAGTCGCCACAGTCCGGTGTCGAGGCGCCGGCGGGACGGGGATGGTCGGTGGCGCCGATCGTCGAGAACACCCACAACGCTATCGCCGAGCGGTTGCCACGGGTGAGCTACCAGGGTGGGCCGTTTCTGCGCCGCCCACGCATCGTCACTGTGACTTTCACCGGCGATAACCCGATTCGCGTGGACCGGCTCGTCGCGTTCGATCAGATGATCACCCACGGCGAGTGGTGGCACCAAGCGGTGGAGGCCTACTGCACCGGACGCCAGGACTGCATCGAGGACGGCGACCCCGCCAGCCACATCCACATCGACACTCCGCTGCCCGCACAGGTTCGCGATGTCGACATCGAACAGCTGCTCGTCGGCCTGGCCGGCGCGGGCCGATTCGACCCCGCCCAACCGGACTTGCTGCTGATGGTCTATCCGCCCGCGGGGGTGCAGCTAAGCGATGCCGCTAGCGGCCGCTACTGTGATGGCCCGCGCGGCTATCACCGCAGCGCGCGGATCAACGACGTCAGCGTCGCTTACGCGGTGGTGCCACACTGCGGTGAGCTGGATCAAACCACCACAACCGGAAGCCATGAGATCCTTGAAGCTGCAACCAATCCCGACCCATCCATGCCTGGGTTCGCGTTGGACCGCGGCAGCGCCAGCGGCGGGTTCACCGCCGCCGGTGCTGAACCCGCCGACCCGTGCGGATTGATCACCGATCATCAACCCCAAATCAACGTGAACGGTGTTGCGCTGCATCGGATGTGGTCAAACCGTGCGGCCGCGGCTGGCCACGACCCCTGCCAGCCCGCACCCGCCGAGCAGCCGTATCTGGCGCTCGCGCCCGACCAACCGACCATCCGGCTCCGGCTCGCCAACGTGGGGGATACCGCAACCATTGGCCTGCAAGCCTTTTCGGACCAATCCGTGCCTTCGTGGGGTGTTTCCGTTCAAGATCTCACGGAATCAGAGCAGCACCACCACTACTTAGACCTCAGCTTAAACGTCAAGGCTGTTACCCCAGGACAGCGGGCCACCCTGACACTCACCGCAAGGGACATCGCACCCGGGCAACGCGCGATCGTTGCCCTGAGATCCACGTTCGCCGGCCACACCGACGTCTGGCCCGTCGCCGTGATGATGCGCTGAGCGGTGTGCCGAGTAGGTATCGATGCGGCGCGACACCCGAAATCCGAGTAACGCCTTACTCAATTGCCCGAGGCAGACCGCGGCGAAGATCGAATCGACGGACAAAGTCCGCATCAACAAAGGAGAAAGGAGCTTCTCATGAGGAAAGTCAGAGCGTTCATCGTCGCCTTCGCGCTTGGTCTCGCGGCTGTCTGCCTGGTATCGGCACCCATCAGCGCTGCCGACGCAGATGTGCCTATCAAGGGCACTAGCGTAGGCACAGTTCGTTTCGATACTGCGACCGGCGCCATCACCGTCGACAAGTCGGGCGTGAGCAGTCAACTCGGGAAGTACACCGTGCACCTCGAGGGCACCGGCACGTTCAGTGACGCCGGAACATTCAGTGGCAGCGGCACCGCGACATTCGTCGCCGCCAATGGAGACACGTTGACGGGCACGTACACGGCCACCGGCAACGACAGCCAAACTACATCACTCATCACCTTCACCGGCGGCACTGGGCGGTTCGCCAACGCAACGGGAAAGATGACGATGATCTGTGATCGGGGACCGGGACGCCCAGAAGGAACTGTCCTCGTCTTCAACGTGAATTGCACGCACGATGGGACCATAAGCAAGGTCAAAGTCTGACGTTGCGATGTCCGGAATGGGTCTGCACCACACGGTGCCGGTTTGGGAAACGCTCACTGGTCGAGGGCGGCATAACACACCGACACCGTGTGAATGACTATGATCCCCGTCCGTCTGTCCTTCCCGGGCTGAGGCCGCAAGGCCGGAAGCTAAGCGACCGCCACACACGAACAATGCCGCATAGACGTACGATCGAAAAGTCGCATCGAACGGCGCGCCAGTGATCTTCGTTGTGGATATCTACGGTCGGCGTGGCGGTGTTGGAACGAAGTAGGAGGGGATGTCTCTGCGCGTTGGGCCGCACACGTGATCTCGCGGAAGTCAGTCGCGATAATTGCTGCCATCTCGTCATTCCCGCGGCGGCTGGTGGCAACGGCTCGCCTATCAAGCTGGCTCACCCGAAGGTGCGGTAACCGCGTATCGGGCAGTCACTGCGCGGCTGGCTGGATCGACCTCAGCCGGAACCAACCCGGGTTGGCGTCGTCGATGGTAAAGCGGACGACGATGGTGTCGTCGGGAAACCGGGTAGCCTGTTCGTTGAGCTGGCGGGGCAGGAACGCTCTGGCCTTGCCGTCGCCGTACCAATCCGGGGTGGACGGGTCGAGGTTGTTGATGCGGTTTATCGCGGCATCCCATTGCTGAATCGCGTCAGGGGCTGTGTCGCCGAACCCCACCGACGGCAGATAGGCGTCCGATTGTCCCGAAAAGGTAAGCGCCGCAACGCTACCGATGGGCGTGCCGGTGATGGTGCCGTCGGCGGAATTGGCAGTTACCGAGATAAGTCGAGCGGTGCACGTATCCCCGCCCAGAATGGCAGGCGGTTGGCACGCGGCAGAGATGTCAACCGGAGCGGCGTGCACGGGTGCGGCGCCCAGGATCACTAGTGTCGGTATCGCGCAAACCAACCCGGCGATCGCGCGAGTGAAGGCGGTCGGCATCTCGATGTCCTTCCTAATTAATGTTCAGCGCACAACGGTTTTCGGCGATGCTGGGTCGCAGCTGCGATCCACGCTGTACGCCAAACCCGCAGCCCTCCCTCATCGCTAGCTCACGGGCGGCCGATACGCATAGCGCAGGACTCGAAATTCCGGGCCCTCATTGAATTCGGTGCCCGATCCTGGGGCGTCAGGCGCAAAGACCCTGATGAGGCGGTGATTCGCGCCGGAAGGCAGCGATTCCACGCCGACGGAGCTCCTGCGGCCCTCTCCCCGGCACTGGTTTGGGCCGCCGATACCGAACACGGCAACACCGCCATCGGGGCCGAACACGACCCACTAAGCGAAACTGGCCCCCGCGCCGGTGCCACCACCGGCATCACAGCAGCCACCACCGCAACAACGACTGCCACTACGGCGCCCGACAACCAGCTGCTCTCTGGCCCTAGGAAGAGGTGCTCGTCGCGGCGCCGCTTAGTGCTGGTTGTCGATGACACAAGCGTTGCTACCTGCACTGAAGTCATCACTGCTCCTCCACGTTCACACCGCCGGCCGTTTTGGGGTCACGGCCTGGGTCACTGCTGTCTTGCAGGACCGTCTACTGACATCGTCAAACCACCCGGCCAAACCCATGCGAGTAGCCAGTTACTCGAATTCGCTCGCACCGACGGGTGTCTTTAGCGCAACCTGGTGAACCACAGCGCCACAAGCAGCGGCTCAACAGTTTCCTGGACGAGGACGCTTGCGCGCCGTTGCTTTTCGCAGGCGCGGTCGTGGCAGCGTGTGCGCGGCGATGGGCGCTCACCGGTGGTCAACAATGCTCTACGGCGTACCGCGCGGCGGCGAGTTTCTGCTCGGCCAGCCGGTAGACACCGGCCAGGGTGTTTCCTCAACCCCGACATATTCACACACGATTTCAGCGGCTACCCCGGCCGCGCGTAATCGCAGCGCCAGTGAGTACGGGAGCGGAAGTTTGCGTAGCGCCAGTTCCTCGGCTGAGGTCTTCCGCCATGACATCAGGCTGCCGCGCTATCACCGACGCGCTCGGATAAGCCACTACTCGACCGTGGTGGCCGGTGTCGATGGGCACACGGTGTTGTCCGCCGAGGTATCAGTGCGGCGAGTTCTTCGCGGCTGGTGGTTTCGGTCTGGTCCATGGCGCGATAGATGTGGCCCTCAACGGTGCGTCGCGACAACGTCAACCGCTCAGCGATGGCCGAACTGGACAGCCGGTGTGCTAGCAAGTTCACGATCGCTTAACGGCAACTTTTTCGCTGGCTCGACGCAGCGCCGGGTCACCGCGCCTCCACATCGCTCGGCCAACGCCTCGGCTCATGGAGCAACTCAGCGCGATCCGCACCTATCCTGACGCCGATACGTGATCGCTGCACGCGCGCGTTCACCTCGGCAACCAAGTCACCAATCTGCTCGAACTCCTCTGACACCGCGAACCGGTCCCGTCAACCAGTGCAAAGCTGTCGCGAACCGTACCGCCACGCCCCGCCCCGCCCCGCCCCGCCCCGAT
>Ga0268266_10001059_pt1 | contig 34495 bp, 33 predicted proteins | sample KBSS13metaG_FD_190356 | JGI IMG/M metagenome (GOLD analysis project Ga0268266, IMG submission 190356) | Switchgrass rhizosphere microbial communities from Kellogg Biological Station, Michigan, USA - KBS S1-3 metaG (SPAdes) (version 2) | ecosystem: Host-associated > Plants > Roots > Rhizosphere...
GATCACCAACGTCTTGTCGAGCCGCTTGGCGATGTCGAGATGACGTGCGAACGACTCGACCTGGGCGTCGCGCCCGTCCGGACCGGTCCGGAAGAAGTCGAGCCCGGTCTCCCCCACCCCCCGGACCTGGTCGTGCGCCTGGGCGAGCCGCTCGATCTCGGCCAGCGCCTCGTCCAACCGTCCCTCGGCCGCCAGCCTCGGCGCCTCGTTGGGGTGCAGGGCCACGCCCGCGACGAGAGCGACGTGGTCGCGCGCCGCCTCCACCGCCCAGGCGGCTCCGGGCAGGTCGCAGCCGATCTGCACGATCCGGCGGACGCCGACCTCGGCGGCGCGGGCGATCGCCTCGTCGGTGGCCAGCCAGTCGCCGTCGGCGATGTCGAGGTGGCAGTGGTTGTCCACGACCGGGTGCGGCAGGGGCTCGGGCAGCGGCGGCCGCTCGCGGTCGCGTCTCCCGCCCTCCTCCGAGCGGCTTCGCAGCGGACCCTCGCTCATCCGGCTCCCCCGACCCCGTGCACCGCGTCGTACACGACCCGCTTCGGTACGCCGGCCCGCAGGGCCACCGCCCGGATCGCGTCCTTCCGGCTCGTCCCGCCGGTCTCCTCCGCCTCGACCGCACTTCGGAGCGAGTCCGGGTCGGACGCGACGGAGACAGACGCGACGGCCCCGGAGACCACCACGGTCACCTCACCCCGCACCCCGTGACCGGCCCACTCGGCCAGCGCGGCGAGCCCGCCGCGGCGTACCTCCTCATGGGTCTTGGTCAGCTCGCGGCAGACCGCCGCGGCCCGGTCCGGCCCGAACGCCTCGGCCATGGCCGCCAGGGTCGCCGCGGTCCGGTGCGGAGCCTCGAAGAACACCAGGGTCCGCTCCTCGGCGGCGAGTCCGGCCAGCCGTCGGGAGCGCTCCCCGGCCTTGCGCGGCAGGAAGCCCTCGAAGCAGAACCGGTCGACCGGCAGGCCACTCACGGCCAGGGCGGTCAGCACCGCCGAGGGACCGGGGACCGCGGTCACCTGCACGCCCGCCTCGACCGCGGCGACGACGAGGCGGTAGCCGGGGTCCGACACGCTCGGCATCCCGGCGTCGGTCACCAGCACGACCCGGTCGCCGGCGAGCAGGCGCTCCACGAGACCCGGCGTCCGCGCGGCCTCGTTGCCCTCGAAGTACGACGTGACCCGGCCCTTGACGTCCACCCCCAGGTCGGCGGCGAGCCGCCCGAGCCGGCGGGTGTCCTCGGCCGCGATCAGGTCGGCGCGGGTGAGCTCGGCGACCAGCCGCGGCGGGGCGTCGTCCGCCTGTCCGATCGGCGTCGCCGCGAGCACGAGCACGCCTGCGGGGTCGGACGGGGAGGTCACGCAGCCGATCATGTCAGCCGAACTAGAGTGACCGACCGTGACGACCGGAGCAGCCGCATCCCCCACGCGGCGTCGGATGACCGGTCTGTCGCACGACGCCGACGGCAACCCGGTCCCGCTGGCCCAGGAGCGGGCGCGACCGCGCGGCCGGCTCGAGGACCCGTTCGTCAGCTGGACGGCGACCCTGTCGATCACGTTGCTGTCGTTGTTCCTCCGGCTCTGGAAGCTGGGCACCCCGCACTCCTTCGAGTTCGACGAGACGTACTACGCCAAGGACGCCTGGTCGCTGTGGCACTTCGGCTACGCCCGCGACTACATCGACAACGACGGCGGCGTGGCCAACAAGCACATCCTGGCCGGGCACACCACGGGCCTCTGGAAGCCGGACGCGTCCATGGTCGTCCACCCCGAGGTGGGCAAGTGGCTGATCGGGCTCGGCGAGAAGGTGTTCGGCTTCACGCCGCTGGGCTGGCGGGTGGTGCCCGCGGTGGTCGGCACGCTGCTGATCCTGGTGATGATCCGGTTCGTACGCCGGCTCACCGGCTCGACCCTCCTCGGCTGTGTGGCGGGGCTGATCCTGGGCTTCGACGGCCTGGAGTTCGTGCTGTCCAGGCTCGCGCTCCTCGACATCTTCGTGGCCTTCTTCCTGCTCTGCGCCGTCTACTGCCTGGTGCTCGACCGCGACTGGTACCGCGCCAAGCTGGCCCACTTGGTCCCCGACCAGATCCACGACGACGGCTGGGGCCCGATCAAGGCGCTGCTCTTCCGGCCGTGGCTGTTCCTCTCCGGCATCTGCTGGGGGCTGGCCTGCGGGAGCAAGTGGGAGGCGGTGTACGCCCTCGCCGCCTTCGGTCTCCTGGTCGTGGCCTGGTGCGCCGGCGCCCGGAAGTCGTTCGGCGTCAGCTTCGCCGGCGTGAAGTCGCTGCTCGCCGACGGGTTGCCGGCGTTCGCGCACCTCGTGCTCGTCGGCCTGGTCGTCTACATCGCGACGTGGACCGGGTGGCTGATGCACTCCTCGCAATACGTCCACTACCTCTCCGACACGCAGTACACCCACTACGTCTCCGGCGGCAGCGACTGCGGGAAGCACATCACCTACGACAACGACAAGCACTGGCCGACCGCCGACCAGCCGGTCAAGCACGGGCTGCCCGGGCTCGTCCAGGGGCTCGAGTCGCTCTGGTACTACCACCGCGACGTCTACGTCTTCCACACCCACTTCCTGAACGGCTGTACGCACACCTATGCGTCCCAGCCACGCGGTTGGCTGCTGCTCAACCGCCCGGTCGGGGTCGACGCCCAGACCGGCATCAAGCCCGGCGTGGGCGGCTGCGACGCCCCTGCGAAGAGCGACTGCCTGCGACAGGTGATCCTGCTCGGCTCGCCCGCGGTGTGGTGGGGCGGCGTGCTCGCACTGATCTTCGCGGCGTTCATGTGGATCGGCGCGCGCGACTGGCGGTTCGGGATCGCGGTCGTCGGCACCCTGTCCACGTGGCTCCCGTGGTTCCTCTACGACGGGCGACCGATCTTCAGCTTCTACGCGATCATCACCCTCCCCTTCCTGGTGCTCGCCCTGACCCTGGCGATCGGCAGGATCCTCGGCTCGTCGCGCGCCCCGACCCCCCGGCGTACGGTCGGCGTCGTCGTCGGGGGCTCGTACGTCGTGCTGGTGCTGCTGAACTTCGCGTGGTTCTGGCCGATCTACACCGACCAGCTGCTGACCCACGCTGAGTGGCTGCAGCGGATCTGGTTCAGCCGCTGGATCTGACGGCCCTTCGGCCGAGCTCGCTCGGGCCAGGACGCACACCGCGTCTCGAAGCCAGGCCGTCCAGGCAGCAGCGACTCGAACCCACGCGCCGGGGTACGGACCCCACATGTCCGTGACCGATGTCGTCGCCCGGCAGGTCGAGGCCTACAACGCGGCCGACCTCGAGGCGTTCCTGGCCTGCTACTCACCCAGTGTCGTCATCCGCTCCGGCGACGGCACGGTCCTCAATGAAGGGCTCGAGGCGATGCGGCAGACGTACGCCGGGTGGTTCGGCTCGTTGCCCGACCTCCGCGCCGAGATCGCCAGCCGCCTCGTCCGCGGCAGCTGGGTCGTGGACGACGAGCACGTCACGGCCACCGATCTGGACGTCCGCGCCCTGGTCGCCTACCGGGTCCGCGACGACCTGATCGACCACGTCGTGATCATGACCGACGAGGACGTCTCGGCCCCCGTGGGGGACACTCCCTAGCTGTGACCGGCGATGGCATGCGGGACGTAGTCGGCGCCCAGCTCGGCGATCTCGTCGTGGGTGAGCTCGAGGTCGACCGCGGCCAGGGCGTCGGTGAGGTGCTCCGGCCTGGTGATCCCGACGATCGGTGAGGTGACGGCGGGCTGGGCCAACAGCCAGGCGAGCGCGACCTGCGCCGGCGCGACGCCGCGGCGTTCGGCGATGTCCAGCACGTGTCCGACGACGTTCTTGTCCTCGTCGCGGTAGAGCGACCGACCGAACTCGTCGGTCTCCGAGCGCGTGGTCTGCTCCTCCCACGGACGGGTCAGCCGGCCTCGGGCCAGCGGGCTCCACGGGATGACACCGACCCCCTGGTCGACGCACAGGGGGAGCATCTCGCGCTCCTCCTCGCGGTAGATCAGGTTGTAGTGGTTCTGCATCGACACGAACGGCGTCCAGCCGTTCCGCTCGGCGGCGTGCTGCATCGTGGCGAACTGCCACGCGTACATCGACGACGCCCCCAGATAGCGAGCCTTGCCGGCCCGCACCACGTCGTGGAGCGCCTCCATCGTCTCCTCCACCGGCGTCAGCGGGTCGAAGCGGTGGATCTGGTAGAGGTCGACGTAGTCGGTGCCGAGGCGGGCCAGGCTCGCGTCGATCTCGTGCAGGATCGCCTTGCGCGACAGCCCGGCGCCGTTCGGACCCGGGCGCATCCGGCCGTTCACCTTGGTCGCGAGCACGATGTCCGCGCGATCGGCGTGCTTCCACAGCGAACGGCCGGTGTACTCCTCGCTCGATCCAGCGGCGTACACGTTGGCGGTGTCGAAGAAGTTGACCCCGGCGTCCAGTGCAGCGCTGATGGTCTGCTCGGCGAATGCCTCGTCCCGCATCCAGGGGCGGTCCTGGCCGCCGTCGCCCCAGCTCATGCAGCCGATCGTGATCCGCGAGACCTGCAGCCCGCTGTGGCCCAGCCTGCTGTACTCCATGCGCGCTCCTCCTCCGAGATGGCTTCCCCTCCACCTTGCCACGCGGCTGGAGGGTCGCCCGGGCGAGGTCATCGGCTGACCGGCTGGATCGAGTGGGCTCTCGAGCCCTGCCGTGACGATCTCACCCGGAAGGACTACGACGACCTCGTCTCGGCACTCGCCCTGGTGGTCGGCTGGGAGACGTTCATCGTGCTGCTCGACGTCCGGGGACTGTCGACGGGCGCGGCACGCACTTCACCCTGCGGACGGCTGAGGCGATCCTCGACGCCGGCCTGGCGGCCGCCTCGGGCGCTGAGAGCGGGAGACCGGGGGCCAGGGACACGTCACGCGTGCGTCGAAACCGACGCACGCGTGACGCCTAGCCCCCCGGCCAAACACCGGCATTCTATCCGTGAAGGGTTCGAGTGCCGATGGAGGTAAACGTAGTCTTTCGGTCGACGTCGGCTAGTCCTTTCGGGTCAGTTCGTCCAAATTTGCCTCCAAAGATCGACGTCTTGTCAGATTTCTTGCCCGGATCGGCCTCGGGTCGGTCACAATCGCGCTATGGACGTCCTCGAGGCAGACCTGCTGAAGGAGATCGACCCGGCCGAGCTCGGTCAGCGCATCCGCGCTGCCCGGGTGGCGAAGGGGTGGACCCAGACCCAGTTGGCTGGTGACGACATCTCCGTGGGGTACGTGTCGCGGATCGAATCCGGGCAGCGAAGGCCGAACAGCCAGACGCTCGAAGACCTGGCCGTGCGCCTCGGCGTCCCGACCGAGCATCTGCTGCGCGGCGTGACCGCGCGCGAGTACGACGAGATCAAGCTGACGCTCGACTTCGCCGAGCTCTCGCTCGAGACCGGCGAGCACGTCGAGGCCGAGTCCCAGGCACGGCAGGCGCTCGACCGCGCGGCGGTCGCCACGCAGGACGAGCTGGTCTTCCGTGGGCGCTACATCATCGCCCGCGCACTGGAGGGTCAGGGCAACCTCGACGACGCGATCATCGAGCTCGAGGGCCTGGTCTACTCGAAGACCGGTGGCCTGACTCGGATCAAGGCCGCCATCGCGATGGTCCGCTGCCTGAAGAACTCCGGCGACCTCAACCGCTCGATCGAGGTCGGCGAGCGCGTGATGGCCTCGCTCGAGGGTTCCTACATCGACAGCTGTGACGAGGCCGTTCAGCTCTCCGTGACCGTGGCCGCGGCGCACTTCCACCGTGGCGACGTCGGGCACGCGATCCGGATGTGCCGCAAGGCGATCGTCAAGGCCGAGGCACTCGACTCACCGGTGGCCCGCGCCTCGGCGTACTGGAACGCCAGTGTCTTCGAGTCCGACCGCGGCTCCATCAGCAACGCGGTCCCCCTGGCCGAGCGCGCCCTGGCGCTGCTCGCCGAAGGACAGGACACCCGGAACCTGGCTCGACTCCGAGGCACCGTCGGTCAGATGCAGCTCGAGCTCGACCCGCCGGATGTTGCCGAGGCGCGCAAGAACCTCGAGAAGGCCGCCGAAGAGCTCGTCTGGTCGAGCGCCAGCCCGCTGGAGTTGGCCGCCAACCAGCTCGCGCGCGCACGCGCCGACTACTTGGAGGGCAACCTCAACGCAGCAGCGGAGTCGTGCTCGCAGGTCATCGGCGCGGTCAAGGACGAGGCGCCGTTGACCGCAGCCGAGGCCGAGTCGCTCATGGGGCAGGTCTTGGCCGCAACCGGTGATCTTGACGGCGCCTTGCGCGGCTATCGCCGCGCGGTCTTCCTACTGACGGCCATGGGTGCTGACCGCGACGCGGCCCAGTTGTGGTTCGAGCTCGCCGACCTCTTCGAGGATGCCGGCGACGTCGAGGCCTCCCGCGACGCCTATCGCAGCGCTGCTGCGGCGTCGGGCCTGCGCGCTCGGCCCAAGACCTGGGCTGGCGTGTCTGTGCTCTAGCTGCTCAGGAGCAGCAGATCAGCAGCAGGTTTCCTTCGCCGAGATCTTCGTGGCGTGCCCAGCGTCGGCGGTGGTGATCGGGCCAGCGGCGACGACGCCGAGAGCGGCGACGAACGAGAAGGCCAGTGCTGCGATCTTGGTCTTGGTGTGACGTGCCATGTCAGTTATCTCCCTGTGTGGTGCCTGTTCCCGAGACTCCGGGAGAAGTGTGGGGCACACCCTGGCAAATTTGGAAGTCTTGACAAGCACCCACGTGTCGTGTGTGGCGCCTGTGACGACCCTGCCAGGGACCCCCTAATCTCCCTACTCGGCTTCTCTGAGCGTGAAATCGAACGCGTTAGGTAAAAAGCGCAGCAATTTCAAGAATCTGCTTCCGGCGCGCGCGTGACGTGTAAACTTGAGTCAACATCGGATGGCAACCCCCCAGCCATCAGATGCCACTCATCGGATGGCAACCCCCCAGCCATCAGGTGAAGAGCTCGCAGACGCCAGCCCCCCAGGCCACATGCGAGACCGCGGTTGGAACTCTTCCAATCGCGACCGGCCCCCCGCATTCGTGCGGGGGGTCCTTACATTTGCCCAGTCCTTTACCTTTTGGCAAGGGCCGTCGATAAAACCCCCTATTCATGTGATCCGGGCACGCTCAGAGCTGGACTAGACCAGTGGGCCAAGACCGGGACGTTCGTCTGCGGCCGGCGGCGCCGATGTGCCCTGGTTGGGGTGGCCCAACGGCCCTGTCTCCGGGTGCGAACGGCCCCTCCCCTACCGGGCCGAACGGCTCCATTCCGGTGGGGCCTCGGTGCCGGGCGGTTGATCCCGGGCCCAGCACCGGCGTCTTCCGGACCTCTCGCAGCTCGTCGTGGGGGCACCCCTGGGAGAGGCTCGGGTGGTGTGGCAGGCTCGTGGTCATGCTCGACGAGACCTCGCGGCAGACCCTGGATCTCGAGGCCGGTTGGTGGCGGTACGCCGGCACCAAGGACGCTGCGATCCGCGCGCACTTCGACGAGGAGCCCGCGACGTACTACCGGCGACTCGGCCGGCTGCTGGACGACGCCTCGGCACTCCAGCACGCGCCGGTCCTGATCCGCCGGCTGCGTCGCCAGCGGGATCGCCGCCTCGACTCCCGCTCGGGACGGCGGCTCGCGGGCTGACGTTCGCAAAGCGCGGAGACCGCTCGGCGACGTGGCGAGGACATCAGGGCATGGGGGCGCCCTGCCAAGTCGATCGACAGTGCGCACCGCTCGGACCCAGGGGGGTGCGGGCCGAGCCCCAGATCAGTGCCCAGAATTCGGCGCTGGGGGGAGCTCCGACGGCATCTGATCTAAGGATCAATGTACGCGCATGCGGCCACGAGCGCATGCTCTTGCACCACCCTGGATGAAACTTAACTTTCGGCGTTCGCGCCGAGCGTCCCGGCCCCCTGGGCCTCACCCTGATGACCTGTCGGAGATGGAGCCGCGTCCTGCTGAGCGCATGGACAACAGGACGCGGCCCCGCGAATGCCACGGCCGCCTTTGGGGGGTGGCGTGCCGTGGCCGGGTCCTAGGCTCCGGTCGGATGCTCCGGCAAAGGCCTGGTGACGAGAGCCGAGAAGATCTCGCTCAGGTCGTCGGGCCGGTCCGAGCCGGCGCGCTCCGGAAGGCGTGCCCGAGGCCCGTCCCGTGGCCAGGTGACGTCGTACAACGCAGCCGAACCCAACGAGTCCGAAGCAGTGCTCCGGTGACCCAGCACGGACGACTCGCGCTGCCCACGACGGTCACGAGCTCGAGCATGGGGTCGCGCTGCGCGCTGGCTCGTCGGCCCGGCCGGTGATGCGTCGTCCCTGGCTTCGGACATTGGTTTCCCTTGCGCATTGCTGCGTTACCGGGGTCCAGGGCAGCACCACGACGTGGTGGCTACAGCCAAGGTACGCCTCCCCCACCAGGGCGCGTCCACCTGTGGCACTTCCCGACGCGCAGGAGGTCCGGGCGTGCCGAGTCGGTCGATGCCACGACACCTGTCGCCGGGCGGCGACCAGGCGACAAGAAACGGCCCGGCCGAAGCCGGGCCGAGCGTGGAGCTGAGGGGACTCGAACCCCTGACCCTCTCATTGCGAACGAGATGCGCTACCAGCTGCGCCACAGCCCCAAGCGCGTCGCCCGGTGGTCGGTGACCGGCAGGGCGACGCGAAGGGAAAGGCTAGCACCGGGGATCGGCGCGTCCGAATCGACCCGAGCCCCCTGACCGGCGGTCCGGAACGGGCTCAGGAGCCGACTGCCTCGCCGTCGGACGAGTCCTTGTGGGACACCCGGCGGCGGACGCGGTCGGCCGCTTCGGCCGCGTCGGCCTCACGTGCGAGAGCCGAGTCGGCCTCCGTACGTCCCGACGTCCAGACCCCGGTCGCGTCGAGGTCGATCGTGCGGACGCTGCGGCGAGCGGGAGGCTTCGAGACGTAGGTCGGCAGCGTGACCGGCACCGGGTCCCAGAGCTTCGGGTCACGCGGGGGTGAGCTCGCGTCGGTGGTGGTCGCCGCAGGCGTCTGCGAGTCGCGGACCTCGTCCACGACATCGTCGACGACCTCCGAGTACGCCGTCGGCTGCCAGGCCCGCTCGCGGCGGACCATCAGTCGGCAGGCGACCAGCCAGGCGACGAGGAGTCCGCCGGGGATCGCGGCGTACGTCCAGCCGAGACGCCCGAGCGCAGCTGCGCTCACGACGCCGACCAGGGCCAGCAGCAGCAGGCCGAGGACCCGACGACGACGCCGGGTGGCGCGGTGGGCGGCGGTGCGGCGTACGACGTCCTGCTGCTCGGGTGAGGGAGCCGGCGGCCCGGACCTGGGCCTGGCCGGGGTGACGACGAGCCGGGCCGTCCGCGCACTCACAGGCTCGCGGCGAGCCAGCACCCGCATGCTGTGGGAGAACCGGTCGATCGAGCGCCCCCGCACGGCGTCGTCGTGGTGGCGGAGGGCCTTGGGGATCAGATAGGCGGCCCAGGCGACCGCCAGGGCCACGAAGATGAGTCCGCTCAGGTCGGTCACGACCCGACCCTAGATTCGCGCCCACAGGGCCCCGGGGATGTCAACAGGTGTGTCGCGAAATGACTCCTGTGACTGGAGTGGTCACGACCGTGGCTGCTGGGACAATCGGGCCAGCATTCCGTCCGGGCACTCCTCGACGGTGATCGCGTAGATGCGGTGGTCGCGCCACGCACCGTCGATGTGCAGGAACCGCGGGGCGTAGCCCACCTCGCGGATCCCGAGCTTCTCCACGACCCGCAAGGAGTTGGAGTTCTCCGGCCGGATGCAGACCTCGATCCGGTGCAGCCCGGCCGACCGGAAGCAGTGGTCGATGACGAGTGCGACCGCCGTCGGCATCACGCCTCGGCCGGCGACGTCGCGATCGAGCCAGTAGCCGATCGAGGCGAACTGGGCGGAGCCGCGGACGATGTTGTTGACGGTCACCTGTCCGGCGAAGCGCCCGTCGACGTCGATCGCGAAGGGCATGCCGAGCCCCTGACGGGCATGGCGCTGCATCCGCGTCACCAGACTGCGGAAGGTCGCCGGGCGCTCCGTGCCGCCGGGTGGGACGGTCGCGTCCCAGGGCTGCAGCCACACCAGGTTGCGACGGCGCACGGCGCGCCAGGCACGGGCGTCCCGATAGCGGATGGGGCGGAGCGTGACGTCGCCGTGCTGCAGGGTGGCCGGCCACCCCGCACTCATGCGCGAGCCTCGCGACAGCGTGGTGTGACGGTCAATGGTCGCTCCCGACGACCTGCTCGACGGCGTGCACGAGCAGCGGCTCCAGGACTGTGATCGCGTCCTTCACGCCGCCGCGCGAGCCCGGCAGGTTCACGACGAGGCACGAGCCGGCGACCCCCGCCAGCCCCCGCGACAGGGACGCGGTCGGGATGCCCTTGGCCACGCCGTACGCCCGGATCGCCTCGGCGATGCCGGGCACCTCTCGGTCGAGCAGCGGACCGGTCACCTCGGGCGTGCGGTCGGTCGGTGTCAGGCCCGTGCCGCCGGTCGTCAGGACCACCCGGGCGCCACCGTCGACCTCGGCCGAGATGGCCGCACCCACCGGCTCGCCGTCGGGGACCACGAGGGGCGACCCGCACGAGAACCCCAGTGAAACAAGGAAATCCACGAGCAAGGGCCCGGTGGTGTCGTCGTACACACCCGACGCAGCGCGGTTGGACGCGACCACCACGGCCGCGCGCATGGTGCTCATCGAACGAAGTCTCCGGACTTCCCGCCGGACTTGCGCAACACCCGCACGTCGGTGATCACCGCGCGCTTGTCGACCGCCTTGACCATGTCGATCACCGTGAGTCCGGCGACCGCGACGGCCGTCAGCGCCTCCATCTCGACCCCCGTGCGGTCGGTGGTGCGCACGGTCGCGGTCACCTCGACGGCGTCGTCGGCCACCTCGAGGTCGACGCTCACCGAGGAGAGCGCGAGCGGATGACAGAGCGGGATCAAGGTCGAGGTCTGCTTGGCCCCCATGATCCCGGCCAACCGGGCCACGGCGAGCGTGTCGCCCTTGGGTACGCCGGCCCCACGGAGCAGGCTGACGACCTCGGGCGAGACCAGGACCCGTCCGGCCGCGACAGCCTCCCGCGCCGTGACGTCCTTGCCCGACACGTCGACCATCCGGGCCGCCCCGGACTCGTCGACATGGGTGAGACGGTCAGCCATGCGTCTCTCCTAGAAGTCCTCGTCGAGCGGCAGCACGGTCACTGTCTCACCGGCCTCGACCCAGGTCACGTCCTCCGGCACCACGATCAGGGAGTCGGACTCGGCGAGGTCGCCGATCATGTGCGATCCCTGGGGGCCGACGGGGGTGACGGCGAGCCGGCCGTCGACCACGGACAGCACGCCGCGGGCGAACTGCCGCCGCCCGTCGGGCGAGCGGAGCCCGTGCGTGAGCATCGCGTCGGCCTCCGGCCGGGTGTACGGCGTCCGCCCCATCATCCGGCGGATCGCCGGCAGCACGAACTGCTCGAAGGAGATGTAGGACGACACCGGGTTGCCCGGCAGCGTGATGATCGGGACGGCGTCCTCGCCGACCGTGCCGAACCCCTGCGGCTTGCCCGGCTGCATCGCGACCCCGCCGAACCACACCGTCCCCAACGGGGAGAGCGCCTCCTTGACCACGTCGTAGTCGCCCATCGAGACGCCGCCGCTGGTCACCACCAGGTCGGCCCGCACCAGCTGGTCGTTGAGGGACCCGAGGAAGGCACGCGGCTGGTCGGGCACGATGCCGACCCGATAGGCGATCGCGCCGGCCTGGCGTGCGGCGGCGGCCAGCAGGAACGAGTTGCCGTCGTAGATCGAGTCGCGGCCGAGCGCCGACCCGGGTTCGCGGAGCTCCGACCCGGTCGACAGCACCACCACCCGCGGACGAGGACGCGAACGGACCGAGGCGCGCCCGACCGCGGCGAGGAGGCCGATCTGGCGGGCGCCGAGGACGGCGCCGGCCTCGACCAGCAGGTCGCCCTCGGTCACGTCCTGGCCCTTCAGCCGGACGTGCTGACCCGGCTCCGGGGCCCGGCTGATGACGACGTTGGCGACACCGCGGTCGGTCCACTCGTAGGGAACGACGGAGTCGGCCCCGGCGGGCACCGGTGCGCCGGTCATGATCTTGACCGCGGTGCCCGGTGACACGGCCAGCAGCGAGGCCTGGCCGGCCCCGATCTCACCGACGACCGGCAGGTGCACCGGGGACTCCGCGCTGGCCGAGGAGACGTCGGCGTGGGCGACGGCGTACCCGTCCATGGCGGAGTTGTCGAAGCCGGGAAGGGCCACGGCAGCGTGCACGTCCTCGGCCGCGGAGAGCCCGAAGGCCTCCATCAGCGGCTGGTCGAACGCCGGCAGCGGATGGATCGCGGCCAGGATCCGCTCGCGGTGTTCCTCGACGGAGACCAGCGCGTCAGTCATGCTCCAAGACGCTACCGGTCGCCACACGCTCGGCCGCGCCGGACTTCAGCGTCACGTCGCCGACCACCCTCACCCGGGCCCCGAAGGTCCAGTCGCCGCTGACCGTGAGCGACGACGCGTCGCGCAGGCTCGGAGCCCCGTTGGGGAACCGGCGCTCGAACTCGGGGACCAGCTTGTAGTACGCCGGGTCGAGCTCGACGTAGGGGATCGCTGCCGCCGGGTCGAGCACGAAGTCGCGGCCCACGTCGTACACGTCGGAGCGCAGCACCAGCAGGTCGTTGGTGGTCTTGACCGGCACGAACCGGTCGCGGCCGACCTCGATCGTGCGGGCGCCCTCGAAGACCTCGATCGCCGCCCCCATCGCGGTCTCGACCTGGATCACCTCGGGCGTCGAGGAGTCGGCCGGGTCGACCGTCTTCACGTTCCGGATCAAGGGGAGGCCCAGGATGCCGTGCCGGGCGTCGAGAGCCTCGGCCATGGCCCGCAGGTCGAACCAGAGGTTGTTGGTCGAGCAGAACCGGTGCCGGTCGAGGTCGGCCAGGGCGGCCTGGTCGTCCTTCGAGGTCTGGGCGGTCTCACGCAGCACGATCCGGCCGTCGACCTTCCGGCGTGCGAAGTGACCGCCCTTGCGGTCGGAGGACGTACGGCGGACCGCCTCGATCGCGAAGGGGGCGCCGGACTCGGCGAACCAGCCGGCGATCCGGGCGTCGGGCACGGCACCGAGGTTGTCGCTGTTGGAGACGAAGACGCGTTCGTACCCCTCGTCGACGAGCCGCTGCAGGAGGCCGGTGCCGCGCAGGGCTGTGTAGAGGTCCCCGTGGCCGGGCGGGCACCACTCGAGGTCGGGATCCCGGGGCCAGCTCACCGGGGTGAGGTCGTGGGCGAGGAGCTTGGGCTCGCGGTTCTGCAGGAACTCCAGGGGCAGGCCCGCGACCGGGAGATCGGCGTAGCGGGCCAGCGCGTCCATCGTGTCCGCAGATGTGCGGAAGCTGTTCATGAACATCAACGGCAGCGGGGCGTCGTGCTCGCGGCGCAGGTGCAGCACCTGCTTGGCGATGATGTCGAGGAACGACATGCCCCTCCGGACGCAGAGGAGGCTCTTGGCCCGCTCCATGCCCATCGAGGTCCCCAGCCCGCCGTTCAGCTTGATCACGGCCGTGGTGCGAAGGGCGGCGGACGCCGTCTCGTCGTCGACCTCGACGTCGTCGAGCGACTCGCTGTCGAGGGGCTCGATCGACGACTCGGGGATCAGTCCGGTCTCGCCGTGCTCGAGCAGCCGGTAGTAGTGGGCGAAGGTCTCGATCGCGACGGGGTCGATCCCGGCGTCCGACATCTTCGCCCGGGCGCGCTCGAGTCCGGCACTGCTCATGGGTCGATCGTAGGCTTGCGGAGTGCCGCCTCCGCAATCCCGCCCGGACGACCTGACCCCTCCTGGGGCCGCTGTGGCCAAGATCGCCCTGCGTGACCAGATCCGCACCGCGCGACGGCGGCTGTCGGTCGCCGACCTGGGCGCACGCGGCCGTGATCTCGCCGAGGTCGTCACCGCTCACCCGGACGTACGCCGGGCGGCCACGGTCGCGGCGTACGTCTCCGTCGGACCCGAGCCGGGAACCGGCCTCTTGCTCGAATCCCTTGCTGCACTGGGGAAACGCGTCATCGTTCCGGTCGTGCTGCCAGACCTCGACCTCGACTGGGGCACCTGGCGCGGACCCACGTCACTCGTCCCGGCCCGGTTCGGGCTGTTCGAGCCCGTTGATCGCCTGGGCCTGGAGGCGATCGCCACCGCCGACGTCGTGCTGGTGCCCGGGCACGCCGTCTCGTGGTCAGGTGACCGGCTCGGCCAGGGCGGTGGCTGCTACGACCGGGCACTCGGCCGCGTACCGGTCGGGACCCCGGTGGTGTGCCTGCTCTACGACGGGGAGGTCGGCCTGGAGCTCCCCGTCGACGCACACGACCGCCCGGTGACCGCGGCGGCCACTCCGACCCGCTGGGTCGACCTGCGGTGATCCCCCGTCGGCCGAACCAACCACCCACGCCGGCCGAGCCAGCCACCCTCGCCGGCCGAGCCAACCTCCCTCGTCGGTCGAGCGAAGTCGAGACCATCCACAGGTCGCGTCCGGGCGGCTGCACCCACGGCTCCGTTCGCCCACGATGGGCGGATGCCCTGGACCTACATTCTCGAGTGCAGTGACGGTTCGTTCTACGTCGGCAGCACGCGCTCTCTGGAGCTCCGCATGGAACAGCATCGCGTCGGTGAGGGATCGGAGTACACCCGCCGCCGACTGCCCGTGACGCTCGTGTGGTCGGCCGAGTTCGAGCACGTCGGAGCGGCGTTCGCATGCGAGAAGCAGATCCAGCGGTGGGGCCGGGCCAAGCGGATCGCCCTCATCGAAGGTCGGCTGGACGACCTGCCACAGCTCGCCCGGGGCACCGACCGCGACGCATGGGACGCGATCCACCGACGTCCGGAGTAGACGACCGGGTCTCGACTTCGCTCGACCGACGAGAACCTCCGCTGGACCGACGAGTACCTCCACACGACCGACGACCGACGACCGCCGGGTCTCGACTTCGCCGACCGACGAGAACCTCCGCTGGACCGACGAGAACCTGCACACGACCGACGAGTACGGCGCGACCTGAGGTGACGTAGGATTGGCAGTCGCCGGTGGCGAGTGCCAGTCGGCTCCCTGCGATCGCGACGACCGCACCGACCCATCCCGACCCGGAGACCACCCGCGTGCCGACCTACCAGTACCGCTGCACCGCGTGCGAGCACGCGTTCGAGCAGTTCCAGAGCTTCACCGACGACGCTCTCACCGTCTGCCCCGAGTGCGGCGGCCGGCTGCGCAAGGTCTTCAACGCCGTCGGGGTGGTGTTCAAGGGGTCGGGCTTCTACCGCACGGACAGCCGCAGCACGAGCACTGCGAGCGCGTCCGGAGGGGGCTCCACGGCGTCGTCCGGCTCGGGTGACTCCGCGTCCTCCACGACGTCGTCGTCGGGCTCGTCCTCCGACGGGTCGTCGTCGGGCTCGACCCCCGAGCCGTCCTCCTCGCCGAAGTCCTCGTCCCCGAGCTCGGCAGGCTCGAGCGCCTCGGGCGGCTGACCTACGGCCCGAGGCCTGTGGAGAGGGCCGACGCGAGGTGCACCCGCGCGCCTACCGTCGAGGGATGCCTGACTCGACCGACCCGCTCACGAACGGGAGCCGGCGTGCCCGTCTCCGACGGTCCGCACGCCGTACGGTGCTGGCGCGTCGGCGACCCGTGGCGGCGCTCTGCGTGGCGATCGCGGCCGTCGCGGGAGTCCATGCCGCCCGGCCTCCGGCCGGGCCGACCGTCGCGGTGACGGTCGCCGCCCGCGACCTCGCGCCGGGGACGGTGCTCGCGCCCCGCGACCTCGTCGTCCGCCGCTACCCGGCGGGGGTCGCGCCGGTCGGATCCGATGTCCGAGCGGTCGGCCGCACACTGGCCGCGCCGGTGCGGCGCGGCGAGCCGGTCACCGATGTCCGGATCGTCACCCCCTCGCTGGTGTCGGCCTACCCCGGCCGGGTCGCGTTGCCGGTACGCATCGCCGACGCCGACGCTGTGTCCCTGGTGCGGGTCGGTGACCAGGTCGACCTCGTGGCCGCCGATCCGCGTCGAGGTACCGCGTCGTACGTCGCGGTGGACGTGCCCGTGCTGGCGCTGCCGGCGCCGTCATCGGACGACGCCGCGAGCTCGGCCCTGACCGGCCGGCTCGTGCTGATCGCCGCCGCGCCGGGCGACGTCGACCGCATCGCGGGCGCCGCTGCGACCGACCTTCTGAGCCTCGTGATTTCCCGCTAGCGTGTCCGGCGCGGGCCGGCCGTCCGGGCGGCCGAGAGGAGAGATCCATGACCGGGTTCAAGAACTTCATCCTCCGAGGCAACCTCATCGAGCTCGCCGTCGCGTTCATCATGGCGACGGCGTTCGCCGCCGTCGTCACGACGTTCACTGCGATCGTTCTCGACCTGATCGGCAAGATCGGTGGCACCCCCAACTTCAGCAAGTACACGCCCGGGGGTGTGCACGTCGGGGCGTTCATCACAGCCCTGATCACGTTCTTGATCATCGCCACGGTCGTGTACTTCTTCGTCGTGACGCCGTACACCAAGGCCAAGGAGCGGTGGTTCCCCAGCCCCGAGCCCGGCACTCCCGAGGACGTCAAGCTGCTGCAGGAGATCCGCGACGTCTTGATCGCCCAGCAGGGTGGCGCCGCGGCGACGGTCACGCCACCCACCCAGCCGGGCGCCTGACACCGGCGCCACGGCGCTGGGGCTCAGCCGTGGTGGGGTGGCACCTGGCCCCGGAGCCAGCGATCCTGCGCAGCCTCGTCCGACGGCGCCTCGGGATCGCGCTCGTCCTCGGTCGTGTCGGGGAGGACGTCGCCGAACACCGCCGCCAGCCTCCGGCGTCGCTGCTCGTCGGTCTCGATGGTCGGCTCGGGCGACGCGGGCGTCTGCTCGTCGGGCATCAGCGGGTCAGGCGCAGAGGCCGTTGGCGAGGTTGTCGGCGGCCTGGGCCTGCTCCTGCTGACCGTTCTTCGGGTGCTTGGTCACGCCGGGGATGTGCTGGGCGTTCAGCGACCCGTTCAGCATCGACTTCGAGAGCACCTGGTCGTTCTTGATGGCGTTCCACAACGTCTGCGCCTCGGGCTTCCACACGACCCGGTTGATGTTGCTCGGGTCCTCCTCCCACGGCGTCGTGACGAACTGGATGTGGTCGAGGCCGATGTGGCGGAACTGGTAGGCGAGCCCGACCAGCTTGGAGATGCTGCCGATGTCCGGGTCGAGCGTGAGCGACTTGGTGGCGGCGTCGATGAACTTCGCCAGGTGGATCGGGTTCGCCAAGGTGTCCGCGCTGATCGCCTGGTGCGCCATCGAGGCGACGAACGCCTGCTGCCGCTTCATCCGGCCGATGTCGGAGCCGTTGCCGAGGGAGTGCCGCTCGCGCACGTAGTTGAGGGCCTGGGTGCCGGTGAACTTGTGAGTGCCGGCCGGCAGCGTGATGTGGCCGATGGTGTCGTTGACCGCGTGCGGGATGCACACCTCGACGCCACCGATCGCGTCGACCATCGACTTGAAGCCGTTGAAGTCGACGACCACGTAGTGGTCGACCCGGACGCCCGTGAGCTGTTCGAACTGCCGCACCGTGCAGCCGGGCCCGCCGATGTTGAACGCCTCGTTCCACATCACCCCGGTCGCGGCCGGCGAGATCTCCTTGCCCTTGTCGTCGAGGCACGAGGCCCGGTTGACGACGGAGTCGCGCGGGATGCTGACGCCGTAGGCGTGCTGACGATCGGCCGACAGGTGCAGCAGGATCGTGGTGTCCGAGCGCTTGCCGATGCCGGTCAGGTTGTCGATGTGGTCGCCGGGGGCGTCGCGGTTGTCCGAGCCCATGATCAGGATGTTGATCGGGCCGTGCGGACCCTTGGGCACCTGGGGCGTCGGCCGGTCGGTGCCCAGCTCGGAGGAGATGTCCTTGACGTTGAGGTTGCCGTTGTAGTGGCGGTAGAGGAACACGACGCTCAACCCGGTCACCAGCGCGATCACGACCATCGTGGCGCCGACGGCCTTGGCCACGGTGTGGTGGGTCTTGGTGCGCCCCTTGCGCTTGCCGCCTTCGATCTCGCCGGATTCGTCGCCGCTCTCGGCGTCGCCGGGGGTCCCGGCGCCGTCGGGGGGCTGGGCAGACATCAGTGCAGAACCTCGAGTCGAGCGAGAGAACCGCGGCCTCGGCGCGCGGTGGGCGTCACCCCAAGATACGGGGTGTGACCAAAGTGTGACCAGGACGTGGCGTGTTCTCAAACTCGGCGGCGTACCGGCACGAACGGCGGGGTGACGCGAGTGGCGCACGAGGACAGACTGGGCGGATGCGTCGCCTCTTCTCCGTCGTGCTTCCTCTCTCCTGCGTGCTCGCGGCCGCGTGCTCGTCGGCATCTCCCGCGGCCTCGCGGCCGACGTCCCAGGAGCTCCACGGCGCCGAGACGACGAGCTCGCCGGCCCCGTCGCCGCGGGCCGCCGGACCCTTCACGCCGTGGTCGACGTACCACCGCACGGCCTCGCGCACCGGCCACACCACCCACGCGCCGGGCGCTCCGCTGAAGCCGGCCTGGGCGAAGAACCTCGGGGCCGCGGTGTACGGCGAGCCCCTGGTCGTCGGCAGCACGCTCGTCGTGGCCACGGAGGGCGACCAGGTGTTCGGGCTCAGTGCGCGGACCGGCCGGATCCGCTGGCAGCGGAGCCTCGGCACTCCGCAGCCGCAGAGCGGACTGCCCTGCGGCGACATCGACCCGTTGGGCATCACCGGGACACCGGCGTACGACCGACGCACCGGCTCGGTGTTCGCGGTCGCGGAGACCGTCGGTGGACATCACACGTTGTGGGCGCTCGATGCCCGCACCGGTCACAAGCGCTGGCACCACTCGCTCGACGTGCTGCCGAACCGCAACCGCAGCGCCGAGCAGGAGCGCGCGGCCCTGCTGGTCGAGCACGGCCGGGTCCTGGTGTCCTTCGGCGGCCTCGCCGGCGACTGCGACAACTACGTCGGTTACGTGACCTCGACGGCGACCGACGGCAGTGGGAAGACGTTCCACTACGCCGTGCCGACCGCCCGCGAGGCCGGCATCTGGGCCACGCCCGGCCCGGTCCTCGGCCGCAACGGTCACGTGTACGTCGCCAGCGGCAACGGCGCCGAGCTCAACGGGCGCTGGGACAAGAGCGACTCGGTGACCGAGCTGAGCACGAGGAAGCTGCGCCGGCTCTCGGTCTTCGCGCCGGGAACCTGGCGAGACGACAACGTCCGCGACCTCGACCTCGGCTCGATGTCACCGATGTCGGTCCCTGGGGTCCACCGGATCGTGATCGCCGGCAAGCGTGGCGTGGTGTACCTGCTGCGGGAGCACCTCGGCGGCGTCGCGTCCGCGGTGGCCCGCCTCGACGGCTGCTCCGCCTTCGGGGGTGGGGCGCGCGTCGGCCGCACCGTGCTGATGCCCTGTCTGTTCGAGCACCGGATCCGGGCTCTGCGGGTCGGTTCCCACGGGCTCCACTGGTCGTGGTCGGCCGAGAACCTCTTCGGCGCACCGGTGATCGCCGGTCCGCGGGTCTACGTGTCCGACCGCGACACCGGCGACCTCGTGGTGCTGCGCCTCCGCACCGGTCACGTGATCCAGAGGATCCACGCGGGCGAGGTCAGTCACTTCCCGTCGGAGGTGGTCGACGGTGGCTTCGTGTTCGTCCCGACGCTGACCGGGATCACCGCGTTCCGCGGCTGACGTCGAACGCCCGCCGACTCGGTCCGGGGCTGGCAGTCCTGACAAGATGGGCGCCCACGCGCGCCCCAGTAGCTCAGTGGATAGAGCAGCCGCCTCCTAAGCGAAAGGTCGTAGGTTCGACTCCTACCTGGGGCACCCACCGATACCTGGGCACTCATCGGGGAGAGAGCCGGCCCTCGATCGAGCGGGGTCGGCGCCCGCCGACTACGACCCGTTCCGACGTCCCCGGGCATTCCCCGGACAGGGCGCCGCCGACCGACGAGAATCGGCGTCGACCCCGCCGATCCGGCCGCGTCGAACTACCACGTTGTAGTTCGTTCAACCCTCTCCCGCGCCGACATTCCCACAGTTAACGTCTGCCACATGCGTATCAGACGACGCTCGAATCGGCGTGCCTCCTGGACACGTCGCGCGGGCTTCGTCGTGGTCCTGGGACTGCTCACGGCGGTCTCCCCGCTGATCCGACCGGAGGCGGTCAGCGCCGCCTCGGGCATCGACGACTACCCCTCCCGGTTGAAGAACGCGCCGCAGGACTCGCTGGTCGACCCGTGGCAGTTCTACAACCGCGAGTGCACGTCGTTCGTCGCCTGGCGGCTGAACTCGGAGAACCAGGTCGCGTTCAACGACTACTGGCAGGGCCAGCACTGGGGCAACGCCTCCAACTGGAAGAAGGCCGCGGTCGCTCTGAAGATCCCGGTCGACAACAACGCGACCCGTGGCGCCGTCGCCTGGTGGTCGGCCGGGTCCGCCGGCTCCTCGCACGGACACGTCGCCTGGGTGCAGACCGTCGGGGACGGCGCGATCACGATCGAGGAGTACAACTACCTCCACGCCGGCAGGTACGACACCCGCACGATCTCGAGCTCGAGCTCCCTGTGGCCCAGCGGGTTCATCCACATCAAGGACACCCAGATCCGCAACACGGTGTCCCCGGCCCTGTCCGGCACGCCACAGGTCGGCAAGAAGCTGGTCACGACCCGCGGTACGTGGAGCGCCAAGAAGCTGACCTTCACCTACCAGTGGCTGGCCAACGGCAAGCCGATCGCCGGCGCGACCGCCAAGTCGTTCACCCCCGGCGCCGCCCAGGTCGGCCAGAAGATCCGGGCGAAGGTCACCGCCACCAAGTCCGGGGCGCACTCCGGCTCCGCCCAGACCAAGCCCACCGGTGGCGTGGCCAAGGGCGTGTTCGTGAACACGGCCGCCCCCTCGGTGGCGGCCAAGGCCCAGGTCGGGATTCCGCTCGCTGCGGACCGCGGGACCTGGAGCCCGAGCGGCACGTTCACCTACCAGTGGTTCGCCGGCGGTTCCAGGATCAGCGGAGCCACCGACGCGTCGTTCACGCCGACCGCCGACCAGCTGGGACGCGGACTCACGGTGAAGGTCTCGCTCAGCGCTCCCGGCTACAAGACGCTGCGGGTGACCTCCGCGCCGACCGCGGACGTCGTTCCGGGCCAGTTCGTGGCCAAGTCCCCGCCGACCGTCTCCGGCGTCGCGCAGGTCGACCAGCCGCTGACGGCATCCCCAGGGGACTGGAGCCCGGCCGGAACCATCGCCTACCAATGGCTCGCCGGCGGCACGCCCATTGCCGACGCGACCGGCACGACGTACACCCCCACCCCCGACGACCTGCGCAAGAACATCGCGATCCGGGTCACCGTGCACCAACGCGGGTACGACGATGCCGTCGCGACGTCGGTGGCCACCCTCGGCGTCGCCCCCGGCACGTTCCTCAACACCGTCCAGCCGGCGATCACCGGCACGGCCCAGGTCGGCCGGCCGCTGACCGCGGCGAAGGGTGCCTGGTCGCCGCACGCCACCATCACCTACCAGTGGGTCGTCGGTGGTGACGTCGTGCCCGGCGCGACCGACAAGACCTTCACCCCGCGTCCGCAGGACCTCGGCAAGAGGGTCACGGTCGCGGTGAGTGCGTCGCGACCGGGGTACCTGACCGCGACCGTCCCGTCCGAGGCCACGGCGAACGTGCTCCCGGGTGTCATGCACAACACCCAGGCACCGGTCGTCACCGGACACGCCGTCGTGGGCCGGACCCTGAGCACCACGCACGGAGCCTGGTCGGTCAAGGCGGACGACTACGGCTACCAGTGGTACGCCGGCCACTCCGCGATCGCAGGCGCCACCGCCGCGACGTACCAGCCGACGGCGGACGTCGCCGGGCGACACCTCCACGTCGTCGTGACCGCGAACAGCGCCGGCTACACCTCGCTCTCCGCCGCATCGGCGAGCACCGCCAAGGTCGTGCTCGGCCACGTCGCCTTCGCGAAGCCGACGATCCGCGGGCGTGGGGTGGTCGGGAGCACGCTCACCGCCCACCTGGAGTCCGTCCAGCCGTCGACGGCCGAGGCGCACTACCGGTGGTACCGCGGCAGCGAGCCGATCCGCGGGGCCCGGGAGGCGACGTACGCCGTCCAGCCGACCGACCTCGGCCACCGCATCCACGTGGTGGTGACGATGCGCGCCGAGAACTGGACGTCACGCACGAAGCGCTCCCTGGCGATCACCGAGATCAAGACCCAGCCCAGGCTCCACCCGCACACCTCGTTGCACCAGGGCCGGGTGTTCCTGCGCCTGGTCGTGCAGGCCGCCGGCCTGTCCGAGCCAGACGGGAGCGCCAACGTGTGGCTGGGCCGGCACCGGGTCGGCCGGTTCGACGTGACCAACGGTCGGGGCAGCCGACTGCTCGCTGCCATGCGGCGCGGCACGCACACGCTGACGATCGTCTACCGCGGTGGCAGCCAGGAGACGGTCGGTCGGAGGACGGTCGACGTCACCGTCCCGTAGCGATCCCGCTCAGAGCACCTCGAACTTCAGCCCGGCGGCGATGAGCCGCTCGGTGAGGGCGTCGCCCATCGCCTGCGCGGTCGTGACCTGCCCGGCGGACGGCGGGTTGTCGTCGAACGCCAGGCACAGTGCGGACTCGGCCAGCATCTTCGCGGTCTCGTCGTAGCCGGGGTCACCGCCGGAGACGCGGGTGCGGACGGTCTGCCCGCCGCCCTCGCCGATGAAGTCGACGGTGAACCACGAGCGCGCCCGGCGGGCGGCGTCCGGCCCGTCGCCCTGCTTGATCCGGCTCAGCAGGGCACGACGCAGCGGCGGCACCTGGGCGGCAGCGCCGAGGGCGGCCACGGTGGAGGCACCGCCGACGGCGTACCGCAGGGTCTTGGTGCCGGCGTAGTGGGAGTAGCGGAACTCCGGCCCGTACGCCGGCAGCGCGGCGCCGCTGCGGGCCACGACCATCGGGTCGATCGTCGGCAGCGGCAGCAGCCAGCGCCCGAGCACCGCGTCGTGGTGCGGCTTGCCGGCGACCGCACGTGAGCTGCGGCCCTCGGGACGCGGCTCGACCTCGCGGCGGGCGGCGTGGGCAGCCCGGGTCTGGCGAACCCGCGAGAAGGCGTTCATCGCCGAGTGGAACGTGCCGCCCGACATCATCGCGCTGGCCCGGACCACGCCGCGCAGCGTGATCGGGACGTCGTCGGGCAGCTGCTTCACGGTGAAGTAGGCGCCGAGGTCGTGCGGGATCGAGTCGAAGCCGCAGGCGTGGACCAGGCGAGCACCGGTCTGCTGCGCGGTCGCGTGGTGGGCGACGTAGGTGCGGTCGACGAACTCCGGCTCGCCGGTGAGGTCGACGTAGTCGGTGCCGGCCTCGGCGCACGCCGCGACCAACGGCTCACCGAACTGCAGGTAGGGCCCGACCGTGGTGATCACGACGCGCGCGCGGTTGGCGACGTCCTTGAGCGAGACGTCGTCGTCGACGTCGGCCATCAAGAGGGGCAGGTCACCGAGGGCGGCGTCGGTGGCGGCGAGGTGCTCGCGGACGCCCTCGAGCTTGGCCCGGCTCCGGCCGGCCAAGCCCCAGCGGAGCCCGCCCGGCGCGTGCCGGGCGAGGTACTCGGCGGTGAGCCGGCCGGTGAAGCCGGTGGCGCCGAACAGGACCAGGTCGAGCTCCCGGTCGGACGAGGGGCCGGGGGGTGATGACGCGTCGGACATGCCCTCCATCGTCCCAGTGTCGACGCCCCCTGGGGAACCCCATGTCCGGAGCGGCCGTCAGCCGGTCCCAGGCGACTCGGTCTCGTTCCTGGCGCTGTGAGCCCGGCGTTCGCCGCGTAGGCTCGGACCATGTGCCGCAACATCCGACCGCTGAACAACTTCGAGCCGCCGGCGACCTCGCACGAGGTCCACGACGCGGCCCTGCAGTTCGTCCGCAAGATCAGTGGGGCGACGCACCCCTCGGCCGCCAACCAGGAGGCGTTCGACAGGGCCGTGCACGAGATCGCCCACGTGACGCAACACCTCCTCGACGACCTGGTGACCGTGGCCCCGCCGAAGAACCGCGAGGTCGAGGCCGAGAAGCGGCGCGCCAAGGCGCGGGCGCGCTACGCCAGCTGAGGTACGGGATGAGGGTCGCGAGATGACGCTCGAGGCCACGGAGCTCGTCGTACCGGGCCTGCTCCGGCAGGGTCACCTGGTCGTCCTCACCGGCGCCGGCCTGTCGACGGACTCCGGCATCCCCGACTACCGAGGACCGGGGTCGCGGGCCCGGCAGCCGATGACCTACCAGGACTTCGTGAGCGGCCCGGCGGCACGACAGCGGTACTGGGCGCGCAGCCACCTCGGCTGGAGCCGGATGCGGGGTGCGGCGCCGAACGCCGGGCACCACGCCCTGGCGGCCCTCGACCCCGAGCTCCTGATCACCCAGAACGTCGACGGCCTGCACGAGGCTGCCGGCTCACGCCGGGTGGTCGCGCTGCACGGGCGGATCGCGGATGTCATCTGCCTCTCCTGTCGGCACACGTCGTCGCGCGCGTCGTTGGCCGGCCGGATGATCGCGGCCAACCCGGGGTACTCGTCGGCGCACGCCGATGTCGAGCTGCTCCCGGACGGTGACGTCGAGCTCGACGACACCGACGACTTCGTCGTGCCCGCGTGCGAGTCCTGTGGCGGGATCCTGAAGCCGGACGTGGTGTTCTTCGGCGAGAACGTCCCACCCGCCCGCGTCCAGCGGTGCTACGACGCGGTCGACGCGTTGGCGCCGGACGACGCCCTGCTGGTGGTCGGCTCGTCACTGACGGTGATGAGCGGCTTCCGGTTCGTCCGCCGGGCAGCGCGGGCCGGCGTACCGGTGGTGATCGTCAACCGCGGCCCCACCCGCGGCGACGAGCTGGCGACGGTGAAGGTCGACGCGGGGTGCTCGGAGTTCCTCCGGGCGTTGGTGGGGGTGCGCTGAGCGGGTGGTGACACTCAGACCCGCGACACGAAGATGTGCCCCGCAGCCTCGAGGTCGAGCTCGGCGGTCTCGCCGCCCGAGCCGACCAGCACGCCGACCGCGGTGGCGGAGACACCGACCACCTTGTCGGGCAGGGCGCCGATCCGGCGCAGGGTGCCCATCAGCGGCTCGTCCTTCTGCAGCTCCTCGGAGATCCGTCGCACGCGCACGCTCGCCTGCACCTCGCCGGCGAGGTCGGCCAGCAGCTCGGTGCCGTCGAGGAACTCCATGGCCGACCCCGACTCCCCGAGCTCGTCGAGCCCCGGGATCGGGTTGCCGTAGGGCGACTCCGTGGGGTGGTCGAGCAGGTCGACGAGGCGTCGTTCGACCGTCTCGGACATCACGTGCTCCCACCGGCACGCCTCGGCGTGCACGAGCTCCCAGTCGAGACCGATCACGTCGGTGAGCAGCCGCTCGGCGAGCCGGTGCTTGCGCATCACCCGCGTGGCGAGCCGGTGGCCCTCGGTGGTGAGCTCGAGGTGGCGGTCGCCCTCCACCGTGACGAGCCCGTCGCGCTCCATCCGCGCCACCGTCTGCGACACCGTCGGGCCGGACTGGTGCAGCCGCTCCGCGATCCGGGCACGCAGCGGCACGATGCCCTCCTCGACCAGCTCGTAGATGGTCCGGAGATACATCTCCGTGGTGTCGATCAGATCGCTCACTGGGTCCTCACCGGGTCCTCACTGGCCCCTCACCGTGCCATTGTGACCCATGGCCGGAGGGCTGGCAGAGTTGAGCGACCACGCGCACCCGAGGAGCCCGATGAGCGATCCGCCCGACCTGCCCGACCTGCCCGACCTGGTGGTGCCCTCCCGGTTCTGCGGCCCGCCCTCGTCAGGCAACGGCGGCTGGTCGGCCGGCGCGCTCTCGGCGTACGCCGGCGACGAGTGCCCGACCGACCGCGCCCGGCCCTGGCCGGTCACCGTCTCGTTGACCGCTCCCCCGCCGCTCGACGTGCCGATGACCGTCGCCCCGGGCGAGCAGGGCGGCGTGGTCGCGTCGTACGACGGACGGCCGGTGCTGGCCGCACGCTGCACGACCGAGGAGCTCACCGACGTCGAGCCGGTCACGCCTGAGGAGGCCCGGGCCGCGGAAGCGTCGTACGCCGGCCTGACCAGCCACCCGTTCCCCACCTGCTTCTCCTGCGGCACGGGTCGTGCCGCGGGAGACGGTCTGCGGATCTTTCCCGGCCGGGTCGCCGACGTCGACGACGACGGCACGCCCCGCGCGCGGGTCGCGGCCACCTGGACGCCCGACGCGACCGTCGCCGAGGACTTCCATGCCGATGCCGACGAGCATCCCCGCGCCGGCCTGCCGGTGACCTGGGCCGCGCTCGACTGCGTCGGTGGCTGGGCCGGCGACCTCGAGGAGCGGCTGATGGTCCTGGCCCGGATCACCGCCCGGCTCGACTCGCTCCCGGTGATCGGCGAGGAGCACGTCGTGGTCGGCAGCGGCCGAGGACGCGACGGGCGCAAGACCTGGACGGCCTCGACGATGTACGACGCCGACGGCCGCGTCGTCGCCAGCGCGGAGCACCTCTGGATCGCGGTCGACCCGGCCGCCTTCGCATGAAGCCCGCTGGGCCCTGGTGGCGCGACGCCGTCTTCTACCAGGTCTACGTCCGCAGCTTCGCCGACTCCGACGGCGACGGGCTCGGCGACATCCCCGGCATCACCTCACGATTGCGCTACCTGCGCGACCTCGGCGTCGACGCCGTCTGGATCACGCCGTTCTACCCCTCACCCCAGCACGACGCCGGGTACGACGTGGCCGACTACCGCGACGTCGACCCGCGCTTCGGTCGGCTGTCGGACGTCGACGACCTCCTGGCCCGCGCCCACGAGCTCGGCCTCGAGGTCGTGGTCGACCTGGTCCCCAACCACACGTCGTCCGACCACGCCTGGTTCCAGCAGGCTCTCGCAGCCGGGCCCGGGAGCGCCGCCCGCGCGCGCTACCTGTTCCGGAAGGGCAAGGGGCGCGATGGCGCCCAGCCGCCCAACAACTGGCAGTCGGTGTTCGGCGGCCCGGCCTGGACCCGCGTGCCGGACGGCCAGTGGTACCTCCATCTCTTCGACACCTCACAGCCCGACCTGGACTGGCGCAATCCCGAGGTGGCGGCGATGTTCCACGAGGTGCTGCGCTTCTGGCTCGACCGCGGCGTCGACGGGTTCCGGGTGGACGTCGCGCACGGACTCTTCAAGGTCAAGAGCCTGCGCGACCAGCGCGGCGTGGCCCCTGGAGTCGACCGGGGCGGTGACCTCCCCTCCGACAAGGAGGACCGGGCGATGGTCGAGCGCACGGTCACCGACGAGCCGATGTGGGACCAGCCCGAGGTGCACGACGTCTACCGCTCCTGGCGTCGCGTGCTCGAGGAGTACGACGGCGACCGGATGGCCGTCGCCGAGGCCTGGACCCAGACGCCGGAGGCGATGGCACGCTACGTCCGGCCCGACGAGCTCCACCAGGCCTTCAACTTCGCCTGGCTGCTCGCACCCTGGTCGGCCGCGGCGTTCGCCGAGGTCGTGCGCGGCACGCTGGCGGCGGTCGAGCCGGTCGGCGCCGCGCCGACCTGGGTGCTCTCCAACCACGACGTGATCCGCCATCCCACGCGGTACGGCGGCGGTGCCCGTGGTCTCGCCCGGGCCCGGGCCGCCACCCTGACGATGCTGGCGCTGCCCGGGTCGGCGTACCTCTACCAGGGCGAGGAGCTCGGGCTCGAGGAGGTCGACGTACCCCCGCACTGCCGGCAGGACCCCTACTGGTTCCGCACCGGCAAGGTCGGTCGTGACGGCGCGCGGGTGCCGATCCCGTGGCGCGGCACCCGGTCGCCGTACGGCTTCGGGCCGGCCGCGGCGACACCGTGGCTGCCGATGCCGGACGACTGGGCACCGCTCACCGTCGCCGCGCAGCGGAAGGACCCCGAATCGACGTGGTCGTTCTACCGCGACGCGCTGCGGGCACGGCGGCGTGTGGCGCACAGTGGCAACGAGGTCGAGATCGTCGAGGGCCGGTCGACCGTGCTGCACCTGCGCCGCGGGGACCTCCAGGTGCTCTGCAACTGCGGCTCGCGACCCGTGCGCCTGCCGGCCGGCGAGGTCGTGCTGTCGAGCGGACCCCTCGACGGGGGCCTGCTGCCGCCGGACACCGCGGGTTGGGTGGTGTGAGGCAGGGAGGGTTGGTTCATCACGCTGAGTGGTCGAACCGGAGCTGGGCAAGCGGAACTCACCTGGCCCAGCTCCGGTTCACCTGCTCAGCGTGATGAACCGTCCGCACGCAGAGCTCAACCGTTCCGGTCCAGGGCAGCGTTGTAGCGGCCGAGCCCGGTGACGAACTCGCGCAGGTCGGCCTCGGACCACTCGGACAGCTGCTCGTCGAGCCAACGGCGACGGTCACGGGCGACGGACTCCATCCGGTGGACCGCGTCGGCACTCGCCGAGACCAGCGTCGCCCGACCGTCGGCCGGATCGGGCTCGCGGTCGAGCAGCCCGAGGTCGCAGAGGTGCTGCACCTGGCGGCTGATCGCGCCCTTGTCGACGTTGAACCGGTCGGAGAGGACCGACGACCGCTGCGGACCGTCGGACGCGAGGTAGGTGAGCATCAGGTACGACGCGGGCTGGAGGTCCGGGTGGACGGCTCGCGCCCGCTCCCCGATCACCCGCTTGATCCGTCGGATCAGGACGCCGACCTCCTGCTCGAGGCGACCGAGCTCGTCAGCGCGCGACACGGCTCTCCACCACCTCGGTGATCGGCGCGCTCTCACGTCCGCCTTCGCGACGTGCCATCTCGTCCTCCCGCAGGATCGTGGTCCGCAGCAGGACCTCCCGGATGAACAGCACACAGACCAGGGCCAGTGCGGCGAACGGTAGCGCGATCCAGGAGGCGTGTCCGACGGCCTCGCCGTCGGATGGCGCGGGGGCGTGTGGCACGGAGGTCCTCAGGTGAGTCGTAACAGTTGACTCAGACAACTTTATCGGGTGTCACCCGCGATGCCAACCGGGCCCGGACGCAGACGACCCGCAGGTGCGGGTCGCTCTCTCGAGGCCCCCTCCAGCCGGACGTTGGCCGGATCACCTGCGGGTCGGGTGTCTGCGTTGGAATTGCCAGCAGTACTTCGGGCTGGCCGGTTGCTGCTAGACCGCAGCCACCTCACGCGTCCTATAAGTACTCAACTCTGGACCACCTCCTTCCTCGTGTACGAAGACGCTAACCCCCCGACCCAAGGGTGCTCAACCGTATTCACCAGGTGTCGCGCCGTTCAGGCGACCGCGGACTCCTCGGGGGCGACGAACTGTGCGTTGTAGAGCCGCGCGTAGGCGCCGCCGGAGTCCAGCAGGGAGTCGTGGGTGCCCTGTTCGACGATCGCGCCGTCCTCCATCACCAGGATCAGGTCGGCGTCGCGGATCGTGGAGAGCCGGTGGGCGATCACGAACGACGTGCGGTCGGTGCGCAACGCCGCCATCGCGTGCTGGAGGAGCAGCTCGGTGCGGGTGTCGACCGACGACGTCGCCTCGTCGAGGATCAGCAGCTCGGGGTCGGACAGGAACGCCCGCGCGATCGTGATCAGCTGACGCTCGCCGGCGGACAGGTTGGCGCCGTCCTCCTCGAGGTGGGTCTCGTAGCCGTCGGGCAGCGAGTGCACGAAGCGGTCGACGTACGTCGCGCGGGCGGCGTCGAGGATCTCCTCCTCGGTGGCTCCGGGCCGGCCGTAGGCGATGTTGTCGTGGATCGTGCCCTCGAAGAGCCAGGTGTCCTGGAGCACCATCCCGATCTGGTCGCGCAGCGCCGAGCGCGGCATCGAGGCGATGTCGACGCCGTCGAGGGTGATCCGCCCCGACCTGACGTCGTAGAACCGCATCACCAGGTTGACCAGCGTCGTCTTGCCGGCCCCGGTCGGGCCGACGATCGCCACGGTCTGCCCGGGCTGGGCGACCAGCGACAGTCCCTCGATGAGGGGCTCCTCGGGGCTGTAGGAGAACGAGACGTCCTCGAACCTCACCTCACCGTGGCGCGCGTGGGCGGGAGCCGCCGAACCCGACGCCTCGCGCCCCTGCTCCGGGGCGTCGAGCAGCTCGAAGACCCGCTCCGCGCTGGCGACGCCGGACTGCAGCAGGTTGGTCATGGAGGCGACCTGGGTCAGCGGCTGGGTGAACTGGCGGGAGTACTGGATGAACGCCTGCACGTCACCCAACGAGATCGAGCCGTTGGCGACCTTGATCCCGCCGAGGACCGCGATCACGACGTAGTTGAGGTTCCCGATGAACATCATCGTCGGCATGATCAGCCCGCTCACGAACTGCGCGCCGAACGACGCCTCGTAGAGCTTCTCGTTCTCCTCGGCGAAGGTCCGCTCGACCTCCTCCTGACGGCCGAACACCTTGACCAGGGCGTTGCCCGAGAAGGTCTCCTCGATGTGGGCGTTGAGCTTGCCGGTACGCCGCCACTGGTCGATGAACATGCCCTGGCTGCGCTTCATCACCGCGCCGGTGACCACCATCGTGATCGGGACCGTGACCAGCGCGACCAGCGCCAGCTCCCACGAGATCGAGAACATGAAGCCGACCACGAAGACCACGGTCAGCAGCGAGGTGAGGAGCTGGCTCATCGTCTGCTGGAGGGTCTGGCTGATGTTGTCGATGTCGTTGGTGACCCGGCTCAGCAGCTCGCCCCGCGGCTGCTGGTCGAAGTAGCTCAACGGCAGCGCGTTGACCTTGTCCTCGACCTCGGACCGCATCCGGAAGATCGTGCCCTGCACGACATCGTTGAGCAGGTAGCCCTGCAGCCACGACAGCAGCGAAGCCGCGACGTACACGGCGAGCACGAGCAGGAGCACGTGGCTGACCGCGGTGAAGTCGACACCCCGGCCGACCACGAAGTGCTTCATCGACGCGATCATCGAGGCCTGCTTGTGGTCGCCGGCCTGCTGGAGATGCTGGACGACCTGGTCCTGGGACGTGCCGTTGGGCACCTGCCCCTCGAGCTTCTTGCCGAAGATGCCGGCGAAGATCAGGTCGGTCGCGCGGCCCAGGATGCGCGGGCCGAGCGCCATCAGCCCGACGCTGAGGACGGCCAGCGCCAGTACGCCGTACGCCTTGTGCCTCTCCGGCGCCATCCGGCGGATCAGGCGCTTCGCGGACGGCTTGAAGTTGTTGGCCTTCTGGCCGACCATCCCGCCACCGAACGGGCCGCGACCCGGGCCGGGGCCGGCCTGGACGCGCTCGGTCTCCTTGAGCTGGGCTGCGGGCTTCTCGTCACTCATGCCGCCTCCTCCGCGCTCAGCTGGGAGGCGACGATCTCCTGGTACGTCGGACAGGTGTCGAGCAGCTCGTGATGGCGTCCACGGCCCACCACGACCCCGTCCTCGAGCACCAGGATCACGTCGGCGTCGCGGATCGTGGAGACCCGCTGGGCGACGATCAGGACCGTGGCGTCGCGGGTCACCGGCTTCAGTGCGGCACGGAGGCGCGCGTCCGTGGCCAGGTCGAGCGCCGAGAACGAGTCGTCGAACAGGTAGATCTCGGGCCGGCGTACGACGGAGCGCGCGATCGCGAGCCGCTGCCGCTGGCCGCCGCTGACGTTGGTCCCGCCCTGGGTGATCGCGGCGTCGAGACCCTCGGGCATGGCGCGCACGAAGTCCTCACCCTGGGCGATCCGCAGGGCGTCCCAGAGCTCCTCGTCGGTCGCGTCGGCCTTGCCGTGCAGCAGGTTGGACCGCACGGTGCCGGAGAAGAGGTACGCCTTCTGCGGGACCAGGCCGATCACCGACCAGAGCCGCTCCGGATCGAGGCGGCGTACGTCGACCCCGTCGACCGAGATCGTGCCGCCGGTGACGTCGAAGAGCCGCGGGACGAGGTTGACCAGGGTGCTCTTGCCGGCGCCGGTCGAGCCGATCACCGCGACCGTCTGCCCCGGCCGCGCCTCGAAGGTCAGGTCGCGCAGCACCGGCAGGTCGGCGCCGGGGTAGCTGAACTCGACGGCGTCCAGCCGCAGGGTGCCGCGCTCGGGCAGGTCGGTGACCGGCTCGTCGGGCGTGGGCACCGACGTCGTGGTGTGCAGGACCTCCATGACCCGGTCGGCGCAGACCGCCGACCTCGGGATCATCATCATCATGAACGTGCCCATCATCACCGACATCACGATCTGCATCAGGTAGGTCAGGTACGCCGTCAGCGCGCCCACCTGCATGTCACCGGAGTCGACCCGGTGGCCGCCGAACCAGAGGACGCCCACCGAGGCGACGTTGGCCACGAGCATCACGGTCGGGAACATCAGGGCCTGGTAGCGGCCGGTCCTGGTCGCGACGGCCGTGAGGTCGCCGTTGGCTGCGGAGAACCGCTCGGTCTCGAGCGGCTCGCGGACGAACGCGCGCACGACGCGCACACCGGTGATCTGCTCGCGCAGCAGCCGGTTGACCTCGTCGATGCGGCTCTGCATCAGCCGGAAGCTGGGCACCATCCGGGTGATGATCAGCCCGAGGCAGAGCGCGAGGACCGGAACGGTCACCGCGACGAGCCAGGAGAGCCCGACGTCCTCGCGGACGGCCATCACGATGCCGCCGACCATCATGATCGGCGCCATCACCATCAGGGTGCACGACATGAGCACGAGCATCTGCACCTGCTGCACGTCGTTCGTCTCACGGGTGATCAGGCTGGGCGCACCGAAGTGCTGCACCTCGCGCTGGCTGAACATGCCGACCCGGTGGAAGATCGACGCGCGGACGTCGCGGCCGAAGCTCATCGCGGTGCGGGCCCCGAACCAGACCGCGCCCACGGAGCACACGATCTGGACCAGCGCGACACCGAGCATCACGGCGCCGATGCGCACGATGTAGCCGGTGTCGCCGGTGACGACGCCCTTGTCGATGATGTCGGCGTTCAGGCTGGGTAGGTAGAGGGCACCGAGCGTGCCGATGAACTGCAGGACGACGACGACGGTCAGCGGGCCGCGGTAGGCCGCGAGGAACCGTCGGACGAGCTTGATCAACATCGTTACTTCTCTCCCCGTGTGGCGACCCCCGAGAGGAGGAGGTCGGCGATCTGCTCCGCGCTGAGTGCGGGATTCATGCCGAGCTCGGGGCGACTGGCCCCGAAGATGAGACTACGGAGGGCCACGGCCGCGACCTCGGGCTCGACCGCGAGCTCGTCGCGGTGGGCCTCGAAGATCCCGGTCAGCCGCCGGTGCAGCTCTGCCTGCGCGTCCACCACGAACTGCGGAGGGCCGAAGTGCTTCTTGTCCCGGCGGTGCAGCTCCTCGTGGGCGGCGCCGAGGTGGCGTCGTACGGCGTACATCAGGGTCATCGTCATCCGCATCCGGTCCAGCACCCGCTGGGCGGCGACGACGACCTTCTCCCTCAAGTCGTCGAGGTCGCGCATGGCCTCGTCGAACTCCGCCTGACCGTCGGCGGGGTTGATGGCCTCCTCGGCGGCGGCGAGCATCAGGCCCGCCTTGTCGGGGAAGACCCGGAAGATCGTGCCCTCGGCGATGCCGGCGGCCTGCGCGATCTCACGGGTGCTCACCTCGTCACCGCGCTCGACCAGCAACGGCACCAGCGCCCGGACGATCGCCTTCCGGCGGTCCTCGGGCGACATGGCGCTGGCTCGTGGTGACATCGCCGCCACGGTAACTGAGTGAGCGCTCACTCACAAACTGTTTTCCGGGTCGTCCCGCATCGGCCCGACGGCGACCTCAGCGGATGATCGAGTGGCGGACGTCGATGGGGCCACGACCGAGGTAGAAGATGCCGGGGCGGGTCTCGAAGCCCTCGCTGACGTTGTCCTCGAGCGTGGACCAGCTGATGTGGAGGCGGCCGGAGCGGTCGTTGCTGACGTAGAAGATCGCGCCGCCGCCCTCGTTCGCATGGTTGCGACGCATCAGGGTGCCGGCCACGCGGAGGGTGTAGTCGTTGCCGTCGGTGTAGATCGCGGCACCCGACCCGCCGCCCTTGGTCCCGGGCCGCTGCGGGTTGGCGCCGTGGCCGAGGGCGCGGTTGCCGAGGAACCGGCTGTTCAGGACCGTCCAGGAGACCCCGATGCTGCTCAGCCCCGACCCGTTGCTGCAGCGCCCCCCGCGGAACGTGCTGTGCACGACGTACACCGGCCGGCCGTGGTACTGCGACAGCGCGCGTACGGCGGCGCCGCCCAGGTCGGGCCCGCTCTTGTCGCAGCGGTTGCCGATGAAGGTGCTGTCGACGATCTTCAGCTGCCCGCCCCGGGCCAGGATGGCCCCTCCCCCGCCGCCCTCGGCGTGGTTGCCGGTCGAGTTGCCGCCGCGCAGCGTGAGGTGCTGGACGACGAGTCGCGGGAACGACTGGTCGTCGCAGTGGTCGGTCGCCCAGACCTGCTTCGGGTCGCACGTGTCCTGGTAGAGGATCCGTCGCTGCCCCTGGCCGGCGAGGGTGACCAGCCCGCCACCGTCGATCACGACCCGGCGGGTGTTCCGGTCGCCGTGCTTGTTGACGACCTTCGCCGTACGCCCCATCGGGATCACGACCGGTTGTGGGCCGCAGGCGAAGGTGATCACCCCTCCCCTCGCGACGGCCCGGACCACCTTGC
>Ga0268266_10001061_pt1 | contig 34439 bp, 27 predicted proteins | sample KBSS13metaG_FD_190356 | JGI IMG/M metagenome (GOLD analysis project Ga0268266, IMG submission 190356) | Switchgrass rhizosphere microbial communities from Kellogg Biological Station, Michigan, USA - KBS S1-3 metaG (SPAdes) (version 2) | ecosystem: Host-associated > Plants > Roots > Rhizosphere...
CGACAAACCGCAGACGTTCGTCCATCACCGAACACTCCTTCCACGGCATCGACACCCACAGCCAAATGGCGAAAAGTGTCACCCATGTGTCCGGTACGATCTGTCACCTATCTCTCAGGTCGCTCACTCTTGCGAGCTTCGGTTGGCCGACGCCAGTAAGCAGGTCGAAGCTCGCAGAGCGAAGGCTGCCCGGTAGGCGCTTCCCAATTTCGCGGCAAGATCGCCATTCCATAGAAAAAGGCGGTCGCCAGCTCAGAGCCAGCGACCGCCCCAAATTCCGCGAGTGCTATGCCTGCTCAGTATGACTGGGAGCGGCCACGCGGGATTTTGCCGGCACTCTCCTGCCGGCCCAGTTGTAACGTCCGATCCAACTGAATCCGGCGCTAAGCATTTTGCGTGAATTATCGCTATTGGATTGACCTCCAGCTTACCGGCGTCAGCAATGATCGTAATAGGCAGTGCAGGCCTGGGCGATCAGAAAGCCGATATTTCCAGAACCACGATTGACCTTGTGGCTGTCGAGATACGCAGCCTTTGGGAATTCGACATTCTCTCCGAACCATGACGCGCCCACCAGCTCGCTGCCAGGCGTCGTATAGCCCCAGCTTGTAACGCCGATGACCGACATGGCCGGGGAGCTTCCGGTCGTCGCGGGAGAGACCATCGCCGGCACCGTGCCGAAATTGACCAGCCAGGGGCCGCCGCTCGACCCTCCGGTCATTGGACTGCCCATCAGCGTATTCTTCAGGTTTCCTGTCGTAAAATAGGCCCCAATGCCGTTGTTGCGTTCCATCGCATAGCCTTTGTCGAACGCGACCGGATAGCCCAGCTGCGTGATCGACGCGAGCGTTTCGCCGCCGAACGATGTGGCGAAGGAATATCCGTTCCATCCATAGCCATACCAGCCGACCACTCGACCCGGCAGCAGCTTCTTGGCGTTCCGCGCCATCACGATGATGGCGATATCGTTGTTGCAGAAAACGCCGGTGCTGAGACAGGTATCGGTGCCGTTGTAATATGAGCTGGAGATATACTCGGCCGTGGCGGTCCAAATCCCATAAGGGGGCGCCCTGTTGGCGTACAGGGCGGGATAGAACCTGAAATTCGTATGGAACCCGGCGTTCGACTTGGCTCCGAAATCGTAGACGCAGTGAGCCGCCGTCACCAGAATGCCCGGCCTGATCATAGATGCGCTGCACGCGCCGGTGGCGGACCCGACCTTGAAATACAGGGCCCCAGTTGCGCGCCAGGGCGCGCTGGTAACGCCGACCTGGCTTGCAAGGTTGGTGACGCCCAGCGCCGACGCTGAGACCCGCGACATGGTGTAGGGCGCGAACGGGCTCATGTTGCCATAGGCATTTGGAACACGATTCAGGCTCGGCTGGGCATTGGCAGGCGTGCCGTCGTCGCCCGCAGTCGTCCCGGGGGCGGGGCGCGTGGGGCCGTCACTCGGCAGGGCGTTGTGACGCAGAAAGAGCGACTGCGGAAATTCCTTAGCATTGAGCCGTGGCATCACCGGCCGGGCGGAAGACGCCAAGTCGGCTGGCAGCTGTTTCGGTAAATCGGCCGTATAGACCGATTTATGCGCGATGGCCTGCTGGGCAGACGCACCGTTCGGGAAGGCGGCCAGGGACAGTAGCAAAAGCAATGGAAAGGTTTGTGCCCGCATATTACCCCTCTGGTCGGATGCCGTGGTCCAAACGGCGCTTCGTCACGAATAGTCCCAGTTGTTCCGGACTTCCTGAAGCCGTCGGAACCCTTGAATATCTTGCCATCAGACTGGGAATTCATGACTGTCGCTTTCATATCAACCAGTGGTTATTTCGTCGTAGCCCGTTCCTTCCCGTCATTGATCGGTGTGTATTGCAAGCCATTGGAAGATCTGATGGGTTGTTGTCGGGTTCTCGGGTTCGCGATACCCTGTATTTCATGAGCTTCGCTTTTTGGGTCGCGCCAGCCGCGGCGTTCACGATCTGCATCGCCCGATCCGATTTGGGGAAGACTATGGGGACGCGTGTGCTGGCTGCAGGGATGGCCCTGCTGGCGGCGCTCCGGCCTCTTGCCGTCAATTCCAGGCGACGCGCTGCCGGCCTCCTGGTTTGGGATTGACCAGCCCCCGTTCGAACGCGGGACTGGGGTAGGCTCATCCCCATGAAGAAATTCGCGGCCCTCGTCATCGTCCTGCTCGCCGCCTATGCGGCCTATCCGTATCTCGCCCTCTACCGGCTGGGCGAAGCCTTGCAGGCCCATGATCTGGACGCGGTGGAAACCAAGGTCGATTGGCCGCGGTTGCGGCAGGGCATCAAAGATGATGTCAACGCGGCGCTGGTCTCCAAGGTCAGGCCGGAGGAGGGGAATGGGTTCGCCGCCCTGGGTGTCGCGCTGGCCGGCACGCTGGCCGGGCCGATGGTCGATGCGGCAGTGACGCCTGCCGGACTAGAAGCGGTGGCGGCCGCCGACAGGCCAACGCTGACGACCCTCGCCACCCAAATCTATGTGTCGACCTCTGCCGATCGGCCCTTGCCGCGGATGGTGCAATCCGGCTTTAGCGGGCTCACCGCGTTCGATGCGACCGTCATGCCCCATGGCGCGACCTCCGAAGGCGACAGAATCCGGCTCCGGTTCGAGCTCGAGGGCGGTTACTGGATGCTGACCCGGATTCATCTGCCGATCTGAATGCATGGCCCATTTGAATCTATGGAACGTGCGGGCACGGTCGGCGCCAAGGCGGCGAACCTGAGGATGCCGAGCGCGTTCTCGAACCTATGAGGCCGCTGAGTACAGTCCGTGACGTCTATGTCTATTTTGACAATGACGCCAAGGTTAGAGCGCCGTTCGATGCTAAAGAGCTGATACAACGTCTGGTTGATCGCAAATAATCATGGCCCACGCCCTGGTCTTCGGGCACAATGCGGCATGGACCAGTGGAAAGACCTGCTTGCCTATTGGCAGGCCAAACATATCGGTGGCCGCCCACCCAGCCGCCAGGATATCGACCCCGCCGTGGATATGCCGCTCCTGGCTGCCAATCTCCTGATTGCCGATGTGCTGCCTGAGGGCTATCGCTATCGGCTGGTCGGCAGCGCCGTAGTCGAGCGTCATAAGGAGGAGATGACCGGCAGGATGGCCGGCAGCAGCCATTTCCTGCAACGAGTCAGGCCGCAACTGCTCGAGAATTTCGATGCGGTGCGCGATCACCAGAAGCCGCTGCTGCTCAAGACCGGGATGAGCGACGCCCGCGATCACGCGACGGCGGTGACGCTCGTCCTGCCGCTGGTCGCCGCGTCAGGCGAGACCGAAAAGTTGCTGGTCGGGGTCTTCTATGACCGGCGGTTCGACCCGGTCGACCAGATCGATTTCATGGATGTGAGTCAGCCCCCGATTTGATGGCCAGATTGGGGTTCGAGCAATAACACCGTGACAACAGAGAAGCCCATAAGAAGGGTGTGCAATACGCGACTGCAGATTTGACAGGTAAGAATTGATGGTTGCTGCGAGCCAGGGCGGTTCAGGTCCCGTCGGCCATCCGCTCAAGGAACCTTGGCGGCAACTCCACGGCTATTGGCTGTCGAAGCATGTCGACGGCCACCCGCCGGCCCGTGCGGACATCGACCCGATCACCGAGATTCCCCGCCTCGTCGCCCACCTGATGATCATCGACGCCGTTGGCGACGATTTCGTCTATCGCTTCGTCGGCACCGAAGTCGTATCGCTGACCGGCGAGGACATGACCGGACGCAGCGTCGGGCTCAGCCGTAAATATACCACGATGCGGTCGATCTGGGTCGGCGCGCTCGAGGCGGTGAAGACGCTCCGCCAGCCGCGCCTCCTGGTCTATCGCTTCGGCGGCCAGCAGAGCAACGCGCGGCAGGCCGTGCTGCTCATGCCGCTTCATGCCGAGCCGGGGTCTGTGTTCAAGATATTCGGCGGCGCTTTCCCCGACGGCGATTTCCCACCGGGGCTGCAGGCCGAGGGCGTGATCGTGCAGGAAGTTCCGGGCTAGCGCGGGGGGATCGGACTGTAGGCGCGGACAAAGATTCCGGCTGCGCGCCGGGCCTGGGTGCGGATCTGCTCCGCCGTCGGGTTCGGCACGACATTCAGCACCCGCTTCCAGTGCAGGCTGCCATGGACCAGGCTCAGGAACTCCTCAGCCGCCATCTGGAAATCGTCGACCAGGATCTGACCGTCGGCCTGGGCGCGGGACAGATATTCGGCAACGCGTTCGACCCCCTTGCGCGGGCCGCTCTCGTAGAAATGCCGGCCGATCGCCGGATTGCGCTGGGCCTCGGACACGATCAAGGAGTAGAAGGTCGCGGCCTCGACCGTGACGATGGCGGTCAGCACCCGCTCGGCCAGGCCGGCCAGGACCTCGACCGGGTTGTCACCCTCCAGCGGCGGGGCAAAGGCCTCGCCGACCTTGCAATCGCACTGATGCTGCACGTGGGCGGCGAACAGTTCTTCCTTGCTCCTGAAATAGTTGTAGAGCGTGCCCTTCGAACCGCCGAGCCGGGACGCAATATGGGACATCGACGCCGCGGCATAGCCCTCGGCCGAGAATACCTCCTGGGCGATGCCCAGGATCGCTTCCCGCCGCGTCCCTCGCGCGTATCTTGCTCGCTTTTCGTTCACTGCTTGATCTAATCGTGTATAAGTGAGGTTGACGTCCTCGCAGGGATCATAGTAAGTGTACCGTACAGTACGGTCAAGTTTCAACGGCCTTTAAAAATCAATGCTTTCCCAATCCGCCAGTCTTGAACGCCGCTTTCCGGGGGCCGCTTCGCCATGCTTGGCCGCCTTGGCCCTTGCCGTGGGGTTGGCCGGGTGCGCCGTGGGGCCGGACTTCAAGTCGCCCGACGCGCCGAAGGTTGACGGCTATACCGTCGAGAAGCTGAAGCCCGAGACCAGCACCGCCGTCATCCATGGCGGCGAGGCCCAGCGTTTCATCTCCGACCTCAATATCCCCGGCCAATGGTGGTCGCTCTACCGCTCCGACGCGCTGAACAGGCTCATTTCCGAGGCGATCGAGAATAGCCCGACTTTGGATGCCGCGAAGGCCGCGCTGGTCGAGGCGCATGAGAATGCGGCCGCGGCGCGTGGGGCGTTCTGGCCGACCGTGACCGGTAATGTCAGCGCCACGCGTCAAAAGATTTCCGGCGCCCAGTTCGGCGCGCCCGATTTCGGCACCTCGCTGTTCAGCGTCGGCACTGCCGAGCTCAATGTTTCCTATCCGCTCGATGTGTTCGGCGGCATCCGCCGGCAGGTCGAGGCGGCCGAGGCGAATGAGGATTTCGAGCGCTACGAGCTGGCCGCCGCCTATATCACGCTCACCTCCAACGTCGTCGCCGCGGCGGTGCAGGAGGCATCGCTGCGGGCGCAGATCGCGGCGACCCAGAAAATCGTCGATATCGAGACCGACGAACTCAAGGTTCTGCGGCAGCAGCTGTCGCTGGGTGGCGTCGCCGGCGGCGCGGTGCTGGCCCAGGAAGCGACCCTGGCTCAGGCGCGCACCACCCTGCCGCCCTTGCAGAAGCAGCTCGACCAGACGCGCAACCAACTGGCGGCGCTCGCCGGCCGTCTACCCAATGAAGATATCGGCGCCAGCTTCGACTTGAGCGCGCTGACCCTGCCGCAGGACCTGCCGCTCAGCTTGCCGTCCAAACTGGTCGAGCAGCGCCCGGATATCCGCGCGGCCGATGCGCAGCTGCATCAGGCGAGCGCCGAGGTCGGCGTGGCGCTGGCCAACGAGTTCCCGCAGATCAGCATCACCGGCAGCTTCGGCAATGTTGGCTCCCCGGCGGGGGCATTGCTCAATCCCGGCGTCGGCATCTGGAGCATCGGCGGCAGCCTGGCGCAGAAGGTCTTCGACGGCGCCACCCTGCTGCATAAGGAGCGGGCGGCGGTGGCGGCCTTCGACCAGGCGGCGGCGCAGTACCGCTCGACCGTGATTGGCGCCTTCCAGGATGTCGCCAACGCGATCCGGGCGCTGCAGGCCGACGCGGATACGCTGGCCGCCGCGACCGCGGCCGAGATCGCCGCCGATAAGAGCCTGGCGCTGAGCCAGGAACAGTATCATTTGGGGGCGATCCCCTATACCGCGCTCTTGACCGCCGAGCAGTTGGCGCAGCAGGCCGCCGTCACCCGGGCGCAGGCCCAGGCGGCGCGCTATGCCGATACCGCGGCCCTGTTCCAGGCGCTGGGCGGCGGCTGGTGGAACGCCGAGGCGGGCGTGTTCGAAACCCGGAAGCCGGGTATCCCGGCAGATGAGACGGCCAAGGCCGTGAGCCAGTAAGGGCACAAGTTAGTAAGGGATTGGGCCATGTTGGCAAAACGTATGATCATCATGCTGGTTGCGGTGGCGCTGGTGTTCGGCGGCGTCATCGGCTTCCTCGTATTCTATCATTACAAGCGCGACCAATATCTCGCGTCGCTGGGCTTCCCGCCGCAGTCGGTGGCTACCATGCCGGCCAGCCTGCAGGACTGGCAGCCGCAGCTTGAGGGCGTCGGCTCGCTCCGCGCGGTCAACGGCGCCGATCTGAGCTCGCAGGTTGCCGGCACGGTGTCGGCGCGGCATTTCGAGTCCGGGGCTGACGTGAAGGCTGGCACTCTGCTGGTCGAGCTTCAATCGGCGGACGATGTCGGCAAGCTGCAATCGCTGAAGGCAATGGCGGCGTTGGCGCAGATCACACTGGACCGCGACCTGAAGCAGCTCAAGGTCCAGGGCGTGTCGCAGCAGCAGGTCGATTCCGATGAGCAGAATCTGAAGAACGCCCTGGCTCTGGTCGCTCAGCAGCAGGCGATCGTCGACTACAAGAATATCCGTGCGCCCTTCGACGGCCGTCTGGGCATCCGTCAGGTCGATATCGGCCAGTATCTGGCTGCCGGCACGATCATGGTGACGATCCAGTCGCTGGACCCGATCTTCGTCGATTTCTACCTGCCGCAGCAGTCGGTCTCGCAGCTCAAGGTCGGGGAGAAGGTGCGGGCCAAGGTCGACACCTTCGCCGGCCGCGACTTTGCTGGGGAAATCACGGCGATCAACCCCAAGGTCGACACCAACACGCGCAACGTGCAGATTCGACCTTGGTTGCAGAACCCCGACCGCGTGTTGCTGCCCGGCATGTATGCGACGGTCGATATCGATGTCGGCGCCCCTGAAAAGCATGTGACGGTGCCTTCGACCGCGATCGCCTATAATTCGTTTGGTAACACGGTCTACCTGATCGACGACCAGGGCAAGGACGAGCAGGGCCATCCCAAGCTGGCGGCCAAGCAGGTCTTCGTGAAGACCGGGGCAACCCGCGGCGACCAGGTGGCGATCCTGGACGGGGTCAAGAGCGGCGACACCGTGATCGTCGCCGGCCAGATAAAGCTGCGCAATGGCTCGGCCGTGATCGTGGACAACAAGCTATTGCCGAAATACGACGCCAATCCTGCGCCGGTCGAAAGATAACGGAGGGCGGCCCATGCATTTCACCGACATTTTCATCCGGCGCCCGGTTCTCGCCACCGTCATCAGCCTGATGATGCTGGTGGTCGGCCTGCGCGCTGGTGAATCGCTCTCCGTCCGCCAGTTCCCGAAGACCGAGAACGCCGTCATTACGGTCAAGACGATCTATTACGGCGCCGATCCCGACGTGGTCGCCGGCTTCATCACCACGCCCTTGGAGAATGCGATCGCCCAGACCGTGGGCATCGACTACATGACGTCGCAGAGCTCCAGCGGCTCCAGCACGATCACCGTCAACCTGATCCTGAACTACGATTCCGACAAGGCGCTGACCGAGATCAATACCAAGGTCAATTCGGTGCTGAACCAGCTGCCCCCCGGGACGCAGCAGCCGGTGCTGTCGATCCGCGTCGGCGACGCGCTCGATTCGATGTATTTCGGCTTCACCAGCGATGTGATGGGGCTGAACCAGATCACCGACTATCTGACCCGCATCGTCCAGCCGAAACTGCAGGCGGTGAACGGCGTGCAGACGGCCGAGATACTGGGCGCCAAGAACTATGCGCTGCGCGCCTGGCTCGATCCGCAGAAGCTGGCCGCCTATGGCCTGACGGCGAACCAGGTTTCCGAGGCGATGACCGGCAATGACTATATCGCCGGGCTGGGCAACACCAAGGGCCAGATGGTCCAGGTTAATCTCAACGCCGCGACCAACCTGCATACGCTGGAGGAATTCCAGAATCTGGTGCTGAAGCAGCAGAACGGCGCGCTGGTGCGGCTCAAGGATGTCGCCCGGGTCGAGCTTGGCAACGACGATTACGATGTCGGCAACAATCTCTACGGCCATTCCGCCGTGTTCATCGGCATCCAGGTGGCGCCATCCGCGAACATCCTGGAGGTCCTGAAGAACTGCCGCAGCGTCTATGAATCGATCAAGCCGGAATTCCCCGCCGGGCTGAACAGCACGCTGGGCTACGACGCGTCGGACTTCGTCAATAGCGCGATCCGGGAGGTCGAACGGACGCTGGTCGAGGCGGCGCTGATCGTCACCGTCGTGGTCTTCGCCTTCCTGGGCTCGCTGCGGTCGATCCTGATCCCGGCCGTCACCATCCCGCTGTCGCTGGTCGGCACGCTGATCATGCTGCTGATCTTCGGCTTCTCGATCAATCTGCTGACCCTGCTGGCGCTGGTGCTGGCGATCGGCCTTGTGGTCGACGATGCGATCATCGTGGTCGAGAACGTCAACCGGCACATGGAAGAGGGCATGAAGCCGATCCCCGCAGCGATCCTCGCAGCACGTGAGCTGGGTGGGCCGATCATCGCGATGACGGTGGTGCTGGCGGCCGTCTATGTGCCGATCGGTTTCCAGGGTGGGTTGACCGGCGCGCTCTTCACCGAATTCGCCTTCACCCTGGTCGGCGCGGTCACCGCGTCGGCGGTGGTCGCGCTGACCCTGTCGCCGATGATGTGCTCGCGCATGCTGAAGCCGCGCGACGCGGAGCGTCTGGGGTGGCAGGAGCGGCTGGTCGACTTCATCGACGAGCGGTTCGAGCGCCTGCGCCAGTTCTATGAGCGGCTGCTCAGCAGCGCGCTCAAGACCTTGCCGGTCTTCGCGGTTTTCGCGGTCCTGATCGTCGTCAGCATTGGCGCCCTGTTCCTGATGTCGAAGAACGAGCTGGCGCCAGACGAGGACCAGGGCGTGATCGGCAATCTGGCGACCCCGGCGCCGAATGCGACCCTGGAGCAGAAGCAGATCTACGCACGGGAGATGTACGATAAGCTGTCGGCCTTTCCCGAGGATTACATCGTCTTCCAGATCGTCTCGCCGGGGCCGTTCGTCACCGGCATGGTGATGAAGCCGTGGGACGAGCGGGCACGGACGACGCTTCAGCTGAAACCACTTGTCCAGCAGGACATGAGCAACATCACCGGCTTTAAGGTGGTGTCGTTCCTGCCACCGCCGCTGCCGGGCAGCACCGGCGCCTTGCCGGTGCAGTTCGTGATCGGCACGGCCCAGCCGTTCGACAAGCTGAACGAAGTGGCCGAAAAGTTCTTCCAGGAGGCCTATGCCAGCGGAAAATTCATCTTCATGGACAACGACCTGAAGATCGACCAGCCGCAGTCGACGGTGAAGATCGACCGCGACAAGGCGGCGGCGCTGGGCCTCCAGATGAGCGACATCGGCGCCGCCATGGGCTCGATGCTGGGCGGCGGTTACCTCAATTATTTCAGCCTGGACGGGCGCTCCTATAAGGTCATCCCGCAAGTCGAGCAGCGTTCGCGGCTCACGACCGACCAGTTGCTGAACTACTATATCCCGACAGCCAGTGGGCAACCGGTGCCGCTCTCGACCGTGGCTTCGATCACGAGCAAGACCATTCCGGAATCGCTGAACCATTTCCAGCAGCTGAACCAGGCCTCGATCAGCGGCGTGCCGATGCCCGGCGTGTCGATGGGCGATGCGATCGCCTATCTCCAGGACCTTGCCAAGCGGACCCTGCCGCAGGGCTATACGGTCGATTACGCCAGCCAGTCGCGGCAATATATCCAGGAATCCAGCTCGTTCCTGGTCACGTTCGGCTTTGCTCTGATTGTCATCTTCCTGGCACTGTCGGCCCTGTTCGAAAGCTTCCGCGACCCGCTGATCATCCTGATCTCGGTGCCGATGTCGCTGGCCGGCGCGTTGATCTTCATCGCGCTCGGCGTCGGCGGGGCGACGCTCAACATCTATACCGAGGTCGGGCTGGTAACCCTGATGGGGCTGATCAGCAAGCACGGCATCCTGATCGTCGAATTCGCCAACGCCCAGCAGATGGCGGGCAAGACGAAGCTGGAGGCAATCGAAATGGCGGCCGGTATCCGGCTGCGGCCGATCCTGATGACCACGGCGGCGATGGTGTTCGGCGTCGTGCCGCTGGTGGTCTCAACCGGCGCCGGCGCGGTGTCGCGCTTCAATCTGGGCCTGGTGATCGCCAGCGGCCTGTCGATCGGCACGCTGTTCACCCTGTTCGTCGTGCCGGCCTTCTACCTGCTGCTCGCCGCCGATCACTCCAAGCTGCGCGCCCAGCAGGAAGAGCGGGAGGCGATGGAGGGGATTCCGGCGGAGGCGTGATCCGGGTTAGGGCACCTTCACCAGTGTAAAGCGCTCGCCCGCGCCGACGCTCATCGTCAGCTGATCCGGCGCAACGAACTCGATGCCGATGATCGACGGACTGTTCTCGTCCGTGCCTTCGGGCACCGGGCGGGGATGGGTCCCGATCACCCAGATCGCATCCTTGCCGGCGGTGCGGTAATCCGCGTCCAGGGTCATCTCGAAGGTTGAGCCGCCCTGGTCGTTCTTGCCATGCATGGCGAAGGTGCCGGTCTGGAACTCGTAGATCATCTTGATCGGCTCCATCTCCTTCACCTGCCACGAGCCGATCAGCCGGGCGACGTCAGCGTGGGGCAGGGTGAGGAGCTTATCCCGCGCCTCGATCGGATCACCGAAGGCGGGGCCGGACAGCGCGAGCAGGGCGGCGACGGCGAGATGGCGGAATTTCATGCAGAACTCCTTGGGTCGCGCCGGCCGATCCAGGGCGAATATCCGACGATAACCCGCGCTTGTTGAGCGCGATAGGGCCTCTCAGCCCCGGGGCGGAGTTTCGACCGTCTTCAAAACGGCGTCGCCCAGCACCGCCGCGAAATGCTCTGGCGCATGCGCTTCGGCCTGTCGGCCGGCGCCGGTGCGGCAGGTTTCGTAGAGGCCCGGTGTCTCGATCAGCCGCCGGACCGCTTCGGCGAAAGCCTCTGCTGTTGTGCTGCGTGCCAGCGTGCCGGTGACGCCGTCGAAGACCTGTTCGGCCAGCCCGCCGACGGGGGTTGCGACCACCGGCAGACCCGCCCCGTAGGCAGCGGCGACGACGCCGGATTGGCTGGCTTCGAGATAGGGCAGGGCGATGGCGTCGGCCTCGGCCAGGATGCCGCCGATGGCGTCCGGCGCCACCCAGCCGGTCCTGATCGTCAAGCCAGGCTGGATCAGGAGCCCGGCCGGTGCATCGATCCTGCCCCGGCCGACGACAGTCAGCGTCACGTCGGCACCTTCGGCCCGCAGTCGCGCGAAGGCTGCCAGCAGCATGCCGACGCCCTTATAGGGCAGGATGCGGCCGAAGAAGAGCAGCCGGAAAGGGGCGTGGCGCACTGCCGACGCGGTGGCGCCGAAGTGGAAGATAGGGTGATAGAGCCGTGCGATCCGATCCTCCGGCACATCGCCGCGCGCCCTGAGCCGGTCGGCGACGTGGTTCGAGAAGGTGACGATCCGGTCGCTGCTGCGGATTTCCTGGGCTATCATCCGGTCGAGCAGGGGACGCCGTTCGCCGGGATGCGGGTCGGCGTCATGGACGATCAGCAGGGTGCGGATGCCGGCCCTGCGCGCCGCCCGCTGCAGGGCCAGCCCCCAGACATGCGGCATGACCGTCACGATCGCCCGCACATTGCGCGCCTTGAGGTCGCGGACCAGCCGCCTGACGGTGAAAGGCAGGATCAGGCTGCGCCCTACCAGGCCCAGCGGCCCGGAGAATGTGCTGACCGGCAGCAGCCGGTCGGCGGGGAATTTGGGTGGCAACTCGCTGTGCAGTGACGGCGAGAGATAGAGGTTGAAACGGTCGTCCCGGGCCAGCGCCTCGGCGATCTGGCCCATCAGCGCTGCGCCCGCGCCGAGCCGGCCCCAATAGACCAGGGCGATCGGCGTCTTGCTGTCGGCGGGCGTCGTATCGGCCATGTGGAATCGGGGGCTCAAAATCGGAGGTTCGAACCAATACATGTCAGTTTGTAGTCGATGCCAGGAACTTGTGGGCCAGCGGCTTGTCGGTATTGCGCCGCCCGCCTAGAGTGCCGCTCTATTGGGCCGACCGAAGCCATGACGACTGGAGAGGAAAAATGACCGCGCCGATTTACGATATTCCCGTCCGCAAGATCGACGGTTCTGCGGCCTCGCTCGGCGAATATGCGGGCGATGTGCTGCTGGTCGTCAATGTCGCCTCGGCCTGCGGCCTTACCCCGCAATATGCCGCGCTCGAGCAGGTCTATGAGAAGTACCGCAACAAGGGCTTCAAGGTGCTGGGCTTCCCGGCCAACGACTTCGCCGCGCAGGAACCGGGGACGAACGAGGAGATCCAGGAGTTCTGCACGGGGAAATATTCGGTGCAGTTCCCGATGTACGCAAAGATCGCGGTGAAGGGCGAGACCCAGCATCCGCTCTATCATCACCTGACGACTGCCACCGGCCATACCCATGGCGACAAGGACAGCGGGCTGCGCAAGACCCTGGCCCAGCACGGGCTCGGCCCGACCAACGACACCGATGTCATCTGGAACTTCGAGAAGTTCCTGATCGGGAAGCACGGTGACGTCGTCGCCCGCTTCGCGCCGGACATCACGCCGGACGACCCGCAGGTCACCGGCGCAATCGAAAAGGAGCTTGCCAGGGCCTGATCGCCGAACCCGATCACCGCGGTTGGTTCGGCCGCAAATCCGGCGGAACCAACCGGGCGGGACGGGCATTCCTTCTCCATACCGATTTATGGAGATCCAAAATGGCGACCCGTACCCCCAAGGCCGTTGACAGGGTTAAGGAAGAGGCCCGTTCCCGGTGGGACAAGCTCACCGATGAGGATTTCGATTCTATCAAGACCAATGTGGTTGAGCTGGCGACCCGCCTGCAGGCGCGCTACGGCCTCAGCGCCGAGGAAGCCAAGGCCCAGGCCGACGAGTTCATGACCACCGTCAACGAAGCGGCGGCGAATACCTATGGCCGCGCCGTCGAGGCGCTGGACGATGCCGCGCACCGCGTCGATCGCGTGGTCAAGGACAATACCTGGGCCACTGTCGGCGGCGCGCTGCTGATCGGCGGTCTGATCGGCTATCTGATCGCCATCGAGACCGCGCCGCGCCGCTCGCGTTGGTACTGAGCCGGCCTGGTTTTCGAAAGCCGCCGTCCGGCTGGGCGGCGGCTTTTGCATGTCCGGCTTCTCCGCCACTTGCCAATCCCGCCCTGAAGCGTCACCTGATAGGCGCCTGCCTCGAGCGGCCCAAACACCAAATCCTGGACCTGAATTGGAATCGCCCTGCGTCAAAGTCTGCCAGCTCGACAACGCCAAAGGCGTATGCGTCGGCTGCCTGAGGACACTGTCGGAGATCGCCCGTTGGTCGCAAATGTCGGGCGACGAACGTCGGCGCATCATGGCCGAGCTTCCAAACCGGAAGGCGCCGTGATCTAACAGCCTCCTCAAGTTTTGAAAGAGTGATCGGGAGGATTTCGAGATGCGCTTCGGCTACCACGCGACCATGTGCAATCCGGCTTTCTACAAGCCGCTGGCCATCGCGGCCGAGGCCGCGGGGTTCGACACCTTCACCCTGCCGGACAGCATCTGCTATCCCGAGCATGCCGACTCCAAGTACCCGTACAACGATGACGGCTCGCGCGAATTCCTCGACGGCGTGCCGTTCATCGACCCGTTCATCGTCACCGCCTGGATGGCCTCGGCGACCTCGACGATCAAGTTCTCGACCTCGGTGATGAAGCTGCCGATCCGCCATCCGGTGCTGCTCGCCAAGCAGGTGACCAGCCTCAATGCGCTGATCGGCAACCGCTTCGTCTTCGGCATCGGCCTTTCCCCCTGGGAGGAGGATTTCCTCGCCACCGGCACGGATTTCCACACGCGCGGCAAGCGGATGGATGAGATCATCCAGATCATCCGCGGCCTGGGCTCGGGCGAGTATTTCGGCTGGGACAGCGAGTTCTACAAAATTCCCCGCATCAAGCTGTGCCCGGTGCCGACCCAGCCGATCCGTCTCCTCTATGGCGGCCACACCGAACCGGCGCTGCGCCGCACCGCCAAGCTGTGCGACGGCTGGATCAGCGCCGGCGGTCATATGAACGAGCTGACCGACATGATCGACCGGCTGAAGGTCTACCGGAAGGAATATGGCCGGGACGGCACACCTTTCGATATGCAGATCATGGGCCCCGAGGTCTATAACCCCGAAAGCATCAAGCGCCTCGCGGCTCTTGGGGTCCAGGAATGCCTGGCTGCGTTCCGCGACGCCTATGCCGGCGGCGTGGACAACCGGACGCTGGAAAGCATGATCGGCGAAATGAACCACTACGCCGACACGGTGATCAAGCCGGTTCGCGACGCCGGAGTCTAAACCTGGGGGCTTGAATGCCCGAATACCTGCTTGCCATCGACCAGGGCACGACGTCGACGCGGTCGATCCTTTTCGACCGCGCCTTCCGCCCCGTGTCGGTGGCGCGGCGCGACCTGCCGCAGCATTTCCCCGGGGACGGCTGGGTCGAGCACGACCCGCGCGACATTCTCGATGCGGTCATCGCCACCGCGCGCGAAGCGCTGGCCGAGGCCGGCCGCACCGCGGCGGATGTCGCCGGTATCGGCATCACCAATCAGCGCGAGACTACTATCGTCTGGGACCGGGCGACGAGCGAGCCGATCTATCCGGCCGTCGTCTGGCAGGACCGGCGGACCACCGATGTCTGTGCCCGGCTGATCGGCCAAAAGGCCGAGGCGCTGGTCAAGGCCAGGACCGGGCTGCTGATCGATCCATATTTCTCCGCCACCAAGATCGCCTGGATCCTCGACCATGTCCCGGGGGCACGGGCGCGGGCGGGCAGGGGGGAACTGGCTTTCGGCACGGTCGACAGTTTCCTGCTGTGGCACCTGTCCGGCGGGCAGGTCCATCGCACCGACGCGACCAACGCCGCGCGCACCATGCTGTTCGACATCAATCGACAGGAATGGGATGCGGAACTGCTCGAATTGTTCGGCGTGCCGGCCGAAGTACTTCCCGAAGTCTGCGATACGAGTTGTAACTTCGGTGTGACCCGACCGGATGTTTTCGGTTCATCCATCCCTATTCTGGGCATGGTCGGGGACCAGCAGGGGGCTCTGATCGGCCAGGGTTGCGTCGAGCGCGGCATGGCCAAGAGCACCTACGGCACCGGCTGCTTCCTGGTTTTGAACTGCGGCAGCACGCCTTTGGCTTCGAAGCATCGGCTGCTCAGCACGGTCGGCTACCGGCTGGGCGGCAAGACCACCTACGCGCTGGAGGGCAGCATCTTCGTCGCCGGCGCGGTCGTGCAGTGGATGCGCGATGGGCTGAAACTGATCCAGGATGCCGCCGGCAGCGAAGCCCTGGCTGCCTCGATCGGGCTCGATCACGGGGTCCATTTCGTGCCTGCCTTTACCGGCCTCGGCGCGCCCTATTGGGACCCCGAGGCGCGCGGCGCGATCCTGGGCCTGACCCGCGACACCGGCATCGCCGAGATCGTCAGCGCCGGGCTGCAGTCGGTTTGCTATCAGACGCGCGACCTGCAGCAGGCGATGGAAATGGACGGCTTGATGCCGGCACGCCTCAGGGTCGACGGCGGCATGGCCGCGAACGGCTGGGTAATGCAGTTTCTGGCGGATTTGCTGGGGATCTCGATCGAACGGCCGGCGCTTACCGAGACGACGGCGCTGGGTGCGGCCTATCTCGCCGGGCTGGGCGCCGGCTTCATCAAATCGATCAACGAAACCAAAGATTTATGGCAGGCGGACCGGGTGTTCGAACCGGCGATGGCGCCTGCGGATCGCGACCGGCTCTATGCCGGCTGGCAACGGGCCGTGGCGCGGGTCACGGGGTAGGGGGACAGAATGGCGTTCAAGCTCGATCACAGTGTGGTTCATGTCTCCGACCGGGCGCGGTCGGATGCTTTCTATCGCGACGTGCTGGGGGCGGAGCTGGTCGAGATCGCCGGCATCCGCATGTACCGGTTCGGCGATGCCCAGCTGAACGTCCATGGGCCGGGACTCGATGCCAAGCCGGTGGCGCGGATTCCGGTGCCGCCGGGCGGCAGCGATCTCTGCTTCGAATGGGAGGGGCCGATCGAGGGCGCGGTCGAGCATCTGAAGCGTTGCGGCGTCGCCATCGATTGCGGACCGCAGACCGGTTTTGGCGCCAAAGGCCTTGGGAAATCGGTCTATTTCCGCGACCCGGATGGCAGCCTGCTCGAGTTCATCGCTTATACGTTGTAATTGAACGATTGGATTTCGAACTAAATAGATTAATTTTTTCAAACAGTTGTAATCGATAGTTGTTGGCCCAGGGCCCTGGACACCGTATCGTTTAATTATACCTCCCTGGGAGGAAACTTTCCTGACGTTGCGGGGTTAGCATTGGCATGATGCGGACGGAACCCTCCCGGCTCAGCTACATCACATCCTGCAAGGACACGATCTTTGACGAGATGGTCTTGCAGGTAGCCCACCAGCACGGTGTGCCCCTGATGGCCGCCGGGTGGGACAGCGTCCTTGCGGAAATCGAACTCGAAGTCGAATCGCTGCTGATGCGGCCGGTGTCGATGAGCGGGCAGCCGACCCCCGAGATCGAGGGCATGATCCTGATGTGGCGCAAGCTGGATACTGAAGCGCGGTCGCTGCGCGCCGCGAACGACTGGAAGGCGGCCCTGCCGATGGCGGTCTGATCCCACTCTCGCGTTCGCTTATTCGATTCTCCCAATTAGCCGACGAATTCTCCCAATGATCCGCCATCGAGCGGGCTGACAATCTCATTCGGCCCCTGTAAGAACCTCTTAAAGGTCGAACAACACGTTCAGGGAGGACACCCAGTGAAATTGGGTCTGTTCATGATGCCGAATCATCCGCCGCACCGGTCTTATGCGGATGCTCATGCCCATAATCTGGACACTCTAAGCTTTGCTGACCGTATGGGTTATGTCGAAGGCTGGGTGGGTGAGCATTTCACGTCCAAGCGCGAGCCGGTGCCGTGCCCCGACATATTGATTGCCCAGGCCTTCGCACTGACCAAGAACATAAGGCTGGGCGCCGGCGCCTTCCTACTGCCTTATCACGTGCCGGTGGAGCTGGCGCAGCGCATCTCCTATCTCGATCATATTTCTGGCGGCCGCTTCATGGCCGGCATCGGCGCCGGCGGGCTGCCGACCGATTACGAGCTGTTCGGCGTCGACGGTGCGCATGGCCAGCACCGGGAGATGATGAACGAATCCATCGACCTGATGGTGAAGCTCTGGACCTCCACCGGCCCGTTCAAGCATGAAGGCAAGTATTACAAAGGGGAGCGCGCCGACGGCATCCCCGAGCTCGGCCTCAAGTTCCACCTGCTGCCGTTGACCAAGCCGCACCCGACCATCGCGATCGCCGGCCTCAACGAATATTCCCCGACGCTCAAGTTTGCCGGCAAGCGCGGCTTCACCCCGATGAGCCTGGCCTGGAGCCCCGACTATCTGCTGACCCATTGGGAGGCCTACCGGCAGGGCTGCGAATCCGCCGGCCGCCCGGCCCGGCGCGAGGAATGGCGCGTCGGCGTCGAGACCTATATTGCCGAGACCGATGCCGAGGCCCGCCGCCGCGCCATCGAGGGCGAGATCGGCACCAGCTGGCGGACCTACCTGCTGCCGATGCTGAAGGAATGGGCCATGCTGGGCGCCTGCAAGCACGACCAGAACGTGCCGGACTCTGATGTCACGGTGGAGTACCTGGTCGACAAAGTCTGGATTGTCGGCAGCCCGTCGACGGTCATCGATAAGCTCGGCAAGATGCGCGACAAGGTCGGCCAGTTCGGCTGCCTGCTCCAGGTCATCTATGACCATCTGGAGGAATTCGAAGCATACCGCTATTCGCTGACCGCCCTGGCCGAGGAGGTGCAGCCGGACTTTGCCGAGCCGCAGCAAGCCGCGGCGGAGTAGGGAACATGTACGGCGGACGTGACGACAACGATCCCTATTTCGGCGCGCCCTATATCGATGTGGACGAGTGGCGGGACACGCCACGTCGCCACCGCTACATCCATGGCGGGTTTGAAGGCACGGAAACGCTCTTCGCCTTCTATTTCCCGACCGACGAGGAGTATCGGGGCCGCTTCATCCATATGCTTCAGGGCGGCACCGGCGGCAGCGAGCACACCGCCTACCAGTCGGTGCTGGGCGAGACCTGCATGATCGACTTTGCCGCCCAATGCGGCGCCTTCTATGTCGAATCCAACCAGGGCCACGTCGACATCACCGGCGAGTACATGAAGATGGACCCGACGGTGACCAGCTGGCGGGCCAGCGCCCAGACCGCACGCTTCGCCCGGAAGAAAGCGGCGGAGATATACGGAAAGGAACCGCACCACGCCTATCTGCTGGGCGGTTCGGGCGGCGGCCTGCGTGCCGCGGTCTGCATGGAGAATACCGACGGCGTGTGGGACGGCGGCGTGCCCTATATCGCCGGGCCCTGCGCGCTGAACGGTCCCTCGGTGGTGATCAATGCCGCGCGGGCGCTCGGGCCGAAGGTCCATGACGTGATCGATGCGATGGCGCCGGGCGGATCGGGCGACCCGTTCGTCGGGTTGGATGCCGACCAGCGTGAGGCGCTGGCGCTGTTCTATCGCGTCGGCCTGCCCAAGGGGGCGGAGTTCGCGCTCAAAGGCTCGGCGATGGACGTCACTATCGGCATGGCGATCCTGACCTCGACCCTGTTCTACGATGCCACCCTGGTCGAGGATTTCTGGTCGGTGCCCGGCTATGTCGGTGCCGACGGCGGCTTGGCGAAAAGCCTGATCGATACCCGCGCCCGGGTGCGGAAGATACTGACCAGACGCGATCTCGGCGACAACCAGGACGTTGCCATCACCCAGGGCTTCTGGGGCCAGTCGAACGACGATTCGCCGATCGGCCTGATTCTCGACGAGCCCGGCGATCTTGCCCGCATTCCGGGCTCGCGCATCACTGTTCTGACGGGCGAGGAGTCGGGGCAGAAGCGTGTCTGTATCTCGACGGCGGGCGATGCGCTGCTGGTCGGCCTGCATATCGGCGAGAAGCCGCTGGAGAAGATCGCGGTCGGCGACGAGCTCCAGATCGACAATCGCGCCTTCCTGACCTTCTGCTTCGCTCACCGCCATCAGGTCGACAAGCCGCTGCCCTCGACCGCGGCACTCTGCGCGCTGGGCCGGCCGATCTACCCGCAGCGCCTGACAAACCAGGCGACAACCCTGGTCGGTGTCAGCCAGACCGGCCGCTTCTCCGGCAAGATGATCTTCGTCAATAATATGTTCGACACCAACGAGCTGGCGTCGAACGCCGCCGATTACATCCCGCTGGCGAAGCAGCAGTTCGGGCCGGAGATCGACGACCGCTTCCGCCTCTGGCTCAACGACAATACCACCCATATCGGCCCGACCGATGCGGCGTCATCGACCTACCTGATCCCCTTCATGGGCTCGGTCCAACAGGCGGTGCGCGACGTGATCGCCTGGGTCGAGGACGGGACGCCCCCGCCGGCCAGCACCAGGTTCGATTTCGCGCCTGAGCGAGGCATGAGCCTCGCCCCCGTCGCCGACGAGCGCTTCGGCATCCAGCCGGTAGTCCACGCGACGGTCGAGGGCGCGGTCAGCGTTGAGGCTGCGGTGGGCGAAGCGCTGGTTTTCGCGGTCGAGGCCGAGGTCCCGCCCGGTGCCGGTGCCATCATCGCCGCCGAGTGGGATTTCGACGGTCAGGGCCGCTGGCCGGTCAAGCACGGCAATATTGACGGCAACTGCTCCCGCATCAGCCTCAATGTCACGCACCGCTTCGACAAGCCCGGCACCTACTTCCCCTCCGCCCGCGTCACCGCCCATCGCGAGGGCAACGTGAATGCGGTGCACCGCCGGCAAGTGAATCTGGCGCGTGTGCGGGTGGTGGTGAGTTAGGGGCAAGACGGCGTCGTTCGTCACATTTGGAAATACCCCGTAAGAGCGCGTGCGCTTTCCCTGAGACTGGCCACAGAATGGAGAAATCCATGAGGAGGCCAGGGTGGCAGATTTCTCCTGGGTCAACGGTGTCGACGGCGATTGGTCCGAGACCGCTGATTGGGACAATGGGGTACCGTCGGACAGCTCTGACGCGGTTACGATCGACGCCAGCGGCACCTATACGGTTACGATTAATTCCACCGAAGGCTTTGCGGTCGACAAGGTAACCTTGAACAATGCCGGGACGACGCTCGAGGTCGCCGGCACCCTTTCCCTCCAAAGCGGCTTCAGTATCGCTGCCGGCAAGATCACCGGCGACGGCTTCCTCTTCGTGAATGGCGGGTCGATCGGCGGTGGCATCGTCTCGGTCTCCAGCCAGGAGTTCAGCGGAACGGTGACGCTGAGCGCGTCTCTGACGGATACCGGCACCGTGTCCATCGGTTTCTCCGACACCGATACGCTTGCGCTGGGTTCGAATACTCTGAAGCTGACCGGCGCAGGCTCGATCATCGCCGGCACGCTGACCGGCAGCGGCACGCTGGCTTTGGCCGGCGGGGACCAGCGGGTGGACAGCGGCGCGTCACTGGGCATGGCAAAGCTGGCGATGTCCGGCGGCGCCAGCCTTTCGCTCACCACCAGCCTGACCTATGCCGGCACGCTGACCCAGGCAACCGGTACCGGCCTGACGGTGGCAAGTGGACAGGTCCTGACCCTGACGGGCAACGCAACCCTGTCGGGAACCGTGAACGGCTCGGTCAGGGTCAATAACGGCAAGCTGACGCTGAATACCGACGGCGTCGGCGCAAGGGTGGCGGTCAACGGCGGTTCGGTATCGATAACGCGCAATCTCACTTATGCCGGCGTATTTGCCGACAGCGGCGGCACGATCGCGCTGGGCGGCCGGACCTTGACCGTGACCGGCGCAACCAGCTTGACCAACGTTACCGTCATGACCGCCGGCACACTCTCCACCAAGGGCAAGACGACGGTGTCGGGGGTCTCGGTCAAGGCGGGCGCCAGCTTGGTCAATCTCGGCTCCGCGACCGTTACCGGGCAGATCACGCTGGGCGACGCCAATACCGCCAGCCAGCTCGTCAATGACGCGGGCGCCACGCTGACACTCACGAACGGCCTGGCAGCCTCGGCCATCGTCGGCCCGGCGGGGCGGAGCACCAACGCTCTCGGCACCGATGCGACGGTCAAGCCGCGCTCGGTCCTGCGCAACAAAGGGATCGTACGGCTGTCGAAGGGTGGCGGCCGCAGCGGTGTCCGTCGTATCGGACCGAATGCGGTCGTGACCTCCCCTGTCCAGATCGCGGTCGATTTCCAGAATTTCAGCACCGGCGCCGTTGCGGTGCAGTCCGGAACGCTGGAATTCGATGGAGCCTTCACCAACGCCAACACCAAGGCGGGATCGATAGCGGTCGCCGCCGGTGCGGCGATCGATTTCCACGGCGGCGGTTCGTCGGCAGCCGGGGCATTCAGCGTGGCGGCGGGCGGGACGTTGACCTTCTCAGGTGGCATCTTCACCCTGACCGGCGGCACGCTGAAGTGTCCGGCCAGCCTTTCAGGGGCAACGCTGGTGATCGGGGGCGCGGTCACGGTCAGCGGCACGTTCTCCCAGATCGGCGGTAGCACACTCGGTGGCGCCGGTGTGCTCACTTTGGTGGGGGCCGCGAATTTCACCGGTGCGGCCGGCAGGATCGTTACCCAGATTGGAGCCGGCAAGACCATCCTCCGGGGCAAGACGACGGTCGGGATCGATTTCGCGCTCGACAACGGGCGCGTGCTGCAGAATGACGGCACGTTGCTATGGCTGGGAGGCAACTTCCAGCTCGGTCGCAATCCGCACGGCGTCTCGAACGGTGGCGGGCGCCTCCGCAACGATGCCGGCGCCACCCTGATCATCGCCGGCAACGGCGTGATCGACGCCTATACCAGCGGCAGCATCCTGATCAATTCCGGCACCATGATCCGATCGACCAGCGGGGGCAACGCAATCATAGCGGCCAATTTCCAGAATCTCGGCATCGTGCAAGTGAACAAGGGAATCTTGGAACTGGCCGGGACGGTGTTCGGCTCGGGCGGACGCTTCAGGATCTCGAACGGCAGCACTCTGGAAGTCGATGGGGCCCTGCCCAACACGCAAAAGCTGATCTTCGGCACCGGAGGCGGCACGCTGGTGCTGAACGACCCAGCTGAATATCACGCGGCGATCACCGGCTTCGGCAGGCAGACCGCGATGGACGTGATCACCTTCAAGTTCAGCGGAAAGCCGAAGGTAAGCTTCGTCGAAGCCGCCTCCGGGAAGCAGGGCGTGCTGACCCTGACGGATGGGGCGCAATCGTTGAAGGTCACCCTGTTCGGCCAATATGTCGCTGCCGGCTTCCACCTTGCCGCTGATAATTTCGGCGGAACCGTCGTGACCTATGCCGCGCCGGCGGCACATATCGACCTCGCTGCCGGGCACTGACTAGCGCGTGCTAACGGGCTTGTTCATTCCAGCCAGCAGGGCACGGGCCTCGGGCAGCCGCGCCTCGTAATAGGCCGCGTTGGACCTGTCGCCACCGCCCTGCGCGGTCGTCAGGGCGACCTCGATCTTGCCGATGGCCTCCTTGGCGATGTCCGGGTCACTTTTGCGCTTGGCCAGCAGCATCATGGCGACGCCCTGGTCGCCCGTGCTGACCGCCCAATCCAGCGGCACGCTGTCGTGGGTGCGAACCTTCAACGCTTCGCCGAAGGCGGTGATCGCCGCTTCCAGCCGCGCGGTGCCGCGCTCGCGTTCTCCGAGCGCCCTCAGTGCGTTGCCGAGATTGTTCTGCGTCATCGCCCATTCCAGCGGCGCCTGCTCGCGGGTGTTTTCCTTCAGCGCGTCGGTATAGGCAGCGACCGCCGCCTCCAGCCGCGCCGTCCCGGTCTCCCGCTCACCCAGGGTCTTGAGCGCGGTGCCGAGATTGGCCTTCGTCATCGCCCAGTCCAGCGGGGCCGTTTCGCGCGTATCCTCCTTCAAGGCCTCATTATAGGCGACGACGGCCGCCTCGAGCCTGGCTGTTCCGGGTTCGCGCTCGCCCAGCGTCTGCAGCGCAAGGCCCAGATTGTTCTGAGTGTCGGCCCAGTCGAGCGGCACGCGCTCGCGGGTCCGTTCCTGCAGCGCCTCGTTGAAGGCGGCGACCGCCGCCGCCAGCCGCTCCGTACCGGTCTCGCGCTCCCCCAGCCGCTCCAGCGCCAGGCCCAGATTGTTCTGGGTCATCGCCCAGTCGAGCGGCACGCGTTCGCGGGTACTGACCTTCAGCGCCTCGGTGAAGGCGGCGATCGCCGCTTCCAGTCGCGCCGTCCCGGTCTCCCGCTCGCCCAGCGTCTGCAGGGCCACGCCGAGATTATTCTCGGTCGTCGCCCATTCCAGCGGAGTGCGCTCCTGCGTGCGGACCTTCAAAGCTTCGGTATAGGCCGCGACCGCGCCTTCCAGGCGGGTCGTGCCGCTTTCGCGCTCGCCCAGCCGCAATTGCGCGTTGCCGAGATTGTTCTGGGTTGCCGCCCATTCCAGCGGGGTATGGTCCTGGGTGCGGACCTCCAGCGCCGCGCTATAGGCCTGGATCGCGGCCTCGAACCGGGTCGTGCCGCTTTCGCGCTCGCCGAGCCGCGCGAGTGCCTGGCCGAGGTCGTTCTGCGTCGTCGCCCAGTCCAGTGGGGTCTTGTCGCGGGTGCGTACCTCCAGCACCTTGGTATAGGCGGCGACCGCCGCCTCCAGCCGCGTGGTTTCGCTTTCGCGCTCGCCGAGCGTTTCCAGCGCATTGCCGAGAGCGTTCTGGACCTTCGCCCAATCGAGCGATTCCGTCTCACGCGACACCGTGGCCAGCATGGCGTTGTAGGATTGGATTGCCTCGGACAGCGCCGCGTTGTCGCCGAATTCCTTGCCTTGGGTGTAGAGCGAGTCTGCGGCGGCCAGCAGATATTGGCGGGCGGTCACCGGGTCGGCTGGAACGAGGCCGGCCGCCTTTTTGTAGAACGCCGCCGCCTCGGGATAGCGCAATTGCAGCCGGGCGAAGCGGGCGCGTTCCGCAAGCAGGGCCGCGCGGCCGCGGGTGCGGTCGGCCTCATCGGCATCGGCCTGCGCCAGCTCCTTATCCAGCCGGTCGGCGGCGTCGGCGAATTTGAGGTTGTTGGCATCGGCCTGGGCCTCGGTCAGCACCGTCTTGACCGTGCCCGAGAAATCCGCCGGCTTGGCGGCGGGACTTTTCAGGTCGGCGAGGATCTGGGTGACGAGGCCGGGCAGCTTCTCCGGCGGCACGCTGTCGATGTCGGGCCGGCCCGGGCGCAGCACTTCGCGAATCTGGGCGATGGCCTGGACCGAGGCGACGCCGCCGCCGGCGGCATCCTTGTACATGGCCTCCAGCCGCTTTTGCCCTGCCATCATCGTGTTCATCTGCGCGCCCATATCGGACTGCATGGCGTGCTGGGCGTGGTAGAGATAGCCGCCGACCGCCACAACGGCGACCAGGGGCACGGCGGCCAGCACCGCCATCAGTCGGCGCGATTTGTTGAGCTTGTCGATCTCGACCCTGAGCTTGCGGATTTCCGGCTCGAGGTCGGCGGGGTTGCGGCACGGGATATAGAGCTGCTCGCCGGTGGCGACCTGAAGCCGATAGGCCTTCTGCAGCGTCTGAAGCTCGTCGGCCTCCGGCGCATGGTCGTCATAGGGAAAGCTCTCGTCCAGCAGGACGGTGAACAGGCGCTTGCGCATCTTGCGCGCGAACACGGCCTCGAGCTGGGTATAGCTGCGCCGGGGCATGCCCTTCAGAGGCGCCTTGGGCTCCATGCCGTAGCAGCGGCCGATGATATGGACGACCGCGTCGCACTCGCCGACCCGCTTGCGCAACATCTCGACCACGGTCTCGTCGTCGGGCGCGAAATGGTCCTGCACGACCGGCAGCCAGCCCATGTCCAGCAGCCAGACCTTGACCTGGTTGCGGAAGGTCCTGAGATCGGTGCTCGTCGCACTGACAAAAATCTTGGTGGCCGTCGCCATTGCCTGTCGCAGTCCTTGGACAGGCGATAGTACCGCAATGTCGTGGAGGAGCCGAAGTGACCTTATGGGGGTGACGACGCGCGTCTATTCGACCGGAACCGCCGAGACCTCCTTGAGAATCCGGCTAATCACGGACGTCGTGTCGATCCTGCGATATTCCTCGGCCATGGACGATGCCAGCAGGCGATAAATCGGATCGTCCAATACGGTGCGCACCGCCTCCCGCAACGCTTGCGGCGATGGGGTGTTCGTCCCGAGATCGATGCCGACCCCGGACCAGGCGATGCGCGCATTCACGTCCGCTTTGTCCTCGGTCAGTCCGGCACCCACAATGGGAACGCCGAAACTCAGAGCCTGATTGACGCTGCCATAACCGCCATTGGTCACAAGCACATCGACCTTGGGCAACAGCCATTCGAACGGCAGATAGCGCGCAAGGCGCGCATTGCCAGGGACCGGCCCCGGTATGGCATCCAGCGGGCGGCCGCCCGTGGTGACGACCACAAGCACGTCGGGTTCGTTTGCCAACGCCGCCAGCGCCGGCTGGACCAGTTGGCTGAAATCGAAATTCGATAACGTCCCCTGCGTCACGAATACGACCTTGCGGGCATCGCCGAGCTCGTGCGCCCAAGGCGGAAGTGGAGCTTGATTTGGAACGATAGGCAGCGTGCCGACAAAATGGACTGACGCCGGCAAATTCTGACGGGGATATTCGAAACTTGGGACCGTCAACTGCAGATAGGCGTCCGGAAGAGCGACAACCGCGTGAAACAAATCCATGGATAGTGGTTCAACGTCCAAGCCGGCCAGGCAGGTGTTTAAGTATCGCCTGACGGGATCACCGATGACCTTGTGAAAGGTTTTGAAGATGGCGGCGTATTCCTCACGCTGCGTATCGTCGATTGCAGGCGGCAAACCGGCAAAATTCGGGGCGCCGTCGTCACGATGGCAGGGCAGCAACATTGTGCCGCCAACGACGACAGCCGGGCGTTTCGAGCGCGGCCCGAGCAACATCGGCAGGATGCCGAACAGGAAATTGTCAACGATGACGACATCGGCCGGAAACGCCTGCAACACGCGCAGCAAGCTTTCGTGCTGCGCCGGAATCGCGTCGATATAGATGTGTTCCATGACGAAACGCTGGCGTTCAAGCCCGGGCGGCATTTTCTTCCATTCGGGAAACAGCCTGTCCCGATCACTCAAATCGACATTCGCAGGCCCGGCAAATGCGTGAAACGCCGCCCCGATCGTCTCAATGCGATCACGCATCACAGTGGCGGACAGACCGACCACCTCGTGGCCTTCCTGAATCAACGCCCGCCCGATGGCAAGCAGCGGGTTGAGATGGCCCGCCAAGGGCGTCGAGGCGATGAGCACTCTCATGCCGTTCCTCATTTCGATTGTCTGAATGGCCTTCGATGGCGCTTCTGGGGGGCGCTTCTGGGGGCAGATTGGCCGTCGCCCGTGTCAGGACGATTTCAGGAGAACCTAAAGAGGTTACCGTCGTAAAAATCGCCGTGTCGGTGGCTTGAGGCCTTGACCGAAGGGGGACGGAAGAGCGCAGACACCTCTTGGCGCTCGCTTTGGCGGTAGACGGCGCGCGCGTGGCTGCCACCGCCACGGCGAGACCGCTCAATCAATCCCTGCTGTTTCAATTTCGTCGCGGGAATTGAATTCCGCTTTGCGCCAGGAGGGGCCGCTATGCGCCGCCAAGAGCAGTCATACAGCCGCCCGGCCGAAACGGATTTGCGAAACTGCTGTTAGGCCTAAATGCCGTCCAATCCGATCTTGCGGGGCATCATGACCGCCAGCCACGCTTATATGTCGACGGCTTGGCTCACAGCGTCGATGATCGTCGTCAGGTCGAAGCGCCCGCGCTTCAAATCGTGGCCCGCATTCTCGACCGGGAGAATCCGGTGAGGCGCGGGGATCGCCCTGATTGCGGATTCGAGCTCCGCGATCGAGCCGAAGGGATCGGCGGTGCCCTGGACGAATATCGCGGGCACGCTGAGGCGGGGGAAATGCTGCGTCCGCAGCTGCGCAGGCTTCCCCGGCGGATGCAGCGGATAGGAGAGCAGCAGGAGCGCCGCCGCAAAGTCCGGCTCGTCGGCCGCGAGCATGCTCGCCTGGCGCCCGCCATAGCTCTGCCCGCCGAGCAGGATCGGGCCCGGCGCGATTTCGCGCAGCGCCAGAACGGCACTCCGCAATCCGGCGCGGTCCGCCGCGGCCGTAGCGGGCGACGGAGGCCCCTTGGGCCGGCGTTGCCGAAAAGGCAGGTCGCAGCGCAGCACCGCCATCCCCGCGTCGCAAAAGGCATCCGCGAGCGCAACGAGCAGCGGCCCGGCGCAGTTGCCGCCGGCGCCATGCGTCAGGACGATGCCCCGATCGCTATCCCGATCGGGGCGGTGCAGGTATCCGCGGACATCCTGCTTTTCGAATGGCGTCACGTCGCCCTTGGCCATGGAACCGGATCCCGATGCAGACTGAACCCCGCGCCAAGTTACGAGCGACCGGCTGCGGACGCCAGCGCCTCCCCTGTCGTGCGGCAGACAAGCGCCGCCGAGCCGCCGGTTAGCGCCAATGGCGGACTTACCTTGGGCGACTGATGATGCACGCTATCGGGGGCTTTTGGGACGGTCCGGGTTCGGACTGATGCGCCGTTAGCCGCCGTTCTGTCTGGCGCGAACGCTTCGATGAAATGGATTAGGGGATTGACTCAAATATCAGTCCGTTCCAGTTACAAAATCTCGGGCCCTCGGGACCGTGCGAAGCTCGCTCCAGCACTCCCTGCCGAAATCTAAGTAGGCAAATTGTCATCGAGCTTTGGGGCGGCGTGCGCATCGCGGAACGCACGTCGCCTCGTTCCGCTCCTACGCCACGATCCAGGATCTGGATTGGCGATTGGTGGCGGAACCGCGTTCCGAAAGTGAGAACGCTTGGCAAATGCCTGATTTCGATGCAAATTGCGGTCATATGAGGATGCTCTGATCGGATGGTGCGCGATGGCTGAAATTCGCTCAACCTGGAAGGGACGCCTGAAGCTGTCGCTAGTTACGGCGGCTGTGCGGCTGGCGCCGGCCAGCTCGGAATCGAGCCGTATCCGGTTTAATCAGCTAAATGCGAAGACCGGCAACCGAGTGAAGCAGCAGCTCGTCGATGCCGAAACGGGCGAGGAAGTGCCGCGCGAAGATATCGTCAAGGGCTACGAATATAGCAAAGGCCGCTATGTCCAGGTGTCCGATGCCGAGCTGGATGAGGTCCGGCTGGAATCGACCCATACGATCGATATCGAGCGCTTCGTCGATGCCGCCGAGATCCAGCAGATCTATCGCAACACGCCCTATTACGTGATGCCGGACGGCAATGTCGCCGACGAGGCCTATATCGTGATCCGCGAGGCGATGGAGAAAGCAGGCAAGGCCGCGATCGGCCGGGTGACCATTTCCAGCCGCGAGCATCCGGTGCTGATTGAGCCGTGCGGCAAGGGCATGTCGCTGACCACACTGCGCCCCGAGCGCGAAGTACGGCAATCCGAGGATTTCTTCGACGACATTCCCGACATCGAGATCGAACCCGACCTAATGGACATGGCCGAGGTGCTGATCCAGAAGAAGCAGGGCCATTTCGAGCCGAAGAGCTTCGTCGACCACTATCAGGAAGCGCTGCGCGAGCTGGTCGAGGCCAAGGTCGAGGGCGTCGAACCCGCCCATGCCGAGGAAGAGCGGCCGGCCAAGGTGATCAACCTGATGGACGCGCTGAAGAAGAGCCTGTCGGCGGAAGGCACCTCCACCCCGGCCCCGGCCAAGAAGCGGGCCGAGCAGCCAGCGGCGAAGGCCGCGCCGGCCAAGGCGCCGGCGGCGACCAAGGCCCCGGCCAAGAAGGCGGCGCCGGCCGGAAAGGCGCGCCGCGCCTCCTGATCGCCCAGGGGGCGACATGGATATCTCAGGCAGGACGGTCTTCTTCGTCGCAAGGCCCTCCTTCGTCTCGCGTCAGCGCGCCTTGCGCCTGGCCGCGCGGGCGGCTGCCAAGCCGGGCAGCGGCCGGCCCGGGCCGGGCAGCCTCGCTGTCCACGGGCTGGGCGGCACGGTCGGGCGGCTCCGCAGCGGCAGCCTGATCGGGCAGTGGGAGCGGCTGGCCCGCGCCGGTGTCGAGCAGATGTCGGAGATCGGCTTCCTACGCGCCGTCGGGCTGATCCCGGACGCCGAGCCCGGGCAGCTGATTGAGGCGGCGAATTTCTCCGAGCTCAGCGGATTGGACGATCGGACGATGACCTGCCTGGCGATCGCCGGGGTGCTGGAGCCGGCCGATGGCCGCTTTCCCTTCCGCGACGTCAGGCTGGGGCGCGAGATCGCCCGGCTTCTTGCGGCAGGCTATCCGCTGGCCGGGATCGCGGAGGCAGCCGCGCTGATGCGCCGGCATGACGGCGCCCGGCTGATCGCCGGGGAGGATGAGATCGCCGTGCACGTGCAGGCTGCCAAGATCGAAGTCTCGGGCCAGACCCAGTTGCCGTTCGGCGATCCGCCGGGCGACCTGGAAGCCGTTCTGGACGAGGCCGAGGCCGCTGAGGAATCCGGCGACACGCTGGCGGCGCGGCGGCTCTACGAGACCGCAGTGATGGCGCGGCCGCGCGACGCGGTGATCCGCTATAATCTCGGCTGCGTGCTGACCGCTCTCGATGAGGGGGACCCGGCCGAGACCCATTTCCGCATCGCCACCTCGATCGACCCGTTGCTGGCCGAGGCGCATTTCAATATCGCCCATATCCGCCGGCTGAAGGACGATGCTGAGGGCGAGTATCAGGCGCTGCAGAGTGCGCTGGAGGCCGACCCAGACTATGTCGAGGCGCTGGTGGCTATGGCCCGCTTGCTGATCGGCCGCGACCGCTTCGCTGAGGTGCGGCCGCTGATCGAACGCATCGAGCGGGCCGGGACGCCTGACGCGCTGAGGGACTTCGTGCAGCGGGCGAGCATGCTGTGCGAGCTGTCGGAACGGCTCAACGCCGGGTGATGCGATGGCGCTGGAGGAATACAAGCGCAAGCGCAACTTCGCGAAAACGCCCGAGCCAGCGGGAGAGCCGGTAAAATCCGATCCCGGGAAGCTGCGCTATGTCATCCAGAAGCATGCGGCGCGGCAGATGCATTATGACTTCCGGCTGGAGCTGGACGGGGTGTTGCTGAGCTGGGCTGTGCCGCGCGGGCCGAGCTACGACCCCAAGGACCGCCGGCTCGCCGTCCATGTCGAGGACCACCCGGTCGAGTATGGCGAGTTCGAGGGGATCATCCCCAAGGGCGAGTATGGCGGCGGCACCGTAATGCTGTGGGACCGCGGCTGGTGGGAGCCCGAATACGATCCGCATAAGAGCTATGCCAAGGGCCATCTGCAATTCACCCTGCATGGCGAGAAGCTGCACGGCTCATGGCACCTGGTGCGCTCCCAGGGCCGGCGGGATGGCGATCGGCAGGACCCCTGGTTCCTGATCAAGCGCGACGACACCACCGCCATGCCCGGGCACGGCACAGATATCGTCGACAATCAGGTGTTGAGCGTCGCCAGCGGCCGTGACATGGCGGCGATCGCCGCCGACGGCGACCGTATCTGGCATTCGAAGGGCGGCAAGGGCGAAGCCAAGCCGAAGCCGGCGCTGGAGGCGCTGCCGTTTAATCCGGGCAAGATCAAGGGCGCCAAGCGGGCCAAGGAATTGCCCAAGCTGACGCCGCAGCTGCCCAGCACCGCCGACCGGGTGCCGGCCGGAGACGACTGGCTGCACGAGATCAAATATGACGGCTATCGCCTGCTGGTCGAGATCAGGGCCGGCAAGGTGACGCTGCGCACCCGCACGGGCCTGGACTGGACCGCCCGCTTCCTCGTGCCGGCGCAGGCGATCGAGGCAACCGGCATCAAGGATGCGCTGCTGGACGGGGAGATCGTGCATCTGCTGCCGAGCGGCGTGGCGAGCTTTGGCGACCTGCAAAACGACCTGTCGGAGGGCAAGACCGGCCGGCTCACCGTCATGTTGTTCGACCTGCTCGCCATCGGCGGCTGGGACCTGACCGGCGCCCGGCTGGAGGACCGCAAGGCGGCGCTGGAACAGCTGGTCGCGGTGCTGGCCGACGAGCGGCTGCGCTACAGCGACCATCAGATCGGGCGCGGGCCCGACATCTTCGCCAGCGCCCAGCGGCTGGGACTGGAAGGCATCGTCTCCAAGCGGCGCGACGCGCGCTACCGGCCGGGCCGGGGATCCGCCTGGGTGAAGTCGAAATGCATCGCCACCGAGGAGCTGATCGTCGTCGGCTATACCGACCCCGGCGGGGCGCGCGCAGGCTTCGGCGCGCTGTTGCTGGGCTATCACACCAAAGCGGGCAAGCTGACCTATGCCGGGCGGGTCGGCACCGGCTTTTCTGACAAGCAGTTGACGGCGCTGACCGCGCGATTGAAGGCGCTGGAGCGCAAGACGGCGACGGTGAAGCTGCCCGAGGGGCTGTCGGCGCGCGGTACTCATTGGGTGGCGCCCGAGATCGTGATCGAGGTCAGCTTCGCCGACTGGTCGCTCGACAAGATATTGCGGCATTCCCGCTTCGTCGGCGTGCGCGAGGACAAGACGCCGGAAGAGGTAGTGCTGGACCCCAAGGGCGGCGACGCCCTCGGCCTGCCGGCGGTGCCCAAGGCTGCGATCGGGCGTGACGGGTCGGCGATGGTGGCGGGCATCAAGGTGAGCAGTGCCGAGCGCGCGGTCTATCCCGACAAGGGCATCACCAAGCTGGCGGTGGCCGAATATTACGTGGCGGCGGCCGGTCATATGCTGCCGCATGTCGCTGGCCGGCCGCTGTCGCTGCTGCGCAGCCCCGACGGGCTCAGTGGCAAGGCCTTCTTCCAAAAGAACCTGACCAGCGGCTTTCCCGACGAGATCGGCCGCTGCCGGGTGACAGAGAAGGACGGCAGCACGATCGATTTCGCGATGGTGGAGGATATGAAGGGCCTGGTGGCGCTGGTGCAGATGGGGGTGTTGGAGATCCACCCCTGGGGCAGCCGCGCCGAGGATCTTGAGCATCCCGACCGCCTGATCTTCGACCTCGACCCCGACGAGACCGTGCCGTGGGAGCGGGTGGTCTCGGCAGCGGTGACGGTGCGCCGGCGGCTGGAGGATTTGGGCCTCAGGAGCTTCCCCAAGACGACCGGCGGCAAGGGGCTGCATCTGGTCGTGCCGATCCAGCCCGAGCTCGACTGGACCCGCGCCAAGGCCTTCACCAAGGCGGTGGTGGAGCAGCTGGAGGCTGAGGCGCCGACGCTCTACACCGCGTCGATGGCAATCAAGGCCCGCCGCGGCCGCATCTTCATCGACTATCTGCGCAACGGCCGCGGCTCGACCGCGGTCGCCGCCTATTCCACCCGCGCCAAGCCCGCCGCCACCGTCTCAACCCCGCTGACCTGGGAGGAGGTGGAGAGCGGCATCCGCGCCGACCATTTCACCATCGAGACCTTGCCGCGCCGGCTGGAATCGCTGGCGGATGATCCGTGGGCCGAACTGACCGAAACCTTGCAGCGAATCTCTAGCGGCGCGCTCAAGCGTTACAAATTATAGGGCGCGGTGCGCCGATCACAAGGTTGAGATCCACCTGCGAAGCGCAATTGAAATCCAGTTGCGACGAGACTTTTTGACGGGATTGGCGAGTTGAGACAGAATAAAATCTTGAGAAAATCTTAATATTCTCAAAGATAGACATATGCCGTGGATAAATACCAGGCATGCGAATTGATGGGCGTTTCTGCCCTCCGGCGACCCCAAATAAATAAACTGTAGTCGGGCCTTGGTTGTGCCGGCCCGATAGGAGAGTATCATGATTGGCAATTCAATAAGAACCGCCGGAGTTATTGCGGCCTTGGGGTTACTGGCTGGCTGTGCTTCCCAGGCCTCACAGGCGACGCCAGCCTACACTTACCTGCCGGTCGTCTGTGCCCCGACCGCGGCGACCCCGACGGCCAACGGAGCAGGCACCTGGACTGAGCCGGGAACGACCCCGGCATCTTCAACGACGCCTGCCAACCCCATGCAAGGCTGCTATGTCGCCGTTCCGAGCGGCTATGATTCAGCCGGCGATTATGTCGGTGATTATGGCTACGACTATGATGATGGCGTGTATCCTTACTTAGGATACGGCGGAGTTTTCGTCGGCGGTTTCGGTCACGGATTTCACGATCACGGATTCCATGGCGGTGGCTTCCACGGCGGCGGCTTCCATGGTGGGGGTTTCCATGGTGGCGGCTTCGGCGGTGGCTTTCATGGTGGCGGAGGCGGTGGGCATGGGCGTTGAATGACGCCCGCATGCTCCAGCAATGATCGTCGGCGGCCAGGTTCGGCCGTAGGCGATCGATCGCCATTCAACAGCGCGCAATCGGGTCGGCCGATAGGGGCGCAATCGCCAAATTCGTCGTGCTATGCTGCGCCGGAAACGACGCGGGCCAGAAACGACGAGGGGAGGCGATGATGTCCGAGGCTTCGGCGCCGGCCGGGGTGTTCTTCAACCATCTGGGCCAGACGATCACCGACATCGCCCGGTCGCGGCGGTTCTATGAGGGCCTGCTGGGTTTCAAATTCTGGTGGGACTTCCAGGTGCCGGACCACCTGGCCAGCAAGGTCCTCATGGTGCCATCGCCCTGCAAGCTGACCGCCACCTATCTGTGGCGGCCGGACCTGACGCTCAACCTGATGCATTTCGGCGAGCCGGCCGCACGCGAGGCCTACCGCAAGCGCAGCCTCGGCCAGCCGGGCCTGACCCACCTCGCTCTGTCGGTGACCGACGTACCCGGCCTGCTGGCAAAGGTCCCCGATTTCGGCGGCGAGGTTCATTGGGACAGCCAGGGCGAGCCGAGCGATTGGGGGCAGGCGATCTATATAAGCGACCCCGATGGGCAGCTGATCGAGATCGTTACGATGGAGTGGCGGGGGAAGATACCGCCGGTGCCGGGGTGATTGGTTCCGCGGTAGCAGTGCTCAAGGTTCCGTAAGCGGTCTAGTTGCGCTGTGCGCCAAGAGCGGACATGTGGCGCGTCGTGCGCGATGTCCTAGATGGGGGGGATTCCGGACCGTCCGCTTCCAGGCTCAATCCAGGGATAGCAGACGCTCCCACCTGTATTCTGAGACGCCTATTACCTCCCCTCAAGGGATTGAGAGCGATTGAAACCATG
>Ga0268266_10001065_pt1 | contig 34389 bp, 23 predicted proteins | sample KBSS13metaG_FD_190356 | JGI IMG/M metagenome (GOLD analysis project Ga0268266, IMG submission 190356) | Switchgrass rhizosphere microbial communities from Kellogg Biological Station, Michigan, USA - KBS S1-3 metaG (SPAdes) (version 2) | ecosystem: Host-associated > Plants > Roots > Rhizosphere...
AATCAATACAATATCCGGCGAGTTGTAGATATCTACGGCAACGTGCAGGGAAGAGATTTGGGAGCCGTAAGCCGCGATGTAGAGAAGGTCCTCGATAAGAATCGGAAGAATCTTCCACGAGGGACCTTTATGACTCTGAAGGGCCAGGTCGAGACGATGCGCAATTCCTACATCGGTCTGATTGGGGGCCTTTTCTTCTCGATCGTGTTGGTTTACATGTTGATCGTCGTAAATTTTCAGAGCTGGATTGATCCATTCATTATTATTACGGCTCTACCTGCCGCACTCGCAGGTATTGTGCTCTTCCTATTCCTTACACACACCACACTCAGCGTTCCTGCCTTGATGGGCGCGATCATGTGTATGGGAGTTGCCACGGCCAACAGCATTCTTGTGATTTCCTTCGCCAAGATTCGCCTGGAGGAGCATGGGGATGCAATTCGATCAGCGATTGAAGCAGGTACAACGCGTTTTCGCCCTGTCATTATGACGGCGCTGGCGATGATTATCGGCATGGTTCCGATGGCCCTCGGGATGGGAGATGGTGGCGAGCAGAATGCCCCACTCGGCCGGGCAGTCATTGGCGGGCTTCTTTGCGCGACTGTGGCGACACTTATCTTCGTTCCCAGTGTTTTTGCGCTGATTCACGGAAGCGAGAAGAGCCGAATCAATCGTGAACGGAAGCGGCTCGTTGAGGAGCACGCGTGAACAATGATGCTGGAAGGTACGATCTGGAGAATGTGATGCCGAGTACACAGGAAGCTGTCGACACGAGTCAGACCGATGTTGTTGCCGCGCATCGAAGCGAGCAGGACAATACTTCGAAAGAGGGTCCCGGAGGTGGGTGGATAATCGGGATTCTGTTTGCGATTGTTCTTCTCGCCGGGATTTTTTACGGACTGCACGTGCGTTCGGCTCATGAAAAAGAGCTCACGCGCTCTACAGACGAGGCAGCGGTTTTGACGGTAAATGTGGTGCACCCTCAGTCAGGCTCGGTGGCTCAGGATCTAGTGCTGCCGGGCAATGTGCAAGCATTTACCGAAACCCCAATCTACTCCCGGACAAACGGCTACTTGAAAAAGTGGTATTTCGATATAGGTTCGCACGTGCGTCGGGGACAGCTGCTTGCTGAGATCGAAACTCCTGAAGTTGATCAGCAGCTTCAGCAATCGCGCGCAGAGCTGGAGCGAATTCAGGCCAATATGGAGTTGGCGGGAGTGACAAGCAACCGTTGGCAAAATTTGCTTGCCAAGCATGCAGTATCGCAACAAGAGGCCGATCAAGCGCGAAGCAATTATATTGCGGCCCAGGCCGCAGTGGATGCAAGCAAAGCAAATGTAAGACGTCTGGAACAGCTGCAGAACTATGAAAAGATCATCGCCCCATTTGATGGCGTGATTACTGCGCGCAATACCGATATAGGCGACTTGATCAACGCAGGTTCCGCAGCGACGACTCCCCGAGAACTGTTCCACCTGGCTGCGACGGGCAAACTACGCGTCTATGTCGCGGTGCCAGAAGTCTATGCGGATTCCATCCATACGGGGAACGAGGCAAATCTAACGCAGGATTCAAATCCGGACGTCAAGATTCCGGGAACAATTGTGCGCAACGCCAATGCGATCGATCACGCAACTCGAACGCTGAATGTGGAAGTAGACATCGATAACCAGGACAACAAACTGTTGCCTGGGGCTTATGTCTTCGTCCATTTCCACCTCCCGGCAGGTGCAAATACCGTTACGGTTCCATCCAATGCGCTTTTGTTTAGAGCCGAAGGACTTCGCGTCGGAAGAGTTCGAAACGATCGCGTTGAGCTTGTTCCGGTGACGATTGGCCATGACTACGGCAGCACTGTGGAAGTTACGTCAGGACTTACTTCGGCGGACGAGGTCGTCCTCGATCCCTCAGATTCCCTGACCAGAGGTATGGAGGTACGGGTTCAACGGGGAGCCAAGGGGCAGTGATGAGGCAAATTTTTCGAGCAGCGCTGATGATGCAAGTGGCGGTCCTGGCTGTGAGTCTCGCAGGATGCCGCGTTGGCCCTCAATATGTCCGTCCGGCGGCTCCGTTGGCTCCGGAGTTCAAGGAGGCATTGCCCGCCAACTTCAAATCCTCCGATGGATGGAAGGTCGCTCAACCCGGCGACGCCAAGCTTAAGGGCGATTGGTGGACTCTGTTTAATGATCCTAAGCTCAATGAGCTAGAGGCGGAAGTTGACCCAGCAAATCAAACGCTCAAGCAGGCGGAGGCAAACTTTCGGGCCGCACGGGCTGCTGTCCGTTTCTTTCGCGCTTCCATGGCTCCCACAATCGGAGCAGATCCGAGCATCGGTGCTTTGCGCAACTCGTCAAATCAACCGTACTTCAATAAGGCGATCACGAACAAGACCCAGGGCGACTTCACTTTGCCGATCGATCTGAATTATGAGATTGATCTGTGGGGACGGATTCGGCGCAGCATCACCCAATCGCAAGAGCAGGCCCAAGCATCGGCCGCTGACCTGGAGACGACGCGGCTCTCCTTGCATGCTGAGCTGGCGATCGATTACTTCAATCTTCGTTCTGCGGATGGACAGCGAAAGCTCCTGGACGAGACCGTGAATGCCTTTCGCGACGCGCTGCAGCTTACAGAGGATCGGTATAACGGTGGCGCGGCACCTCTCTCGGATGTGACGCAGGCAAGAACGCAGCTACAAACGGCCCAGGTTCAAGCGACGGATGTCGACATCCTGAGAGCGGACTACGAGCATGCCATCGCAGTATTGATCGGCAAAGCTCCCGCTCAATTTACCCTGACCCGAAATCCTGTCACTGTCGCGGGGCCATTACTTCCGGAGGTCCCCGGAGCGCTTCCTTCGCAACTTCTCGAACGCCGTCCCGATATCGCTTCGGAAGAGCGCCTGATGGCCGCAGCCAACGAGCAGATTGGTATCGCACAAGCTGCGTTCTATCCCACGCTTTCGCTTTCTGCTGTTGCGGGTTTTACGGGAACCTCAGCCATTAATTGGTTCAGCTGGCCAAGCAGGTTTTTTGCGGTGGGCCCCACTCTTTCGCAGACGCTCTTTGATCACGGTAGAAGGAGGTCTATCTCCGATACCGCGCTTGCCGATTATGATGCTCATGTCGCATCGTATCGACAGACTACGCTGGCAGCGTTTCAGCAGGTCGAAGATAGTCTGAATGCGTTGCACGGTCTTGAGACGGAGGCGGGACAGCAGCAGGCTGCAACCGCGTCGGCGAAGGAGTCGCTTGACCTCTTCAACACTCGTTACGAGGGAGGCGTCGATACTTATCTGCAGGTAGTGACTTCGCAGACCGCACTTCTTCAGAACGAGCGAAATGATATCGACATCACGCGTCGTCGTCTGGAAGCGAGTGTTTTGCTGATTAAATCCCTTGGCGGCGGATGGGATGCATCGCAACTTCCTCAGCATCCATAATCCTGTTGTCATAAATGCGTTTTCGATTAACCCAAAATCAATTGATTTGGGCTTGACGTGTATATGAGACCAATTAGTCTGAATTGCAAGGGCCCTGGAGAATCTTTTGGCGACGCGCTGCAATCCCTTGAGATCGAGTGAAGCGGCATGAGGTTTGTGCATGCCAAGACGAGGAACGCTGAGACAGGTCAGACCAAGCCATCTTCCGATTTGAGAGAGACTCTTTGTGTCTCTTCTGAAGAGCTCGCCTTCTGATGAATATTGTCAGGGTGTTGCCTTTCGGTGGGGCTGCTACACCGAAACTGACGCTGGAATATAGCCATCTCTGAATTGGCAAAAGAAAGGTCCAGGAGGAGCCATGAGCGATATCAATAGTTCTGGCGGAGCGCGGCAATTTTGGTGCGGTGCGACTTTGCGGATGCAAATCTGTTCACCTCAGCGTCGGTCCAGTCACGCTGAATATGGATCCGGAGGCATTCGCACAAACTGCGATTCTGATTCGGCAGGCAATGGAATCCCTTTCAGTGATCGTTGCGTCGGGCGAGATGGAGCAGGAAAAAACAGTTGCGATGCCTAATTAATTTCGCTGCTGCAAAAGGCCTATGTCAATGCATCGGCGATAGCTTTGCCTGTCGTTACAGTGTCGGCAGTACCTGCGATATCGCGTGTTCGGAGCGACTCATGCGGTGTGACCTGTTCAATGGCTCTTACGATTGCAGCGCCAGCCTCGACCTCTCCCAGATGATTGAGCATCATGGCAGCCGACCAGATCTGTGCGATGGGATTGGCGACACCGAGCCCTGCGATGTCAGGAGCTGAGCCGTGGACGGGCTCGAAGAGAGACGGAAAGTTGCATTCGGGATTGATGTTTCCTGAAGGAGCGATTCCGATGGTCCCTGTGCAAGCCGGGCCGAGATCCGAGAGGATATCGCCGAACAGGTTGGAGGCGACGACGACGTCGAATCGATCTGGATTCAGAACGAAATGCGCAGCGAGGATGTCGATGTGGTATTTGTCCCAGACGATATCGGGAAATGACTTCGCCATCGCTTCCACTCTCGTATCCCAATAAGGCATGGTAATGGAGATGCCATTTGATTTAGTAGCGGACGTGAGATGCCTTTTAGAACGCTTTTGGGCAAGTTCGAAAGCAAACCGGAGAATGCGATCAACGCCGATCCGAGTCATGATTGTTTCCTGAATCACGACCTCTCGATCGGTGTCAGGAAAGATGTGACCGCCGATTGAAGAATATTCACCTTCGGTATTTTCACGCACGACTAAGAAATCGATATCGCCAGGGGTTCGCCCGGCGAGCGGACAGGGAATTCCGGGCATAAGGCGAACTGGACGAAGGTTTGCATATAAATCAAACTCGCGGCGGAAGCGGATGAGCGAACCCCAGAGCGAGATGTGATCTGGCACCTTTGCTGGCCAACCTACAGCTCCGAAAAAGATCGCATCGTGGCTGCCAATTCGCTGCTTCCAGTCTTCGGGGAGCATTTCTTTGTACTTGAGGTAGTAGTCACAGGATGCAAAATCAAACTCATCCATCTGCAATTGAAATCCGAATTTTTTAGCAGCAGCTTCGAGCACGCGCAGGCCTTCGGGCACGACCTCTTTGCCGATCCCGTCTCCGGGAATAACGGCGATTCGATAGATTTTCTTGTTACTGCCTGCTGCTGTCATGCGAAAGACTCCTTCTCGGATTGGTGAGGCCTTAAGGTTGATACTCGTTTGTAGCTGAAGGCGGGTACTCGGTGGTTTGTAACACCAGATTTACTTTATGAAGGTCGAGTGTTCCCGACCAGCGTCCGATGGCCATGGTTCCAACTGCCGTTCCAATTGTATTTGTGAAGGCCCGCGCCTCCGACATGAAGCGATCAATCCCAAGAATCAGGACCATTCCAGCGACGGGAATTTTTCCTAGCGAAGTCAAAGTGGCTACCAGCGTAATAAAGGCCGACCCCGTGACTCCCGCGGAACCTTTCGAGGCAATCATCAGCACTCCGAAGAGAACGAGAATATCGGTGATCGACAGAGGCGTGTTTGTAGCCTGGGCGATGAAGATGGCTGCCATCGTATAGTAGATACATTGTCCGTCGGGGTTGAAGACCAGTCCTGCTGGTACAACAAGACCGACTGTCGAGCGATCGCAGCCTAGAGCCTCAAGCTTCTGCATCATCTGAGGTAAGACGGACTCTGAAGAACTGGTACCCAGGACGGTTACGATCTCATCCTTCAGATATCGCAGAAACTTCCAGAGGTTAAATCCAGAGAGTTTTGCGACGAAGCCCAGGACAATTGCGATAAAGAGGATGCAGGTGATGTACATCGTAAGCATGAGCTTGCCGAGCGAGAAGATCGAAGCAAAGCCATACTGACTGACGGTAAAAGAAATGGCTCCAAACGCGGCGATGGGAGCAAATCTCATAATGATCCCAACAATCTGGAAGAGCGCTTTCATCACAACGTCCAGGATTGTTATCAATGGCGTAGCATAGCTCCCCAGGCGAGTCAGCGCGATTCCGAAGAGGACCGCAAAGAATAAGATCGGGAGAACGTCGTTTTTCGCGAGAGAGTCAACGATGCTGCCTGGGATGATATGAAGGAAGAAGTCGGATATCGAATCGGGTGAGGCGGAGGTAACGTAGCTCGAAAGAGCCTTCGCATCCAGAGTACGAGGGTCGACGTTCATCCCGGCTCCCGGGCGTATGAAAGACACCACTCCTAGTCCGATCAAAAGTGCCAGCGTGGACATAACTTCGAAGTAAATGACGGCTTTCAAACCGATCCGGCTTAGATCGGCGAGATTTTCCATGCGCGCGATGCCAAGAACGACGGTCAGGAGGATGACCGGCGCGAAGACCATCTTGATGAGTTTTACGAATCCATTGGCGAGCGGCTGAAGCTGGAGGCCGAAGTGCGGTGCAAATAGTCCGACGATAATTCCAAGCGCAACGCCTAGCAGCACCTGAAGGTATAAAGAGGTGGACAGGCGTCTCACGAGGCATTCTCTCCCCTAGGGAAGACTATGGTTCCGTCGGCTGAGGGAATACAGCACCGCCAAAATGAGGGATTTAATGTCCCCCGCAGAATACACTGGCAGTTCAATCGCTGTCGCGTGAAGAGAGTTCATCGGCAGTTGCAAGAAAGATAAAAAGACCTTATTGCATGGAATCAATCAGGACCCCATTGGCTGGAAGTTCAATTTTGACGCCGTTCGCCTCCGCTGAATGTTTCCTTCGCCGAAGATGTGGGAGCTCGTCGAATGACCTGCCAGATCGGTCTGCGTCGTATTGACATATAAGTTCACATCCTCGATACCCCGATGAATGGCGATCAGAATGCGCTGGTTTCCCTCCTGGCGGGCGTACACGATTGAGTCATACGAGGTATAGAGGATCTGCATGTTTCCAGTTTGCAGCGCTGCCATATTTCGGCGAAGAGCGAGTAGCTTACTCATCCAATCGAACATCTCGCTCTGATCTGATGTGCGGGTGGATGCCTGAAAGACGTCGTCTCTCTTGTTTCCCGGAAAGCCGCCGGGGAAGTCGCGGCGGTTGTCTGGATCTTGATAACCGTGCACCTAGATTTCATCGCCAGAGTAGAGATGGGGCATGCCACGAACTGTGAGCAAGAAGGTCATGGCGAGCTTGTTGGCCGGAAGCGATTCACCAGGTTCGCGGGCGAACCGAATCTGGTCGTGGTTATCGATGAAAGGCGTGAGTCGCTCCGGGTGAGGATAGAGCGCATCCTGGCTCAGCATAGCGGCTAGCTTCTGCATAGAAGTGTTGCCGGTAAAGGCATCGCGAATGGCGAAGTATAAAGGGAAATCGAGAGGTGACCAAAGGCCAGTGTTGCTCCGCCGGCGCGGCCGAATTCGGCAGGGGCAGAGCTTGTATTCACGCGGAACTCTTCGGTAGCTTCTACGTTGGGGAAGAAGTCCAGGGTGTTGACCAAGCCTTCATTGTTATCGATGCCATCGAGGATATAGTTGTTGGCCTGTGGACGGAGCCCGTTCGTGGAAAGAGATCCGCCGCCTGAGGAACTGTTCCGAAAGGTTTCCGCGTCGCCGTTAACACCCGAAGCTGAGTTGCCATAATTGCCACGAGTGACGCCCGGAGTTAGAAGGGCAAGTTGGGTAAAGTTACGTCCGTTGAGCGGGAGCTCGATAACCTGGCGTCCGGCGACGACCTCCCCGACGGAGGAGGTGCCGAGTTCGACCAACGGAGCGGCGGTGGTGACCTCGATTGTTTCGCTCGAACCGCTAGCGTTAAGTCTGAAGGCTATGGTCTGGGTTTGAGAGACCTGAAGCTCGAAGGTCTGTGCGGTTGTTTGGAAACCGGTCACTGCGGCAGTAATTTTGTAAAGACCACGCGGGAGCGCGAAGAAGTTGAAGTTGCCGCCGGCGTCGGAGGTGGCGGTCTGTTTGGCGGCAGTTTGTGTATTTTCGATGGTCACTGTGGCACCGTGGGGATGGCAGCCTCGGTGGCGTCCTCAACAGTGCCTGTGACTCGGCCAGTATCTGTCTGTGCTCTGAGTGAAAGAGTGGTAGTTCCCCAGCAAGAGAACCGTGAAGGCAATTAACAGATAGGCGCGAAAACTCTTGATTCTTAGTTTCATTGGTTAGTGCCTCCAAAAGGCCCATCAGGCAATCGCACCTGAATAAGTTAGGGTGAAATGTCCGTGAAACGAGCAGAGCAATTCCATCCTCGGAGGGTCGTTTCGTGATGGAAGTGGAATCCACAGGTAAGGTATTGATCTTGTTTTATTTGTGGAGGTATTTCAACTGCTGAATATGCGCTCCGCCGTCCGTAAGTGTTACATTTTTGTGTTGCGGGTTCGTATGAGGCAAGTTTCAAATCCCGTTAGAGTCGCTTTTGGTACATTCGAAGCGGATCTCTCTACAGGACCCCTATGGAGGGGCGGCTTCCGAATCAAGTTGCAGGGTCAACCCTTCCGGGTTCTATCGGAGTTGATTCAACGGGCTGGCCAAGTTGTTACCGGTGAGGAACTACAGGAGAGGATCTGGGAGAAGGGTGCGAACGTTGACTTCGACTACTCTCTGGGCACGGCAATTCATAAGATCCGGGAAGCGCTGGGAGATAACGCCGACAATCCGCGATTTGTAGAGACGTTGACCCGAAGAGGGTACAGGTTCATCGCGCCTGTAACCATGCTGGACACGCCGCTTCCCATAGTGCCTGTGCCGCTGGCTGCGAGTATTCCAAACCTTTCTAATCATCATGAGGCTCAGTTGGAGGTGCTTGCTACTGTCCACGAGCCGCAACCTGCTGTCCGAGTGACGGTGGAGGCGCGACGCTGGGTGGGTCTGGTTTTGGCCGCGGGACTGATTGCAACGGCGGCAGCCACGGGATTTATGGCTGGGAAAAGTAGAGCGACACTCCAGGTTCCATCGCTCCGACAGATTACACATGCGCAAAGGGTTTTGCCCGGCGGAGATGCTCTGGAGGTCTTCCCGGTGACGGTGACCGATGGGCTGCACATGTTTGCCTCAGTGATTCGCGACGGAGGTGTGCACCTGGAGCGCATTAATATTGCCGGTGGCGAAGGGGAACCGATCGTGCTGCCGGAGGAGATCGCCGGGCCAGCGATTGCAGATATCTCTCACGATGGCTCGCGTCTTCTGGTGAGGAGTCACGCTTCAAATCAGTCTGAGCAGCCTTTATTTATCGTCCCCTCTTCGGGTGGATCGACGCAGAGGGTGATGAGGGTCCTGGCACACGACGCGACGTGGATGCCAGATGATCAGAAGATCCTCTATGCGACGGATAATGAACTGTATAAGGCATCGCCGAATGGTTCCGCTCCCGAACATTATGCTTCGCTTCCGGGACGTGCTTTTTGGTTACGCTGGTCTCCTGACGGAAAGCTGCTGAGATTTACGTTGTTCAATCCGTTGGCGCATCCGCTGGCGCTGTGGGAGTTGAGCTCTGCCGACCAGAGTCCGCGTCCCCTTCTTGCGGAATGGTCACCTTCGCGGAAGGTATGTTGTGGAAACTGGTTGCCTGATCGTGGAGGCTTTGTCTTTCAGGCAACGCGGAGTAAAGGGTCCGATCTCTGGCAATCGAATCAGGGATCATCCCATCCTATAAGGCTCACTGACGGTCCATTGGCCTATCAGGGACCGGTGCCGGCGAGGTCGCAGCAGAGGATGTTTTTGACGGGTGTCTCGACAGAGGGTGAGGTGCAATTATTCCGTTCGGGCTCGCGTGAATTTATTCCGGCGCGCAGCTCCTACAGTGGAGCTCATCGCCTAGAGGAGACACGCGACGGCAAGTGGTTGGCCTGGGTGGATACGGAGGGGCGTCTTTGGCGCGCCCGTTCGGATGGCTCTGAGTTGTTGCAGCTGACGCCGGACGATCTACAGGCCTTTACAGCGCATTGGTCACCGGATGGCTCGCGCCCTGCACTGATGGCGAGAGTAACTTCGGGGGTATGGAGTGTCTACCAAGATTTGGCCGATGGCAGCGACCTGCAACCGATGTTGAAAAGCGATAGCAACATAGCCGATCCGACGTGGTCGCCGGATGGCCAAAGCATTGTGATTGGGCAGGCGCCGGATCTGATGGGCAAGGACGCTGCTCCACGCACCATCCAGATAGTTGATGTGAAGTCGCATAGACTTAGGATTTTGCTGGGATCGCATGATCTATTTAGTCCGCGGTGGTCGCCGGACAGGAAATATATTCCTGCGATGTTGCTGGACCAGAAGCAGTTGAGACTCTATGAGGTGGTGAGTAAGGAATGGCGTGTGCTCTTAAATCGTGCTACCGCTGATCCGGTGTGGTCGCCAGACAGCCGTTGGATTTACGCAGATGCATTTATGGATCCGGGACAGCCTGTGTACAGGTTCTCGGTTGCAGATGGCCGCGTAGAGGATCTTGGGGGGATGGGAATCTGCACTCAACGGAGTTCAGCAATCTTGTGTTGTGTGGTTTGTTCAGGATGGTCCGGTTGCCGTGAGGGCACGCCTCACGACGGCGGACCTGTTTCGCTCGATCTGACGAAGAAGAATTGATCGATAAAGTGATTGAAATCGTAGAACTTTTCTGTTGAAGAAAAGTTGAGGTGAAAAGGCGGCGAAGGCTATTGCCTGAACCGGTTACCGAGTGATGAGGTTCGGAATGCGAAGCTGGTCGGTTTGTCTTTTCAGCATCATTCTTATTGCATTGTCTCCTCTTGCATTGTCCCCTCCGAAGATGAACGCGCAAGAGTTTCGTGTGACCTCGAATGGAATGAGGGCAACGTCGAACGGTGTGACCCTCGAGGTCACCGCATTACAGGAGGACAAACTGAGGGTGCGGCAGTGGAGGAGTTCTGCCCCCGAGGATGCTTCGTGGGCCGTACTGCCTACTAGCCGTAATAGCCGAGCGACGGTTATTACAGATGAGCGGGGATTTCATACGCAGAAGCTTTCGGTAAAAGTTAACGAAGACCTTCACCTCGTGATCAGCGATCTCGAAGGTCATATTTTGCAGGAGGACGCCAGGCCGACGGAGTGGAGTGATGAGGGCTTCAAGGTCTACAAGCGGCGTAAGGACACGGAGCATTTCTTTGGACTCGGCGATAAACCAGGACCTCTGGATCGAACGGGTGAGTCCTTTACTCTGTGGAACACAGACAGTTTCGGATGGCAGGAGTCGACCGATCCGATCTATAAGAGTATCCCGTTCTTCTTGGGGGTGAGAGAAGGACGTTATTACGGTGTGCTCTTCGACAATACATGGAGGACGTCTTTCGACTTTGGCCATGAGAATGATGAGGTCTACAGTTTTGGTTCACAGGGGGGGCCTGTTGACTACTACTTTTTGTATGGGCCGGAACCGCGTGATGTGATGGCAGCGTATGCCTGGTTGACGGGACCTGCCCCTCTGCCGCCTCTATGGTCCTTCGGCTTCCAACAGTCGCGTTATTCGTACTCACCGGAATCGCAGTTGATGGAAGTTGCCGCGCGGCTGCGGAAGGACAGAATTCCAACGGATGCGCTGTGGCTCGACATTGATTTTCAGAAGGACAACATGCCCTTCACGATCGATCCGCAGCGTTTTCCACGGTTTCCGGAGATGGTGAAACAATTGGCAAAGGATCACTTCCACCTGATCGTAATCGCCGACCTGCATATCGCGCAGAAGGCAAACGCTGGTTATGCCCCATACGATTCCGGAACCGCAGGCGATCACTTCGTGAAGAATCCTGACGGAACGACTTATGTAGGGCCTGTGTGGCCCGGGCCGTCCGTGTTTCCGGACTTCACGAGACCGCAGTCGCGGGAGTGGTTTGGAACACTATATAAGGATTTTGTGAAGGACGGTGTTGCAGGGTTCTGGAATGATATGAACGAGCCGGCGGTTTTTCGTTATCCATCGAAGACGATGCCGCTGGATGTGCAGCATCGTATCGAAGAACCTGGTTTCGTGAATCGCATAACCAGCCATCGCGAGGCGCACAACATTATGGGTATGCAGAACAGCAGGGCGACCTATGACGGCGTCCTTGCGTTGCGGCCTAACGAACGTCCCTACGTAATGACGCGTGCGAGCTATGCTGGTGGACAGCGCTATGCAGTGACCTGGACGGGCGATAACAGCTCGACTTGGAATCACCTGCGTATGACAATCCCCCAGCTGATGAATTTGGGGCTGAGTGGGTTCAGCTTTGCTGGCGCGGACGTGGGAGGATTTGCCGGGTCACCGCCGGCAGATCTGCTGACGAAGTGGCTTGAGGTTGCGGCGTTCCAGCCTATCGATCGCGACCACTCTGCTAAGGGAACTCGCATGCATGAACCGTGGGTCGACGGGCCGGAGCATGAGGCAATGCGACGACGGTATATCGAGGAGCGCTACCGTCTACTGCCTTACATCTATACAGTGGCGGAGGAAACCTATCGTGACGGAATGCCGATGATGCGTCCTCTGTTTCTAGAGTTTCCGCACGCCACTCCAGACGGTATTCCGATGGATCTGGTCACAGGAGGCGCGGAGTTCCTGCTGGGGCCTGATTTGTTAGTTGCGCCGAATCCATCTCCAGAGGAAATCGCCCCCTATGAACTCCACTTGCCTCCTGGAAAATGGTACGACTACTGGACAGGCACTCCTGTTGGTATCGCAGGGAAGGCGCAGGCTCGTGATGCTGAAGTGCGTGATGTGTTGCTGCAAAGCAGACAAGTGCTAATGAAGCCTGAGCTGTCGAAAGTTCCCGTCTACGTACGAGGTGGGGCGATTCTGCCATTACAAGGTCTTGTGCAAAATACGGACGAGATTCCGCCGGGGCCACTTATCCTGCGTGTCTACGTTCCATCGAAAGATCAAACATGTCAAGGCTCCGTTTACAGTGATGACGGACATACTCTGGAGTACAGACAAGGAAACAATTATCGTGTGAATGCCACATGTAGTCTCGCTACTGAGGGCGGAGTCACCGTGACATTAGAGGCAACTGAAGGTGGCTATCAACCGCGGTGGAAGACTCTTCGTATAGAACTTGTTGGAGCTCCGCACGCTCCTACTGAAGCTTTAATCGGTGGAAGAAAACTTCCTCTTACATTGAACAATGGATTGCCGGGAGCAACTTTTGGAATGCTTTCCAAATCGACTCAAATCCTCTTTCGCTAACTCCGAATCTCCGGGAACAAAATCCGGAAGGTCACTCTGAACGAAGAGCCTTCATAGGATCGATGCTGACTGCTCTTCGACCCGGAATAAGACATCCGATAAGAGCAACCACGGTGAGTAGAATAGCGATCGCCGCTGATGTCACGCGATCATGCGGGGGCACACCGAAGAGCATACTGGACAGCACGCCGGTCGAAAGGGCGGCTGCGATTGCTCCTCCAACAATTCCAGCGGCCACAGGTGCCATCCCGTGCCTTAGCACATTGAAGAGAATTTGCCTTCGCGTGGCCCCAAGGGCGATACGAAGGCCGATTTCCTTGGTGCGGTGGGTAACGCTGAGTCCGAGAGTCCCGGTAACGCCGACAAGGGTGATGAAGAGTGCTACAGCAGCGAAGGTTCCCAGCAGGATTGACGTGACGCGCGGAGTTCCCAATTGCGCGTTACGAAGTTGATCGAGCGTACGAACGTCGGTAACTGGTTGTTGAGAATCGATCTGATGGATTATCGTTGCAAGCTGGCCGGCAAGATGCGTGGGTTCGTCTCGGGTGCGAATGAGAAGTGAAGGATCACCCATGAAGGTGACCTGGGCTTGTGGGAAATAGATGACGTCCTTGAACTGCTCGTTCAGGCCGTATTGATGCACATTACTGACTACGCCGACGATCGTGACCCACGTCTTACCTTCGTCGGTAGAGATACGTCTCCCGATAGGATCAAGATGAGGCCAATAATGCTGTGCCATCTGCGCATTGACGAGAGCGACACGCGCGGAATCGATGGTGTCGGCATCCGTAAAGGTGCGGCCGCGGAGTATGGGGACGCCGAGTACTCGGAAGTAGTCTGGTGTCGAAAGCTGATGGTCTACCTGTGGCAAGGGCTCACCGGGAACGACCGCACGGCCTTCGATGGTGATACCTCCATTCATTCCTTCCGTGTTGTTGAGCGGTACGATGCTCGTGAGAGCTGCGTTCTGTACGCCCGGCATCTGCTGTGCACGCTCGAGAATCTGCTGGAAGAAGATGTTCTGGTCTTTCAGGTTGGAGTACTTGCTCCAGTTCAGAGGAAGGTTCGCCGAGAGAACTTCAGCGGTTTTGAAGCCGGGATCAACCGAGAGCAGATTGTAAAGGCTCCGGATCATGAGGCCGGCGGCGACAAGCAGGACAAAAGAAAAAGCAACCTGCGCTGCAACCAGAATATTGCGTGTACGGCTGCGGCCTTCACTACCGGCAGTGCGTTCGCCGGAGCCAGCGATCAGACTCAGACGGCTACGACTCGCAATAAAACCGGGGATGGAGCCGAAGAGAAGGCCGGTAAACAAGGCAACCGCGAAGCCAAACAGAAGCACATGGCCATCAAGGCGAATCTCCGTAGCTAGAGGAGTCATGCGCGCAGCATATGCTACCAACAGACGTAATGTTGCCATGGCAATCCCCAAACCCAGGATCCCACCTGCGAGCGCTATCGTAATGCTTTCAACGATAAGCTGACGGAAGATATCCCACGTCGATGCTCCGGAGACAAGCCGGATCGCAGTCTCCCGCGAGCGACGCAGCTGACGTGACAGAGCGAGATTCGCTAGATTGGCACAGGCTAGCAGAAGGACAAGCCCCGCAGCTCCTAACAACATCAGAAGCGTAGGACGGGCAGCGTGTGTGAGCTCCCGCTGAAGCGGTGTGATCTTCATAGCAAGACCTGCGGCCCGAGGATATGACTTTGGATAGGAGAGCGCCAGTCGATTGCCGATGGTGCTCAGGTCAGCCTGCGCTTCCGTGAGAGTAACTCCAGGTTTCAAGCGAGCCAGCACGGTCAGTACTCGGGCGTCACGGTTGGCGATCATGCCCTGACTGGAACGGAAGGGGCACGATGTAGTTGGCATGTACACATCGTTCGCGTCAGGAAACTCTGGCAGAGGAGGAAGCACGCCGACGACGGCATGGACGCGATCATTCATGGTGAACGGCCGCCCCAAAATCTTTGGATCCGCTCCGAACTCTTTGACCCAGTATGCATAGCTCAACATGAGGACAGGAGGAGCACTGAGGGTCTCATCTGAGGAGTTGATGAGACGACCAAGCACCGGCTTCACACCTAGAACACTGAAATAGTTTGCCGAGATTACGCCCGTGACGACACGCTCCGGAACCTTCGCTCCAAGAAGTGTGAAGGTCATGGAGTGATATTCAGCCAGATCGGAGAAGGAGCGGGACTGCTGCCTGTAGTCTAGAACCTCTTGTACGGAGAAGCCGATGCGGTCAGGGCCGACGCGTGTGGCAGCCTGTTCGAGATGCACAATCCGACTGGAATCGGAGTATGGCAGTGGTCGCAAAAGAACACCGTTAATGACCGTGAATATCGCCGTGTTGGCTCCAATGCCAAGCGCAAGCGTAAGCACCGCAAGTATGGTGAAGCCTGGACTGCGAAGCAGAGTACGAACGGCATAAGAAAAATCACGCGAAAGCTTTTCTAGTAACGTCACGCTATTCATCCTCCAGATGTCTTCTCGTAAACGCTGCTTGGAGCCGAACTTTATCAATGCCTGTCGGACAGCCTCTTTTTCGTTCAGGCCACGGTCGAGGTTGAGACAGCGTTCAAGCTCAATGTGTTCCTCGATCTCCTGACGTAGCTCCTCGTCAATTCGTTTGCGGGAAAGAAGGCGGAAAATGTTCACGCCTTGTCTTCTCCAATTACAAGACCGATTGCGCGAACAATCTTCCGCCAGCGACTGGTTTCTTCGATGAGTTGTCGCTTACCGGAAGCAGTCAATTTATAGAATTTGGCTTTCCGATTATTCTCGCTCACTCCCCAGAAAGAGGAGAGCCAACCGCGATCTTCGAGCCGGTGTAACGCAGGATACAAGGAGCCCTGTTCCACCTGCAGAAAGTCTTCGGACGCATGCTCTATTACATGCGTGATGGTATGACCGTGTGCGGGTCCCATCACCAGCGTCTTGAGAATGAGCATATCCAGTGTGCCTTGCAGCATCTCGGAATCGGGAACCCTTTTTGAACGAGGCATATGTACGCTTCTTTCGCCCGCATAGAATATCTATGGGAAGAATACCACCACTAGAGCGTCTATGGGAATGTCATCGTATAGGCTCCATCCCAAGGACATATAACCCGCATCAACAACAGTTCCGGAAGATATCGGCGAACCCACACTCATCTGCACCTTTCCGTTTAAACTCGAAGGCAGAGGCCTCGCATGACCGCAGTTGCACTCGATATTCATCCCGGTACCTCCGCAACCTACCCAGCGGGGCCTCCGTTTCTTCCGCGTCTCCTCACCGGTCGTATGTTTCGTCAAAATGCCACCGATTCCATGACCGACTACGCCCTGCGCTACGGTGACCTCGTCCATATCCAAGTCTTCAATCGCCACATCTTTCAACTCAACCACCCCGACCTGATCGAGGACTTTCTCATCCGCGATGTCAGCAAGCATCATCGCGGCATAGTCATGAAGCGCGCCAAAATCGTCCTCGGCGAAGGGCTCCTCACCAGCGAAGAGCCCTTCCATATGCGGCAGCGCCGCCTTGCGCAGCCGGCCTTCCTGCGACAACGCATCGCAGCCTATGGTGAAGTCATCGGCCAGAACGCCACCGCGATTTCCCAGAGCTGGCAGTCCGGCGTTGTCCGCGATCTGCACCATGACATGCTGGAACTTGCCCTCCGCATCGTCGGCAAATGCCTCTTCGACCTTGACGTTCAGTCCCGCGAAGAGGTTCAGCGCATCTCCTCCTCGGTCGACGCATTCATGGGCCTTCTTCCCCTCGCGCTCATGCCGTTCTCCGACATTGTCCAGCGTCTCCCCATCCCGGCGATGAAGCGCATCTGGAAGGGAAAATCCGACCTCGACGCCATCATCTACCCCATGATCGACGAGCGCCGCAGCTCCCCCGGCGATCGTGGCGATCTGCTTTCGATGCTCCTCCAGGCCGTTGACCCCGAAGACCCCGCCGACACCATGTCCAACCAGCAGGTCCGCGATGAGTGCCTCACCATCATCCTCGCAGGCCACGAGACTACCGCCAACGCCCTCAGCTTCGCGCTCTGGAGTCTTGCTCAGCACCAGGACATTCAAACCCGCCTCCACAACGAAGCCGTCGCTATCCTCGGCAGCCGCTCCGCCACTGCCGACGACTACAGCCGCCTCCCCTACGCCACGCAGGTCTTCTCCGAGGTCCTTCGCCTCTTCCCGCCCGTCTGGGTTACAGTCCGCACCTGTACTGAGCCTTACGAGATCGCCGGCTACAAAATCCAGGCTGGAAACGTCATTGCCGCTCCCCAGTTCGTCGTCCACCGCGATCCACGCTTCTACTCTGACCCTCTCCGTTTCGATCCCGACCGTTTTTCCTCCGAAGCTAAAGAGGCCGCAAAGTCGCGACCTCGCTTCGCCTTCTTTCCATTCGCCGGCGGCAGTCGTCAATGCATCGGCGAAGGCCTTGCCTGGATGGAGGGAGTCCTCTCCCTCGCGACTATCGCGCGCGACTGGAGGTTGAGCCCACCCCTAGGAGCATCGATCAGCATGGCCCTCAACCCCGCCATTAGCCTGCGCCCAAGAGACGGCATTCCCCTCCTCATAGAACGCCGCGCCTGACTACCCCCTACTGCCTCGACAGACTGACGAGTGGTTGCGAAACGTCGGCATCTGCGGAAGTTCGTTTGGCATGATCTCGTCTCGCCGAAGATCGCGAACCCGCTCTCGTCTCTCGAGTCGCATCATGTTCAAAGGGTTTCTATTAAGGAAGCTGCTGTGAGCAGGTCGCGATGCACTGATTTTCAGCGAGGGATTAGCGGGCTTGTCGTTCGGTTACTGCGTGGACAGCCTTAGAGAGCCACTGCTGCTAAACAATGCTGCGAATACTGCCACCATCCACTCCCCACACCGACGATGTGACGTACGAAGCCAAATCGCTCGCGAGAAACACGACAATGTTCGCAACCTCATCTGGATTACCGAGTCGCTCCAATGGCAGCTTGCGCAGCTTCATCTCGTGATCAACGGCCTGTCTCGCGGGCATGTTGTGGATCCCCGCGAGACCCTCGGCGAACCCCCCGGGGCGCGACCAGAAGGTGCTCCAAATGGGACCCGGCGCAACTGCGTTCACGCGAACTCTAGGAGCCTCAGCCCGCGCGAGGCTCTTCGTCAGCGACAGCATCGCTGCCTTTATTGCGCCATAGTCCGCTGGCGCAGGTTCAGGCTGTCGTGCGAGGTCGGATGCATTCATCACAATTGAGGAACCAGGCCTCTCACGTAGCAACGGTAGCACCTTCCGTGTCACGCGAACCGCAGACATCAGGTTGACCTGGAAACAGCTCTGCCATTGCTCGTCCGTGATCTCGCCAAAGGGTTTTGGATCGGCCATGCCAACATTATTGAAGAGCGCGTCCACACCGTCAGGCAGTTTCTGAAGTAGGGAAGTAATGCCATCGGAACATCCCGCAGCGGTACTCAGATCAGACACTGTGGTCCAAACCTCCGAACTCGCTTTGCGGATCTCATCGGCAGTTGCTTCAAGTTGTGCCGCATCGTTGTCAATGAGGGCAAGTTTTGCTCGTTCACGCGCAAACGCAATCGCCGTGGCGCGTCCTATCCCGTTGGCTGCCCCGGTTATCAGCACCGTCTTTCCGGTAAGCCCTGTCTGCATGCCTGCGCTCCTTTATATTTTTCGCGGATGTTGCGGGATCCAGAATGGTTCCTTTGCGGGAACGAAATCAACCGGTACCTCTGGAACAAAACCTCTTAGCCAGTCGCGGCATAGGATCATTCCGCCCTGTTCGGACAGCACGTGTCCCACTACGATCAACGCTTTCTTGTTTCCAGATGAGATGCTGTCCTGGCAGTATTCGACAAGCTCCCATTCCCTTGTCTCGCCGCAGATCAGTACATCGATATCCGGTTGGGCGAAGATCTTGATCCCGTTCTCGCGGCCGCAATAGCCCCAGCTGGTCTGCACGTTCTTTACCGGCAGATCCGACTCGCCCAGAACGCGAATCGTTTCTGCCTTCAAAACAGTCTGCAGGTGAGTTGCAATGACACGCAGAGGGACTGAGTTGAACGTGAGCCGTTTAGGATGGGCAGCGTCGGCCACATGGCTCTGCCAGCCCAATTGATTGATCATCCCTTGTGCAATGCCATCCGGGTGGAACGCGTGCCAATGATCGTGGAAGTGAAAAATGGCTACGTCATGTTTCTTGCAGTAGTCCAACTTGAATTGCAGCACCGGATCATTCTTGATATCGTCCGTCTGGTCCTGATGGAGGTAGAAAGGAGTCTCGTGCGTCACAATCAAATTTCTACCCTGCGCTACGCTTCGTTGCACTACATCTAGCGTGGCCATCATTGTCGTCGCTATGCCCCGTACCGGAGTATCAGGACTCCCCGTCAGCAGGTTGTCCACCGTCTTCTCTCGCCATGGAATCCCGATCTTCTCTCGGATCCTGAACAGCACAGATCCGACGGTAGTGGGGCCACCACCGGCCGGCGCAACCGCGTAGGTGGAAAGATATGCGCCACTGGCAGCCAGAAATTCCCGTCGCGAAAAGTGATTCATTTCCAGCCCGCCTTCCTGCCATCTTTGCGCAATGCCATTTTCATTGACGTTCCAGTGTCTTACATCCTATATTCTTGTGGCGTATTAAGCATGAGATATTGCGTATAGAGAAATATTGTTTAATCGCCTGCAGGAGTTCCTAAATGAGAGTTTCGAAGGTAATGTTTGCCGCCTGCTTGCTGTCCTGCACCGCGCTGGCATCCGGTCCGTCATTTAAGCCGGACGTTCGCTTTACGGGCTCATCGATAGGCGCAATGCGTACGGTCGGAAAAGCCCGATGGACGGCTACAAACGGCATCATCACTGGTTCGGCGTCCAGTGGTAACGGCTGGCTCGTCATGAACGATTCCTTGCAGGACGTCAGCGCCTACACACAGTTTCGCTGCGAAGGGGAGTGTGAAGCGGGCATCCTTCTACGTTCTGAAAGGACTGGGGATGGGGGTCTTAAGGGGATTTATGTATCACTCTCCGAGCCTGGCCTGCCCGCATACGCTGTTACCGTCGGCAATGATGGCTCAATCTCAAAACGCGACAAGCTTCCTGCGGGCGGTGGCCTGATTCGCATAGCGCCGCCTCCTTCGCCATCGCAGCGGCCGCTCAATGTCCCACGCCGGCCTAAGCCAACTGTTCCGCTCCCGGTTGAAGCTCCCGATACTTCGCTTCGGACGAATGACTGGAACTCGGTCGAAATATTTCTCGATACCAACACTGTCCGCTCCTTTCTCAACAATGGACCGCAGCACGGAGCCACTGCTGAAGACGGGACCTACGGCCCCATAGCTCTTTATGTTGGCGGGAAGGGTAGGGTGGAGTTTCGTGACACGGCCTATGCTGATATGTCGCTTAAGCGACGTGATGACGAGAAAGTCGGCACGAACTTTAAAAAGCAGCGTCTTAACGACTTCTTCCAATCGTGGGGAGCCGCCGCAGCCGACTTTAACCACGACGGTGTGCTCGACGTCGTTGCCGGCCCGTACATCTATTTCGGGCCGGACTATAAAACCTCTCGCGAGATCTACTACGCGGTCAGCGCCAACCCCGTCACGGAGTTCAGCACCAATATGGAGTACGCCGCGGATTTCACCGGTGACGGCTGGCCTGACGTTATCGTCGTCTCTTTCGGAGGGCCATCCGGCATCGACCTATACGTGAATCCCAAAGGAGAGAAGCGCCGCTGGGAGAAGTTTTCCGTAGGCACGGGCGTTCAGAGCGAGATCGCGATCGTTCGTGATATCGATGGTGATGGAAAGCCAGAGGTCATCTACTCCGGCGCCGGCCACGTACGATTCGCCAGGCCTGATTCGGCGGACCCAACTGGTAAGTGGAAGGATCACGATGTCTCTGAGGCTGGCTACGGAACTGCCCATGGCATCGGTGTAGGCGACGTCAACGGCGACGGCAAGCTCGACATCCTCAATGCTTACGGATGGTGGCAGCAACCTGCGGCAGGTGTTGACTCCGGAGAATGGAAATTTCACCCGCAAGCCTTTGCGCGTTATGGCAGGGGCATCTTCGGTGGGTCGGTAATGGCCGTCTTCGACGTCAATGGTGACGGTCTCAATGACGTCGTTACCTCCCTCGATGCCCACGGATGGGGACTTGCCTGGTTTGAACAAAAGCGATCCGGAAGCGGAGAGATATCGTTCGTCGAGCACATGGTGATGGATGACTTGTCCACGAAAAATGCGGGCGGAGTCACTTTCTCTGAGATCCACGGCACGGGATACGCCGACATCGACGGCGACGGCGTTCCTGACTTTATCGCGGGCAAGCGGTGGTTCTCCCATCTCGACACCAACATCGATCCTGATCCGACGGGAGCGCCCGTCCTCTACTGGTATCGCACTGTTCGCAGCTTGAAAGCGCCGGGGGGAGCGGAACTCGTGCCGCAGCTTATCGACACGCATAGCGGTGTTGGATCTGACCTGCTCGCCACTGATCTCAATAAGGACGGCGCGGTCGACATTGTTACTTCTACCCGGTTCGGAACCTTCATCTACTGGGGCCAGACAAAGCGCGCATCTGTTGCGGCGAAGAAACAGGCGGATATTCGATGACGATCTACTCTCGCAAGCAAGAGACTCTTACGAAGAGGTTCACCTTCGTTTGTCCCGCACTTCTTTTCTCTCTGCTCGTCAACGCCTCTGCCCAGCAGCCCCACACCACATGGCGGGACTATCTCGGCGGTTCTGACAGCTCGCACTATTCCGCGCTGAAGCAGCTGAACACGAGTAACATCAAGCAGCTCAAGGTCGCCTGGACTTATATGAATGACGATGACGTTAGCTACACCTTCAGCCCTATCGTCATAGATCACGTCGCATATTTTGCCGCTAAGCATGGCGCTCTTGTGGCCGTAAATGCTGCAACAGGCGAAGAACTTTGGTCGCACTCCTTTATAACTCCCGGCGCTGCACCTTCACGCTTTGCGGGCATTGCCGGAATGCGCGGTGCAAACTACTGGGAGAGCAAAGACCGCAAGGATCGTCGCATCCTCGTGTCTTCTGGTGGATTCTTGCAGGCCATCGATGCGCAGACAGGCAAGCTTGTCGACTCCTTCGCAGATCACGGCAAGCTCGACCTGAAGATCGGGATCGAGAGAGGGAATCGACCTCTGGCATCCAGAACACCGGGTCGTGTCTTTGAAAACATCCTCATTCTTGGCAGTGCAACTGGAGAAGGTTACCTCGCGCCTCCGGGCGACATTCGAGCCTTCGATGTAGTTACTGGAAAGCTGCTTTGGGTCTTTCATACGATCCCGCGGCCTGGCGAATACGGATACGGCAGCTGGCCGAAAGACGCTTACAAGTACATGGGCGGAGTCGACGTCTGGGGCGAGATTACTGTCGATGAGAAGCGAGGCATTGTCTATTTCCCCGTAGCTTCTGCAAAGTATGAGCTCTACGGAGGAGACCGTCCCGGCAATAATCTCTACGCCGACTGCATTCTCGCCCTCGACGCTCGTACCGGTAAACACCTGTGGCACTACCAGACCGTCCATCACGACGTCTGGGACTATGACCCTGATGCAGCCCCCCAGCTGGCCACGGTCAGAAACAATGGCAAGATGGTTGATGTTGTCGCTCTTGCATCAAAAAACGGCTTTCTTTACGTGTTCGACCGCCTTACCGGTAAACCTCTTTGGCCGATCGAAGAGCGTCCCGTTCCTCCAAGTGATGTCCCGGGAGAAGTTCTCTCGAAGACTCAACCGTTCCCCACCGTGGTGCCTCCCTTCACGCGTCAAGGAATGACCGTGAGTGACATGTACACCGGCTTCATGAAACCAGAAGAGGTCGGATGGTGGAGGGAGCGTCTCTCAAAGGCACGGACCGGATTTTATACTCCCCCGGCAGTCGACGCAGATACCATCAACTTTCCCAGCGTCAACGGCGGCGCCCTCTTCTTTAGTACGGGAGCTAACCCTACTGATGGGACCGTCTACGTTCTCGGCAAGAACATGCCGTCCATCGTGAAGCTTGTGCCTGCAGGACAATCCACCGCCGCCAACGCCGGTGGACTGATTCCCGCACGCCCTCATGCAGCTGCTGCCGCACAGGCCAGATCCGGGTTTCCGTCGCAGGCGCAGATGGGGCGAGCTATCTTTGAACAGAACTGTCAGGTTTGCCACGGTGCCGAACTCAAGGGCGACCGTGGCCCAGCGCTCGACACCGTCGTAACCCGTCTCGGTGACGAAGCGACACGCAACATTATCACGCAAGGTCGCGCGAGCATGCCCGCCTTCTCGGCACTGCCGGAGCAATCTCTAAAAGATCTCATGGCGTTTCTTAAGCAGCCGGATCTTGCCCCGCTGGGTTCGGCCCCCTCTACAACCATGCAGTCCATCATGCGTACGCTGGTCGAGCCGCCGTACCCGGACGATGTAGAAGGTCCGCCGTCTCGTTATAAGACCGGCTATGGCAACGAGGTTTTCATCACCAACCCACCATGGAGCACAATCACGGCTTATGACCTCAACACCGGCAACATAAAGTGGCAGACGCCTTATGGCGATGTGCCCGAAGCTGGTCCGAGCGACAAGCTGCGCGGTAATGCCTACCCTAAGAGCGGCTTCGCCACGACCGCAGGCGGCTTGGTATTTTTCGCCGGAAACGATGCCAAACTTTATGCTCTCGACAGCAAGACCGGGAAAGTACTCTTCACCGCAGATCTGCCTAACGGTTCGCAGGGTGTCCCCGCGGTATACGAAGTGGACGGGCGCGAATACCTTCTGGTCTCCGCCTGCGGTGGAGGCACGCCTTATCCTCAGGGCGCTTACATGCCCAACGGTGGTGTATCACCCAAGATTTCGGGAAAGGGCTATGTCGCGTTTGCACTTCCGGAAACTGTGTCCCAAGATGCAGTCAAGGCTGTTACTGAACCGCGATGACTGTGAGGTCTAGGGGTTGATAGATCAGAAGTGACTGATTCGATGCATCGGGCGCACCGTGCCTAGGTTTTCCGCTATACAGAGGCCAAAGGCACTTGTCGAGAAATGACACGAAAGCTCAGAGCAGTTCGATCCGCAGGTCATTTCATAATAACCACAGGAATATTGCTCGCGTTCGCATTCACAGTCACACTGACATCCTCACCAACACCGGCAACATGGAAATCCAACGTCGCATCATCCACCTTAAGATTGGTAATTCGCATATCCCTCAGAAAGTCCGGAAGGGTAGGTCTCTCCAAAATTACTTGTTTCTTGATTCCATCTACGCGTATCCCGAGACATGCTTGAAAAAAGCATAAAGAGTGAAGCTGCTGACCAGGCCTGCGGTGCACACGCAACTGGATAGCGCACAGGACCTACGCCCTTCTCTTGTGAAAATCCGCAAAACAGCTCAGGCATATGATGCAGATCGAAATACATGGCTGCTTCAAAAAGCCCTTCAAAAACCTGCGTCGATTTTTTCGCAAATCCATATCGTGCCATCCCACATGAGATCAAGGCATTGTCATGTGGCCATAGCTCCCGTTGTGGTACGACATTGGATTAAACCTTGCTTCTGAACTGCTTATCGTTCTGATGCCCCAGCCTGAAAAGCATTTTCCGGATAGCATCTTTTCAGCAACGAGAACTGCCCTTTTGTGAGTTGCAATGCCAGTGAAGAGGCACTGACCTGCGTTTGAGCTGAGAACGCAACACTGTCTCTTAGCACCGTCTAGAGCCATCACATACGTCGACATCTCTTCGCACCAAAACTCGTCATTGAAGCGATTTCTTAAGTATTCTGCTTCGCGTACGAACTCTATGACCTCAGCCCTATGACGAAGGGCGTGGGCGAGCTTTGCCGCCGCTCTAAAGGCAGCATATGCGTATCCCTGTACCCCGCAAAGTGCAATCGCACCTTCCGCTGTCGAACCATCCCAGTGGAAGACGGCATCATCCGCATCTTTCCAGCCTTGATGGATTAAGCCATTGGCTGATTTCCGCTCATATTCTAGAAAACCGTCACCATCCCTATCTCCGTAGAGTGTCATCCAGTCAAGAGCGGAGTTGACGTGTGGCCATACCTTCTCAATAAAGCCGATATCGCCTGTTCGTTCATAATAGGCGCCAGCCAACGCGATGAAAAGCGGGGTAGCATCAACGCTTCCGTAATAACGACCAAACGGCGTCACTTTGAGTGCAGTCAACTCGCCGCTGCGAGTCTCATGCAACACCTTCCCTGGCTCGGCGTCCTGTTCGGCAATGATATCTGTCGCTTGTGTTGCAGCGAGATACGCAAGCACGCCTCGCGCGATATCGGGTCTAATCCACAAACATTCCCAAGCTGTAATCAACCCATCTCTTCCAAAAGGGGCGTTAAACCATGGCCCCCCTGCATACGGGTACGGCCTGTTGGCAGCGGTGTAATCATCATGTGTAGATCTGACAGGGCACGATCCATCAAGACATTGAACTGGCCATTCGAAGATGTCAGACAACAGGAGTTAGCCTTCTGCCCATGAATCTCCGAAAGAACCATCTTTCGAGCTTGGTCAATCTCACGCGGTTTTACTCTTTCACGCGACGCACGCTCAGGCAACAGTTATCGTAATTATGAAGCTCGCACCGGGCGCAAGTTGAATCTGATACGCCGCATGTGATTTGCTTATCTCGTTGGGGACCTTATCAAATGCGATGTGTGTCGAGCGAGCTTCTGCATCGAGTCCCATATTCGATCTTGATTCTAAGAAATAGCAAATAAAGATTGTGTAAGGAAGTCATAGAGAGTGTGGCTACTATAAGGAGGGATACTCGGCCGGGGGGAGATGTGACTCAACGGTCGCGCTTGAGCCAACGACGGCGCCTTGCAACACACTCAAGCAGGCATTGGAGGAGGACCTGGCATCTCATCTGTCGCCAGGAGATATTCTGGGTTGGGAGTTGGAGTCAGCTAACGCCGGCTGGAACCACGTGGAAAGCGTTTCAGAAGGCAGTGAACGAAACTATGCGATAAGAGTTTCGCGAACCAATCTGGCAATATTGAGCCCCGGCCTTATTCGATGATCTCTGATTCTAGGTCGCTCTCATCGGTGGCCTCCGAGAGGTTACTGGTGAACAGCTGAAGATTGCACTTCAGTATGATGTGTGGCGCAAGATGTACGATTGGTGGCTCTACTTCTCGTCGCATGAGATAGGCAAGGAGGTTCTCGAATGCGAGCCTTCCCTGAGTAAAAGGTCGTTGATAGAGCGTCGCCATGACCTTGTTGGATTTGATGAGAGCCGCCAGTTCTTGGAACAGATCGGTTGCGACAACCTGAACTTTCCCGAGCTGCCCCAACTCCTGCAACGCTTGAATCACGGCCATGCTGTTGGCCGTGCTGAGGTAGAGCCCCTCGGGTCGGTCCTTCTGGCGCATGAGCGCAAGTGCTTGGCGATAGGCCTCCTTTGGCTTCTCATGTCCTTCGAGTGTGGGCAGAAGGGTAAGATGAGGCGCGTGGATAGCTAAGGTTGCGGCGAATCCACTCAGCTTTTCCGCATGGTCAAGCGTGGACAGTTCGCCGGTGAGAATTGCGACATTTGCTTTTCGAGGCAGCTTATGGGTCAGTAATTCCGCAGCGATAGAGCCGCTGACATAAGCATGCGTAGATACAGAGCCAATGCGTCCGGTATCGGGAGCGTCGCTGCCGACGCACATCATGGCCGTACCACTACGTGAGATCACACGAATCAGCGGACCGAATCCTTGGATATCTCCTGGAAGAAAGATGATGCCGTCATGTTTCCGGGCATGGGCTGTTTTCAACGCCTCGATATCTCCATTACCAATGCGTGGATAGTCATGGAACTCAATAGAGATTTGCGAGCCCACTGCCGAATCAGCAGCAGCGCGAATCCCGGCCCGCAGTGGGTCGAAGAAGTAAGAGATATGCTTAGGTAGTACGACTCCAATCGAGATACGACGGTTGAGCTTCAATGCCTGTGCCGCGAGATTGGGCTTATATCCAATCTGTTCGGCCATCTTTAGAACGCGAGCCTTCGTTTTTTCGCTCACACCGCGCCGTCCATGAAGGGCACGGTCAACCGTGCCTATTGAAATATTCAGGGCCTCGGCCATGTGTTTGATACTGATGCTCTTCGGTTCATCTTTCATGCAGAGCTCAATCCGTTCTTGGGTACGAGCTTATTCTCTCATCGACGGTCCCGGGAGGTACCCGGTTACCAGCAGGCTTACTGGTTAGGCGGAGTGATCGGAAGAGCGGAGCAATCTGCTTGCTAATTCACATTTTTCCGGATGCCTATACCTGGCTTAATGAACAAGGTCGCTGCAGCAAACAGTTCTAGTTCGGCTTCTTACTCCTGCAAGAGCTTGGCCTCGATCTCCTCGAGACTGCGTCCCTTGGTTTCGGTAACCGACGTTGCGACAAGAATGCTCCCGAGGATACAAATCGCTCCGTAGCCGACGAAGACCGAGGCTGTTCCCAAACGGCGATTTAGTATCGGGAAACTATAGGTCAGCGCAAAGGAAGCGACCCAAAGTGCGCTGACGGCGATTGAGACACCCTGTGCCCGGACGCGTAGGGGAAAGATCTCTGTGATTAGGACCCAGGTTACCGGGGCAAGTGTCAGTGCATAGCAGCCGATCGCGCTCAGGGTAAGTACAAGCACCGCTATTCCGCCCACACCGGTTCTATACGCAATCGCACATAGAAAGTGAGAGATAGCGATTCCCGCGCAGCCGAGGATCATCAGCCTCCGCCGTCCTACCCGATCGATCAGGAACATCGCGGCGATGGTAAAGACAAGGTTGATGGTCCCGGTGATGACAATATTAAGAAAGATGTCGTTTGCTCCATAACCAGCGTTGCGGTAGACTTCCGCCGCATAACTGAATAGAACATTGATTCCGGTCCATTGTTGCAGGACAGCCAGAGCGATTCCGACGAGGAGAACGCGGCGAACAGCGGGACGCGCCAGTTCCTGCCAGAAGTTTGTGGCGACCTCGTCTTCGACCTTCAATGCGCGATCAATATTCACCAGCTCCGCCTGGGCATAATCTCGGCCGCCGACTCGTTCCAATGTTCTGTATGCATTTATCTTTCGGCCGCGAGCAGCGAGCCAGCGCGGGCTTTCGGGAATCCACAAAGCCGCGAACGCAAAGATCGCGGACGGAATGACAAGGGCACTGAACATCCAACGCCATCCGTACTGCACATTCCACGACGAGAAAAGAACACCGACCGAAACGTGCTCTGAAATCGGCTCCGCAACAAGCCAGTTTACGAGCTGAGCCAGCAAGATACCGATCACGATCGCGAACTGATTGAGGCTTACTAGACGCCCGCGAAGGGAAGATGGGCTGACCTCTGCAATATACAAAGGTGACACGTTTGAGCTGAGTCCGATCGCGATGCCTCCGGCGATCCTCCACACAATAAAGTTGGTAAACGCGTATGCCCAGCCCGTGAAAATGGAAGATATCGCGAATAGGAGCGCGGAGATCAGCAGTACAGGCTTCCGGCCGAAGCGGTCAGCGATGGAACCCGCGACCAAAGAACCGATAAGGCAGCCGACTAAGGCACAACTGTTTGCCCAGCCGACCATGTTCGCGGATGTCAGGTGAAAGTAGATCTCATAGAACTCGCGCGCTCCACCAATCACCACCCAGTCGTAGCCGAAGAGTAGGCCACCCAGCGCGGCGACGATGGCGATACCCCACACGTATGCCGTTTTTGCTGCCGGGACGAAAGTTCCCGTTGCGGGAGCTTCTATAGGGCCGTGCACATTTCACCCGTAACCAACCTACGCATATCGATTGCGCCCCTGTGACTGTTGTCCATGGATTCGACCTGCGCCAAAAGCTCCATCGCGCGCTTTCGTTGTCCAAGTCCGAATGCCGCCTGCGCCTCGAGGAAGCGCGCCGTAATCGTCTGGCCTTTCTTCAGATCTACCTCGAACAAAAGCATTGTCGGCAATGATGTAGCGAAGTAATCGATTTTCGGTGTCTGACGTTCCAATGTGAATGCATATTCTTCAATCTTGCGGAACAGGTCGGTTGCCTCTCGTTCCTGCCTAAGCTGTCGTAGTGCCATCGCACTCCAAAAGGTCATTTCCGAGACCGACTGGACCTGCATCTGCTGGAAATCTCCGGTGTGCCGAGCTGCCCGCGACCAGGAGTTATTAGCCTCTTCCAGGTTGCCCATGGCAGCATGAGCAACGCCATACCAGTAGTCGATCATGCTGAAATTCATCAGCAGATGCTTCGCCTCGCTGAGATTGTGGGGAGGGGAGCTGGCCGCCTGCAGAAACTCCAGAGCTTTCTGCGGCTGTGCGACAAGTGCCTCCTGCGCCAGACGCACATTCGCGCGTACATACTCAGAGAGGACAAGACCTTCGCCACCTTCCCAGGGTTGAAACTGCCTCTGACGAAGAATGCGAAGCGCATCCTCTGGCCTGTTTTGACTGTTGTGCAGCGAAGCAAGTTCTACGGAAAGATCGTCACGTCTATCCACCATGTCGTGCTCTTGCATTAGGGCATTCGCACGTTCTTCGAGCGGAACTCCCGTCCGTTTGCGAAGCTGATCCAACTCGTATAGGAGCCGTGCATCAGCCGGAGCACACTGCCGAGCTCGCTCGAGCGCTTCAAGAGCCCCGCGACTATCGGACAGAATATTGAAATAAGCAATTCCGAGATTTCGCCATGCGACTGAGAAGCTGGGCTCGGTGGCGACACTCTGCTCCCAGTGTGCAATGGCCTCGCGATGCCTCCGGCGATCGTATAAAAGATTACCGAGAGCGTACGCCGCACGTGCATCCTTAGGATTGATTTCCAAGGCCTTCTCAAGAACGAGCATTTCTTCTAGGCGATCCGGGAAGAAGTAGTCCGGTGTTCCCCGAGAAGCGCGATGGTATGCTTCCGTGCTTTCGTTTGCGCTTCCCATCTGCCCGAGTACATCTGCGCGAGCATACATCGCCATGGTTGATAAAGCTTCAGAGTGAAAGGCTTCGAGTGCCTCATCGAACAGTCCAGCACGCAACAGGTCGAAACCGAGATCAAGTTGAATCTGGGGATTCCTCGGTATCTCTCGCTTCATGAGAAAACGACTGAATACATCAAGAGGATCAAGCGCCAGGTTCTCATTCAGCAGCCGGTCCGCTTCTTCGACCCTTCCCAGTCGTTTCAGCGCAACCACTTTCAGATTTCGTGCAGAAAGATTGTCCGTGTCGGCGCGGAGCGACCGGTCGAGGTGATCGAGGGCCCTCATCCATTCGCCCTGTGTGCAATCGATCTCTGCGAGACGGTGATAAGCCGGTCCTCGCCAGGCTGCGTTCCATGTGCTTTTGTAAAATGCATTGTAGGCTTCAGCGACCCGTTGCCGATAACGCAACGTGAGCCCGAGGTTATAGTGCGGTTCGCCATCATAAGGATTGGGGTTTCGTTGGGTTAGGCGTGTGATGGCAGTGCGCAGATGCCGCTCAGCCTTTTCGAACTCACCTCGACGTAGGTGCCATCGTCCCAGCATATGGTTGCAGCGGCTATCTCCCGCATCACGACGGATTGCTTCAAGCCAGTAGACCTCTGGATTGCGGGTCGGATGACGATATTGTTCGAGATGGAGACCGATCAAAAATAGTTCGTCCATGCTGTGAACGTCCTGCGGCAAAGGAGGCTCGGTTGCTACATCAGGGGCCTGAACCGGAATCGTTTCGTCCGGCGGATAGCGCAAAAGCACCGAGTTTCCGGCTTGAACGATCACTTCTGGGCCCTTTACCGCGCCACCGTGCTCAATTCGTTCGGACCAGATATTCTCGGGTGTCAGTCCTCCCGTCCATCGGCCTACTTCCTGCTCCGCTATCCGTACCGTAATGATGCAGTCTTCCCTGGCCGAGGTCACCTGGAGGTGAACGCTGATTGCTTGGGCGTCAACCTCGACGCGGAGGGCGCCATCGAGAGTCGCCAGATTCGGAACTCCGATTTCTGCGATTGGATACCAGAATTGGCTGAAGGTCTTGGTTTCGCCTGGTGCGAGGAATGAGAAGTCCGGCTGATTGTCGGTGTAGACGCCGGACATGAGCTCGACATAAGGACCGTCCTGATCCGTCAAGCTGCGGTCCCAGGCATATCCGAATTCGTGATTGCCCCAAGTCCACTGCTTCTTGCCCGGAGCCACGTGATGATTGGCGACGGCGAGGGTTCCTGCCTTGCGTGCATGATCATATCCCCCAAAGAAGTCGCCTTGCGAGCCAACGATCATATAGCTGGTCGGTACAGGGATATTGGCATACCATCCCAAATCATTCGGCGAGTAAGAGCCGTCAGGCACAAAACAGCTTGGGATCTCCTCCGGGGGAACGCCCTCAAGCGCCCGCTGTTTGTAGTCCACGCCGTAGTATGTACCCTGGCTGAGTGGATATTCCGTTACAGCCCGTTTGGCATGGTCCGCGACAAAGCGGACGTCTTCAGGGAAGAACGTTTGATACATTTCATGAACTTGTGTAGCAACGTTGGCCCACCAAAGAAAGGTCTGCGTATCCTGCGTTCGGTTGTACAAACGTACCTTTACTTCGACCGCCGCGGACCCCGGCCTCAGACAGATACCGTGCATGCCTTTCAGGTGAGACATAGGGTCGTGATCGGAACACCAGACTGTGACGCTACCGTCGGAACCACGATCTATGGCTATTTCAACGGGCATGAAGGTTGCAGGACGATGGTGCTGCGGCCAATTAAACTCGACACCTCCCGAGATCCAGGGTCCCGCAAGCCCCACGAGAGCCGGCTTGATCACATTCTGTCGGTAGAAGAAGTCATATCCTGTCCTCTTGTCGAACCCTATGTGGATTCGTCCTCCAATCTCAGGCATGATCATTAGGCGGAGATACTCGTTTTCGAGATGGATCGCTTCCCACTGTTTTGGCTCGGGTCTTGTGGAGATGAAGTCGATTACCGGTAGCGGGTAAACGCGGCCACTGCTTCCTTGATAAACGCGCTTCTCCAGGAAAAGCGGATTTCTGTCAGGCGCGGCCGGCTCATACGTAAGGATTGTGACGCCCTCGCTCCAGACTTTTACCGGACCGGCCTCAGACTCCGGAGCGGCAGGTAGAAGCAGCTGTGACAACGCCTGTCGAACTTCGGGTTTCTGGTCGGGGATGGACTCGTAAACCACGGCGATAACCTCGTAGAAACTGCTGATAAGGTGAACCAATAACGCAATCTTTTCGTGAACGTTACCGTAACACACAAAAGAGACGAAGATTGCTTCCGGGCCCGGCTATTCTTCTGTTGACATACGTTCATGAAACCGTATTAACGCTTAGCAGCTCTGCCTCTATTTAGAAAATTTTATGTTTACGAACACGATAGGAAAACTTGAACTAAAAGACAGGTTCAACGAGGAAGGCAAGTATATGCATCTTGAAGCAGAATATTGGGGGGGTGCGATGGCGCACGTTCATCACAACGGTTGGACTCATCGTATGCCGGGTACTTCTTCTTCCCCTCGTGCAAGCCCAAATGGACCAAGGAACGGTTACGGGATTTGCTACCGATGGTTTTTAGCAGCCGGGCATTGTCAACATATACACAGCGCTCGGCTCCGTCAAGCTCGAACAGATCTCATTCCGATATGAGGTACGCGTCTGTGTTTAGAACAGTGATCAACGTCCAAAGCGTCTTCACGGTCCGCTGGTACGCAGCCGCTTCTGCGATATTCCTGTTTCGAGGTTTGGTTCGGCCGAGCCTTCTTTCAGCGAAGTACCGGTCTGCCGCATTCGACGCGCAAGCTGAAGATACCAAAAGAGGCGATCCGCAGCAGCCTCGTGTGAGAGGCCCCCGCTCCGGATATTGGAAAGGCAATTGCGGTCAGCATCTGTACGATCCGGGTGCGGAGACCATGTCAGATATGCACTCATGCTGCCGGGAGAAGAGAGTCCCGGACGCTCGCCGATCAGGATCAGGCTACAACTTGCTCCAAGACGAGAACCAATCGAATCGGCGATGCCTACTCTTCCTTGCTGAACAAGCGCGACGGGAGCGATGGTCCAGGCATCCGCGAGCAGTTTCGGGAGCAGATGGGCGAGCACAGGGATGGCATTGCGCTCAATGGCTAAAGCGGAGAGTCCGTCTGCGATGATGATGGCCAAATCGCACGAGGCTGGGCTAAGAAGCGGGATTGATTCCGGGTTGAGTGTGCGGCCAAGATTCGGTTGACGAAGATAAGCGGTGCGATCAGGTGCGTTACTTCGTACCTGGAGAACTGCAATTGAGGCTTGACCAAGGATTTGTAGCTCTGTGACAAGACGCTGTGTAAATGATGGCACATGAAACAGGGCGTGGACAGCGTCCCGTGCCTGCGCATGGGCAAGCTCGAAGTTGAGCACCTCATCCGTGGCAATACTGTCGCCTGTCGTGGGCAGTGAGACACGGGCGGGAGTCAGGTCACGCAAACCCAGGCATGAAGTTTTGATGAGGGGAGACATTGCGTTCGTCATTGTCCGACCAGCAGTTCCGGTTGAAGTGGCTCGGAAAGTTTGCGGGGCATTTCGCTGGCAAGCCACGCTTCAAACTCGGGCGATGGGCGGAGACCAAGCGTCGCGCGAAGGTAAAGTGCATCGTGGAAGGAGGTGCTCTGATACTGAAGCATGATGTCGTCAGAACCGGGAACGCCCATGATGTAGTTGACACCAGCCGCCCCAAGAAGGGTCAACAGGGAATCCATATCGTCCTGATCTGCTTCTGCGTGGTTGGTGTAACAGACATCGCAGCCCATCGGTAGACCAAGGAGCTTGCCACAGAAATGATCTTCGAGTCCCGCTCGAATGATCTGCTTACCGTCGTAAAGATACTCTGGACCGATAAAGCCGACGACCGTGTTGACGAGCATCGGGGCGAAGTGGCGTGCAACGGCATAGGCGCGAGCCTCGCAGGTCTGCTGATCGACGCCGTGATGAGCGTTCGCGGAAAGCGCGCTGCCCTGACCGGTTTCAAAGTACATGACATTTTGACCAACTTCACCGCGGCGAAGTTCGGACGCAGCCTGGTTCGCCTCAGTGAGGAGAGCCAGGTTAATGCCAAAGGAGGCGTTGGCCCGCTCCGTTCCGGCGATGGACTGAAACAAAAGATCCACGGGTGCACCTTGTTCAAGTGCCGCAAGCTGAGTGGTGAGGTGAGCAAGAACACAACTTTGAGTCGGAATAAGATAGCGTTGCCGAATGGAGTCGATAAGTCGAAGGAGCTTCACTGTGCTGGCGACATTATCGGCAGCCGGATTGATCCCTACCACGGCGTCGCCCGACCCCAAAAGTAGCCCGTCCAGGATTGCAGCAG
>Ga0268266_10001066_pt1 | contig 34388 bp, 24 predicted proteins | sample KBSS13metaG_FD_190356 | JGI IMG/M metagenome (GOLD analysis project Ga0268266, IMG submission 190356) | Switchgrass rhizosphere microbial communities from Kellogg Biological Station, Michigan, USA - KBS S1-3 metaG (SPAdes) (version 2) | ecosystem: Host-associated > Plants > Roots > Rhizosphere...
GAACCGCGGTGTTTCCCGCGCGCTTCATGCTCGTCGGCGCAATGAATCCGTGTCCGTGCGGATTCGCCGGCGATCCCTCTCGCGAGTGCCGGTGCGCGCCGCCGTTGATGGCCCGCTATCGCGATCGTCTGTCGGGCCCCCTCCGCGATCGCCTGGACTTGACCGTCGATGTACCGGCCTTGCCGCTCGAGGCGCTGAGCGGCGATGCGGGCGGCGAATCAACCGCGGATGTGCGGCGCCGGGTCGTCAACGCGCGCAGCCGCCAGGTTCAGCGTCACGCCCACGACGGCGTCTTCACGAACGCGGAATTGACGCCGGCGCTCCTCGCGCGCTACTGCCAGGCCGACAAAAAGGCCCTTCGCCTCTTGAAGGCGGCGATCGCGCGCCTCTCTCTCAGTGCGCGAGGGTTCGACCGCGTGCGGAAGGTGGCGCGAACCATCGCCGACCTCGATGGCGAGGATCGGGTGTCGGCCGAGCACCTGGCGGAGGCGCTCCAATTCCGGATGACAAACTGAAAACCGGCCGCGCCGGGTCCCTACCGCCGGTCGAGCGCGTTACTGTCTGGAGGCAGCGGTCACGCGAATGCCGCCGGGATCGTTCGGCCGCAGCGGATCGGTGAACGTCATGCCGGCCTTGCTCAAATCGCCCAGCACTTCGTCGCCGGCCGGTTTGGTTCCTTTGTGTACCCATGCGGTGAGATCGTCGAACGCCTTGATCATCTCGGCCTGGCTGAACCCGCAATGCCCCGCGATTCGGTAGACGCGCTGCGTGAGCAGCGACTCCTTCCCTGACGCCACGACGGCGCGCTTCAAGGTTTGCTCGAGAAAGATCGGCACGAACAAATCTCCGGTGCCGTGCATGGTCAGCGTGGGACGTTCGAGTTTTCCATCGAAGGGCACGAGCTCGTCGTACGGGCCCATCGGGTTGCGGATCTCGGCGTCCAGCGCCTTGCGCCTCGCGCCTTTATTGAGCGCATCGGCCGTCAAGCCGAGCGTCTCGTCGATCGCATACTTGATCTGCGTCGTCATGACGGCACGGTTCGCCGGCGTCGTGCTGCCCGCGAGCGCCGCGGGGTTGATGTTGCCGGCGAAGCGGCCACCGGCGGCGAGTCCTTCCATCGCGAATGGACGCGGGCCTCCGCTGATCTGAATCTCCACGCTCGCCAGCTGTCGCCCTTTGTCCGTGTAGTCGGGCGGCTTGCCGAGCAGCTCGTTCATCTTCGCCACGTCAGCCTGCATCGTCTCGAGTTTGGCCTGCACGCCCGTGATTACTTCGGCGGCGCCGGCCGTCGCGGCGAAGAAATCGAACAACTCCGGACCCGCCGGACACATCGCGAGACCGCCGGCAAACGTCGTGGGGAACTCGTGCATCCCCAGCAGCGTCACGTGCCCGCCCATCGACGTGCCGGTGAGAAACACACGCTGCGGCGCGCGTCCGCTGTTGAACTTCGTGAACAGGTCGGTGAGCGCCATCGTGTCGACCAATCCCTGCCCCGGCACATAGCCGTTGCAGCGGTAGCTGGAGGCCGCCCATGCGTAGCCGGACGTGATCAGGTGCTCGCGGATCGGCGAGTTGCCGACGCGAAGCGCCGATCCCTGCGCGCCGCCGTTGGAGACGAAGCCGTGCGCGTACAGCGCGAGCTCTCCGTTCCAGTTATCCGGGATCTCAATCCTGTAGATGCCGCCGTCGTATGGCCCGAAGAACGCCTTGGCGCCGGGAAGGGCGTCGAACTTTGGATCGCCCACCTGCCATTCCTGCGTCGGACACGGGACCGGAGTGACACCGGGCCGCCCGACGGCGAGAGTCTGACGGGTCGAAACCACGGCAAGGCCGGCCGCGACGGCCGCGCAGACAAAAGCTCGCACCCGCATCAGACCTCCTGAGAAGGTCGAACGTTCATTTCGGCAACGCAAAAGCCGTCAGCGTGGAGCCCGACGGCATGACGACGTACTGGCGGCCATCGACCTGGTAGCTGGTGGGCGGCGCGTAGATCGCGGCACCGGTCTGATATGAGTACAGCTTCTTGCCGGTCATCGAATCGGCCACGAAAAAGATCCCCTCGTGATCGGCGCTGAACACGACGCCGCCCGCCGTGGCGAGGACGCCCGCCCATCCGGCATCCTCGTAGGGAATCTCCCACTTGCTGATGCCGGTCGCCGGATCGATCGCGCGCAGCGCGCCCGAGGATTTCACCGGCTCGGAGACGAGCGCGGCGTTGCCGCCAAGCGTGAGCGTGCCGACCGCGGGCGGCGTTGCCGCGGCGGGCCGGCGGATATACCGCATGCACGTCTCGCGCGCCGTCACGAAAAACAAACCACGGCCCATGTCGAACGACGGCGACATGAAGTTCGTGCCGCCATAGAGGCCTGGACACGTCACGGTGCCGGCTTCAGTCGGCTCCTGACCCTGATTCAGCACCGGCCGCCCGTCCCGTCCGATCTCGTTCGACCAGGTCGTGTGGACGAACGGTCGCGCGCGGATGAACTCGCCGGTCACGCGATCGTTCACGTAGAAGAAGCCGTTGCGGTTCGCCATCATGACGACTTGGCGTGCGCGGCCGTTGACCGTGATGTCGGCGAGCACCGGCACTTCGTTCGCGTCCCAGTCGTGCGTGTCGTGCGGCGTGTACTGAAAGTGCCACTTGAGCTTTCCCGTGTCCGGATCGAGCGCGACCAGAGAGCCCGTGTAGAGGTTGTCTCCCGGACGGCTTTCGCCGTCCCAGTCCGGGTTGGGATTGCCAACGCCCCAGTACAGGAGATTGAGTTGCGGATCGTAGGTGCCGGTCAGCCAGGTGGGACCACCGCCGCGCTGCCAGACTTCCCCCTTCCACGAATCGCTGCCGGGCTCTCCAGTCGCGGGGATCGTGTAGAAGCGCCACAGGCGCTCGCCGGTCGCGGGATTGTAGGCGTCCAGGAATCCGCGATTCGCGAACTCGCCGCCGGCGATCCCGGCGATCACCTTGCCATTGACCACGAGCGGCGCGCCGGTGGCCGCGAATCCGTCCTTGGCGGGCGCCATCTCGATGTCGTAGATCACCTTGCCGGTCTTCATCTCGAGCGCGATGAAATGCGCATCCAGGGTGCCCATGAACAACCGATCGCCGTAGACGGCAAACCCGCGGTTCACCATCCCGCAGCACACTTTGAGTCCCTGCGGCAGCTGACGCTGGTAATGCCAGATCTGTCGTCCGCTGCGGGCGTCGATGGCCCACGCATGATTGAGAGGACCGGTCACGTACATCACGCCGTCGATGACGACCGGCGTCGCCTCGAACTTGTTGACGACCCCGGTCTGAAACGTCCACTGCGCGGCCAGCTGCCCGGCGTTCGCCGGCGTGATTTGCGTCAGCGGGCTGAAGCGGCGCCCGGTGTAATCGCCTGAATAGGTCAACCATCGCGACGGGTTCGCGAGCCCGTCCAGGAGATCCTTGGTGGTGATCTCTTGAGCGCCCAGCAGGGAAACCGATGCGGCTGCCAGGAGCGCCGCCACCGACGCAGCAATACGTGCTCTCAAGGTCATGTCCCTCGTTCGTAAAGAAATGTGTCCGCGAATATTAGCGCGAAGCGCGGCGATTCATTTTCGCCTTATGTTCTCTATCGAGACTTCACGCTTTGGGCCGACGTTACCCGTGTGATACAGTTCCGAACTTCGGGCGCGTGTGAAATTGTCGCGTCCATCCCCTTTACGAGCAAGGAATAGCGGTCATTCGGGCCTTCCGCCTGCTGACCGCGCCCCGGGAGGCTATGCGCGGACGACGGTATACGGTGTTGATTGCGGACCGCTCCAGCGGCGTGGTGCGCCAGCTGACGGTCAATCTGCGGCTGACGGTGGCCTCCGTCATCGGCGTCATGGCGTTGCCGGTGCTCATCGGCCTCGGCGCGAAGTGGAGCTCCCGCGCGGACATCGAGCAGTTGAAATCGGCCAATTCGTCCCTGTCTGTTGAAAACGGCAGCTATCGCGCGGCGACCGGCGAGCTGACGGCGCAGATTCAATCCCTCGAAAGTGTGATCGACGACCTCGGCGCCCGCGCCACGCTGGATCCCGCGCAGGCGAAAGCGATCGCCAAGCTGCCCGCTATCGTGAAGACTCGCGCCGCCGGAGGCACCAACGTTCCGCCCACCGCCGCGATGACGGAAATGGCGACCGCGGTCCTCTCCTCGCCCGAAGACACGTTTGGCGTGCTGCGCAATCTCCTTCAGGGCCTCGAGAGCCGCCTGCGGTACGTGCGGCGCGACGTGGAACGGCGGGAGGCGCTCGCCGCGTCGACGCCGTCCATCTGGCCGGCGCACGGCTGGCTGACAGGCACCTTCGGCGGCCGAAGCGATCCGTTTACGGGCGAGCCGGGCTATCACCAGGGCCTGGACATTTCCACCGACAAAGGACAGCCGGTCTTCGCGACCGCCGACGGCGTCGTCGAGTCGGCGTCCTACAGCGGCGACTACGGCAACCTGGTCGTGCTGAAGCACGGCTTCGATCTGATGACGCGATACGGCCATCTGAGCGCCTTCGCGGTGAAGGCCGGCCAGAGCGTGAAGCGCGGCGCCGTCATCGGGTATGTGGGATCGACCGGACGCGCCACCGGGGCGCATGTCCATTACGAGATTCTGGCCAACGGAAAACTGATCAACCCGCTCCAGCTCCTCACGCAGCCCGCCGTCACGCACTGACGCGGGCTGAACCGCTGACGCCGTCCTGAGCGTCTGCTACAATCAGGGGATATCTTTTCTGCGTCATCCCAAGTTGTAGATGCTCGATACCTTACTCGCCAAAGTCGTCGGCACTCAAAACGACCGTGAACTGAAACGCCTGCGCCCAATCGTGGCCGAGGTGAACGCGCTCGAGCCCGAGATTCAGGCGCTATCCGACGCCCAGCTGCGCGCCAAGACCGCTGAATTCCGTCAGCGTCTCGGCAACGGCGAAACGCTCGACGATCTGCTGCCGGAGGCCTTTGCGGTCGTCCGCGAGGCCGGCCGCCGTGTGCTGAGCATGCGGCACTTCGACGTTCAGCTCATCGGTGGCGCCGTCCTGCACAAGGGCAAGATTGCCGAGATGAAGACCGGCGAGGGCAAGACGCTCGTCGCGACGCTGCCGGCCTATCTGAACGCCCTCGAAGGCAAAGGCGTCCACGTCGTCACGGTCAACGACTACCTCGCCCGCCGCGACTCGGAGTGGATGGGCAAGATCTACCGCTTCCTCGGGATGACCGTCGGCGTCATCCAGCACGACCTCAACGATCAGGAACGCCAGGTCGCCTACGCCGCCGACATCACCTACGGCACGAACAACGAGTTCGGCTTCGACTACCTCCGCGACAACATGAAGTTCGAGCTCGCGCACTACGTGCAGCGCGGGCATCACTTCGCCATCGTGGACGAGGTCGACAGCATCCTCATCGACGAAGCGCGGACGCCGCTCATCATCTCGGGGCCGGCTGAGGAGTCGACCGACAAGTACTACAAGGTCGACCGCATCATCCCGAAGCTGAAGATGGGCGCGGTCACGCAGGGCGACACGAAAGCCGAGGATCGCGAGGCGCTGGAGGCGACCGGCGACTACATCAAGGACGAGAAGCACAAGACCGTCACGCTGACGGAAAGCGGCATGGCGAAGGCCGAGGAGCTGCTCAAGGACGAGCTCGAGCCGGGCGGCCTCTACGATCCCGCCAACATGCCGCACCTGCACCACATCAATCAGGCGCTGCGCGCGCACGCGTTGTTCCATCGCGACGTCGATTACATGGTGAAGGACGGCGAGGTCATCATCGTCGACGAGTTCACCGGCCGCCTGATGCCGGGACGCCGCTGGAGCGATGGCCTGCACCAGGCCGTCGAGGCGAAGGAGAAGGTCAAGATCGAGCGCGAGAACCAGACGCTCGCGACCGTCACCTTCCAGAACTACTTCCGCAAGTACAAGAAGCTGGCCGGCATGACCGGCACGGCGGACACCGAAGCCGAGGAGTTCGGCAAGATCTACAAGCTCGATGTGGTCGTCATCCCGGCCAACCGCCCGCTGCGGCGCCTCGAGAATCCCGATCTCGTGTACCGCACCGAGAAGGAGAAGTGGGACGCGATCGTCACCGAGATCCTGGCCGAGCACGAGAAAGGGCGGCCCGTTCTCGTCGGCACCGTGTCGATTGAGAAGTCGGAAAAGCTCTCCGCCATGCTCGATCGCCGCGGCCTGAAGCGCGGCACCACCACGGGCGGCGGCGCCGACAAGCACGTCGTGCTCAACGCGAAGTACCACGCGCAGGAAGCCGAGTTCGTGGCGCAGGCGGGCCGAAAAGGCTCCGTGACCATCGCGACGAACATGGCCGGCCGCGGCACCGACATTCTCCTGGGCGGGAACGCGGAATTCATGGCGCGCCAGCAGTGCCTCGCGGAGCAGATTGCCGAGCGGCTGCCGAAGGGCGAAGAGCGCTTCATCGAGGACGAGCAGTTCGCGTACTTCTATCATCTCGACGCCTTCTATCGCGTCCCGAAGGCGGAATACCAGCGCATCTACGAGCACTTCAAGAAGCAGTGCGACGCCGAGCATGACGAGGTGATCGCGCTGGAGGGCCTGCACATCGTGGCGACCGAGCGCCACGAGGCGCGGCGCATCGACAATCAGCTGCGCGGCCGCGCCGGCCGCCAGGGCGATCCGGGCGCTTCGCGCTTCTACCTCTCGCTCGAAGACGACCTGATGCGCATTTTCGGGTCGGATCGCATTTCCGGCCTGATGCAGAAGCTCGGCATGGAAGAGGGCGTGCCGATCGAGCACGGCATGGTCACCCGGGCGATCGAGCGCGCGCAGAAGCAGGTCGAAGGGCAGAACTTCTCCGTCCGCAAACATCTCCTCGAGTACGACGACGTGATGAACAAGCAGCGCGAGAACATCTACGCGCTGCGGAGGCAGATCCTCGAGGGCAAGATCCGGTTCCAGGACGAGGACGGCCAGGAGACGACGTTCGGCACGCGCGAGTATCTGATGGATCTCGCCGAGGACATCCTCGATTCGCTCGTGGAAACCTACGCGGCGAAGCAGGCCGACTTCGAGCAGTGGGACCTGGAAGCGCTGAAGCTCGAAGTCAGCCGCATCTTCGCGATCGACACCGGCGATCTCGACTTCGCCGAGCGCACGTCGGACGAGATCCGCGATCTCGTGTGGGAGCGCATCCTCAAGTCGTACGACGAGAAGGAAAAGCTCGTCGGCCGCGAAGTGCTCGAGCGCGTCGAGCGCGACATCATGCTCCAGATCGTGGACAGCCAGTGGAAGGATCACCTCTACAGCCTGGACCACCTGAAGGAGGGCATCGGCCTGCGCGGCTACGGTCAGCGCGATCCGCTGATCGAGTACAAGAAGGAAAGCTTCGAGCTCTTCCAGGCGATGAAGGATCGCGTCGACGAAGAGATCGTGCGCTATCTGTGGTGGCTGCGGCCGGTGCTCAACGACGAGGCGGCGATACCGGTCCCGCGGCGCCCCGCGCCGCGCCGCGCCCCGCTGATTCTCAACGATCCGTCGGCGGAGTCGAAATCGCTGCTGAACGGCGCGCCGCGGGCGCAGCAGGCCGAGCAGCAATCCAGCCCCTTCGGCCCGGCGCACGACAAGCAGCCGGCACGCGTCGGCGGCGACGATGCGGCGGTCAAGACCGTCCGCCGCGACGAGCCGAAAGTCGGCCGAAACGATCCCTGCCCGTGCGGCAGCGGAAAAAAATACAAAAAGTGTCACGGGGCAGCCGCGTGAAAACCACGGAAGCACCTTCACTCCTCTCCATCGAGTCCGGTCTCGCCACTGCTCTGACATTCGACGACGTCCTGCTCGTGCCGCAGCATTCCGACAGCGACTGCGTGCCGACGGCCGTGGACGTGTCGACGCAGCTGACGCGCAACATCAGGCTGAGCGTGCCGCTGGTCAGCGCGGCCATGGACACGGTCACGGAGTCACGCCTCGCGATTGCGATGGCGCAGCAGGGCGGACTCGGCGTCATCCACAAGAACCTGTCGATCGAGGAACAGGCCTCTGAAGTCGACCGGGTGAAGCGGTCAGAGAGCGGCATGATCGTCAACCCGATCACGCTCTCCCCCACTCACCGGATCTTCGAAGCGCTCGAGCTGATGAAGAAGTACAGCATCTCGGGCGTGCCGATCACCGAGGACGGCAGCAAGGAAGGCCGCCTCGTCGGCATCCTGACGAACCGCGATCTGCGCTTCGAGACGAACGTCAACCGGGCCATTGCGGATGTCATGACGCGCGACCCGCTGTTCACGGTCCCGGTGGGAACGACCCTCGATGCCGCGCGCGAGATTCTGCACCAGCACAAAGTCGAGAAGCTGCTCGTCGTCGATCGCGACTACCGGCTCAAAGGGCTTATTACCGTCAAGGACATCCAGAAGGCGGTCAAGTACCCGAATGCGTCGAAGGACTCGCTCGGCCGGTTGCGCTGCGGCGCGGCGATCGGTACCGCGCGGGATACGATCGAACGGGCCGACGCGCTCGTCGCGGCCAGCGTCGACGTGCTGGTCGTCGACACAGCGCATGGCCACTCTCAGAACGTCCTCGACATGGTCCGCACGCTGCGCCGGCGCTTCCCTCAAGTCGATCTCGTGGCCGGGAACGTCGCGACCGCTGAAGGAACCGAAGCGCTCATCGCGCTCGGCGTCGACGCGGTGAAGGTAGGCATCGGCGCCGGATCGATCTGCACCACGCGGATCATCGCCGGCATCGGCGTGCCGATGATCACCGCCGTCATGGAGTGCGCGAGAGCCGCCGCCAGCCACGGCATCCCGGTGATCGCCGACGGCGGCATCCGGTTCTCCGGCGACATCACCAAGGCCATCGCCGTCGGCGCGAGCACGACGATGATCGGCAACCTGTTTGCCGGCACCGACGAAAGCCCCGGCGAGATCATTCTGTATCAGGGACGCAGCTTCAAGGAGTACCGCGGTATGGGCTCCATGGGCGCGATGCGCCGCGGCAGCCGCGATCGCTACTTCCAGGACGAATTCGATCTGAATGCGCCTGGCGGCACCGAGAAGCTCGTGCCCGAGGGCATCGAAGGACGCGTCGCCCATAAGGGCAGCGTCGCCGCGATGGTGCATCAGCTCGTCGGCGGCCTGCGCGCCGGCATGGGCTACTGCGGCGCGCGCACGATCCCCATCCTTCAGCGCGAGGCGAAGCTTATTCGCATCACCCCGGCCGGCGCCCGCGAGAGCCACGTGCACGACGTCGCCATCACGAAGGAAGCGCCGAACTATCGGTCAGAGTAAGTTAGAAGTTAGAGGTTAGAAGTTAGAAGTAGAGGTCAGAAGTTGGAAGCTCTCGTACTTCTAGCTTCTACCTTCAGACTTCTGACTTTCAACGGTAAGCCTGCGCTGAGCGTCGCCCGCATGCTGAATGTGGACGGACACGTAGCGCGAAGGCTTTAGCCGAGCGGGAAAACGCTCCGCCCATTCGATCGCCAGCACGCCGTCTTCAGCGATCTCGTCCAGCCCCAGCTCGTCGAATTCCCGCGGATCCTCGATGCGATAGAGATCGACATGGAAAAGCGGAAGGCGTCCGCCGCGATATTCCTGGATCAGCGTGAACGTCGGACTGGTCACCTCGTCGCGGGGGATGTTCAGTCCTTCCGCCAGCCCGCGCACGAACGCCGTCTTCCCCGCTCCCAGGTCTCCGTACAACAGCAGGACGTCGCCGGCAGAGAGAGTCGCGGCGAGGTCGCGCCCGACCGCAGCTGTCTCGTCCTCGGATTGTGTGGTGACCGTTCGAGCCATCTGCCGAGTGTGGCGCCCGATCAGCTGGCCGCCCCGTCCTTGTTGACCACTTTTCGACGTGCGGTGAGTTCCAGCATGGCGTCGCCGAGATGACCCGCCACGTCGGCTGACGTCATTGCGACCTCGCCCTCGTCCGCTTCCGCGAGATCGCCGGCCAGGCCGTGGAGGTAAACGGCCAGCCGGCATGCCGCCTCGGCGTCCAGGAGCTGCGCGAGCCATGCCGCGATCATCCCCGTCAGGATGTCGCCGGTTCCGCCCGTCGCCATGCCGGGGTTGCCGGTGGGATTGATGAACACCTTGTCGTCGGGCGTGGCGATGAGCGTCCGATGCCCCTTCAGGACGACGAACACATGATGCGCCACGGCGAAGTTGCGCGCGATCTCGAGGCGGCTCGCCTGCACTTCGTCCGTGGACATGCCGACCAGCCGCGCCATTTCGCCCGGATGCGGCGTGATGATGACGTCGCGTCCTTCGCGGCCGTTGAGATGATCGGGATTCTCGGCGAACGCGTTCAACCCGTCCGCGTCGATCACCAGCGGCATCGTCGCGCGATCGACGAGCTGACGGACGAACTCTCGCGTGCCCGGCGCCGTGCCCAGGCCGGGGCCGAGCGCGAGCACGTCGCGCGCCATCTCGATGACGTGGTCGACGCCATCCGGATGGAGGCCGTCGGCCGTCTCGTGAAGCGCCTCCGTCATGTACTCGGCGCCCATCGCGGCGACGATCGGCTGGCACGCCGCCGGCGTCGCGACCGTCACGAGACCGGCCCCCGATCGCAGCGCGCCGATCGCCGAAAGATGCGCGGCGCCGGTCTTTCCCATCGACCCGGCCACGATCAGCACGCGGCCGTAGTCGCCCTTGTGACTGTCAGGCTCGCGCGGCGTGATGAGCTCGCGCATCGACGCCCGGGTGAGCAGATCGAGGTGCAGGCCGTCCAGGTTCTCGAGCACATCGCCGGGAATCCCGATGTCGGCGATCACGATGTCGCCCGCGCGTGTTTCAGCCGGAGGCAGCACCAGGGGAATCTTCGGCGCGGCGAGCGTGACGGTGAGCCCTGCCTCGATCGACGGCCCGATCGGATCGGGCGAGTCGGCCGACAGGCCCGACGGCAGATCGATGGCGACCACCGGAATGCCCGAGGCGTTCACATCGGTGACCACCGACTCGATGAACCCGGAAATCGGCGCGTTGAGGCCGGTGCCGAAAATGGCGTCGACGATGAGCGTGCAGTCGCTGACTTCCGAGAAGTGCAGCTCCCAGGCCTGACTGTCCGCGATTTCGACGACGGTGAGGCCGAGGCGGCCGAGGATCTCGAGATTGATGCGGGCGTCGCCGCGCACCTCGGACACGCGCCCGATGAGAAACACCGACACATCCACGCCGCGCTGCAGAAGCGTCCGCGCTACGACGAAGCCGTCGCCGCCGTTGTTGCCGCGCCCGCACAGGACCGCCACCTGTCGCTCGAGCAGGTCGCCGTGGATTGCTTCCATCGCCGCCACGGCCTGGCGGCCGGCGTTCTCCATCAGCACGAGCGACGGGATGCCGATGTCGTCGATCGTTCGGCGATCGGCCTCGCGCATCTGGGCGGTGTTCAGTACTCGCATTCGGTCAAGGACACAAAGGGGAACGAAGGACACAGAGGATATATCACACCCTTTGTATCCTTTGTTCTCCTCTGTGCCCTTGATGTACTCTCTCCCTATGGCAGCCACGGTAAACGTCAACGGCCGCGTGTCCGATCAGGAGCACGCCGTCATCTCCATCTTCGACCATGGATTCCTTTACGGCGAGGGTGTGTACGAAACCTTGAGGACGTACAACGGTGAGCCGTTTCTGTTCGGCCGTCACATGCGGCGCCTGCGCAACTCCGCCGGAATGCTCGCGCTTTCCATTCCGCTGACCGACACGCAGATCGATGCCCGCTTCCGCGAGACGATGCAGGCCGCCGGCCTGGGCAGCGCCGAGCGGGAGGCGTACATCCGGATCCTCGTCACCCGGGGCATCGGCGAGCTCACCTACGATCCGGCCGCGACGCCGACGCCGTCCATCGTGGTGATCGTCAAGCCGAACGTCGACCCGCCGAAGGACGTGTTCGAGCGCGGCGTGAAGGTCTCGCTCGTGGGCGTCGTCCGCAATCATCCGGCGACGGTGAATCCGCTCATCAAGTCGAACAGCCTGCTGAACAATGCGCTCGCGATGCAGGAGGCGCTTCGACGCGGCGCGTTCGAAGGCGTGATGCGCAACTACAAGGGCGAGCTCGCCGAGTGCACGCAGTCGAATCTGTTCATCGTGAAGGACGGCGCCGCGCTCACGCCCCCGATCGACGCCGGCCTGCTTCCGGGTATTACGCGGGAATTCCTGTTCGAAATCGGCGCCACGGCCGGCATCCCTGTGCGTGAGGCCGTCCTGAGAGACGAGGACCTCCTCGGCGCCGACGAGTCGTTTCTCACGAGCACGACGCGGGAGCTCGTGCCGATCGTGCAGGTCGACGATCGGAAGATTGGCAAAGGCACGCCTGGACCGATCACCCGCGCGCTGCTCGAGGCGTTCCGCCTCGGCGCGAACGCACTCACGGCGAGGCCGGCGACCATTCCTTAGACACATTGCAGGATTGCAGGATTGCAAAAGGTCAAAGGGAAGGTCAATGTGCCTTCCCTTCCTGCAATCCTGCAATCCTGCCATGTCATGAATGCGACGCCGTCATTTGACCGCGAACACCCAGACCGCTCCCCCCTCGGGCACCTCTTGATAGTCGGCCGGCGCCAGCCGCATCAATCGCCCCTGCATCGTCTTCGCATCGACGCCCCAGCCTGATTGGACCGCGATGTACTGGCGGCCGTCGAGCATGAACGACGATGGCTGTCCGACGATGCCCGAGTTGGTGGGAAACTGCCAGAGCACCTTGCCGGTGGTCGCATCGAACGCACGGAACAAGCGATCCTGCGTGCCGCCGCTGAACACGAGGCCGCCGGCCGTCGCGAGCGTCGGTCCCCAGTTGCTCGACGTGGGAAACGTATGCGTCCAGACGCGCGCGCCGGTGTCGACGTTCCACGCCTGCACCTCCCCGATGTGGTCGGCGCCAGGCGCAACGAATAACCCCGGGAGGCCGCCGGTGAATCCTCGACCCGCCGTGTAGGTGACCGGACGCCCGGCCATTCGCGCGCACAGGTTTTCGTTCGCGGGGATGTAGATCATCCGCGTCTTCGGACTGAAGGCGATCGGCGGCCAGTTCTTCCCGCCCCAGTGCGACGGACAGAACTCGACCTCCTTGCCGGTGCCCGGGTGCCGCGCCGGATCGACGTCAGGCCGCCCGGTCTTCGGATCGAGGCTCCGGAAGACGTTCTGCTTCACGTACGGCTTCCCCTCGACGAAGTTGATCGCGCCCGCCGTGCGCTCGAGAAACCAGAGATAGCCGTCGCGCGCGACGTTGATCAGACCTTTGACGGTCTTTCCTCCGCGCGTGTAGTCGACCAGGATGGGCGGCGACACTTCGTCCCAGTCCCACGAATCGTTCGGGTCGTACTGAAAGTGTCCCTTGATCGCGCCGGTCGCCGCGTCCAGCGCGATCGTCGACGAGGTGAACAGATTGTCGCCCGGCCGTTGATCGCCCATCCATGGGCCGCCGTTGCCGGTGCCCCAGAACGCCAGGTTCGTCGCCGGATCGTACGCTCCGGTGACCCAAACCGAACCGCCGCCCGTCTTCCACTGATCGCCTTTCGGCCACGTCTCGCTCCCCGGTTCGCCAGGCGCAGGAACAGTGTAGGTTCTCCAAAGAGGCTTGCCGCTCTCGACGTCGTACGCCGCGACGAAGCCGCGCACGCCCATCTCGCCGCCGGAAGCGCCGACCATCACCTTGCCGTCGGCGATCAACGGCGCGACCGACATGTAGTAGCCCTTGCGGTTGTCTTCGACAGTCGCCGTCCACACTTCCCGTCCTGTCCTCGCGTCGAGAGCGACCAGCACGGCTTCGGCCGCCGCGAAGAACACCTTGTCCCCTGATAACGCGACACCTCGACTGGTGCCGTGCAGCAACACGACATCTTCGGCCAGGGGCCGCTTGTACCGCCACAGAACGGCGCCGCTCTTCGCATCGAGCGCGATCACCTGGTTGCCGGGCGTCGCAACGAACATCACACCGTTGTTGACGATCGGCGGCGCCTCATGACCATTGGTCACGCCCGTCGACACGACCCACGCGGGCTGCAGCGTCGCGACGTTCGCCGGCGTGATTTGCTCGAGCGGACTGTATCCCCACCCGTCCCACGTGCGCCTGACCATCAGCCAGTCGCCCGCATCAGGATTCTTCAGTCGTTCGGCGGTGACCGGTTTGTAGTCCCGCAGGACCGCCGGCATTGGCGCAGCCGGCGTGGCTGCGGGCGGCGTTGCCGGCGCAGTTTGCTGCGTCGTCGGGGGCGACGAGGACGCCAGGCTGCCCAGGCCGACGACGATGACCGCGGCGGCGAGCGATCGTGTGCCTCTCATCTCACCCTTTCTCGAAGGTGATTGGTGCCGTGAACGAACGCGCGGCCGCAAGCTTACCTTCGACGATCGTCAGGGGAAGCGCCGGCAAAGGCCGCGGCGCGGGGCCATCGACGACCCTGGCGCCGTCCTTGGGATCGAAGATCGAGAAATGACACTGACAGCCGACCAGGCGCTCGGCAGGCTGCCAGTCGTCGACGTCGCATCCGGTGTGAGGGCAGATCGACGAGTAGGCCACCACACCGTCAGCCGCTCGTTCGCGTGTGTCGCCGCTCAACGTCTGTGGATCGAAACGAAGCAGGATCACCTGATTCAGCCGCGATCCGCTGCGGACGGTTCCGTCCGCGGGATCCATCGGCCACGCCAGCGTTTGCGCGGCGCCGATCGCCACGTCGCGCGGCGTCAACGGCGTCTTGGTGGAATCGCCCGCCTTGACGAACACATCGCCCGCCCGGGGCCGGCTCGACGCAGCGTCGCCCTGCACCAGGACGAGGCCGAGCCCGCCCATCATCACACTGCGCCGGCTGACCCGCGTCACGGTCATCGCAGGATTATATCCACGGCTTCCGCCGGAGGCTGAGCGCGGACAGTCCGTAGAACAGCAGCGCCAGCACGCCGAGGTTGTTGAAGCCGATCAGCAGCGACAGGTTTTCGCTCAAGCCGCCGAGAATCGCGCCGCCGACGTTCGAGCCGAGCGCAAGATCCGGCGATTCGGCATCGCGAAACGTCGTCGCGAAAATCACGCCGGCGAAGAAGACCGGCACGAACACGACCGCGCACGAGACGATCACCCGCGCGGTTCCCGGGAGATTGAGGAACGTGTTCATCGGCACGAGGATCGCCGCGGCCAGCGCGGCAGCCAGGAACAGATAGTACGGCCAGAGGCGCGCGGGCCGGAACGCGAGCACCCAGAGGTTGCTGAGCAGAATCATCACGAGAATCGCGAAGAACACGATGGAGTTCACGATCCACGTCGAACCGAACAACAGCGCGAGGTGCACGACGCCCTTCGTCTCGATGAGCATGAAGCCGGCGCCCATGAAGAACATGTGCCAGTTCGGGCGCACGCGGCGATCCGGGACGAAGGGCAGAAGAATGACGAGCGAGAGAACCGCGAGCACGACGGCTCCGCGCACGTTGAGGGCCGGCACCAACCGATCTCGCAGATAGAAGAAAGGCCAGTTGTCGGTTGCCTCGAGATCGCGCGGCCGCCCGCGTACGGTGGCCAGGCCGATTCTGTGCCAGTCGGGATCGTCGCTCGGTCGCTCCGGCCCGAATCCGTTGATGCCCTGGTTTTTTGGCGTCCGCTCGTTCAGCCAGAACGACTGATTCCCGGCAAACGTGCGCTGAATCCGCGACGGCGTGATCCCTGCTCCACTCAGGACCATCGTGAATGGAACCGAGTCCTGATCAGGCCGCACCTCGGCCTGGTACGGCAGCGTCACGACCAGCGGCGGCCGCCCAAACGTGTCGCTCATCATGGCCTGCAGGCGCCCGACAAGCCATGGCTGGCGATAGTAGTTGTAGGCGACGAACACGCCGTCCGGCTTCAGCACGCGCCGGATGTCCGCAAACGCCTCGCGTGTAAAGAGGAAGCTCTCGAGACGGATGCTCGAGAAACCCGAGTGCAGGACCAGCGAGTCGACGAGCGCGTAGATCACCAGGTCGTACTTCCGGTCCGTTCGCCGCACGAAGCTCCGCCCATCGTCGATGTGCACGGTAACGCGTGGATCCGAATACGGATGGTCCGGATGATAGCGGCGTCCCAGTTCTCTGATAGCCGGATCGATCTCGACGGCGTCCACGTGCTGCACGCCCTGACGCAGCGCGGCCGCCACGTCGTTGCCTGAGCCGGCCCCGATGACCAGCACGTCCGCGAACGCGCCGCCGCCGGAGTCCCGGTTCAGCAGGTGCGGCAGCGAGTACGCCGGGCCGGACTGATCGATGTCGACGATCACTTGATGCCCGATGTTGTTGGTCGCGATCAGGCGCGACGCCGGCTCGTACACAATCTTGTAGTACGGCGACCAGATGGTTTGCGCCACCGGAACGGCGGTGTCGGCGAGCGCGAGCAGCACCAGGATGGCGATCGGTCCGCAGACCTGGCGCAGCGACAGTCGCGGCAGAAAGTACAGCACGAGCGTGCACGTGATCGCGAACCAGACCGGTGGCGGAGCGCGGAGATAGCACACGAGCGCAAAGCCCGCGATACCGGCGAGGCTGCCCGCGATGTTGACGGTGTAGGCGATCACCCGGTTCGTGATGGCGCTGAAGGCGCGGCCCATCACCTGGCCGAGGCCGATGAACGCCAACGCGATCAGAATGAAAAACACTCCGGCAACCGCCTCCAGCGGCACGACGAATCGCGTGAGATCGCGGGCGCGGTATTCGGTGCCGAAGAAGACCTGCTGCGGCGATCCCTGTCCGCCGACGTCGATCATCACGTCGCTGAACTTGGTGAAGACGTACAGCACCGCGCACGCCAGCGTCATCGCCACGAGCAGCGTCGGCAGGACTGTTTCGATCAGGTTGCGGCGATGGGCGGCGGCCAGGCAGCCGACTGAAATTCCCAGGAACGCGGCCAGCAGCGCGGTGTTCGTGAAGAACGTGAGATACACCACGGTGCTGCCGAACCAGCGGATGCACGCCAGCTCCATGAAGAGGATGAGAAAGCTGACGAGAAACAAGTCGGCATGACGGCCTGAAGCCGGACGCTCGAGGTCCGTCACCGTTTGTCGGCGCCGGCCGTGGACGGCGCCGCGGACGCGAGGTAGTCCCAGTGGCGGGCTGCGTTCCGCACGACCGCCGCCACATCGTCGGCGAGCAGGAAGCCCTGGCTGACGAGCGCGTTGGCCGCCTTGCTGACGAGGGCGACGTACTGATCCTTGTCGTGATAGCGCTCTTCAATCGACAGGCGCGGGTCGCTGGAGCGTTTTCGTTCGGCGGCGGTGCGTGCGAGCGGAATGTAGGAGCCCTGCATGCTCGAGAGCACGTCGGTCGGTCCGGAGCGATCGTTGAACAGGTTCCATCCAGTATAGGTGGCAAGCGGCACGGTCAACTCGGGCATGCGGATGCCCGCGAGGCCGTTGCCGTCGGCGTCCACTTGCGGCACGAGGATCGGGAACGCGGTTCCGATGCGCGGCGGTTCGAGGGTGACGATGCCGTCGGATGCAAACTTCGGCCCGTAGTCAGCGTGATACGCGAGGTGGACGGCTGTCGACGTCGTGACGCCTGGCACCTTCGGGAATTTCAGCTGCGCGGGCCGCACGAGCGTTCCGTCGCTGATGCGCGGGTACTGGCTCGGCGGCGGAGCGGTCCCGTTCGCGGTCCAGCGATTCATGGCGACCAGCAGCGCTTTCATCGCCCAGCGGTAATCGAGTGGATTGTTGCGCTGCTGGCCGATCGTCTGCACCGGGGGGAACGCGCCGGGACCGTGCTGTCCCGCGGACAGGAGATAGATTCTGACGTTGTCCATCAGCGGTGCGTCGCTCGCACCGTCGACCGTGGTGTGAATGAGCGAAGCGGCGCGGCCCCAATATTCGTATTCGGAGTTCGTGTAGAAAATCTTCGGCAGCAATTCCGGCGAGCCGGCGTGCGTCAGCAGGCCGTCGGTGACGCCCGACTCCGGATCCCGCTGTGCGACGTCGGTAAACGGAAAGATGTCGGTCGGGTAGAAGAAATTGAGGTACGGGTGGCCATCTCTCGATGGCTGCGCGAAACGGTGATTGAAACTGCCCCGTCCGGCGCCGGCAACCTGCGCGATGACGCCGTCGAACACCTTGCGATTGCCCTCGTCCTTGTTGAACCCGTAGTACAGATAGGTGCGCAGGAAGCGGCCGCTCTGCGAGATGCCAAACGCCAGCGCACGGTGAATGGCGCCGGCGGGAATCGACCACGGATCGGCCGACGAGTACTTCAGCATCGAGATCACATCACGGATGGCGGCGGGTCCGAGGCCGACGAGCGGCGGATTCTGGGCCGTATACACGACCTCGTAGATCTTGCCCGGCTCGAACTTCGCGGCCATGTACACGCGCGTGGGATCGGCGGCGGTTCCGGCGCCTTCGGCTCGCGCGAACCTCCACTGGTTTCGCGGCACGATGCGGCGCGCGCCATCAACCGTGTCGCGAACCGTCATCACGTTGTCGGGCGACTCCGGATCGACCACCGCGTAGGCGGCGTGATCGCGATCGGCGAGCGAGTGATCGACTTCCTTCTCGGTCACGACGAAGTCGCTGCGGACGAGGCCGCGAATCGGCCGGCCGTTCTCGGAGGCCGTCGGCGGATAGACGCGCACCAGGCCGGGGCGCTGCGGCGTGTCGAACTGCCAGCCCACCCACAAGAGCGTGAATCCCTGGTTCATCAGGAACCCGTCGCCCAGTTCGGCGTCCGAGGCTGGATCCACGCTTCCGGTCGCGTGATTGAAGAATCCCAGCATCCCCTTCCCGCCGCGATTGGACACCTCGTACAGGACCGCGCCGTTGCCGCGCGCGACGTTCTTTGGCTTGATCAGGAAAAAGTCGGAAGAGAATTCGACCTTGCCGGCGCCGTTGCGCGGAGCCCTCTCAATGTCGGTCACGATCCGGTTGGCGGGCAACGATGGATCGACCGCGAAGAAGATCTTGCCGGCGATCTTCTCGTAGCTCCCTGCCGCGCCAAAATTGCGGCCGCCTGCCAGATCGCTGCGCGACTGGACGTCGATGCGCACGACCTCGGAGGCCGCCGGCACCGCGAAGAGCCCCACCAACGCGATCGCGCTCGAGAGCTTCGAGAGGACAAGGCGCATACCGACTCCTCCGTTTCAGGCCGAACGTTATTTCGCCGACAGGTTCTCGTAAATCAGGTGCTCGAACCGCTTCATCACGTCCATGCTCGTCGCGTTATAAAACGGCAGCACCTGCGTCATCATCACGACGCCGATGCCGTTCTTCGGATCGACCCAGAAATGGGTGTTGTTGATCCCGGCCCACGTGTAGCTGCCGGAGGCACGCTCGTGCACGGACGCGCCATCGGTCGTCGTGATCTGGAAGCCGAGGCCGAACTTGTCCTTGCCCGCTCCGAACGGGAACGCATCCGACGTGCGTGGCAGCACGGCCGGCATGGTTTCGACGACCAGCTCGCCGATCTGATTGGATGTCATGAGCCGGACCGATTCAGGCTTGAGCAGGCGCGTGTTGTGCCAGCGTCCTTCGTTCAGCAGCATCTGCAGGAATTTTGAATAATCTCCGGCAGTGGAGATGAGACCGCCGTCGCCCCTCATCCCCGGCGTATAGGACGCGGGGTTCGGCGTCTCGACCAGACCCGCGGCCTCCCGCTGATGAACCGTCACGAGCCGCCGCGCCTTCTCGGCGGGCAGAAGGTATGACGTGTCGGCCATTTCGAGCGGCCGGAAGATCGCGGCCTGATCGAAATCCTCGAGCGATGCGCCGCCAACCTTCTCCACGATGGCGCCGAGCGTGGCGGTCGCCGGCGAATAGTTCCAGCGCGTGCCGGGGTCGAACAGGAGCGGCATGTCGCGGTTGTCGATCCCTTTTCGCTGAAGCGCGAGGGCCGTCTCGTTCGTGAACGAATAGGCCAACCCTGAGGTGTGCGCCAGCAGCTGGCGAATCGTGACCGGGCTCGCCGCCGCTCGCGTCGTGTAGCTGGCATCGGCCTTGTTGAACGTCGCGATGACTTCCCGGCCTTTGATCGACGGCACGTAGTCACCGGCCGGATCGTCGAGCTTCAGCTTCCCCTGCTCGTAGAGCATCATCACGCCAACCGACGTCACCGGTTTGGTCATGGAGGCGATCCGGAACAGCGTGCCGGTCGTCATGAGTACGCCGTTGGCGGCGTCCTGCTTGCCGAAGGCGTTGAGGTACACGACGCGATCCCGGTTGGTCACCGCGACGACGGCGCCCGGAATCTCGCCCTGGTCGACGGCGGACTGGAACATGCGGTCGATGGCGGCCTGACCGTCCGGGCTCAGCGTCGGCAGTCCGGCCGAACCGAGCGAGGGGCCCAGGATCATCACGATCGCCGCCAGCAGGCAGATCCGACGCACGTCGACCTCCGAGCGGATTATAGCGACCCCTGTCGGCCACCTCAGAGGTTTTATCTCAGAGGTTTCGTCTCAGAGGTTTCGTCTCAGAGGTTTCGTCTCAGAGACCGGCGGCCCTTACGCGTATTCCTCGACCGGGGGGCAGGAGCACATCAGGTTGCGGTCGCCATACGGATTGTCGATGCGCCCGACGCTCGGCCAGTGCTTGTTCGCGCGCACGTATGGCAGCGGGAACGCGGCCTGCTCGCGCGAGTAGGGGTGGGTCCACTCGGCGGCGGTGACGGCGCCCGCCGTGTGCGGCGCGTTCTTCAGGACGTTGTCCACGGGATCCGTTTTCCCGTCGATGACCGCCTGAATCTCCGCGCGGATCGCGATCAGCGCGGCGCAGAACCGATCGAGCTCGTCCTTCGCCTCGCTCTCGGTCGGTTCCACCATGATCGTGCCCGCGACGGGAAACGAAACCGTCGGCGCATGGAACCCGTAGTCCATGAGACGCTTGGCTACATCCGACTCGTCGATGCCGCTCGCCTGCTTGAGCGGACGAAGATCGAAGATCATCTCGTGCGCGACCCGGCCGTTGGGACGCGTATAGAGCACCGGGAAGTACGGCTCGAGGCGCGACTTCAGGTAGTTGGCGTTCAGGATGGCGTAGCGAGTCGCGCTCGTCATGCCGTCGCGCCCCAGCATCTTCATGTACGCGTACGAGATCAGCAGGATGCTTGCGCTGCCCCAGGGCGCCGCCGACAGCGCGTGGATCGCTTTCGCGCCGCCCGTCGTCACCATCGGATGACCCGGCAGGTACGGCGCAAGGTGAGCCGCGACGCCGATCGGCCCCATGCCGGGACCGCCGCCGCCGTGCGGGATGCTGAACGTCTTGTGCAGATTGATGTGGCACACGTCGGCGCCAATCGCCGCCGGGCTGGTGAGCCCGACCTGCGCGTTCATGTTCGCGCCGTCCATGTACACCTGACCGCCCCGCTCGTGCACGATCGCGCAGATGTCCTGAATGCTTTCCTCGAAGACGCCGTGCGTGGACGGATAGGTCACCATCAGCGCCGCGAGACGCTCTTTGTGCGCGTCGGCCTTCGCCCGCAAATCAGCAACGTCGATGTTGCCCTCTTTCGTGCTGGCGACCACCACGACATGCATGCCGACCATCGCCGCGCTGGCGGGGTTCGTACCGTGCGCGGACGCCGGGATGAGCACGACGTCCCTGTGCGCGTCGCCGCGATCCTTGTGATACTGCCGGATCACCATCAGCCCGGCATATTCACCCTGCGCCCCTGAGTTCGGCTGAAGGGAGACGGCTGCGAACCCGGTGATCGCGCAGAGCATCCGCTCGAGCTCGCTGAAGATGTGCTGGTAGCCGGCCGCCTGCTCCACCGGCGCGAACGGATGGAGCTTGCCGAACTCCGGCCACGTGATGGGCAGCATCTCCGATGCGGCGTTCAGCTTCATCGTGCACGACCCGAGCGGAATCATCGACGTGTCGAGACCGATGTCCTTGCGCTCGAGGCTGCGGATGTAGCGCATCATCTGCGTTTCGGAGTGATGCGTGTTGAAGACCGGATGCGACAGATACGACGAGGTGCGAGCCAGGCCAGACGGATAGGCCGGCTCGAGGCCCTTCATCGATTCGTCGAGGACGGCGGCCTTGACCGTCGACCCTGCAGCGAACACGCTCAGCAGCGTGAGAATGTCGTTCCGATCGACCGTTTCGTCGAGCGCGACATGGATCGTGTTGTCCATGCGGAACCCGAGGTTGATGCCCGATTGCTGCGCCGCCTTGAGGATCTGACCCACGGCCTGAACGCCGCCAGGCACTTCGAACCGAGGCGTATCGAAATACTGATCGTTCAATTGCCGGAAGCCGAGGCTCTCGAGCCCGCGCGTCAGCAGCCGCGCGTACGCGTGCACGCGGGTCGCGATCGCTCGAAGCCCCCTCGGACCGTGATAGACGGCGTAAAGGCCCGCGATGTTGGCGAGGAGCGCCTGCGCGGTGCAGATGTTCGATGTCGCCTTCTCACGACGAATGTGCTGCTCGCGCGTCTGCAGCGACATCCGGTACGCCGTGTTGCCGTGCACATCGATCGAAACGCCGATGATGCGGCCCGGCGCCTGCCTCACATGCTTGTCGAGCGTGGCGAAGAACGCGGCATGAGGGCCGCCGTAGCCGAGGGGGACGCCGAAACGCTGAGAGTTGCCGTACACCACGTCCGCGCCCATCTCGCCGGGCGGCGTGAGCAGCGCGAGGCTCAATAGATCGGTACCGACCGCCACCAGTACGCCAGCCTGCTTCGCCCTGGTGACGAACGGACGCAGGTCGCGGACGCATCCCGCGCTGTCGGGCGACTGAACGAGCGCGCCAAACACACGCGGCGTGAACTCAGCCTGGTCGAGCAGCTCGCTGGGAACGAGCACGATCTCGATGCCGAGCGGTTCCGCGCGCGAGCGCAGCACGTCGAGCGTCTGCGGATAGCAGGAGTCGGACACCAGGAACTGCGGCGGCTCGCTGAGACCATCGATGCGCTTCGCCTGCACGCGCGCCAGCATCGTCATCGCCTCGGCGGCGGCGGTCGCTTCGTCGAGCAGCGAGGCGTTGGCGACCTGCATGCCCGTCAGGTCGGTCACCATCGTCTGGAAATTGAGGAGCGACTCGAGGCGGCCCTGCGCGATCTCGGCCTGATACGGCGTGTACGGCGTGTACCAGCCGGGGTTTTCGAGGACGTTGCGGAGAATCACGCTCGGCGTGACGGTGTCGTAGTAACCGTAGCCGATGAACGAGCGGGCAATCTGGTTGCGCGACGCGGTCGCGCGAAGCTCTTTGAGGAATTGATGCTCGCTCTGACCGTCGGGCAGGTTCAGCGGCGCTGACAGCCGGATGCGCGCCGGGATGGCTTCTTCCATCAGCGCGTCCAGCGAGGTCGCGCCGACGGCCTTGAGCATGGCCGCGGTTTCTTCCGCGTCGGGTCCGATGTGCCGGGACTGGAACGATTCGAAGTCGAAAACCGTCATTTCACCAGGTCTTGATACTGTGCCGCGTCGAGCAGCGCGCCGGCTTCGCTCGGGTTCGTCAGCTTGATGACGACCATCCAGCTGTCATGAGGGTTGGCGTTGACCGATTCGGGCTTGTCCTTCAGCGCCGCGTTCACCTCGACGATCTCGCCGGTCACCGGTGAGTACAACTCCGACACCGCCTTGACCGACTCGATCGTCCCGAACGACTGTCCTTGTTTCACCTTCGCTCCCACTTCGGGCAGCTCGACGTACACGACGTCGCCGAGCTGCTGCTGCGCGTAGTCGGTGATCCCGACACGGCCCTTGTCGCCGGTGAGGACGATCCACTCGTGATCCTTGGTGTACTTGAAGTCGTTTGGATACGCCATCGCTGCTCCCGGACAGGCTCACACGGCCTGCGTGTCAAGCAGGCCTGAAGGCCTGCACTACTTCTGTCTCTTGTAAAACGGCATCGGCACCACACGCGCGCGCGTGCGGCGGCCGCGGATGTCGACGTCGAACTCGGAGTCTGGCGCCGTGTGCTCGATCGACAGGTACGCCATGCCGATCGCCTTCTTCATATGCGGCGTCTGCGTTCCGCTCGTGACGGCGCCGACCTTCGCATCACCCACGTACGCATCGTACCCGTGGCGGCCGATGCCTCGCTCGAGCATCTCGAAGCCGACGATCCGCCGCCGGGGACCGGACGCTTTCTGCGCGCGAAGCACGCTGGCGCCGAGAAAATCGTCTTTCTTCCAACCGACGATCCAGTTGAGATCCGCTTCGACCGCAGTCGTGGTCTCGTCGATATCGTTGCCGTGGAGGCGCATGCCCGCCTCGAGACGAAGCGTGTCGCGGGCACCGAGGCCGCACGGGAGGATGTCCACCGATTTGCCGGATTCCAGCAACGCCAGCCACACCTGGTCGGCCTGCGCCGGGGGCACGAAGATCTCGAACCCGTCTTCGCCGGTGTAACCGGTGCGCGAGACCGTCGCGCGCACATTGGCGACTTCCCCGTGTCCGAACCAGTAGTACTTCATGGCGGCGAGGTCGACGCCGGTCAGCGGCTGGAGCACCGACAGCGCTTGCGGTCCCTGCACGGCAATCAGTGCGTACCGCGAGCTCGAGTCGACGGCCACCGCGTCGCCGGCACCTTTGATGTGCTCGACCATCCACGCGTAGTCCTTCGCGATGTTGCCGGCGTTGACCACGAGCAGAAAGTGCGCCGGAGCGAGCCGGTACACGAGCAGATCGTCGACGAAGGTGCCCTGCGGCGTCAGGAGGCCGGAATACTGCGCCTGGCCGACCTGCAATTTCGACGCGTCATTGGACGAGATGCGCTGCACGGCCGCAAGCGCGTCCTTGCCCGCAATCTCGATCTCGCCCATGTGGCTGACATCGAAAATGCCGGCGCGCGTCCGGACGGCGTTGTGTTCGTTCGAGAGGCCGCTGTACTCGACCGGCATATCCCATCCAGCGAACGGAACCATCCGGGCGCCGGAAGCGCGGTGACGAGCGTTGAGCGGTGTCTTTTTGAGAGGTGTCTCGGTCGCCTGTTCCATTGGGGGTTGCAAGAGTCTGAGTGGAAACAGGTAACGGTACTATGCGCGTTCGTACGCGGTCAAGAATACCGTCGAGCATCAGCGGGCGGCCAGAGTCCTCCGGCCGCCCGTGCGCCGCGAGACGTGCCACGCGGGCCTAGTCGAATCCGGCTTTCCGCTCCTCCGCCGTCTGATCGAACATGCCAGGCGACATTTTCGCCGACGACAGCTCGCCCTCTTCGAAGTACGACTCCGCACGCACGGTGATGTGGACGTCGAGGAATTGATGGGCACCGGTCACGTGCGCGCGAGCCGGTGTCGACTCCCGGGCCTGGAGTCGCGTCGTCGCCTGATTGGGCCGATTCAGGATCTCCACCGTGACGCCGCGCTGCAATTCGTCGGCGGACGGCATTGAGCCGGTGCCCGACACCGTCAGCAGCTGATCGAAGTCAGGGGCACCGGAGATCAGATGAGCCAGATGCAGCTCACGAGGGCTGCCAAACATCATGTACGTCAGCGTCGGCTGCCTCGTGCCTTCGAACACGTGCGCGTGGATGATCTTGTTGACGCGCACGTCGACGTTCTGGAGCGACTCAATCGGCGTCCCGCCCTTCTCGAGATGGCCGCGAAACACCGTCGCCTTGAAGGTCGTTCGCTGTGGCGACTCGAAGAGCTCTCGAAGCACGAACTTCTCCTCCGGCTGAATCGTGTAGAACCTCACCGCCGGATTGGCGGCGCGGTCGGTGAAGTAGAGCTCGTCGACGGTCTTTCCCGCTTTGGTGAACGTCGCGTCCAGCAGGACCTGCGCATCGTGAGGCGCCATGAACATCGGCAGATGCGACAGAAAGACGTGCTGTTCGCCGACGAGCGCCATGTTGTGAACCCCTTTGGGGTGACTGTGACCGTGCCCATGCGCTGTCATATCCATCGGAGACTCCTTCCGGGACGGTCGACGCTGGAAAGCCTATCTCTGGATTTCCAGATTCGGCTCGTAGTGGATCTGATCCTTGACGCCGATCTTCAGCTCGTCGCCTGACCCGTTGACCCGGGCCACGACCATGCTGTCCTTCTTGAGGAGACGGACCTCCTTTTTATTCTCCCGATCTGGAATCGTCACGAGTGTCGCCGCGGTAGCGTCCTTCAGCCGCAGCTTCTGCATGTCTCCAGTCACGGCGACGACCTGATCGAAATCCGGATAGCTGCCGAGGTAGTGCGCCATGAACGCTTCCGAGTCGTTGCCAAAGATTAGGTAGCTCAGAGCGGCGGGCTTCCGGTCCTCCGGCTGGAACAGCCTGAAGTAGAGAACCTTGACGATCTCCACGGTGACATTCCTGGAGATGTATTGCGGGTGGCCTTTGCTCTTTTCCCAGTGAATGTTGGCGCGGAACGTCTGCCCCTTCTTGATGACGTCCGGCATCACCCAGTAGTGCATGTCGCCCTCGACCGTCTCCGGGCTGAGGCTGTAGCGCGTCATCGGATTCTTCTGCTTGTGGTCGAGGTACAACTGCCTCGGATCGTTGCCGTGGCCCGTCAACTTCACTTCGAGAAGCACCTGGTATGCGTGAATGCTGCCGAACATCGGATAGTGCGACAGGTACACCGAGCTGTCGCCGAACATCTCGAATTCGTGAAAGCCGACGGGAACGCGCGAGTTCCTGTCGCCTGCCGTGCCTGGCTCCTGCGCAACAACCCCGCGGCAGCCAAACAGGACGAGTGCAAGACAGATGGCCTTCAGGCCTGCCGTGGTCATTTTCATCTTCATATCGTGCCCAGCCTTCCAGCGTCTGTGTCTACTGACGGACTTCGATGTCAGAGTTTAGTGTGGGACTCTGGTGTCAGAGCTTCGTGTCAGACGTCTTAGCTCAACGTTGGCGCCGAGCTATTCTCGAGCGTAAAGGTTTTCGGGACCGAACTGCTATTGTGAGGCTGAAGCAATCGATGCGGCGAATTGGGATTCTGTGCTGCGCGCTGCTGCTCGGAGAGACGCTTCTACGCGCGGAAGCTGCTGCGCCTCGCCCCCAGGCGACTCTCAAAACATTTACCAGTGACAGGTTTGGTGTCGCCCTGGAGTACCCCGCCGCCTGGTCGGTTGAGGACGATGGCGACGAGGTGACGTTTCGAGCGGAGGACGGTCAATCAATCGTCCTCGCCAGGCCAGGCACGGACAGCCCATCCGAGCCGGCGCCCGGCAGCAGAACGACCGGACGCAACTGCTCGACGACCACGACACCGCACGATGTTCGGGCGACGGTCTGCGTCGATTCCGCGTCAATGTCTCGCCGCGCGGTGTTGGAATTGGCGAGGCGAGACGGCCGGAAAGGCCGTCTCGCGCTCAGGACACGAGGTCGCGATGCTCAAACGTTCGACGCGATGGTGTCCTCCATCCGTCGATACCCTTGATGTCAGTCGTGCTGACCGCCGGTCGTCACATCGTCTGAGTCCTCGAGTTTGAGTCTCCAGATGCCGCGTCCGTGCGTCGCCGCGTACAGCAGACGCGAGTCCGCGTCGATCGTCAGGCCATAGACCGCCACTGCAGGCAGGCTCGGGGCTGCCGGCGACCACGCGTTTCCACCTCGCGACAGCATCAGCACACCGTAGTCAGTTGAGGCAAACAGGTCGCCCGTAAATGGATCGAAGGCGATGCTCGTGATCGGTTGGTCCCCGAGGTTCTTGCTCAAGTCGGTCCAGACCGCGGTTCCGCTTCCGGGATTGAAGAGCACCTCGAACACGTGCCCGGGCGTCGTCGGCGTGTACGCGTTGTAGCCTGAGAACGAGATGTACGCGTGATTCGGGTTGGTGGGATCGATCGAGATCCCGCTCACGAATCGCCGCGGCTGCGCGCTGGTGTCGATCCGCTTGAACGTCACCGCGGCTGCCGCCGCGCCCGCGTTCTTCGAGACGAACACGCGTCCCCGCCGCGTGGCCGCCCACAGCGTCTGCGAATCGCTGTCGGCGCGCTCGGTTGCCACTACGTAGCCCGTTCCCTTATCGGACGCCGGGCCCGCCGTCAGATCGCCGGCCGCACCGCCGAGCGGCTGCCAGTCGCCGCACTCGACCGTGAAGTCGCCGAAGAACTCGTTGCAGTGCAGTTCGAGAAACGCCTGGTCGCCGCCGTTGTCGGTCGTGCGCCACACGTGCTGCAGCCCGATGAACCACGTGCCGCTGACTTTCGGATCGTTGATGAGCGGCGCATAGAACGAGGCGGCCTCGCCGCTCGCATTCAATACGTCGCCCCACCAGTTCCAGCCCAGCGGATCGGCCCCGCGGAAATTCACGTCGCCCTGCGGTCCGGTGTACGTGTGCATCCGGATGTCGGCGTTGCCGACATCGATCCCGGACTGACCGCCGTCGCCGCCGACCGACTCGAACCACGATTTGGACTTCCCGCCGAACGCCCAGGTGCCGTTGTCCTGCGTGCCGCCGAGCAGCGTGCGCTGCGGACGATTGGCGTCGACCGACACGCTCTGGAACTGAAGGGTGCGCAGACCGTCGTTCAGGCTGGTGATCCGCGTGGGCACCGCGGAGAGCCAGGCCTTGCAGTCGATGAGATCGTTACCGCTGATCCCGCGGCCGTCGCAATCAGCCGATGCGTCGGCGAAGCGGCCGCTCGTGCGCACGACACCGCCGTCGGAGCCGAGGAACGCGATATCGGGGTTCGACGGGGAGAAGACAATCGCATGCTGATCGGGATGCATGCCGAGCGGCGGCGACTGCGTGTCGTTGGTCATGTCGGTGAAGCTGACGCCTGCGTCAGTCGAGCGTTGAACCGCACGGCCGTTGGACGGCGGTGTCGCGGTGAAAATCTCGTCGTACTGCATCTGGCCGCCGATCCAGACGACGTCGGGGCGCCCTGGTGGCGAGGCGACGGGCATATCGTACGAACACTGCTCGCTGCAGTAGTTGAACGAGCCGAACCCCGGAGTGCCGGGCGTGGAATTCGACAACTTCATCCAGCCGGGGTTGTTGACACCGTCAGTGAGCGTCGAGGCGGCCACGCCGGCGTTATCGACACGGTAGAAATCGGCTTCGGCACCGCCGACGTCGCCCACGTAGATGCGCAGCTTGCTGCCCATCGGCGCCAGCGCGAACTCGGTACGGGAAGCGAGCGAGTTGCCGATCAATCCGCCGCCGGCCGACGCGAAGATCTGTTCGTACCCGCCGGATGACGTCGAGCGGTACAGGCCGTAGTCGAACAGCGACACGTAGATCCGCGTCGGGTCATGCGGGCCAAGCCCCGTGCGATCGGCGCTGACCTTGCTCACGCCGCCCCGAAAGAAGTCGGCCCCGGTCGGCGACGTCGGATCGACCGGGTCAGCGGTCTTGCTGAAGACGAGCGAGAAGGTCGCTCCGCCATTTGTCGACTCGTACAAGCCAACGGTTGGAGCGCCCGGAGGCGTAAACCGACCGCCGTTGACCGACGAGGATCCGTGTCTGGCGACTGCGGTGCCGATGAACAGATGGCGGGAGTTGAGCGGATCGACCGCGATGCTCGCGACGGAACGATCCTTCGAGACAGCGACACTGCCGGGAACAAGCGACCAGGAGCGCCCGCCGTCGGTCGATCGAAACAGGCCAACGCCGGCCTCCGAATCACTCGAGCCGTTCGGCTCCCCGGTGCCGGCATACAACGTTCGGCCACTCGCGTCCGTCGGATCGAAGATGAGCGATCCGATCGCGTTGGACGGGATGCCGTCGTTCACCGACTGCCAATCCGGCGACGCGTCGAGCGCATCGTCGGTCCTCCAGATGCCACCGCCCGCGGCGCCGACCAGGAGCGTGCAGTCGTTCTTCTCGCATCGCGGCGATATCGCCAGCGCGGTGACACGACCTGAATTGTCGGTCGCGCGGCCTGTATACGTCGCCTCCGCGGCAACCCGCGGCGTGAACGGCCCTACTTCTTCCCACCCATGACGCTTGCCGTGCTGGCGTCGCGATACCTCCACGAATGCGCTGAGTGCCTGCTCTCTGCGCGTTGAAGAAATCTGATCGCTCGGAAACGCGCGATCGTCGTAGCGCTCCTGCTCGATGCCGGCGGAATGCTCGCGGTCACCTCGCGGTGCCTCCATCGAGCGACGGGGGGCCATTTCGCCGACAGCGTGCCGGTTGAATGGGCGGCTCGTGCGGGGAGCGGGATGGACTCGCCACGTGACGGCCGCCGCGAGTGCCACACCAACAATCACAGCCAGAGCCGAAGCCCCGTACCGTCCAGGTTTCATGCGTCTCATGTTCGCCACCTCACGACCACACCGAGTTGATTGGGGACTCGAACAACGCCGCATGATAGTAGAGACGATGGGGAACGCTAGTAGAAAAAGCGCAAGGAATCGCCATCGCCGGACCACGCCAGCCCGACGATGGCGAGAGAGCTACTGGGAATGAGGTGAAAGCCGGCTGATTTCCGACCCCAGCCATGAGCCAAGCAGGCTGGTCGCAGCGATCAACAGTCCGCCGGCCGCCAGGACAATCGGAAAAATCGTGCTGCCCTCTCCGAAAAACAGCACGGCTGTCATCGCCGTCGCGGCTCCAGTTGCGAGCGCAGCACCGGACCAGCGCAGGATGCCGGCGATGAGGCTGACGACGAAGAGGCATCCGAGCGTGAAGATGACGGCGCGGCCGGAATTCAGGAACCAGGGAGCATGCGCTCCTCCGAACCACACCGCCCACTTCGCCACTTCAATCGCGTGCGCTGCGACGAAAGTCAGCAATCCGACGGCGAAGCCGAAACACCTCGCCGCTGCGTTCTGCGTCACCCCGCACATCCTTGTCGTGTGATGCAGCGATCGTCAAGGCCGGCCCTGGCAAAGAAACAACCGACGACCGCCATGTTGCAACGGTCGCATGACCAGCTTCTCCACCATTGCCACCACGTGTTCGCGTCGCAGCCGCTCTTGGCGTAGCAGCGGTCGTGGTCGTCGCAGCAATCGCGGAGGATCGAGCCGTCGAGCCAGTGCAAGTCGTCGCACCCGGCTTCGTTCGCATAGACGGTCGGCGCGAAAAACTGTGCGAGGAGACCGGGTCTGGACGGCTCGCAGATTCTGGCCGATACGGAGCCCTGCTTCGCGATCAGCGTCTTGAAGTGATAGGTCGCAATCATCTGTAGGTTCAGCCAGGTCGTATCGGGCGTGAACGGCCAGCCTCCGTAGTTGGCCTTCAGTTCGTCGGCCCCGATCACGACCGCGCCAGCTGTGAACCCGGGCACCGTGTACGCAAACACGCGATCCTTCTCGAAGTAGACGCCGGTGCCGACCGGCGCTCCGTACTGACTCAGCTCGCTGATCATCACCGGCCCCTCGACGAAGCGTCCTGGTGAAATCTGGCGGCGGGGATATGTCGATCTGCTGAGCCGCGCCGTCAACCCGTTCGCCCAGTTCGTTTCGACGGTGTCGACGTCGATGTCGACGTCGCGGCGCGGGGCGTTCTTCCGCTGCATGATGGCGCCGTCCCAGACGAGGTTGTCGGCGCCGTCTTTCACGAGACCGTAAACCTGCCGCGCCGCCCAGTCGAGCGTCGGTTTGACGAGGGTTGGATCGCTCACGGCCTGGAATCGGCTGCCTTCGGTTGGCTCGTAGTTCACCATGTCGTGTCCGCCGTCGATCCGATTCAGACGAAGCTTCGCGCGATCGTTGCCGGCCAGATCGCGAAGCGTTGAATGCACATCGCCCACCAGTCCCCGTTCAGTCACCGCCACATGCCCATCCCGAAACCTCGTCGTCAAACGCGTTGTCTGGGCTTCGAGGGCGTAGTAGGTGGCGCCTTTCTCACCCGGACTACCCACCTGCTTCTCGCCAGCTGGAACGAGCTGGACCGGCCGACTTGTTTGCGATCCCTGGGCCTGGGCGGCACTGTTGGCCGACCCGGCCTTCAGCCACGCCCCCGCCGCCAACACGACTATCACCACCGCGCTCGCCATCCACGTTTTCATCGTGCCTCCTGCGCACGCCCCATCGTGCGGTTCTCGGCAGAAGACGCGTGACCTCACGGCGATTTCGCCGCCACTGTCTCGTCTTCCCCGTTCGCCGGAGACACCCGGCGCTTGCGACGCATCCAACGCGCCGCGAGCTACATCGTTTCCGCTTCCAGATTGACCTCCTCCTCTTCACCCGTTCGCCACTCTGACGAGACCTGAGCGGAGCTGTTCTCCGTTGAGTCGCCAGATTCGTGAACGGGAAAGCGCAAGTACGACTGCAACGTGTGATAGCTGATGTCGAGCGAACGACAGGCCTCGCGCTTGTTGCCATCACAGCGGTCGAGCACCAGACGCGCGTAGCGGCTTGCCCACGCGCGGAGCGTGTCGTTGCGCCGCATCGAGGGCCCCAACGCCGTTCCATAGTCGCCTCTAACAACCGGCGGCAGGTCGTCGAGCTCGATGACCTCGGTATCGGCGAGCGCGACGGCTCGCTCCATCAATCGCTCGAGCTCGCGGACATTGCCTGGCCAGTCGTAGGCCATCAACGCGTCGGACGCGCCCGACGACAGGCGCAGCGCCCGGGTCGCCCGATGGCGTTCGAGAAAGTAGAAAGCCAGTTCCAGGATGTCCGGCCGCCGCTCGCGCAGGCTCGGCACGCGGATGTCGACTCCACTCAGGCGATAGAACAGATCCGGGCGGAACAACCGTTGCTCGACGAGCGACGCCAGGCTGCGGTTGGTAGCGGCGACGATCCGAATGTCCAGCCGGCGAGCGGACTGTCCGCCTACCCGTTCGACGGCGAGGTCCTGAATGGCTCGCAGCAGTTTTGCCTGCGCCGAAAGCGAGAGATCCGACACTTCGTCGAGGAAGAGCGTGCCGTTTTCAGCCGCTTCGAACTTGCCACGGCGACCGCGAACGCCGGTTGCGGTCCGTTCCTCAATCCCGAACAGTTCCGCTTCGAGAAGCGTCTCGACGAGCGCCGCGCAGTTGATCGCCACGAACGGCCCGTTTCGCCGTCGGCCGAGCTCGTGGATTTGCCGGGCGACCAGTTCCTTTCCCACGCCCGATTCGCCTTCCAACAAGACGGTGAAGTCGGTCGACGCAACCCGCTCGATCGCCCCGCGCAACCGGTGCATGACGTCCGTCGATCCGATCAGCGGCGCTGCGCCATCCCGCCGCACACGACTCGGATTCAGCAGGCCCGCGCGCGCCAGTTGAGACCGGGAGCGCTCGATCTCGAGGACAAGCGCTCCCAGGTTGGCGGCGGTTCCCAGCAGTTGAAAATCCCAGTCACCCAGACGGCAGTCCGAATCGAAGGCGACTTCGAGCAGGCCTTGTGAATCGGCATCCGCGCCTGGGACTTCGAGGGTCGCGGACTCCGGGCTGTGCACTGCACTTCGACCTCCCCACCGGCTTCCGTTCTCGCGCAGGTGAACACTTCGAACCGGGATGATGCGGCTCAGCGCCGTCTCGAACGCGCCTCGCATCAAGGACACGTCGAAGCGACGGTCGAGGGCGCGCGTGATCGCCGCGATCAACTCCGGAACGGCTTCGCGGCGATCCCGCTGCCGCGGTGTGTAAGTGGACATAGCGCTCGCAGAACCAAAGCGGATGCCATCGTTCGAAGACGCGGCGCCTTCTGAAATGCTCGGAGATTCATTGATTTCGATCGACATCTCAAATCACCCGCGGGGTAGTAACTTCCCCGCGCTCGTCTACGAACCACGGAAGATGGCGATCGAACGCGATGGCGCCGCGATAGCAGACCCACGTCGGGCGGATCCTCACCACGCTGCATCTGACAACACGGCCGCGGACGCGGGCCCGGTCGGTTCCCTTCTCCACATCGAGTTCGACCTCGGAACCCGGCAGCAGCCGATGGTTGGTCTCGATCAGCGCGCCGCCGGCGGACACGTCGATCACACGCGCGCGATGTCCTGGACGCACGCATGCGGATTCGATGCGGTGTTCTTCGAACGCATCCATGCGACGCACGCCGCGTCGATCCGGCGAATGCCCCTTCATACCGGTTTCCATCGACGTGTCCGTGCGTCGAACTTCAACATTCGCGTCTTGCCGGTCTCGCCGAAAATGCGGACGGCGTACTGCACGTCGCGCCGGCCACGGATGTAGATCGTTCCCGACGAGGCGGTGCCGGCCGCGGAGAAACTGGCGATGTTGCCCGATCCCAGGCGCACGGGATCGCTGCCTGGAGCCGTGCCGCCGGGATCGACCGAAGGCAGCCCGGGAAGCGCGCCCACATCGACGCCAGGAAACTGCGCGGGTAATCGTTCGGCGGTCGCAATCAACGTGTCGACTCCTTTCTGGATGTCGCGAGTGAGCACGCCGTTCCTGTTGCCATCCACGTACACGGCGTAGCTGTACGTGCCGTCCGATGTCTGGGTGAACTGGACGCCGACCATTGCCGATCGGTTGACCGCTTCCATTCGCGCGTTCTGCAGGCGTCCCGCCAGGTGATGCGCCGCTCCCTTCGCTCGCACATCGTCCAGTCCGCTGAGGTATTGAGGGACGGCCGCCGCGGTCAACGTGGCCCCCAGCCCCATGACCATCGTCAATTCGAGCAGCGAGTAGCCTCCGAGCTCCTTCCAGGAATGCATGGGCATGATGCGGTCCGGACGCACGGGCGCCCGGACCCTCGACCTACGGAAGGCCCG